>Ga0302278_10000871_pt1 | contig 38169 bp, 29 predicted proteins | sample III_Bog_N3_2_FD_194543 | JGI IMG/M metagenome (GOLD analysis project Ga0302278, IMG submission 194543) | Peat permafrost microbial communities from Stordalen Mire near Abisko, Sweden - III_Bog_N3_2 | ecosystem: Environmental > Terrestrial > Soil > Wetlands > Peat | place: Sweden: Abisko... | reverse complement strand
TCGACGCGGAATACGTCGACGTCGAAGACAAGAAGTAATACCTGGGGGACGAACGTATTCGTCCGTCCCCGCCAGTGTAGAGCGAGGCTTGACTCAGTAGCATGTAAGTGGGGGCGCGGCACGCGCCCCCAACTTGCATCTAAACGAAGAGGTCGTCATTCTGCTCTAAGTTTTGTGATCCCGGCTAAGCGAGGGATCCGCAGTTGGGCCCAGAAATGAGGAAAGCGAATTGAGATTTGAAATCAACGGACAGATGTTTTTCGTGAATTTTGTTCCAGAAGAAGGGCAGTGGTTTTGCTACGCGCCAACTGCCACCGGAGTGCAGAAGATCCCCGTATCTACGGACGCTTCTCCATTTCAGGCTTACACCGTAGCTCTCGACGAGCAGGCAAAAGAGGTAGTGAACTGATTTACGGGATTTACAAATTGTCATCCCGAGCTGTTTACAAATTGTCATCCCGAGCGGTTTACAAATGGTCATCCTGAGCGGTTTACAAATGGTCATCCTGAGCGGAGCAGGAGCTTCACGAGTGAAGCTCCTGCGTAGTCGAAGGATCCCTACCTCTGTCGTTTGACGCGGCGAGCAGTAATCGACGTTCGTTGCGAAAACGCGATATTAACTTAGAGGTTCCTCGAATGCACTTTGCCACCTGCTTCGCCGATGACAAAGTTCCACTCAGGATGACACAATTAAATCGCGCCGCTAACACAACAGTGGCGATCTCCAAATCATGGCCACCCAAACTAAAGATAAAGACTATTACGGCGTTCTCGGAGTCAAGAAGTCGGCTTCGACCGACGACATTCGCAAGGCATTTCGTAAGCTTGCGCGTAAGTATCATCCCGACGTCAATCCCGGCGACAAGACGGCGGAAGAGAAGTTTAAGACGCTCTCCGAAGCCAACGACGTTCTCAGCGACCCTAAAAAGCGAAAGATTTACGACCAGCTCGGCTTTTACTCCGACAACATCGATCCCGCCACGGCCGACGCCTACGCCCGCGGCGGCGGACAGCCTGGCGATGGCGGTTTTGGCGGAGGCTTCCCCGGCGGCGGCCGCCAGCCCGGCGCACCCAGCAACGTAGATTTTGGCGGATTCGATTTCTCCGACTTGTTTGAAGGCTCCCGCACCGGCGCTGGGCGAAAGTCATCAAGCGGAGCCGGCGGCGGTTTCCGCGATATCTTCTCCAATATCTTTACCGGGGGCGGCCGCGGCGAGGCGGCCAATGAGGGCCCGGAGCCGGGCAGCGATCTCGAGTATCAGGTCAACGTGCCCTTCTGGACGGCCATCCGTGGCGGCGTCATGAAGCTCAACATTGCGCGGCGCGACGTCTGCCAAAATTGTCACGGCAACGGCTTCATCGAAGCTCCCGGCGAATGCCCGCAGTGTCATGGCAAGGGCACAATCGAACAGACAGGCGGACGTATGAAATTCAACGTCACCTGTCCACGCTGCCACGGGACAGGCAAGAACATTTCGCCCTGCCCCGTCTGCCACGGCGAAGGCAGCGTCGAGCGTACCGATCCACTGGAGATTCGTATCAAGGCAGGAACCCGCGACGGACAGCGCATCCGCATAGCCGGTAAAGGCAACGCCGGAGTGCGGGGCGGCGGAGTTGGCGATCTCTACGTAATCATCCGCATCGGCGAGCATCCACTGTTTACGCGCGAAGGCGACGACATCTACATAGCCGTTCCGGTGAGCGTCTTCGAGGCCGCTCTCGGATCAAAGATTGAAGTACCCACCATCGATGGCCGCAGCATGTTGAAGATTCCTCCCGGAACCCAATCCGGCCAAAAGCTGCGGCTGCGCGAAAAAGGCGTGCCCTCGGCCACCAAAGACGGCGTCCGCGGCGACGAGATCGTCGAAGTGAAAATCACCGTCCCCATGCCTCGCGACGAGAAGACCAAAGAACTCCTCCGCGATCTCGCCAAGCTCAACCCGGAAGACCCTCGGGAAGAGCTTTGGAAACAAGTCTAAAGAGTCTGTCGTTGGCTCTCCCCCGCAATCAGATGCCAGGAAAGACAAGCAACCAGCCAAACCTATTTTTTGCTCGGGTCGTCCGCCGGATTGACATAGTTGAATTGCAGCGGCGACATGCCGTGGACCTGTACGATGGTCGCTCCCGAAGCCATCGCGTAGTGGTGCATATCGGGATCCAGGTAAGCGAAACTGCCCGCGGGGAAAGTTCCCATCTTCGACTCGTCGAACTTGTCGCCCATCCCCACCTTGAAGCTGCCCACGATCACCGTCACATTTTCGCGCTTCGGGTGCCAGTGCGGCGCGATCTTATACCCATCGGGCATCTTCAGCCGGATCGTGAAGTCTCCGCTACTCGCCGTCGGATCGCCCTCTAGCACCACTAGCTCTGCGCCCGCCGCGACGAATGGAGGTGGTGGCCCGTATTTAATCTGGCCCGGAATGAATATATTTTTTGCGGTCTCGGTTTGCGCCGAGAGCAAACCCGCGCCAATGCAAACTGCCATTGCCACTGCCTTCATCCTCATCGTTCACGCCTCCTGGAGGAACTTTCAGCTCAACAACCTCGCGGTGTTATACATCAAAACCGATCATGATTTCCATACTCGAATCTCCCGCATTTCTCTGTTACCTACGTCGCTGACCTTGTTGACAAGAACTTTTCCAGAAAATTTCAAAAATAATCTTGCATCTCCAGCAATTTCCCGTAATCTCACACATGCGAACTAACTTTGCCCAATGTCCGGGAATTTCCGTATACCCGGGAGCCGCGAGAGCATCAAAGGGAGACGCGGCGGTAAGAGTGAGTCGCTCGAGGAGGAAGCCATAGAAATTGGCAACAGCTACCGCATCCGCTAACCTTCCGCAGAACGGCACGCTTGCCGCCGTCCTTCCCCCCAACAAGAAGAAGAAATCCATCCGCCTCACTCTTTGGCCCCTGGTTGCCGCCACCTTCTTTATGGTGTCCGGAGGAACCTATGGGACCGAAGACATCGTGCATGGCGCCGGCTATGGCAAGGCGATCCTGATTCTGCTGCTCACGCCGATTCTCTGGAGCTTGCCCACCGCCTTCATGATCGGCGAACTCGCCAGCGCTCTGCCCGCCGAGGGCGGCTACTACGCGTGGGTGCGCCGCGCTATGGGAAATTTCTGGGGATTTCAGGAAGCTTGGCTCTCGCTGGTGGCGTCCATTTTCGATATGGCGATCTATCCCACGCTCTTCGTCGCCTATCTCACCCGTATGTTCCCCTGGTTTCAGGAGAATCATCGCGGCGTCGCCGTCGCGCTCGGCGTGGTCATCGCTTGCGCCGCGCTCAACATCATGGGAGTGAAGGTCGTCTCCACGACCTCGCTCTGGCTGTTCTTCGCCCTCTCCGCGCCCTTCGCCGCGATCTTTGTGCTGGCGCCCTTCAAAATTCACGCGCTCGCCAGCGCCGTCACCAAGCCGACCACCTCCAACGTCGACATCCTGGGTGGCCTCCTCATCTGCATGTGGAATTACATGGGATGGGATAACGCCTCCACCATCGCGACCGAAGTCGAGCGCCCGCAGCGCACCTACCCCCGCGCCATGCTCTGGGCAGTCGTTATCGTCGCCCTGAGCTACGTTCTGCCCTTCGCCGCCATGTGGATCACCGGCCTTCCCGCCTCCGCCTGGGAAACCGGCGCATGGGCCGACGTCGCTCAGTTGATGGGCGGTCCGGTCCTTCGCATCGCCCTCGTCGCCGGAGGCATGATGAGCGGCTTTGGCATGTTCAACGCCCTCGTCATGAGCTACTCGCGCTTGCCGCTAGCGATGGCCCAGGACGGCATGCTCCCCAAAGTCTTCGGCAAACTCCATCCTAAGTCGCGCGCACCGTGGGTCGCGATCCTGGCACTGGCCGTCGGCTGGGGCCTCGCTCTCAATCTCGGATTCGAACGCCTCGTTACCCTCGACATCATGATCTACGGTGCGAGCCTCTCCCTCGAATTCGTCGCCCTGATCTGCCTCCGCATTCGCGAACCGGAATTGAAGCGCCCGTTTCGCGTGCCCGGCGGCCTCTTCGGAGTCATCGCAGTCGGCATTCCCCCAATCTTGCTGTTGGGATTTGCCATTCTGCGTAGCGAACACGAAGTCGTGCTCGGGATGAGTTCCTTCGCCTTCGCCATGCTCGTCATCGGAGCCGGCGTCGTCGCCTACCTTGTCAACCACGCCCTAAAGCCCGCAGGATGGGCGCCCGCGCCGACGAAACCGGAACTGGCGGCTTAACCATCAAAATTTGTGTGGTGACAAAATTTGTGTGGTGACAAAATTTGTGTGGTGACGGAGCTTTGCTCCGTCTTGGCGGGGCACAGCCCCGCCACCACACAAACCAGTGCGACCTGCCACAAACCTTCCGTGCTAAACACCCTATACACAGAATGTGTAAAAACTGGTGTATAGTATCCCTATGGGCAGAACTAACATTGTGATCGATGAGAGCCTGATCCGGAAGGCGCGTAAACTGACTCGCCTCCGGACCAAACGGCAGATCGTCGACCGGGCGCTTGATCTGCTGGTCCGTTCAGAAACCCGCAAGGGAATTCTGAAATATTATGGAAGCGGCATCTGGCAAGGCGATCTTAAAGCCTCGCGGAGAAATCGAGTGTGATCTTGGTCGACAGCTCCGTCTGGGTCGATTTCTTTCAGGCATCACCGGGACGCGGAGGGACTGAACTGCGGCGCATGGTTGAGGAGAGCGAGCCTTTCGCTTTGACCGGGATCGTCGTCGCCGAGGTTCTGCAGGGCTTGAAGCGGGATGCCGGCGTGGTTGAGCATTTCTTGGCTCAGTGGGACATGCTGGAACCCAAAGGATTTGACACGTACCGGAGCGCAGCCGCAATTCACCGCGCCGGACGCGGAAAAGGTATAACATCCAGCACAATTGATACCCTGATCGCAGCCATTGCAATGGAACACGGCGCCAGCGTTTTTACACTCGATCGAGATTTTGTGCGAATCGCTCACATGACAGGTCTGGAATTGTACTCAGGCATATGACCAAGCGTAAATCCAAAGGCGCCTACATGATCTCGGCCGTGGCCGAGATGTATGAAATCCATCCGCAGACTCTCCGCCTTTACGAGCGCGAAGGCCTGCTCAAACCCAGCCGCACCGAAGGTAACACTCGCCTCTACACCGATGAAGACCTGCAGCGCCTCGAATTCATCCTCTCCCTGGCCCGGGACCTCGGCGTCAACATCAGCGGCATCGCCATCATCCTGCAAATGCGCGAGCGTATGGAAGAAATGCAGCACCAGATTCAGGAGTTCGTACAGTACATCCAGCATGAGGTACTGGCCCGAGCCTCGGCCACCGCCGACCCATCCAAGGGTGCGATTGTGCCCCTGCGCAGGACGCTCGTTCCTGCGGTCGATTCCTCCCGCCGCAAAGACTCTACCAAGTAGCAGGTTTCCCCGGAATTCCCTTCGAACCCGCTGGTTAAGATTTCTTGAGATTTCCACGCAGATTCGACGGCGACCTGCTTCGAATTTACCGGAATTTCATCTCCGCGCAACCCGCCTTCTCTCGTTTGGGACTACTTTGAAGCGATGAAGCCCGAAAATTCAGCTGGCGCGCCGGGTGCGTTGCATTCTCCCATCCTCACTGCAGGTTCCCGGAGAAATGAAAAACGCCTGAAGTTGACCTTGGAAGCGGGAACACTCGCCGGCGCCGTGGTTCTGCACTGCCAGGGCCGAATCCTCTTCCACGGCGAGGCGCGGGCACTGGCGACCGTTGTAGCTGAGGTCTTGCCCTCCGCTGGCCGCATGGTTGTAGATTTAGCGGGTGTCGACTCCATCGATAGCGGCGGCCTGGGAGAGCTCGTGCTGACGCACATGTGGGCCGAGGCCGCGGGCCATGCCCTTAAATTCGCGTGCCCGAAAAAAGCCGTCCGCTATCTGTTCGAGACCACCAACCTCGTTTCCGTTTTCGACATCTACGGCAGCGTTCCGGAAGCCATCGCCGCGATGATGCAAGAAGAAATCCGTTCCGCCTAGAAGCACAAGGGACCTCACTTCTCCCGCAGAAAGCGATATCGCCCACCACGGTCTTTCGCCACCTGTTCCGCCACCTTCAAGAACGCTCTGCCCGCATGAGACAACGCCGATTCTTGCCGGTACACCAACCGTAGCTTCCGCTGAAAATGCAGATCGCGCACCGGCACGCGGACCAACTCGCCGCGGCTGATTTCGTTTTCGACGCTGATTTCCGGCACCAGCGCTACCCCATTCCCCATCACCACAAAACGCATAATCGCCTGCAACGTCGGAAGCTCCACATCCATATGCAACGGCGTTTTGTGCCGGTGAAACGCTTCAATCACCTTCTCGCGATAGGGAGACGCCACGATGTGCGCCACAAACGACTCCGCCCCCAACTGCCGAACGCTGACCTCGCCCGCCGACGCCAGTGGATGCCCCGGCGGAACAACCAGCGCTAATTCGTCCAGATACACCACCGCCGACCGCAACTGCGGCTCTTCCGGGTCGTAGGAAAGAACTCCCAGCTCTACATTGTGCTTGAGAACATCGTCGGGAATGTGGCTGCCCAGCGACCGGCGCACCGTAATTTTAATCGTGGGATACAACCGCCGGAATTCAGCCAACACCGGCAACAGATACAGAGCGGTAAACTCATTGGCCGCAATAACCAGCTTGCCTTTCTGCAACTCTCGCATCTCGACCAGCGCCGCCTGCGCGTCCTGCCGCAAGTTAAGCAATTTCTCGGCGTATTCCTGCAAAACATGCCCGGCATCGGTCAGTACGCCATCATGCGACGACCGGTCGAACAATGGCTCGCCAATCTCCAACTCCAACTTGCGTATCGTCTGGCTCACGGCGGATTGCGTGCGAAACAGCTTTTCAGCGGCCCGCGAAAACCGCTTCTCTCGAGCTACGGCTAGAAAGACTTCGAGTTGCGATAGGTCCATGGAAATCAACTCTCCATTGTCGGGCATCGGCGTCCGGAACCCCAGCCTTCCGAGACCGGCTCGCCGAGAACTTTTATCAAACAACTAAGCTTGATAAGCAATACTAATACTATCAGCACGACTAATGCTTCCGTAAAGATAATAAACTTTTCTTTCCCCGCGTCACGCCGATAAACTAAACAGGCAATCCTTTCTGGAGGAAACAACTGCAATGGATCGACCGCGGATCATCCTTTTCGACACCACGCTTCGTGATGGAGAGCAATCGCCGGGCTGCAGCATGAATGTCGGAGAAAAGCTTCGACTGGCCCAGCAACTGGACCGTCTCGGAGTCGATGTCATTGAAGCTGGATTCCCGATCGCCTCCGATGGCGACTTCGAGGCGGTACAGAAGATCTCCGCGTCGGTTCGCCGTCCCATCATCGCCGGATTGGCGCGCGCCTGTACCGGAGACGTCGATCGCGCCTGGCAGGCGCTGCAAGGTGCTGCGCGACCGCGAATTCATATCTTTCTCGCCACCTCCGACATTCATTTGAAGTACAAACTGCGCATCACCCGGGAACAGTGCCTGAAGCAGGCCATCGACGCGGTCCGTCACGCGAAATCGTTGTGTGATGACATCGAATTTTCGCCCGAAGACGCGACTCGCACCGACGTCCCTTTCCTCTGTCAGGTCGTCGAGGCAGTGATCGCCGCCGGAGCCACCACCGTCAACATTCCCGACACCGTCGGTTACAGCATGCCTGAGGAATACGGCAACCTGATACGAACCTTGTTTGAGAAGGTGGCGGGCGTCGATAAGGTAACCATCTCAACCCACTGCCACAACGATCTTGGCTTAGCCGTCGCCAACTCTCTGGCAGGCGTACAGCAAGGCGCGCGCCAAGTCGAGTGCACCATCAATGGCATCGGGGAGCGTGCAGGGAACGCATCTCTCGAAGAAATTGCGATGGCGATCCGCGTCCGTCCAGATCGCTATCAGTATGAGACTGGAATCGCCAGCGAACAGATCTTTGCCTCCAGCCAGATGCTGGCGGAGATCATTCGTGTCCCGGTCCAGCCCAACAAAGCCATCACTGGACGCAATGCCTTTGCCCACGAGGCTGGCATTCATCAGGATGGCATGCTCAAGAACCCCCTCACTTATGAAATCATGACGCCCCAGTCGGTGGGAGTGCCCGATTCGCGGCTGGTCCTCGGCAAGCACTCGGGCCGTCACGCCCTGGCGCTCCGCTGCGAACAACTGGGACACCAGTTTGAACGCCGCGAACTCGATGAGGTCTATCGCAAGTTTGTCGTCCTTGCCGACCGCATCAAGAAAGTCCAAGACAGCCATTTGCTCGAATTGATTCAGGATGTGGTTACCGGCACGATCAGCAACACCGAGATCAGCCATAGCAAGAAATTCCCCGCAGCCTCGGCGAACCTGCCCTTTCCACGTGCCGCCTCAGCAGCGGTTGGAGGAAGTTCGAACAACGAAACCCATGCCGCGCACATCGGCAGCAGCGCCGGACAGGCGACCGTCGCGATTCCATTCAGCGACCACCACGCTGAACAGGAAGATTATCTCTGGGGTGTCTAAACCACCCTGGCTACTCTTCGCAAAGAGACAACTGCAATAAATAGGAAGTGTAAAGTCTTGCAAAGTGGCTACCCTCGCGCCTTCTCCTCGTATATTCTGTTGCAAAACGAATCGAGGACTCCATGCGACTTCGTGTCACTTCCCTACCCGGAGACGGGATTGGTCCCGAAGTTACCTCTCAGGCCGTCCGGATTTTAGAAGCGGTCGCGACCGGGTTCGGCCACAGTCTCGTCCTGGACAAGAATGAAATCGGTGGCGCCGCCCTCACCAACTCCGGTGACCCGCTGCCGGAGTCTACCGTCCAGGCTTGTCTTGCCTCGCAAGCCGTTCTTCTCGGCGCGGTCGGCAGTCCCGCCTTCGACCACAATCCCCGTCACTTGCGTCCCGAAGCCGGACTGCTTCGCCTCCGTCAGGCGCTCGGAGCTTTTGCCAATCTGCGCCCCGCCGTGTTCTATCCATCGCTCGCGAAATCTTCGCCTTTGCGCGAAGAAATCGTCAAAGGAACCGACATTCTGATCGTGCGTGAATTGCTTGGCGGATTGTATTTCGGCGAGCCCCGCTCCATCGAAGGTGCTCCCGGCGCTCAGCAAGCCGTCAACACCATGCGCTACGGGGAGACCGAAATCGAGCGCATCGCGCGCCTGGCTTTTGAACTCGCCCGCACCCGGCGCCGGCGTCTGCTTTCGATCGACAAATCCAATGTCCTCGAATGCTCGCGACTCTGGCGCGAAGTCGTTACCCGCGTTGCCGCCGATTTTTCGGATGTCCAACTCTCGCACATGTACGTCGACTCCGCCGCCATGTCCCTCGTCCTGAAGCCCGCCGAGTTCGACGTCATCCTTACCGAAAATATGTTTGGCGATATTCTGTCGGATGAGGTTGGCGGCATCGTCGGGTCACTGGGCCTGCTTGCCTCCGCTAGTATCGGTGGCCCGGTCGGTCTCTATGAACCGGTTCACGGCTCAGCGCCGGATATTGCCGGCAAAGGCATCGCCAACCCACTGGGCGCGATTCTTTCCGTTGCCCTGATGTTGCGCCACACCTTTCATCTGCCCAAAGAAGCAGAGTGTGTCGAGGCTGGCGTCATTTCAACTTTGATGGGAGGTTTTCGCACTCGCGACTTGGCGCGCCCCGGAGAACGCACCGTCACTACAGAAGAAATGGGCGTCCAGATTGCCGAGTTCGTCCGCCAGGCTGCGTCCACAAGCGCTTCTGTTGCTTCGTAGCCCGCCGAGAATCGGGAGATTAAGTCGATTGCTACAATTTGGATGGCTATAATTTGCCCGGAGCAGTCACCGGAGAGGCCGAGTAGTCCCCACTCACCGAATACCAGCGAATCCGCAACAGTTCCACAAACATACGTAAGCCGTCGCGGAGAGGATTCAGTCGCGTCCCCTCGCTGTGTGCCCACACCACCGGAACTTCCTCAACCTTCAATCCAGCGCGCCGCGCCAGAAACAAAATCTCCGGATCAAATCCCCAGCGCTCAATTCTCTGCAGCGGAAAGATCTGTTGCCCCGCATCTCGACGAAACGCTTTGAAGCCGCATTGAGTATCCGCAAAGCTCAAGCCCAAAACTACCCGCAACGCAACATTAAAAATTCGCCCGAAAGCCTGCCGGTACAGCGGTTGCCGTTCGGTCTGCAATTCCGTACGCAGCCAGCGTGACCCGATCGCAATGTCGGCGCCTTCCGCAATTGCCGCAAATAACTTGGGCGCTTCTGTAATCGGAGACGAAAGATCGGCATCGGTGAATAAGCAAACATCTCCGCGCGCGTGCAGCATTCCGTTCCGCACGCTGAAGCCCTTGCCGCGATTGCCCGGGTTCTCGACCAGCAAAATCTGCGGATGCATCTTGCCGTATTCGCGTACGATCTGCGCCGTGTTATCGCTGGATCCATCATTCACGACAAGAATTTCCGCGTCCCAGTTTTGTTCTTGGATGTAACGCAGCAGCGCGTCGAGCGTCGGGCGTATGCGGCCACTCTCGTTGTACGCCGGAATCACAAAGCTATAAGTCAAACCTTCCCCCACATCACACCTTGTCAAAACAGACTGATCGCCCCACTGACTAGCGGCCGAACTCCCAAGTTATGCCACTTGCCGCCGCTGATCGAGCAATCCAAAAAATTCCGCGACCAGTTCCGCGTCCCAAAGTCCACTACCCGCTTCCGCACGCATCGTAATTGCCGCCTGCTCATGACTCAACGCCGGCTTATACGGACGCGCCGTGCGCAAGGCATCATAAATGTCAACTACCTGCAAGATGCGCGGCAACAGCGGAATCTCCCCCGCCTTTAACCCGTCCGGATACCCACTGCCATCCGAATGCTCGTGATGATGCCGTATGATCGGAAGCACCAATCGCAGCGATCGTAACGGCCGGCAAATCGTCTCGCCCGTCACCGGGTGCAGCTTCATGATCTCCCATTCGGCTGGAGTCAAATCGCTGCCCTTCTTCAGAATCTCGTCCGGCACTGCAATCTTGCCCAGATCGTGCAAATACCCGCCGCGCTGCAAGGCAACCAGGCTCTCGTCGTCCACGCCAAGAAATCGCCCGAGGTCGACCGCATTCCGCGCCAGCCGTTCACAATGCCCTTCCGTATACGGATCGCGCGCCTCCACACTGCGTCCCAAAGTGCACAAAACGGAATCCGCAGTCTCCAGTTCGTCGGTGAATTCCTTTAACTTCAGCAACGATCTCACACGCGCAAACAATTCTTCAGAGCTGATCGGTTTCGTGAGAAAATCATCGGCGCCCGCTTCAATTCCCTTCACTCGATCTTCACGGGCGCTGAGTCCGGTAATCAGGACAACCGGAATCAACCGCGTTTCGGTATTGTCTTTCAGTTCGCGGCATAGTTCATACCCGGTTTTGTCGGGCATGATTACATCCAGCAAAATCAGGTCGGGAGGTTCTCGCTTAATTTCCTCCTCCGCCCCCGCCGCGCTCTGCACCGCCACGGTCGGATAGCCGCGGCTTACCAGCAATTCCTTAAGAAGTGCCGCATTTACCGCATTATCATCAACGACAAGAATAGATTGCTTCCGGCGACTGGCCCGCAGCTCATCCACACCCGCATAAGATTTCGATTGTGGGGAAAGGGTTGTCCGGCGCTTTCGGGGAGGATAGGTCATTCGTTCACTTGGGGGCCGACCCTGGGCTCTGCCATGTTCCAGTTTCCCACACCCAGCCCAACTGTGCCAGTAGCCCCGTTGCTCATAACGCTACCTTTTCACCCAGCGCGTTGCAGAAAAACCGAACATATTCGTTGTTCAAGCGTCCTAGCGCCCAGTTGTCCGCTCGTGCGACTCTGCCCCATGCTGCGGAAATTCGCCCTGATCTCGTGCTTACTCTGCTTCTCGTTGAGCATTTGTGCGGCCGTGCCAAAACCCCACGTCATCCTCTTCGGAAAGACGATTGCCGCCAAATGGCCGAACGCCACTGGCCAAGAACTCCTCGATCTTAAGGTCCGCCCTTTGCTTGTCGATGCCCGGCTAAAGGAATACTCGACCGGAATTCCGCACGAATTGACCGACCGCTTATTTGTCGTGCGACGCGCCTTTCGCGTTAACGATACCTTGCCCTCAGAAAACGCCTCCGCGAACTCGCCGCGATGGCAGTGGCAACGAGGCGGCTGGCTCCTTGTCGACCGCGCCACCGGACACATCTCGCAACTCAACCTCCCCGAGTTCGACTCCTTTTATTCGTCCTCAGCCTGGTACCGCGACTACATCGCGTACTGTGGAGTGTCGGAAGACGGCAAGAAACTGTACGCCGTTGTCGCTCAAGTCGGTCGCCGCAAACCTATTCTCAAAAAAGACATCGGAGAGCCTGCGGGAGGCGACAGTCCCGATTCCGAATGCACACCGCCTACATGGGAACGCACTCCCCTGCGCGTCACCTTCCTATCCAATGACAATCAGAAACTCGTCTTTTCCATTCGAGGGCGCGTGGTCGATGTAGTCAATGATGCCGAAGAATCCGAAGAATAGAGTCTTGGCTACAACTGATACCTGACAGACCGCAGCTCGATTCAGTCCCCCGCGACTTCCGCCGCTTTCTCCTCCACTACCGCACGCGTCGAGATCTTCGCGCTCGTCACCAGCACCACCGACGCCACAATAATCGCGCTGCCTATCAAAATGTAACGATCGATCCGTTCGTGCAAAACCAGCCATCCCAGAAAAACCGCCACCACTGGATTCACGTACGCGTAAGTCGATACCTTGGAAGTCGGAACATGCTGCAACAGCCATATGTAGGCCGTGTAACCAATCCACGATCCGAAGACCACCAGATACAGCACCGCGCCCACGCCACGGACGGTCCAATTCACAGCCAAGGGCTTTTCGAAGAGAAACGCAAAAATCAGATTCGCGACTCCCGCAAAGAATACTTGCCATGCAATCGCGCTGAAAGGATCAGCCGCCGCCGTCTGCCATTTCTTGGATAGCACCGACCCGAACGCCCAGCTCAGCGAGCCTAACTGCAAAGCCAGCGACCACCAGAGTTCGCGATGTCCGATTGAATTCGAGTTTTGCAGATCGGGCCAGATCAGCACAATGACTCCGGCAATCCCGATCGCGAGACCAATCTTGCCTCGCCGCGAAATGTGATGATCGCCCAGCAACAGGCTATCGAGCACCAGAAACCAGAGCGGCGTCACCGCGATCAGCAGCGCCGCCAGCCCGGTCGGGACAATCTGCTCTGCGTAAGAGAGCGTAAGATTGCCTCCCATTAAGAGCAAAATGCCGACCGCTGCGAGATGGCTCAGTTGACGCGCCGAGAAACGGATGCGCCGTCCGCTAAGCGCGCAATACCCAAGCATGGACATCCCGGCAATCAAGAAACGGGTGGCGCAAACCACTCCGGGAGGAATCTGCTCGACCGCGATTCCAATGCCCAGATAAGTCGATCCCCAGAAAACGTAGACCAGCCCGAAAGCGAGAATAATCTTCCATCGGCTTGCCGTAGCAGCTGGTTTCATGGGAGTTACGAGGAGAAATTCAAGAATAGCAGAGTCCCGCAGCCGAACCGCCAGCGGCGGGAGGAACAGAGAAATTCGGATTTGATTCTGTTTTGAAAGTGCGCGGCTCTTGCAGTTTGCGGCAAAAACTCCGATTCGCGCCGGTTTTGGGGAAGGGCACGAGTTCCACTCGCATTCGCGCGGTGAAAGATCTCGAAATACTTCAGTCCACTAGGGACCCCTGAAGGGCCCGCCGTTCAATCCGCGTGTTGCCGATCCACTGACCAAATCTTCGCCGAATCCTTTTCCAGTGGATACAAATGCACCATCCAATTAAAAATGACGGGATGAAACTCTCCGCCCGCAGCATCACACGCTTCCTTCGTTGTAATCGATCCGCGAAGTCCGAATTTCGGATCCTTGACTAGCACATCCTGCTTCTGCGCCTCTGGAGCCTTACAGAAATTCACGTGCTCATGCCACTGCGCGATGCTCAACGGAATGCGCTCGTTCAAGTCATCCTCCGTGAAGCGCTTGGGAGCGGTGTACATCACTCCCACCAACCGGTAGCCCTCGCCATCTTTTTCATACAGCAACGACGTCGGATGCTCAGGATTGAAACTGCGAAAGGCCTCGAACGCGAATTTATAGTTAGTGAAGTGATACTGCTTCTGCGGCACTTCCGGATGAAAAATCTTGAACCCTTCATCGAGCGCAACGTGATAGTTCTTGTATTTTTCCATCACTCCGCGCGCGGTTTCCGCCACCTTTTGCGCCCTCTCGTTATCTCCAGGCTGCAACGGACGCAGCGCCGTCATCTTCATGTGCGGGCCCATATCCATATGGCCTTCCATGGAATGCATCGCATGCATGCTCGCGTCCGGATCTTCGGACGAATCTCCCGCTGCCATCTTCGACATGTCATGTCCAGGCATGTTCATGCCCTTCATGTCTTGTGACGAATTTTGCTGCGCGAAAGCGAACGTTCCCGCCAGGCAAAGCACGGTCAGCAGAGTTCTCATGATTTGTCTCACCCCAATTCCAATGAATCTATTAACCCTGCCCCACCTTCATAGTTTCGCGCAAGTTGGGATTCCCGCCGAGACGTTACGCCAGTAATTCCGGTGGGAGCTTACGCCCGCTTGTCGGACATAGGGATTTTTGTTTAGAAACGGCACAGCTTTAGCTGCCCCATAACTGTTTTGAAAGGGAGCAGCTTTAGCTGCTCCATAACCTCTGCAAAACCGCTAGGGCTTTAACCCCTGAGGAACGCCCCTGTCACCGATTCGGTCAGTCCTGTGCCGAAGCCCACATCCCCATCTCCGCCATAATCTTACTCGCCGCCTCCGACCCCGAACGCACGCAATCCGGCACGCCAATCCCGCTATACCCATTCCCCGCCAAAGCCAATCCCGGAAGAGCCAACCGCGCCGCTTCGATGCGCTGCAGGCGTTCCAGGTGCCCGACGGAATACTGCGCCATCGCCGACTTCCACTTATAGACGCGAGCAAACAGCGGCTCCGCATCAAGTCCGATGATTTGCTTCAGCTCCCCGCGAACAATCTGCAAAATTTCGGCTTCACTACTCTGCAGAATTTCCTCGTCCCGCGCGCCCCCCAGAAAACAGCGAACAATCGCCCGATTTTCCGGCGCACGATGCGGAAACTTATTGTGCACAAACGTCGCCGCCAGCATGCGGTGTCCCGCGCTGCGCGGCACCAGAAATCCGAAACCCGGCGGAAGCGAACGCCGCACCTTCTTGTCGTATCCCAGTGTCACCGTCACCGACGAACTGTACGTGATATTGCCGAGATCGCGAGCCAGACCTCCATCCGCCGCTTCCAGCACCGCAGCCGCGGCGTGCGTCGGAGTCGCGATAATGACGGCGTCAAACTGATCACTTTGATATCCCGCAGAAACCGTCCAGCCATCATCCTGGCGAATTACCGACCGCACTGGAGTCGATGTCTTGAGCGCCGACGGATCCAGTCGCGCCCCCACCGCGTCGACCATCGCCTGCATGCCATCTTTGAGCGAAGTAAAGAGCGGCCGAGCCGGACCTTTTGCCGCCGTCCCCGTCTTCTTTCGCGCCGCCAGCATCGCGCGACCCAGGCTTCCATACTTCGATTCCATGTCCGCAAATCGTGGCAGCACCGACCGCACGCTCAACTCCGTTGCCTCGCCACCATACACGCCCGAGAGCAACGGATCCGCCAGCAGGTCGACCATCTCGGAACCGTAGTGGCGTCGAACCATCTCGGCAACGGTTTCGTCTTCCTCCGCCTTGCGCGGCGGATGAAACCACTCAGCCGCCATCCGCATCTTTGTGCGAACCGAAAAGAGCGGCGACATCACGGTGGGCAAGATCTTGGTCGGAACCATGAACATCAGCCCATCAGGCATCACCACCAGCTTCCCTTTGGCGACGATATAAGTCTTGCGTTCGGAGTCGTTCGACCCAATGAGCTGATCGCCCAATCCAACCTTGCGACAAAGATCGGCCGCCCACGGCTTTTCCGTCAGAAAAGAGTCGGGCCCAGCCTCAACCAGGCACCCATCGACATGATCCGTGACAAGCACTCCGCCCAACCGCGCGCTGGATTCGAACAAAACGTACTCAACCTCGGTCCCTGACTGCCGTTTTTCTTCGATCGTATACGCGGCCGAAAGGCCCGAGATGCCGCCGCCGATGATGGCAATGCGTTTCATGAGGAAGCTACGAGCTGCGAGCCTTAAAACTATTATGGCGTTTCCACTGACCGGCTCGCAATTTTCCGGGCACCGCCATTCAAGTCAACCCGGTATTGAACAGTGTAACTGCTGGGTAAACCACGGGGCGGCGGATCGTCGAAGTGCCCGGACAACACGACAATCAACTCGTGCGAGTTGAGCCAACGCTTTGCCCTTACGTATGAATGACCAGCTTTCAATAGCTGTTTGGCTTCCGCATCGTTGTTCGCGACTATGACGCTAAGGTCTTTCGTCTCCAGCGAAGCTGGATCAATCACGTAGGAATCAGAGCCGTTGCTACCGTAGGCATCCTCAACGAAGAATGTCTTGCTATCAGGAGCCCAAGCGATAGCTAGGCTTCGTTCGTACTCTTTCACTAGCTTTCGTGCGTGCGAGCCATTGTCTTCAACCCACAGCGTTCTCTCCTTGGAGGAGTCGGGGCACTCGAAGATCAACGTCCAGTGTCGATTCGGTGACGGAATTCGAGTCACCGGCCCCTGCGGGAGCACCACGACCCCCGCAACGGCCCTGATCTGAGAGTCCGCAAAATATGCGAGTTGAGCGAAGAGTGCAATCGTTAACAGAATGCGCCAACCCAAAAAACGCACCCCCGCGTTGAATCTACCAAACGACTCTTGTGCAGGGCTGCCGTAAACAGGCACCCTGCTCCAACTATCTCGAAGGGTCGTCCCCATACCATCGCTATGAAGTTCTAAGCGCTCCCACCCAGCTCCTCACCAAGCTCGCGAGTGCTGCCGTCAACGTCTGCGATCCATTCAACGACTCCGCCCGCCACAGCCGCATACCTTCCTTTTCTGCGAACTCTTTGAAAAAGATATCAATGTCGTAGAGCACCTCGACGTGATCGCACAGAAAGCCAATTGGATCCACGAAAACACCGCGATGCCCCTTCGCCTTCAAACCTCGGATCGTCTCCTCCACAGTAGGCCCAATCCACGCGCCTCCCGACATCCCCTGGCTCTGAAACGCAAACGTCCAGTCCTCGTCGGAGAGCCCCGCAGCCTTCGCCACCAACTCCGCAGTTTCCTTAGCCTGCCGCTCGTAGGGATCGCCATCCGCGATCGTGCGCTCCGGCACGCTGTGCGCTGTGAAGATGATCGGAAGCTTAGCCCCATAGTCGGCGTTGGCCTTTTCCCAGCCGGACAGAAGATTTTCCGCGAACGCCTTCGCGAGCAGCGCCTCATCATGCCACTCTTCGACAAAATCCAATTCGAACGGAAGCGTTCCGCCAGCCTCCACTGCGCTGCGATAAAGCCCCACGCTGGTTCGTGAGTTCTGGGGCGCAAGGCAAATCCCGATCACCCGCTCGAAACCCTCGGCAGCAATCGCCTTCACCGCATCCCCAATAAAGGGCTTCCAATTCCGCATGCCCACAAAAACCGGCATCTGGATTGCCTGAGAAAGCTGATCGGCTTGCAAAAGAGTCCAGCAGGCGAGCGGAGAAAACTTGATCAGCGAGTAACGATGACGAATTTCTTCCACCACCGCCGCAGGCAAGGGACGCCCGCCCGTAACGTAATTCAAAAACTCAGGAACTTGCTCCGGATTATCAGGGCTCCCATGCGCCAGCAGCAGCACAGCCGTCTTCCCAGGCAATTTTCCCGCACCGAACGAACTCACCCGATTGGCGCAGTAACATTCCCCGGCAAGATTCAGCGGGCAATCCGTCATTTCGTCCGTTCCTCGCCCCCACGCCGGAACTCCGCCGAGTGCTCGCGAACATACGCGCAGAGTGCCTTCACGTTCTCCACCGGAGTCTCCGGCAAAATCCCATGCCCCAGATTAAAGATGTGTCCCGGACGCCCCGCAGCCTGCCGAAGAATATTTTCAGCGCGCGACTCAATCTCTTTCCACTCCGCAAACAGCAACACCGGATCCAGATTCCCCTGCACCGCACCTTTCAATCCCAGGCTCTTCCATCCCGTATCCAGCGGGATCCGCCAGTCCAGCCCAATCACCTCCGCGCCACTCTCCTGCATCGACGGAAGCAGCGTCGAACTGTCCGTCCCAAAATAAATAACCGGCACGCCAGTTTTCTGTAGCCGCCTCACCAAATCCGTCACGTGCGGCAGCACATAGCGTCGATAATCTTCCACGCTCAGGCATCCCACCCAGCTATCAAAAATCTGGATCGTGTCAGCGCCCGCCCTCACCTGCTCCGCCGAATATTCCGACGTCACCTCGACCAACTTCTTCATCAGCTCATTCCACGCCGCCGGAGCCGAGTACATCATCTTCTTCGTGAAAATATAGTTGCGCGATCCCCCACCCTCGATCATGTAACTGGCCAGCGTAAAGGGAGCGCCGCAGAATCCAATCACCGGAAGTTTGTCGCCAAAGTGTTTACACACTAACTTCACGGCTTCCGCAACGTATCCCAGGTCGGCGGCGCGATCGGTACGAAGAGCGGCAATATCTTCCGCGGTCCGAACTGGCTTCTCGATCTTCGGACCCTCGCCCGCCGCAAAATGGAAAGGCAATCCCATGACCTCAAGCGGCAAAAGCAAATCGGCAAAAATGATCGCTGCATCGACTTTCAGAATCTCCGCCGCTTCAATCGTCACCTGCGCGGCCACTTCGGGCTTCTTGCAAATCTCAATCAGCGAATATTGTTTGCGGACCGCGCGATACTCCGCCATATAGCGTCCCGCTTGGCGCATCAGCCAGATTGGAGTTCGTTCGGTAGGCTGCGCCTTGGCGGCGCGAATAAAGAGAGAGTTGGGAGCTGACATGAATCTTCTAATTTAGCATTTTCCGGCAGATTCTCGCCGGAATGCTTCGCCAACTCACGCCAGCGGCAGTCCCCAGTTCGTCGGTCGTCTCACCGGGATAGCGTCACCGAATCGCGACGTTCACGCCGGAAAGAAACCCGCCTAAATGACCTGTAGAAATTACGGCCACAACCGTAATCGCCTTCAGAGCGAATGAAAAGGCGGTAAGCGAGCGCGTGGACGACCCGCGCAACCGAAACTGAACCCACGCACAGAGCGCAATCAGCGCGGCCGACACGCATCCCAGCACCGCGTGCAGCAACAAGAGTCCCTTCAACTCTTTTCCCTCGAGCTGCCATTGCCATGCCACGATTCCGGTCGCAACCGTCGGCACCACCGTCACAGCAGCGGCGAAGATATTCAGCCGCGCCCCCGCCGCGAGTTTCCCCTTGATTTCCGATTTCTTTGTCCACCGGCTCGCTGCATCGAAAGCGACTCCCGTTAGAAACAGCGCAATCGGAAAATGTATGAGCACCACATGTTGGGCATGTTTCGCCAGCAAAATTGTTCTGAGATCAAACGGGTTCACCATACTCCGCCTACTCGACAACTACTTTGCCCGTCATCTTCGGATGAATCGAGCAGAAGTAGGGATATGTGCCCGGCTTGCTCGCTGTAAACGTGAACTTCTCATCCGTGTCGAGCACTTTGGACTTAAAAACACCCTCGTCGCTGACCACCGTGTGCGGGATATCGTCGGCATTCGTCCAAGTAATCTGCGTTCCGGCCTTCACCGTGATCGTTGCTGGCGTGAAACTGAAGTTGTCGATCTTTACCTCGAGCGTGCCCCCCCTCGTATCGGACGTTTGCGTCGAGCCGGCCATTTTTAATACGGGCGCGATCATGATCATGATCATCAGCAGTGCCGAAGCGGCAATACTCAGAATGTGATTGCGTTTCATTTCTTTCTCCCTTTATTTCGATTGTGAAAATGAAATCTCCCTTACTCCAATGTCGAATCGGTCACCGCGAGCGGATGATGCTTCTTCGCAAAATTCACATTGGTAATTCCCAGCAGGCCGCGCAACTGTTCCGCCGGAACTTTCATCGGCCCCGGGGACGGCGCCTGTCCCGGATGCGGTTGCGGAAACGCCGTCGAACATGCGGTGTGAAAAGTCACGTGACCTTCAACCTTCTGCATCGTCTGGTGAATGTGTCCATTCAACACTGTCACCGAGCCGAATCGCTTCAGCAAAGCCAGCGCCTGCGCGCTGTCATCCGTGCCCCATCCCCAGTCCGGATAGATCGTCCACAGCGGAATATGCGCAAAAACAATGATCGGCGTGCTCTTTGAGAGATGCTGCGTATCATCTTTCAGCCACGCGAGTTGGTCCGCGCCCAGGTTCCCCAATCCCCCGGCTTTCAGGTTGATCACATTAACCAGGCCGATGAAGTGCACACCCTTCTTGTCGAAGCTGTACCAGCCCTCCCCTTTCGCGTTCTTGCCGTAGCGTTCACGATATTGCTGGCCACCGTCTTCCAGAACGTCGTGTTCGCCAGGAACAAAAAACACGTCCTTCGCCGACGCAGACTGCAGAATCTTGTCAACGTTGTCGAACTCCTCCGGCTTCGAAAGATGGCTGATATCGCCGGTGTGCAACAGGAACTCCGGAGCCACTGGCAGCGCGTTGATCTTCTGCACTGCGGCGTTCAGCGTTGCGATTACATCTGGATTCGCCGGCTTATTGAACCCCATATGGCTGTCGCTGATCTGCACAAAACTTAGTTCTCCGCGCGCCACCTTCGCCGCCCGCGCAGGATCGTTCAGCCCAAACGACTGCAGCACTCCTCCCTCCATCACGCAGAGCGCACCGGTGCCCGCCCACGCCATGCATTTCAGAAATCCTCTGCGGTCAATTCCGTCGTCGTGGGTGTCAAATAAAATTTCGTCGCGATTTGCACTTTTCGCCATGCTCTCCTCCAGATAAGCCTGCTCGCTGTTTCACCGTGCAGAACCAGCTCGGGCCGCTTTTATTCCGCGCGAAATTTATTCTTTTTTGCGGGAATAAAAGTTCGCTTCGCTGGTTTACTCTTGTGTGCGTGTCAGCGGAGCGATCACCGTCGCCGTCGTTCGAGGAGCTGGCCATGCCTCTCTTCGATCGTCTTTACAACTTTGCGCACTGGCTGACACAGAATCGCGAAGAGGCCGAGGACTTGGTGCAGGAAACTTTCGCCAAGGCGCTCAACGGATTCTCCTCTTTTCGCCCCGGCACAAATTTCCGCGCCTGGATCTACCAGATTCTGCGCAATACTTTTCTCACCTCCCGCACCGGATTGCAGGCGACCGCAACCATGCCGCTCGATCTCGACCACGATCAGGAAATTCTTCCTGTGGCCGAGAAAACTCCGGAGAGCATTCTGCTCCAGCGCTCCGATCAACAACTGGTAAGGCGCGCTCTGGCCAAAGTGCCGGTCCCTTATCGCGAGGTGCTTTTGCTCTGCGAGTTTGAAGAAATGTCGTACCAGGAAATTTCGGCGCTGCTTGTCATTCCGATGGGCACGGTCATGTCGCGCCTGTCGCGGGCGCGCCGAGCTTTGCGAAATGCGATCCAGGAATCACAGGGGAGTTGAAGCAGGTTCATCGTATGGGCTGTGCGATTTGGACTGAAAAACTCGATGCTTGCATTGACGGCGAACTGCCAGCCGATGACGCGTGCGCACTGCATGAACATTTACGCGGATGCCCCGCCTGCACCGCGGAACTTCTCCGTCTCAGCCAGCAGAAAAGCGCGGTCCATGCCGCTGCCCTGGCTTTCGCTCCGGATCCCGCTTTTCGCGCCCGCATTCAGGCCCGCATCCGGACCAGTTCCACGCCGCACAGACCATCCCTCCGGAACTGGCGCTGGCTGCCCATTCTCGCCACCGCAGCGGCCTTGTTACTACTGATTGCCGGAGTTCTAACTCTTCGCCACGACGCCAGAAGCGATGCGCAGCTCGTCAGCGAATTGGTCGACCAGCATGTCGCAACCCTCGCCAGCTCGAATCCTGTCGATGTCATCTCCACCGATCGCCATACCGTTAAGCCGTGGTTCGCGGGCAAGATTCCCTTCAGCTTCAATCTGCCCGAATTGCAGGATTCTCCTTTCACCCTCGCAGGGGGAAAGCTCAGCTATCTGGGCCAATCGCCCGGCGCCCAACTGATCTTTAATATTCGCCAGCACCGCATTTCCGTTTTTGTTTTTCAGGATCGTGATACCGCCGACGCCCCCCAACGCGACTTATCCGACACAACTCTCGCCTTTGAAGTCCGCAGTTGGCGTCACAATGGACTGCGCTACTTTGTTATCGGCGATGCCAGTCCTCAAGATATCGACAAGCTCAGCGCGCTGATCAAAGCCGCTGGCTGAATCGCATCGACTCGCTTGCAGTTATAATGGCTGCCTTCTCAAAGGAGTTGCATGCGATCATTCGCCGCGTTCGTGCTGATTTATACCCTGATCCTCCCCTCGTTATCCTTCGCCGCTGATCCAGCCGTCACGAATTCAGTCGCCGCGAATTCAACGGCGCTCACGGGCTATTCGCCGAGCGCCAGTCAGAGCGAGCGCGACTGGGAGTCGAGGTTCCGCGCGATCCCCGACCCCGCTAACCTCCGCAGCTACATGCAACGCCTGAGCGCGCATCCCCATCACGTCGGCTCTCCCTACGACAAAGACAACGCCGAGTGGATCCTCGCCCACTTCAAAGAGTGGGGACTCGACGCCCACATCGAGCAATTCGACGTTCTGTTTCCCACGCCGAAGGTTCGCCTTCTCGAAATGGTCTCACCCACAAGATTCACCGCCAAGTTAGAAGAACCTGCCTTAGCTGTCGATCCCACCTCGAATCAGAAATCGGAACAGTTGCCGACTTATAACGCGTATTCGATTGACGGCGACGTCACCGCTCCCCTGGTTTTTGTGAATTACGGTCTGCCCGAAGACTACGAAAAGCTTGACCGGCTGGGCATCTCAGTTAAAGGCTCGATTGTGATCGCAAAATATCTGCACTCCTGGCGCGGCGTAAAACCAAAAGTCGCCGCCGAGCACGGAGCGATCGGCTGCCTCATCTATTCCGAACCGCAGGACGACGGTTACACCCACGATAATGTTTTTCCCGCCGGTCCGATGCGCCCTCCCGACGGCGTGCAGCGCGGCAGCGTCATGGATTTTGCTTCCGTCAGTCCGGGAGATCCTCTGACTCCCGGAATCGGCGCAACTCCGGATGCCAAGCGTCTGGCGGTGAAAGATGCGAAAAGCATCACGAAGATTCCCGTGCTGCCGATTTCTTATGGCGATGCGCAACCCCTGCTGGCCGCGCTCGCCGGACCGATGGCGCCCGAAGAATGGCGAGGATCGCTTCCCATTCCCTACCACGTCGGACCCGGTCCAGCGCAGGTTCATCTAAAGGTCGCTTTCAATTGGGACATCAAACCGGTCTACGATGTGATTGCGAAAATCCCCGGCAGCGTCGAACCCGACGAGTGGATCATCCGCGGCAATCATCATGACGCGTGGGTCAACGGCGCCGAGGATCCCATCTCCGCCCAGGTCTCTCTGCTCGAAGAAGCGCGCGGGCTGAGTCTTTTGCTCAAGCAGGGATGGAAACCACGTCGCACCATCATCTACTGCGCGTGGGACGGCGAAGAACCGATGCTACTCGGCTCCACTGAATGGGTAGAGACTCACGCCGATGAACTACGCGAACATGCCGCCGTCTACATCAATACCGACGGCAATGATCGCGGCATCCTGAACATGAATGGCTCCCACAGTCTCGAGCAGTTCATCAACGGCGTCGCACGAGAAATCGAAGATCCCGAAACAAAAATGACGGTATGGCAGCGCGCCCAGCTCACCGCAATTGCCGGCGCAAGATCCGCCGATGACAGAAAAGAAATACGCCAGCGGCCCGACTTGCGTATCGGCGCCCTCGGCTCAGGCACCGATTTCACCGCCTTCATCGACCACATCGGTGTCGCCACACTCGACCTGAGTTACGCCGGCGAAGACGAAGAAGGAATCTATCACTCCATCTACGACGACTTCTATTGGTACACTCATTTTTCCGACACCGATTTTGTCTACGGACGCGCTCTGGCCCAAACCGTCGGAACGTCCGTGATGCGCCTGGCAGACGCGCAAGCACTGCCGTTCGACTTCACAGATTTTGCTGACACGGTTGGAATGTACACAAAGGAATTGCAAAAATTGCTCTCCGACAAGCAAGATGAAATTCGCGAACGCAATCAGGAAATCGAAGAAGGAATGTTTAAAGCAACCTTCGATCCTAGGCGTCCAACGGTTGTGCCGGTGAAAGAAGCAATTCCTCCACATTTGAATTTTGCTCCGCTGCAGAATGCGCTCGATTCTTTGACTCGAAGCGCCACGCATTATCAGCAATCGCTCTCCGCGATACAGCCAAACCTGGACCATGAAAAATTGGCGTCCCCGCTGCGTGTGCTGAATCGCGAGCTGATCGAAACCGAGCGTAAGCTTACAAACGTCGACGGACTTCCACGACGCTCCTGGTACAAACATTTGCTGTATGCCCCCGGAGTCTACTCCGGCTACGGCGTGAAAACCGTTCCCGGCGTACGCGAAGGCATCGAACAGAAGCGCTATGGCGAGGCTGAACTGGAAATCGTACGCGTTTCGAAAGCACTCGAAGATGAATCGTCCCAGATCGAGTTGGCGGCTCGTCAGTTGGACGGGATGGGAAAATAAATCAGCAATACCTTAACAACTTAAGCAACGGAAAGACGCGCTCCTGGCGCGGCAGAGACGCCAGTAACATCGCGTGTCATCACTTTGTCCGTCCTTAAATAAGCATCGACGCTCGTCGCCGTTGTGCGGCCCTCGGCAATCGCCCACACCACCAGCGACTGGCCTCGCCGCATATCCCCGGCGGCAAAGACACCCGGCACCGATGACATGTGGTTCGCGTCCGTGGCAACGTTGCCCCGCGCATCGAGCTTCACTCCCAGTTGCTCGATCATCCCGTTCCGCACTGGGCCAACAAATCCCATCGCGATCAGCACCAGATCCGCTTCCATCGTAAATTCACTTCCCGGAATCGGCTCGAACCTCGGTGCCGGCCCGACGCGCACGCCATGCAAATGCCGCACCCGTCCTTCGTTTCCGCCCGTAAACTTTATCGTTGCCAAACTCCAGTCGCGCACCCCGCCCTCTTCGTGTGCGCCTTCCGTACGAAGTTGCATCGGCCACAGCGGCCAGGGCGTCAATGGAGACCGCTCGTCCGGAGGCTTCGGCATAATCTCGAACTGATGCACTGATAGCGGCTTTTGCCGGTGACACGTGCCCAGGCAATCGGCCCCCGTATCTCCGCCGCCAATAATGACGACTCGCTTCCCTGCCGCCAATATTTCCAGTTCGCTTTCGAGAGCATCGCCCAGATTGCGTCGATTTTGTTGCGGCAAGAACTCCATCGCAAAATGGATTCCCTTCAACTCTCGCCCGGGAACATTCAAATCTCGCGGATGCTCCGCTCCCCCGGCCAACACGATCGCATCGAATTCGCTCCGCAAATCCTCGACCGCGACGTTCTTGCCCACCTCCGCGCCGGTAACAAACTTCACACCCTCGGCCGACATCTGCTGCAACCGGCGATCGATGATGTGCTTCTCTAACTTGAATTGTGGAATCCCATAACGCAACAAACCGCCAATCCGGTCCGCTTTTTCATAGACCGTAACTGCGTGTCCTGCACGGCACAATTGCTGCGCCGCGGCCAATCCCGCCGGACCGGAGCCAACCACAGCCACCTTTTTCCCGGAGCGATGCTTCGCCGGCTCAGGATGAATCCATCCTTCCGCGAATCCGCGCTCCACAATATTTTTTTCAATCTGCTTAATCGTAACCGGAGGCTGATTAATTCCCAGCACGCATGACGCTTCGCATGGCGCTGGACAAATTCTGCCCGTAAACTCCGGAAAATTATTCGTCGCGTGCAGCTGCCGCACCGCCTCTTTCCAATGTCCGCGATACACCAGATCATTCCAATCGGGAATCAGGTTATTCACCGGGCATCCCGTTTGGCAGAATGGAACACCACAGTCCATGCAGCGCGCGCCTTGGGTGCGAAGACTGGGCTCCGGAAAGTCGAGATAGATCTCAAACCAGTCGTTCACGCGTTGCGTCACCGGTCGGCGCGGCGCCATCTCTCTCGTGTATTCGAGAAATCCAGTTTCCTTACCCATGCTGCACCTGCTCCGACTGGCCCACAATCGCAAGCGCAGGGCTGGGGATATAGGGCTGACGCCGCCGCGTTACGCCAAGCACGCGTTTGTGTTCATGCGGGAAAACTTTAATGAAGCGGACGAGCGCTTCCGCCCAATTGTCGAGAATCCACGCAGCACGCGGACTCGCCGTCAATGCAAAATGCCGTGCCACCAAATCCTTCACAAGCTGCGCTTCGACTTGCCGGTTCTCGACCAGCGATTTCTCATGCCCCGAGAAAAGTGGATCTTCGACCAGCGGCTCCAAGTCAACCGAATCTAGATTGCAGCGCTTCTCCGTAAAATCTCCGCGCTCATCAAAAACGTAAGCCACGCCGCCGCTCATTCCAGCCGCAAAATTTCTGCCACACTTGCCCAGGACGAGCACCATCCCCCTGGTCATGTATTCGCAACCGTGATCGCCCACGCCTTCCACCACCGCCTTCGCGCCCGAGTTCCGGACCGCGAAGCGCTCCCCCGCAACGCCATTGAAGAACGCCTCTCCGCTGGTCGCACCGTACAGCGCGACGTTGCCGATGAGAATGTTTTCTTCCGGAGCAAAGGTTGACTCGCGCGGTGGATAGACGACCAATCGCCCGCCAGAAAGGCCTTTGCCCACATAATCGTTCGCCTCGCCTTCCAGCTTGAGCGTCACGCCCTTGGCCAAAAATGCGCCCAGGCTCTGTCCCGCCGAACCCTTCAGATCGATGCGAATCGTATCCTCAGGCAGGCCGTCCGATCCGTGCCGGCGAGCGATTGCTCCGCTCAACATCGTCCCCACCGAGCGATGAATGTTTCGCACCGGCAGCTTAATTTCTACCGGCATTTGCGCTTCGATGGCCGCTTGCGCTTCAGCGAGAATTTGATGATCGAGCGCCTGCTCCAGTCCGTGATCTTGCGCCTGTACGCAATGCCGCGCCACGCGCGACGGCAGCGGCGGACTATAAAGAATCGCCGATAAATCAAGCCCCCGCGCCTTCCAGTGATTGACCGCGGGTTGCACATCGAGCATGTCGACGCGTCCGACCATTTCGTCAACGCGGCGAAAGCCCAACTCAGCCATGTACTGCCGCACCTGTTCCGCCAGAAAAAAGAAGAAGTTGATCACGTGCTCGGGTTGCCCCTGAAACTGCTTGCGGAGCAACGGATCTTGCGTCGCGATCCCCACCGAGCAGGTGTTGAGATGGCACTTCCGCATCATCACGCAACCCATGGCAATGAGCGGCGTAGTCGCGAAACCGAATTCTTCCGCCCCTAGCAAGGCCGCGACCACGACATCGCGGCCTGTCTGCAATTTACCGTCCGTCTGCACGCGTATACGGCTGCGCAGATCGTTCAGCAACAAAACCTGTTGGGTCTCGGCCAGCCCCAGTTCCCACGGAATGCCCGCATGCTTGATCGAACTGAGCGGAGCCGCTCCCGTGCCTCCACTGTCGCCACTGATCAGCACCACATCGGCGTGCGCTTTCGCCACCCCCGCGGCCACTGTTCCTACGCCCACTTCCGCGACTAACTTCACCGCAATCCGAGCCGCCGGATTTACATTCTTCAAGTCGTAAATCAGCTGCGATAAATCTTCGATGGAATAAATATCATGATGCGGCGGTGGCGAAATCAATCCCACTCCTGCAATCGAATGACGCAAGCGCGCAATCACCTCGTCCACCTTATGCCCCGGAAGCTGGCCGCCCTCGCCCGGTTTCGCCCCTTGCGCCATTTTGATCTGCAACTCGTCGGCGTTCACCAGATAATTTGCCGTCACCCCAAACCGCGCTGACGCCACTTGCTTCACCGCACTTCGCCGCAAGTCTCCGTTTGCATCCGGCAGGAAACGTTCTTCATCTTCGCCACCCTCGCCAGTATTGGATTTCCCCCCAATGCGATTCATCGCTATGGCAAGCGTTTCGTGCGCCTCTTTGCTGATCGACCCGAACGACATAGCTCCCGTCGTAAAACGCTTCACAATTTCTCTTGCCGGCTCCACCTCTTCGATCGGAACCGCATTCGCACTTTTCTTGAACTTCATCAAACTGCGCAACGTCGCCATGTTGCTGCTCTGCGTGTCGACGAGATCGGTGTATTCCTGAAAGGTCTGAAAACTATTCTGGCGTACCGCGTGTTGCAGTTTGCCGATCGTGAGCGGGTTCAGCAGATGAAACTCCGCGTTCACGCGCTGGTGATACTGCCCTCCGACAGCCAGTTCCGTCTCCGACTCAGTCAGCTCGCGGAACGCATACTCATGCTTCATCTGCGCTTCACGCGCAAGGACGTCGAGGCCAATCCCTTCCAAGCGCGACGCCGTTCCTGAGAAATACGCGTCGATCAATTGCCGGTTCAGTCCAATGGCCTCAAAAACCTGCGCGCCCTGATAGCTCTGCAACGTCGAAATCCCCATCTTCGAAAATGTCTTCAGCAATCCTTTGTTCACCGATTTGATGAAGTGTTTCTGCGCGAGTTCGGGAGTGATACCCTCCGTCAAGTCTCCGCGAAGCGCCAGGCTCTCCACGCTCTCCAACGCCAAATACGGATTGATGGCGCTCGCGCCGTAGCCGCTGAGCAGCGCAAAGTGCATTACCTCGCGCGGCTCGCCCGATTCCGTAATCAACGCGACCTGGGTTCGCGTTTCTTCGCGAACCAGCAGATTATGGACAGCCGCCAGCGCGAGCAGGCTCGGGATGGGCGCGTAATCTTTATTCACGCCGCGATCCGAAATAATCAGCAACGTGTAGCCGGCTTTTCCCGCCAGCGAAGCCCGCTGGCACAACTCGTCCAGCCCCCGCTTCAATCCCGCTTCTCCTTCGCTCGCTCGAAATAACGCCGGCAGAGTAATGGCCAGCAAATCGCCAGTCGAAACCCGTCGCAGTTTTTCCAGCTCCAGATTCGTCAGCAGCGGATGCGACAGCTTCAGCATGTGACAGTTCTCTGCAGCTTCCGAAAGAATGTTGCGTTCCGCGCCGATATAGCTGATCAACGACATCACGATTTCTTCGCGAATCGGATCGATCGGCGGATTCGTTACCTGAGCAAAGAGCTGCTTGAAATAGTTGAACAAAGACTGCGGACGGTCCGACAAACAAGCCAGCGGAGTGTCGGTCCCCATCGAGCCCACCGGCTCTTGTCCCGTCGAAGCCATGGGCCGCAGAATCATGCGCAAATCTTCGTCGCTATATCCAAAAGCGCGCTGCCGTCGCAGCAGGGTCTCCGCATCGGGGTGGTGCATGCGCGTCGGAGCGGGCAACTGATCGATCGTAATCTGATTGTCTTTTAACCACTGGGCATAAGGCTGCCGCGATGCCAGACTCTGCTTGATCTCTTTGTCGGGGACAATTCGTCCTTCAACCGTATCCACCAGAAACATCTTCCCCGGTTGCAGTCGCCCCTTTATCTTCACTTGCTCTGGCGCAATGTCGAGCACACCCGCTTCCGACGCCATGATTACGTGGTCGTCATGCGTGACTACATATCGTCCCGGCCGCAAACCGTTGCGATCGAGAATCGCCCCTATCACGCGTCCATCCGTAAACGCAATCGCCGCCGGACCATCCCACGGCTCCATCAGGCACGCGTGATACTCGTAGAACGCTCGCTTCTCCGCCTTCATATGCGGATTCCCCGCCCACGCTTCCGGAATCAACATCGCCATGGCGTGCGGCAGACTGCGCCCCGATTGCAGTAAAAGTTCGACCGCATTATCGAAGTTTGCCGAGTCGCTGCCATCTGGCGAAATGATAGGAAATAACTTCTTGATATCGTCGCCAAATAAAGGAGACTGCAACAATGATTGCCGCGCGTGCATCCAGTTGACGTTCCCCTTGAGTGTGTTGATCTCGCCATTGTGCGCGATGTAGCGATACGGATGCGCTCGCTGCCAACTGGGAAATGTATTCGTCGAAAAACGCTGATGGACCAGGCACAACGCACTCGTCACATCGGGATCGGATAGTTCTTTATAAAAACTCGTGATCTGCGGAGCCAGCAGTAAGCCTTTGTAGACAATAGTGCGGCACGACAGCGACGGGATGTGAAACACGCTCGCATCCTCGATGTCCGACACGGCCATTTCGCTCTCGGCCCGCTTGCGTACCACATAAAGCTTGCGCTCAAAAGCGTCCTCGTCACTAAAGGCGCCGCATCCCACAAAAATTTGCTGGATGTAAGGCTGCGAACCTCGCGCCACCCGCCCGATTGCCGATGCGAAGCACGGAGTATCGCGCCATCCAACTACGGTTAACCCTTCCTCCCGCACAATGCGTTCCAGAATTCCCTCGCATTGCAAACGCGCATGTTTCTCGACCGGCAAAAATGTCATGCCCACGCCGTAAGCACCCGGACGGGGAAGTGCAAAGCCCAACTTGTCACACTCTCTTACGAAAAACTTATGTGGAATCTGCAGCAGTATGCCCGCGCCGTCGCCCGTCTCTGGATCGCATCCGCAAGCCCCACGATGCGCCAGGTTGAGCAACACCTGAATTCCCTTGGTTATGATTTCGTGGCTCTTTTCGCCCCGCACGTTCGCTACAAATCCAATGCCGCAAGCATCGTGCTCCTGCGCAGGATGGTATAGACCCTGGGCGGGTGGAAGAGAATTCGTGTTTTGCCGACGCGTCGTCATGGCCACGTTTTTTAACACCGACACGATCGCGGCAACTTGGCCGCTGCCGCATGAGTTGTTCTTGAGTTCAGACTCGGTCTGCAAAGGCTGCAGGGTCGGCGCATCGTACCTCTAAACTCTCACTCTGCGCTCTGCCTCGGCACTTCCACCTCGGCACGTTACCTCAGGCACACACTTGTCTAACCTCTTACTTACTGCCTGAACAACGCAAAAGTACAATTCAGAATTTCGATGTTACGGATATAAAATTTGAAACTGGCGGCTTTGCGGGCGAACTCAGCCAGATATCCCGCGAAACCATGCCGTCCGTTATAATCGCCTGTCACCGGCAACCTGATAAATTCAATGGATTTCGATCAGCTCATCACGTTCCTGGAAGTCGCCAAGCAGGGCAGTTTTTCCCGCGCCGGCGAGAAGGTATTTCGCTCCCAGTCCGCGGTTAGCGCCCAAATCCGCCAGCTCGAGCAGGAATACGGCGATCGACTTCTCGATCGCTCCGGCAAAACCGTAAAGTTGACTCCTGCCGGACTCGTCCTCTTCGACTACGCCGAGCGCCTCAAACTGCTGCGCGAAGAGTCGCTTATGGCCGTCGCCGACCACAGCCGGACTCCGCGCGGCACGCTTCGCGTCGGCGCCAACGAAGCCACCTGCCTTTATGTTTTGCCAGAGGTTTTTGCCGAATATTGCCGCCGCTATCCGCCCGTGCAAATTAATATCTACCGGAACTTCAGCTACAAGATCACCGAGAAACTCGAGAATGGCTCCATCGAAGTCGGCATTTTAACTCTGCCCATTCAATCTCCCAGCCTCGAAATTCAGCCTATCTTTCGAGACAAACTCATGCTCATGGTGAGTTCCACGAATCCGCTGGCCAAACATAAAACAGCGGCCGTACGCGACATCATTAAGCATCCTCTGTTGTTGCCCAAGACCGGCCATACCCGCCGGCTCATGGATAAGCTCTTTCGCCCGCATCGCGACGAGCTGCGCGTTCGCATGGAACTCCCCAGCATTGGCATGATTAAAAGCTTCGTCGCTGCCGATCTCGGAGTTTCTTTAGTGAGCGCGTCGTTTGCTCGCGATGAGGTCGCCGCCGGTCGGGTCAAACTCATCGACATCGAAGACGCCGAACTCTTTCGGGAACTCGGGCTTGCCTATCGCCGCGACCGCACCCTCTCCTGCGCCACGACCGCCTTCGTCGATGTGCTACGGCAATTCGCCTCTTCCTCCAAGAAGGCCTAGCCCTCAGTGGTAACCGCATAGTTAGCTCCGAACCCGTCTATTAAGGACTACTATTCTTGGCGGAAGCTCCCGGGGCCCCGTTCCTGATGACGAAACTGAATGTGGTGGTTGCGCTCATAACCGACGACAACGACTTTCAAGTGGAACAAGCGTCCGCAGCCCATGACGCCGCTCGCCGTCTCGATGTCGAGATTCAGATGTTGTACGCCGGTAACGATGCCGTCAATCAAAGTCAGCAGTTATTAAAGGTTATTCAGACCTCGTCCCAGCGGCCCGACGGCATCCTGGTCGAACCCGTCGGCACAGGCATGCCGCAAGTCGCGGGCGCCGCCGTCGCTAGTGGAATCGGGTGGGGAATTATCAACCGCGAGGCGGACTATATTCCGAGACTTCGTTCCGGCAACTCCACCCCGGTCTTTGCCATCAATACTGATCAGGAAGAAGTCGGCAGAATCCAAGGACAACAGTTTGCTGCGCTTCTCAAAGATGGAGGCGGAGTTCTCTATATCGAAGGACCCTCCACAGGGGAAGTGGCTCGACTGCGCGCCGCTGGCATGCAATCCACCAAGCCGCCAAACATCAACTGCAAAATGCTTAAAGGAGACTGGACCGAGGCCAGTGGATATCGCGCCATCAAGTCATGGTTATCGCTGAGTACGTCGCAATCTCTCCATATACGCCTCGTCGGCTGCCAGAACGACGCCATGGCCATCGGCGCCAGAAAAGCGTTTGAGGAAGTTGTTGATGTCCAGGCGCGGAAGCAGTGGCAAACCCTGCTTTTCACCGGCTGTGATGGAGTTCCCAAAACCGGCCAGGAATGGGTACGCCGCGGGATTCTCACGGCCACCATTATTACTCCGCCCACCATGGGTCAGGCCCTCGAAATGATGGTCCAAGCCCTTCGCGCGGGTACGCAGCCGCCTGCACACACCCTGAGCAAGGTTCTTTCTTTTCCGCCCATCAAAAATCTAGCCGCTCAGCCGAGCTAGCCGTTCGAGTGTTTGTCGCGCTGCCCACCGATCAAAGCGCGCTCGACTTCAGCCCTGATCGCCTCCGACGCCGACGCGCCTGCGGCTTGTCCGAGAGCCCGATAATTTTCAAAGTGTGTTTCGTCAAACCACTGGTTCGCCGTCGTGTCGTTCGGAAAGCACCGGTTGACCCTAGCATACGCAAGTACGTCATTCGGATCGCCATCCACGAGCGACGGCTTGATGTAGATCAGAGTGCCATCCTCTTTCGAGTCGGCAGGATTGTAACGAATCTTGCCGATCGCAAAGTGCGCCTTCGAACGCAAAATGTTCGCCTCCGTCATGACCTCGGGCGGCCTTACCGCACTCAGGTCATTTAAGTTCACCGATATTTCGACTCCGAAGTCGGTGCGGCAATGCTCAATGGCATTGTGCAAATCCGCGAATCCACGGCCGGGATCGCACGATGCATCGCAAGCCACGATCAATTTGCAGCGCCGACGCACCAGTTCATACACCGCCAGGTTCTCGAAGTGCCCTCCATCCGATAGATAGACATAATCGCTATCGTCGTCGGTCGATCCCAATAATTCCGCGAGCAGCCAATAAAAACCGACTGTCGGACTTCCATTCTTCCATTTTTTCCCCGCAGGATTGCCGCTCCACCAGCCCAGCCTTACATCGAACAGCGTCATTAAGAACGCCAGCGGCGGCTCGGAATACGACCCCATATTGGGGCTCGCCGCTGCGCCGGAAATCGCAATACTGGTCCCCAACGTAATCCCGTCCGGAAATCCCGGCAGTCGGCTGCCTCCTTCCTTGGTCGCACCAAAATAAGACTCCCACACTTTCTTCTCGGCCGCCTGTCGCGTGAACCCGCCGTAGAGTGGCGTGATGGCAAACGAACGCGCCTTGCGCGTCTGCAAGGCCAGCTCTTTCCCGCGCACCACATTCAGACTCGTATTCACGATAGGAATGGGACGTCCATCTTTGCGCTCGTTCGAGCCTTCCGGAATCGCCAAACTTGAGAGTGGTAGATTATCCGCATCCGAAAATCCCGTGAACGGCTGCGCGTTCCGGCCGGGCACCGAGGCCCCGAGATAGCACCGTATCAAACGGTTTCGGTAAAGATAGTGAATCGAGAATTCGTTGACGTCGACCCTCCACGACAGCGCAACGGCCGCGACAAAAAAAAGAACACATGTCAGCGGCACTCCCGGATGAAAACATTGGTCGCTTGGCAATCCCAAAATCGGCGGATCAATCCCCGTTGTGCAGTCGGGCCCTTTGATCTTGTAGCAAATGGCCGCCGACATCAACGAAAGCCCGAGCAGCAGCCCAATTATGAAAACATACGGAGCCATCCTCGCCGTGGAGTGCAACAATTTCTCCACCAACGATCCATCAAGCACCGGAGCGCCACTTCGGTCACTCTTGCCGAACGACACTCCCTGCGCGGTCGCAACCATCCACGCCGCGACCGCCGCCAGCGTGAGGGGGTGTCCAAAGTGGAGATGAGCCTCCCACGCAATGAACTTGCCCGTTACCCACGGAAAGTACACGGAGATCAGAAACAGAAAGAACCAGCAGACGGAGTAGATCACCATCCAGCCGCCAAGCCTTCCCCACCATTCCCGGTGCGAGTCGGTCATGCTGCGGCCCATCAACCCAACGTGCAGCACTCCGGCCATCAATATTATGAGGATGGTCAACGGCGTCCCGAACGTCATGACGTGCCACTTCGAAAACGTGGTTCCGGGCTGCCCAGCCGGAATCAGAACTCTCGAAAACGGGACCAGCAAATATCCGCTGAAGATACCCGTTATTACCGCCGTCAACAGCAGCATTCCAATTCTCGGCCCTCCGTTCCCCGTCGACTTAATCAAAGACCGTACGATCGATCGCACCGCCAGCGCCGCCGCCCACAATCCGAAATAGAGCACCACTCCCACCGCGGGTGCCCGATACAGAGGAAAATCTACAATCCCCCAATCCGTAAGAAACTGCCCGAGACCGTAAGTGAATAGCGCGCCCGAAAAAAACAGCGGCAACACGATGAAAGCCTGCACAGCCCATTGATGAGTGATCCAGCAATCTCTCGGTTCTTTGTCTGGATCAACCGACACCAGGTTCAATCCGATAAATATGACTGCCACCAGTCCAAAGAGCACTCCCAGTCCCAAGGCGAAGTACTGCGCGGTTAAATACACCTGCACGGTGTCGGAGAATCGCCCTTGAAGAACGTCCTCCGCGCTCTCCAGAAGGTGCAGCAAGAACACGAAGCTCCGGGGCAACATCAGCAAAGCGAGCAGAGCCAGTACAAGGATGTATTGATTGAGCAGCGTATTGCGCAAATAGCTGGCGGTGAATGCCCAGAAATCCGCACCCAGCACGCCTTTTCGCGGCGTCAAGTAATTGCTGTAATCCCGCAGAAAATGTACTTCGGGCGGGTCCGCCGCTTCCCCAGGGGCATTCGGAGCGGCCGAAAGTTTTTCCTCGATCTCGCGGATGCCGATCCCCTGATGATGCATCCAGGCCATCAGCCAACCGCCAATGTAACCTCCGCCCGAAACGGTGGAGATATAGTCGAACGCACCCAGCAGTCGCGAGCAGGCCAAACCCTGCAGGATGCCCAAGTTAAACGTGGCGCTCCGGATCCCACCGCCGGAAAAGGCCAGTCCAATTAAACTCTGTTTTGCCGGCGGGCGCGGCTCGTCGCCGCCAAGGCGCAGCCTGCGCGAAGTTTCGATCTGCTGAAGTTCTGCGTTCAGAACTTCCTCAATCGTGGGCGAAACAGTTTCTGCCATCGCCGACCTGCTGTTCTCGAACTATTTTTTTAATTGTGTTCCCAGACTTCGTTCCCGACTTACCTGTTCTCGACAAATAGTGAAGCGGAAGTCCCAATCGTTACAGCCGTTGGCCGCGTCGCCTAGCCGCAGCTCAACTTACCTGAACTGCGATGCTTCCGCTCTGGCTTGGGGCCTCAACCGCAGGCATCGCATCCGAAAGGTTACTAAACCGTTTTCACAATTCTGCCTACAATCAAGGGTCCCACCAGGCATCCAATCTAATCAGTAGCCAGTGATCTTAACCCAGTTTGCAAGAAGATCGCAAAGACGATCGCAAGATTATCCCGGACGGGCGTTCTTGAAAATAGCCCCTCTCCCCGAGTGCAAGTGCGTGAGTAAGGTTACTAACTCCATTGTCCCAAGTTAGCCGAAAGGCGGCCCATGACGACACCAAGGTTGATGTCGAACCTGCCCCTGCATCCGTATTACAACAAGTTCAATTTCCTTCTCCTCTTTCCGTGCTGCATCCTCTGTATTTCCTTGTTCTCGTCCGCCGCCCCGGCCCAGGAAGTCCGCTCCTCGGGATGGGTCGTGATTCCCGTCTCCGAATATCGAAGCCTGCACTCCAAGGCGTATCCTCTCGAGCCCGAAGCAGAATCCTCGCCTGTTTCGGCCACACTCACGCGGGTCGACTACGATCTTCAAATCAGGGGAGACGTCGCCAAAGGCCGCGTCTCCCTTACCGTCGACGTACTGAAAGATGGCTGGGTGCGCGTTCCCATTCCCTCCGGATTGTTAGTCCGCGAAGCTCACTTAGATAACAAGCTCGTCTCACTCGTTCCCGATACCAAGGGCAGAAACAGCGGCCAGCTCACCGCCATACTCTCTCACATCGGCCGTTCGCTGCTCTTACTCGATATCGCTCTTCCGGTCGCCTCAAGTGCCGGAAGCGAGAGCATCTCTCTGCCCGCCGCCGACTCCGGAATCACTCGCGCGTCCATTCAACTTCTGCGCCACGGTGTTGACGTGCAAGTGGGGGGAGGCCTCTTGTCCGAACAATCCGACACTGCCGACGAAAGTAAATGGGTCGCCTACGGACAAGGCAACGCGCCCCTGACTTTCAACTGGCACAGAAAGACAGAAGATCATCGCACCACTTTGCCTCTCCGTCTGCGCGGATCACTCACCGAGTTAGTCAGCTTAGGAGAAGACTCGACCACGATCTACGCCGAAGTGAATCTCGAAATCGTGCAAGGTGCGGCCTCCGAAGTTCGCGTGCAGGTGCCCGAAAACGTCACCGTCAACCAGGTTCTCGGCGCCGCCATCGCCGATTGGGAAATCAAGAACGGCGAACTCGCCGTCAAGTTTCTCGAACCTGTCGAGCAAAGCTCGAGATTCGTAATCAATGGAGAAACTCGCCTTGCCCGCGATGGCGATATCTCCATGCCGCTCCTGCGCCTGCTTAACACCGAGCGCGATACCGGAGGTGTCGCCGTCGAAGTCCTCGGCGCCGGTGAGATCAAAGACGTCAAATCGCACGGCATGGAAGAAGCGGACGCCAGCGATCTAGGCGAAACCATCGCCAGCCGCCAGTCTCCCTCGCTCGCCGCCTACCGCTTCCGCGCCGGAGAAGCCGCCGCCAATCGCTCCCTCTCCGTCAACGTCGCACGTTATACCCAGCAAGCCGTCCTCATGGCCAACATCGAAGAGGCCCGTTATCAGGTTCTCGTCAGCAAAGAAGGCAAGAGCCTGATCCAGGCGCGCTACGCCATCCGCAACAACCAGCGCACCTTCGTCAAAATCACCTTGCCTCCCGGCGCCGTCATCTGGAGCGCCTCCCTAGCCGGCAAACCCGTCCGCCCCGGCCAATCTCCCGATGGCAGCCTCCTGTTGCCCCTCGAAAAAGCTCGTGGAGGCGAAGATGCTCCCGCCTTCGTCGTTGAAGTTCTCTATCTCGGTCGCGGCCCCGCTTGGGAAGACAAAGGCAAAGCTCGCGTCTCCCTGCCTGCTCTTGATCTCCCTATCTCGCGCACCGGATTGCTGCTCTACTATCCTCCGCTCTTCCACGTTTCCGCCGAGCCGGGTACTTTCCGCACCGAGCCCTATGCCAATCCCACCTCTGAAGCCTTCAACTTCCCGCCGCCCATGCCGCCCCTCGCCGAAGCCAAGCGGAAGGAATTCGATCGCCTCCAACAGTTCGCTAAGATCGACCAGCAGAAAGACGACGAAGCCACTCAATCTCTAATCGACAAATTCCGCGCCAAATCCAAAGAAGGAAAAGTCGCCGGCATCCTCCCCATCGGAATCTCCTTCCCCGCCTTCGGCCCATCCATCTTCCTGATT
>Ga0302278_10000869_pt1 | contig 38260 bp, 31 predicted proteins | sample III_Bog_N3_2_FD_194543 | JGI IMG/M metagenome (GOLD analysis project Ga0302278, IMG submission 194543) | Peat permafrost microbial communities from Stordalen Mire near Abisko, Sweden - III_Bog_N3_2 | ecosystem: Environmental > Terrestrial > Soil > Wetlands > Peat | place: Sweden: Abisko... | reverse complement strand
TTCTCGTCGGTGATGGTGCCCTGGCCGCGGAGGGTCTTGAAGGAACGCTGGAGTTTGTCGCTTAGGGTTTCAAACATGCTGGTTCGAGTTTATCAGTGGTGCTGGGGCAGGTTGAGCCCCGCAGGGATCGGGCTGAAGATGAGCGTGACGTCGACCGTGTGATCTGGGTTGCGGATAAGGGTTTGGGTGGCCGAATATCCGTGCTTGTGCCAATCGGGTATGTCGCCGAGGAAGCGGGTGGGGTAGGTGCCGTCGTAGATGTCGCCGGGCTGCATGTGCCAGGCGGCGGTGACGATCTTCTGGAGGTCGTCCGGCAGGCCGGTGTAGCGGACGGATCGGAAGCGGAACTGCAGGCCGGGCTGCACGGAGATGCTGTAGGCGACGGTGTGGGAGGCGCGATCGATCTGCGGCGGGGCGTCGATTTTGGCGTCGATGTAGCCGGCGGAGAAGTAGGCCGCGGAGAGGATGTCGAGCGAGTCGCCGAGGGCTTTGGGCGTGTCGATTTCGCCGGGCTTGAGCAGCGCCTGGTGGGCGAAGTCGGCGGCGGAGAGCTGCGGAGAGCCGGTCCAGGTGAGCCGAGAGACGTGGTACTGCGGGCCCTCGCTCAGCGTGGCGGTAAGAGTGACGTCGATGCTTTGGGCGGAGACGGTGGGGTCGGAGCGGTCGAGGTTGGTGAGGGCAGCCTCCAGATAGCCGGCACTGCGATAGCTCTGGCTGAGGCGGTCGGACAGCGTGGCGGGAGTGGAGGTCTTGTCCCACTGCTGGCCGAGGAATGAATTGACGACGCGGGTGAGCTTGGGCTGCATGGCGGCCGAGCCGTTGAGCAGCGTGAGCTGACGGATGAGCACCCAGGGCGAAGCGATGCTGTAGGCGATGGTGTCGAAGTGACTGCCGGAGAGTGTTGCGACCGTCTGCGAGGAGACTTTGGGCTCGGGCACGCCCTTGGCGGCGACGATGGGTTCCAGGATGGCGGCGATGGCGGCGCGTGTGTTGCCGGCAATGGGCACGGGGCCTCCGTGGTAGAGCGGGATCTTGCCGTCGAGTGCGGCGAGCAGGTCTTTATCGTCCCACCAGACGAAGTTGGTGAAGGAGAGCGGAAGCAGCGCGGAGGGTGCCGCGGGGGTGAGAACGTAGGTGAGGACTGTGCCGTTGGACTGGAAGTTGACGTCGTCGTAGAAGCCGGTGTCGCCGAGCTTCTGGGCGGCATCCTGCACGGCTTGCTGGGTGGAAGGGCCGGGCTTGAGGCCGCTGAAGGCGAGGAGTTCCGCCTGGGTGCGGGTGGAGTCGCCGGTGAACTTGATCTGCGACAGAACAACCTGCTGAGAGAGGGACGGCGTGGCGGAGGCGCACATGCAGAAGAGAGCTATGGCGGGAAGCCTGAAAAATCGCATGGGTCACGATAGCGCATTTGCTTTGCGGCGAGAGAACAATTTGCATGCTGTCTGCTGCGGTATGGCAGCTTGTCCGTGCGAACGTTGACCCAAGGCGAATGCGCCGGTACACTTGGTAAGTCAGTCAGCGAATGCATCAGGTGTTCGCGACGCCGGCAGAAGTCTTGGTCCGGTGCCCCCTCGTTCAATGGTAGGACAAGCGACTCTGACTCGCTCGATCGGGGTTCGAATCCCTGGGGGGCAACCAAAACCATCTACGCGCGCCTTCGGCGCGCGTTTTTCTTTGCCCTATTTCGCACCTCCTGGTGCTCGATAAATACATGAAAATCGCTGCTTCAGCCAGCCCACTGCGCTCAGTGCGAGGCTATGTTATACGGTGTGCATACCAGTTTGGGCACACCACTACTTGACGGTCACATAGCGTGAATCGATCGCTCGTTTGATGGTTTGCGAAAAGGCGGACCAAGTGCAAGAAAAATCCTCCCTGCTGCAGGTGGGAAGAATCACTGGGACGCGCTCGGGAGGATTAGATAGCGTCAAAGTAGTGGATGACCGCATCTGCTCAAGCGTTTGGACGGTGAAGTAAGTTCGTACCGAAAACTCGTGGGTCTTGGAGTCCTGCCACAGTTCAAAGATGAGCGATCCGCCTGGCGGAGTGTCATCACGGCGTCTATCGGCGATCCAAGTTAGGTTCAGCAGACCCGCAACATTGGTCAGATTTGTATCGTGGCCAATCAGAAACAGTGCCTTGTCGGACGGTTTAGACGGAGCGCCGGGGACTGTCCTTTGCGTCACGGCTTGTTCTATTGCGTCATTGATGTGGGCCAGCAGATTCGACGCCCCAATTTGCGCCATCAAGGGAGTCCGCTCCGTGAAGTCCGTCGCTGCAGTGTGCAGCCCCATCAAAGATCGGAGCTTCTCGTCATCAACACAGCCCCATCCAACCTTGGAAGAATCCATGCCTTCTGTATATTCCAGCAGGAGGTTTTCGACCAGCGTAGACGCCGTGTTCAGTGGGCTCCGTAACTCGGCAACATGGCCGCCACTTCCCGGCGCAAGCGTGGCTGGAATGTCAAAGAGAGATGTTCGCTTAGGTTGGGAAGGAATGGCCGCCCCGCAAGTTGCCAGAATCTTATCCAACGCCTTGAGTTGCGGTCGATAGGCCTCGGCAAGGTTCGCAGGATTGCCGCCAATGCGACCTGCGATTGCCGCAGCGGCCTGGATTGGCGTCTTGTCGCCAAGTTCGGCAGGAGTTGGGTGGTAGTGGAAGAGAGGATCATTCGTGCCTTCAGGCAGGAATTGAACGGACACATGGCACTCGGGGAAGAGTCCCTCCGCAACCGCCTTCCCTGTTTCACGGGTGCGTTCATCGGAGTCCGCGTAGAAACTGATCTTGCTCGCATCCTCGCATCCGCTTGCGCTCAAGAGTCCTTCCTTCGCTAACTCCAGCTGATCGTACGCACCAAACAGCTTCATCAGTTGATAACCGTGGGCAGTCAGGTAGCCTGGCGGCACATCCCAGGCTGGCCAGGGAGCGAGAGAATATAGAGCGTATTCGGCCGGCAAGCCTGTCGGTGAGCGGACCCCATGGCGGCTGAGGTAGACCACGAACTTCAATTCAGAGGATGAGTTCCCCGAAGGGGCTAGGGTTGCCTGTGCGACTGTTGAGGCCGGAGTCAAAGATAGTATGAATGCAATGAACATCAACCGTTGCGCCACGGTAAGTCTCATGAAGTTCCTCGAAATCCCAGCATGTACGGGATTCATATCTTGCTAAGTCGATCGCTCGACTGAGGGGTGCGTGCCATCGAATGACTTGCTCCCCCTGTTCGAGCGAGAAGCTGCTGGTCTCCCATAACTACCGGTTGTGTCCTAGGGTATAGCGAAGACCGCCGGTGTAAGTTGGCTTGTAGTATTCGCGCTGATTTACGAATTGCGTGCTGCTCTGGTAATAGCCGAAGACCTCGTTATTGAGGTTCAGGCCATCGACGACGGCACTCAAACCTTTCCAGAAGCGATAGCTTGCTTGAGCATCGACCTGGAAGTGGCCAAGAGTGAAGATATCGCCCGAGGGTCCCTTCGTTCCCACGCCGCTTGGATCGGCTCCAGCAACATAAGTCGGCGAGACGTAGTTGTATGTGAACAGACTTGCCTGGTCATATGCCAAACCCACGCGCGCCGAGAATCGCTTGGTGTCGTAGGTCGGGCTGATCTTCCAGGTATTGGGCGCCTGGTCGATCGTTGTTGGAGAATCGGAACGTAGAGGAAGCCCCTTCTCGCGCGACGCAGTGTAGCTGTAGTTGGCCGAGACGCCCAGGCCGCGCAGCACCCCGGGAAGGAAGCTCAGGTGTTGCTGATAGCTCAACTCCAGGCCATAGATGTAAGCGTTCTGACCGTTCGTCATCTGCGTAATCGCGTCGCCGGGATACTGCGCGAGCACGGTCTGCACCGATGCCGGGAAGTAGCCGGCGGGGAAGGACGATAGGCTGAGTCCACCCGGGATCGAAACCGGAATCTGCGGCGCAGTCAATTGTTTGAAGAAGAAGCCGGCCTGGATGAGACCGAGCGGGCGGAGGTAGTTCTCGTAGAGCAGGTCGTAGCTATTGGCGTGCTCGGCCCGCAGAGTTGGATTTCCAATCGATACCGAAATAGGGCTCGCAGTCGAATCCTCGGTGATATAGGGAATGAGTTGGTAGGGATCGGGCCGGGCGACGCCGCGCGAATAGACGGCACGCAGCGCCGAATTCGGTGTTAGCGCGTAGCGCGCCTGCACGCTTGGCAACAGGTCGACGTAGGACGGATTGTTGTTGATTCCTGTGAACACATAGCAATTACCTGCCGCCGGGGCGACCGGAGCCGAGTCATTCCCGCAAGGCACAGAAGACGATCCACCAGAGTAAGTGCCGGACTTGGAGCTATAGGTGCCAAAAAACGTAAGGTTATATCCAAAGGTCGTCATCTGCGTGCCTTCGATCCGGAGTCCAGTCTGGACGTGCAGTTTGCCGAAGTCGACGGTGTTCATCAGGTAGCCCGCTGTGATGCGCTCGACATAATGAAATAGGTTCGGATACGTATCGACCGCCGTCTTCTGCCCGTCAAGATTCCCCTGGTAATTGGCCATGGTGTAATTTGCGGCCGAGGTGAAGTTGGATACCTGGCCATACTGACCGCCAAAGTACGTTCCGTTGAAGTAGTCCGTGTTGTTGAAGGAGTCTAGAAGCTGCGTCATGAGAGGCGCGGTACTTCCGAAACTATCGTAGACATTCTCCGTCGAGTCCGAGCTTTTGTGGTTGTTGCTGATCTTGAAGCCCCCCTCGAAGACGCCGAAGTGGCCGTTTACGGTGTAGTTCTTCGCATACGATGTCTGGGCAGCAAGATCAAGCTCTGCGTCCAACCCCTTGGAGATCGTGATGTCCTTGAACTGCCAATTGGCTGCGGTCAGGAGCGGTGACTGGTTCGTCGTATCGCAGGCGCCGAAGTGCGGATGATACAGATCGGTCTGCGCGGAAGGAACATAGTTGCAGTACATCGTCGGCCCAACCCACGAGAAGTCTGCCTTCGGGTTGCCGGCCGAATCGACCTCGTACGCGCGCGAGGCAGAGATCTGATAGGTAAACAACGAATCTTGATGCACGGTGCGGCCACCGAGAATCAACGTACCGACCGAAGCATTCGGGCGCTTGCTGGAGGTATAAAACTTGGGGCTAGACGACTTGGTTGCCGGGTTGGGCAGAACCGGATTGGCCGCCGTGCCGCTGATCGCCGCGGACACCGGCGAGTAATACCACTTATCGCCCCAGTCCTTCAGATCAGAATAAAACCCATGCGCGTAGATGGCCGTATTGTTGTCGACGCGATAATTGGCGCTGCCGTCGAAGCCGTAGCGCGTTCGGTAATAGCGGTATTCGCGGATCGTGTTGCTGTCATAGAACGGCTGTGCGAACGTCGAGAGTGGATCGAGTGCAGGCTGGATATTGTCGATACCGCGTCCGTTGTAGTCGTAAACCCCATTACCGAGGATGCCGAACTTCTTGTCCTCCCCGAAGCGCTTGCCTGCGGTTCCACCGAACGCGTACGAGTCCCGGCCATTCATAATCGGCGTATATCCGCCGTTGCTGTAGAGGCTGACCGTAGGCTGGTTACCCGCTTCCTTCGTGCGCAGGTTAACCGAGCCTCCGATGCCGTCGCCGTCCATATTCGCCTGCAGCGTCTTGTTCATTTCGATCGAATCGACCATGTCGGAAGGAATCACGTCGAGTCGCACCTGCCGCACCGACGGCTCCGGCGCAGGAATGGTAATGCCGTCAACCGTGACATTCGTCAAGCGAGGTTCTGTGCCGCGGACCTGGATGTAAACGCCCTCGCCTTCAATTCGATAGAGCGTGACAGAAGGAAAGCGACCGGTAGCATCCGCGATATTTGCATTGGGAAGGCTGGTAATTACCTCCGAGGGCAACACCTGTAGAAGGTTGTCGGCGCTGCGTGTCTCGTTGATGGCCTCCGCCTCTCCGTGCGGGCGCTCGGCCGTTACCATAATCTCTTCGCTCGATGAGGCTACCTTCAACGTCAGAGTTAGATCGAGACTTTGCCCTGCCGCCAGGTCAACGTCCGTCGCCTGCGGAGCGAAGCCAACGTAAGAAACCGTAACCGTGTACTTCCCGGCTGCGACTTCGGGCAACCTGAATGCGCCATGGTCGTTCGAGACGACGGTGATGCCTAGGGGCGCGAGCGTGAGTTGCGCTCCCGGAACGGCTGCGCCCTGCGTGTCGACAACCTTCCCAGCAATCAGCCCCTTGGACGATTGTGCAATGGCCGCCGAGGAGACCAATGAAAGACTCATCAGCAGAAGCATGCCGCCTAAACTACGGAGTTTGTTTATGAGAAACATAGAGCCTCTTTCCTGAACCTGTGTCGTGCACGCTTCCTTGAGGGGTGCAAACTGAGCGGAGTATGGCAGGCGAGTCTAAGCGCAATCTAAGAAATGGCCTGCAGGTTGCGGCAATTCACAGAACATTTATGTAGCGCGCCTAGCATGAGACCATGCGAGTCTTGATCGTCGAAGATAAGCGAAGCTTGGCAGGCCACATCGGGCGGGCGCTTGAGGGTGAGGGACATAGCACAGAGCTTGCCTACGATGGCGATGAGGCACTCAGGCTGGGCAAAACCAATAACTTCGATCTGCTGATTCTGGACGTGATGCTGCCGCGCATGGATGGCTTCACTGTCATCCGCAAGCTGCGCGAAGACCGCCTTACCACGCAAACCATCATTGTGTCTGCGCGCGATTCGATGCAGGACATTGTCTACGGACTTGATTCCGGTGCCGACGATTACCTGACCAAGCCATTTGCACTGAATGTTCTCTTGGCCAAAGTCCGGGCTGCCGCGCGACGGGCGCCGACGCCAATTCCTAATGAATTGCAATACGACAATCTGATCCTTAGGCCGCATCTGTTCGAGCTGCAGCGGGGTGACCGAGTTACATCGCTAACCCGTACCGAGTGTGCGTTGATGGAGATCCTGATCCGTAGAGCACCTACCGTCGTCCCGCATGAAGTGCTCATCGACCAGGGTTGGAACTCCGACGCCGAAGTCAGCTACGACAGCCTCTATGTCTTCATCCGAGCATTGCGTGCAAAGATCACCCAGTCAGGAGAGCATGAGCTCCTTCACACCGTTCGCGGTGTCGGGTATTCGCTGCGGAGTGACGTGTGCTGAAAGGCCCAGTCTCGATCTCGCTGCGCCTGACTGTGTGGTTCGGAGGAATCTTCTTCTTCGGTTGGGTGCTATTTGCCTTAGTCATGTGGCAGGATCTGAAGAGCACGCTTCGGGCTGACCGCTACCAGACGCTCGCACGGCGGATCGACCGCTTGCAGGACTTATTGGCGAAGACACAGGGCGACAGCCAAGCGGACCGGCATCAGATTTTCAATGACTTCGCCCATGCAACGGGAAATGGCCTCGCGGAAATCTTCAGCGTTGATGGGAGTCGCGCCTATCCATCGCCCTCCGCTGCTGCGTCGCAATTTCCTTGGCCTTCCATCGCAGCCGCGAATGGAGAGCGGTTTCTGCACGTGGTCTCCGGAGGCCAGTCGTACTGGGTGATCACACGTCATTACTCCCTCACTGGACAGTCGCTGGTGCTGCTTGCTGCCGCACCCGAGGCGGGGAATCTCGTCATCCTCCAGAACTTCTGGAGAGGTCTGCTAACTTCGGTGCCGATTCTGCTATTGATTTCGTCTTTCGGCGGCTACTGGATGAGCCGCCGCGCACTCAAGCCAGTCGACAGAATCACCTTAGCGGCCCGCTCCATCACGATAGGGAATCTCTCCCAGCGACTTCCGGTTTCAAACAGCGGAGATGAGCTGCAACGGCTCGCGGAGACTTGCAACGCGATGCTGCAGCGGCTTGATTCGGCGGTGGGCCAGATAAAGCGTTTCACTGCAGACGCTTCGCACGAACTGCGTGGACCGCTTTCGTTTACCCGCACGGTGGCGGAGGTCGCGCTAAGAAATCCAAACACTGACATCGATAGCCGAAAGGCCTTCGAGGATATCGTCGAAGAAAGTGCCAAGGCTGCCAACCTGCTTGAGGGGATGCTCACCTTGGCTCGTGCTGACTCAAACTCGGTGGATGCGGTCTTGGAACCGGTCGACCTTGGCGCAGTAGTTCGGGAGGCCTGCAGCCTCGCGCGTCCGCTCGCCGAAGAACGCAATCTTACGTTATCGGTTTCAACTGCTCCGACATCGCCGGTAAAGGTGTTGGGGGACTTCTCTAGCCTCCGCAGGCTCCTTTGGATACTGCTCGATAATGCCCTCAAATATACGCCGGCACCAGGGCAGATTGACGTGGCTCTCGGCAGCGTCTCTGGCCGGGCTACTCTAACGGTTCGCGACAGTGGGATTGGCATCTCGCCGTCCGACTTGCCACACATCTTCGATCGCTTTTACCGCGCCGACCCGTCGCGCAGTCAAGTGGAAGGAAATGGATTGGGCCTCGCAATCGCAAAGTGGATCGCCGACCTTCATCACGCAGACCTGCTCGTCAACAGTGCACAGGATGAAGGCTCGGCCTTTCGGGTGGTCTTTCCGTGTATCGATCTATAACTCTCAAATTGTGCACAATGAAGCCTGCCTGCGCATTTTCACTCTGAGAAACTTTGGCATCGCCCTCGTATCTGCGGTTGTGGGCTTCATCACCTTTCAAAGCCTCCGCAAGAGACCCTGATTCGAGAAGCTGTGGTCCAAAGCCATGCGGAATCTTCGAGAGATCAATTTCTATCCAGAAGTTTCGGTGCCAAAACAGTCCCACGAAGTGCAAGTGAAAGCGGAGTATGGGTATTATTTTTTGGTCGGTACAGATTCAGGCGCCAGAACGTCGCTTCGTTGCGATTCTCGAACCCTATCAGGATCCATCCTTGGCGGCGAATTACGGTCAGTGCGCTTATTGGCGGCCTTTGAAAATCAGGTTTGCGATTGGCCCGGCTTTTCCGGGATGCCAGGATCGTCCAGGACCTGAACATCGGTAGCAGGGCCAAAGTTGGCCCAGTCTTTTAGAACCCAGACGACCTTCTTGTCTGGAGTTACCTCGACAAGTTGCGGGCCTTTCCCATCCCCGCCACGAGAGCAGATAATCGTATTGCCGTTGGCCAACCGTGTGGCGCTTTGGGTGTTGATGAACCGATTTCTATAACGCACGCCGATTCTCCTCGATGAGCACAAGCACTTTGATAAACGCCCTGCTGCGACGTGCTTACTACTTCGTCTGCTTCGGTAGATTACGGGCGGTCGTCCGAGAGAAGCCGTTCTGGCCGGGTGTCGCCTGCGATACCTGAAATTGCGACCTGCCTCATTCGAAGGCCGCGAAGATGTCGCCCGTATATGCCAAAGGCCGGAAGATTACCGCCAAACATGCGGACCTCTGGGTATGCTGCTGGGTTCTCGGCGGGTTGAGGAGGAAGTTGCGTCTCGAGTTCGCCCGACATTGTGATGGTGATTTGCTCCAGGGTGACATTCTCGATGACGTGTCCGGGGATACCGGAGATGAGGATGCCGATACGGCGGGCGTGTTTGACGTCCATGTCACGGATGACTACGTTAGAGAGCGTTCCCGGAAGGCGCGCCACATCTCCTGGACGAAACGTGCGGCCACGGGCGCCTAGCCGTAGAAATATAGGTGTGTCGGCGTCATCGACCTGGATCCTTTCGACGAGGACATCGTGTATGTTGGCCCCGTCGACGGAGAGGATCTTGATGGCACCGAGATTGGCTTCGACGACATGACAGTCACTGACCCGGATTGCAGAAAAGTCGCCTGCGGACTCGGTGCCAATCTTGAAGGCGGCGCAGCGCGTCGTCATGGTGCAACCCTTGACCGTAATGTCGTTGCAAGGTTTGCTGCTGGTGGTCTTGAGGCAGATCGCGTCGTCACCGGTCTCGATGGCGCAGCCTTCGACGTGGACACGTTGGCTCGAATCGATGTCGATCCCATCGTTATTGGCGAGGCCGACCGAGCGGATGCGGATGTGCGAGATGGTCACGTCCGAACACTGAAAGACGTGCATGGTCCAGGCGCTGGAGTTGACCAGGCTGATTCCTTCGATGCCGACAGCAGCTGAGCGCAGGCATAGTAAGAGAAAAGGTCTGGCAGAAGGGTCTTTGCTACCGGATGCCTGTAACATCGCTCCGCGACCGTCTATGATCCCCGCTCCGGTGATGCCTACGTTATGCGCGTCAACACATCCAATGAGAGCATAGCCGCGGGTGGCGCCGACGGCATCCACAAAGGGTTCCAAAAGCCGATAGTCGGCGGGGTCGGTGCTGCCGAGGAGCGTCGCATCCTGGGCGAGATCAAGGGTGACGCCAGTCTTGAGAAGGAGGGTTCCGGTTATGTACCGACCGGGGCCGAACCAAACGACGCCGCCGCCGGCGCTGCTGGCAGCATCGATTGCGCTCTGGATCGCGATGGTATCAAGGACGACGCCATCGCCCACCGCATGGAAGTCTCTCACAGAAAAGCGGCGTCGCGTCGGTTGCGCGAAAGTAAGCGGAGCCCGAAGCACCGCGATGCCGGTGCCAAAATGGGCCAGCAAGCGGCGGCGTGTCCAGTGTTTGCTTTTAGCCATGTACGAAGCTACCCTTGAAATTAGACGTGATTCGTTCCTGGTGCTGCGGACAATTGGTGCGAGATTCAGAGCCATCTGCAAGGAATTGAGCGGACCATCCGAGTTGCAGCACTCCGATGGTATCCAATGCCCCCAAATGGAGAACACTTAACGGAGGCGCGTGGCTTGAATGCGACCCGTTGGCGTTTGGCGACCGGTCATCCTGAATTCATGTTAGAGCCGAACCATTTACAGGGTTTCAGAGGTGAAAGACTTCACTTTCAGGAGTTCCTAAGCTAGTCTAACGGGATGTTCCCCCTCCGCCTTTGGGTGTTCGCGTCTCTATTTGCGTTAGCGCTACCGTTATCGCCCCGGATGCTGTGACAGGAGATGCCCTCCCCGGCACCCAGGACAATTGAAGCCCTATTACGAAGACCTGATCGCCGAGTTCTTTCCGGACAAGATCGCCTGGTAGACCGTTTCACGCTTCGGTCACGATCCGCACCGGCCCCAACAGCCCTGAAGCGACGAGAGGCGATTTTGGAGTGAAATAATTCCAGGTCGTGAAGGTGTACCGTTGCGAGGATGGGCGCGCTTTGCCTTCTAGAAACCATTCAGGAAACGCCTTCATAAACTGGCCGCTCTTGATGTCCGGGTCGCCATCTTCCCACTCCCAGTCCGGAGGTTGCTGCTCGTCCCCGATCAGGCGATTGGCCCATACGTTTGTTATCTTGATCTGCAGTTTATTTTCTCCAGGCTTGATGACGTCGCTAAGGTCAATGCGCCAAGGGGCCGTCCAGAGTACTCCAAGCGCCCTACCGTTGCACGTGATGGCGGCAAGATGATGGCACACTCCGAGGTCGAGGAGTACCTTCGCGCCTTTGCCAACCGGGTTGAACTGAAATGTCTTTGTGTACTCCGCTGTGCCCGAGTAGTAGCGGATGCCCGGCAGTTCGTGGGAAGTCCAGTCTATTAACGCAGGGAAAGTGATGGAAGAGGGACCACCCCAGGCAGGGCTGAAGGCCACTTCCCAACTTCCTTCGACCGTAGAGATTGTCTGGTAGCGTGCGAGGTTCGAGCCACGGCCATCGCCTTGTTGGGGTTTGCGAAAGACGAGGAAGAAGCTTTGCGCCGCGGCAAACTCCAATTCCAAATGGGTCGTGCCGTTGCTGCTGGAAAACTGCGGTAGGTCGCGCATCGACCCCCACACGGGGTCCCACTGCTCGGGCTGCATACCGCTGACGGGAAGCTGGATATGCACCTGGGCTCCCACGCGACCCGTGTTGGCCACGAAGAATACCGAGGCATTGCCAATCTGGCGATGGATGCTCCTGAACTCCGGCTTCGGCAAGTCAGCCCCGGAGGTGCCACGCACGTCGCTCAAGATCACCTGATTCCCCTGGGCGGGAGCGACAAATGTGCCCCGTTGCAGCAGATTCTGGCAGCGGGATAAATAGGCTAGCCACGCCTTACCTGGCTCCCACCAGGTTTGGTTGCGTCCGAAATGAACTCCCCATTGCCCCATTGTATTGCCGGGTTTGTACCGGTCATCCCATGGCTGCTGCACCCAGTGGTGCAGGTTCATGCGTTGGACGCCATCGCAAAAGGCCGCGTCGCCAATGGGTTTAAGCCACGCCGGATGTTCATCCCAGTGAGCTTCTTTCGGATCGGTGGTGAATGACTCTGCGCAGATCAGTGCGGCTCCACTTGCATGAGCTGCAGTCACGACCGGTACGAGATCGGATGGCGAGTACTTGTTGCCGTGCGTCCAGAACTCGACCGTCGGTACCTCGACAGACTTCACTACCTCGCCAATGACCCAAGGGCCCTCATACGGCTCGGCCGCGAATTTCAACCCTGCGCGATTCGCAAGTGGCCCGATCGTCGCCCAATACTCGTCGCGGTACAGATCGAAGACAGTCCGTTTCAAATCACTCCGAAAGCGCTTCGTGTCCACATCATTATTGATCGTGCGCCCCGCGAGGGCCGGCAGCCAGGGCGTGATGTCGTAGCCGCGGCGCGCGAGGAACTCCTCGCGCATCTTTGGTGTCCAGTTAGGTACGCCCGCCTCATAGCTGTCGAAGTAAAGCGTTGTAATTCCTTTGCCCATCAGATCGCCCAAGTTCTTTTTCATCTCGCCGAGCACGTGCTGGACGTGAAATGTGACCGCATCCTTGTTCATCTTGTCGCACTCAAGGCCCATCGCGTTCCACTGCGCTGGCTGGATCATCGCTCCAGTGGTGGTGTGTCCGAAGCGATAGACGGTCCACTCGCCCGAAGGGGCGTCCCATTCTAGTAATCCGTCTCCGGTCACGTGGTTGCTCAGCGAGAGGATCGCTGACTGCGCAACGTTGCCTTCGGCGGGAATCGCGAGCACCGCAATATCGTTGAAGTATGTTTGACGGGCTTCCACCACAGGTATGCCGACCCGTCCAAGTTCAGGGATGTAGACTTTTGGGAACTGGGCGTGGGGATGTGGGTCAACCTTCGGCCGAGGCAACTGTCCGCTGTAGACCGCGCCGCCGTGTACCCGCGTCTCCGACCACACCACCTCCTGCATCGAGAGATCGGGAGTGATCCACGGCCCTCCGCTACTTTCGTATCCGGGACAATTGTGCAAGATGAGTTCAAGCCCGAGCCGGTGCGCTTCGGACGCGGCGTGGCGGACAAGCTGCCACCAAGGTTGGGAGAAGGCCACAACCTCCGGTGTCGGACTCTGGCCGATAAAGCCAGCCCACGGAATGCAAGAGTCTGCAAGACTCATAATGGTGGCGCCGCCGATGCCGGCTGCCTTCATCGCCTCCAGGTCCTTGGTGATGCCTTCGGCGGAGACGTTGCTGCCCATCCACATCCAAAGGACGTACGGCCTAGCGGAATTAGGCGGCGAGGCAAACGACCATCCATCTCCGCCGTCCTCGTCGTCTCCGATTGCGAAGTCGGCACTCGAGGGGCCTTGTGCCTCAGATAAGTAAACGACTGCTCCTGGAAGGATAAGACAGAAGCCACGTCTGGAGATCATGAAGGATCCTTGGTTAGCAAACGACGTATGGAAGTGTAAGACAACGGCTCCCCAAGATTACTGGAAAGCCGGATGCAGTTTACTAAAGAGCTGTGGCTATCCACGGAGCGTTGCGTCAGCGTTCTTACGCTCTCATCCTCGCTTCCTCCGAAAACAAGGCCGAGATTGAGCAGGCAGAGATACGTATGATGCTCGCTCGTGGAGTGGACGCGCTGTTGCTCGCGTCCTGCCAACCTTCCTTACAGGGATTTTTCACGGTCCACGACCTCAATACACCGTTGGTCTTAGTTGACCGCCCGTTCCCGCAGCTGCGCGTAGGCTTTGTCGGAACTGATGATTATGCGGGCGGAAGACTGGCGACAGAGCACCTTATTCAACTCGGACGGAAACGTCTTGCGTACATCGGCAGTCCCGACCTTAGCCCTGCCGCAGACCGCTATCGTGGATTTCGTCATGCCCTCCGGGACCACGATGTCGAACTTAACGAGGCCCTTGTCGTCTCCAGCGAAGGCGAAGAGCCCGCCGATAAGGCAGGCTATGACAGGATGGCTGCATTGTTGACGCGTAGATCGCGACCTGATGGTGTTCTTTGTCACAATGATGTCGTTGCCATCGGTGCGATGAGAGCAGCCCAGGATGCGGTGAGTGGTTCTGGCGGTTACGGATGTCTTTTACCAGGTGAGCGAGAACGCCCGCTTCGTGATTGCAGAAACGATCTGCGGCTCATCCTGCGCTTCATCGCAATTGCATCCTCAAGCCGGCATCACCCGAATTTCTCCACCCACCAACTCCACCTGAATCCGCTGCCCCGGCTTGAGATGGATAGTCTTCACCGACGATCCGTAACGTACCCGGGCATCCGAGCCTCCGACGCTGCGGATGGTCGCAGAACGTAGGCCTCCATCCTCCCACTTCAGGCCTACCTCAAATCCCCCGCGCGCCTTCAGACCACGGATGGAGCCGGACGGCCACGCCGAGGGCAGCGCAGGCAGCAGGTCGATGACGTACAGGTCTTGATTTGGCACCGAGGGATCGCTGTACCGCTCGCTGCTTTGAAGCAGCATCTCGTCAATGCCCGACGTGCTGCCGAAGTTGCCGTCGATCTGGAAGGGAGGGTGCGCATCGAGCATATCCGCATAAGTACCTCCGCCCTCGCCATGGTAGTCCGTCCCATCAGCCGCTGCCAGACGAAGCTGCTCGTTCAGTATCTTGAATGCGTGGTCGCCGTCACCCAGATGCGCCCACAGGTTAATCTTCCACGCGTTGCTCCATCCAGTCGCCTCATCGCCCCGCAGCTCCAGCGATTTCTTCGCCGCAGAAGCAAGCTCGGGCGTCTGTCGGGGTGAAATCTCGTGTCCGGGAAACAACGCGAACAGATGAGATACATGGCGATGGTTCATCTCCGGAGCGTTCAGGTCCCAGTCATGCCCCCATTCTTCCAACTGTCCAGCTGCGCCAATCTGCAACGGCTCTAGGCGCTCATTCGCTGCCTCGAGCTTCGTCCGAAACGCATCGTCGATGCCCAGCACCCGGCTAGCGGCAATGGTGTTTGTGAAAAGGTCCCAGACAATCTCCCGTTCGATGGCAGAGCCGTCGACCACCGATGCCACAATCCTTTTATCCGTGCGGAACTTGTTCTCCGGAGAAAGCGAGGGCGACGTGATCAGCCTTCCGTCCGCATCCGGGACAAGGATTGCAAGGTAGAACTCCGCCGCGCCCCGCAGCATCGGATAATACGTCTTCAGATACTCACGGTCCCGGCTGAACGCGTAATGCTCCCAGATGTCCTGCGCAATCCATCCTCCACCCCCGAAGAACGGGCCCCAGGGAAGTCCAGCTCCGGGCGAGGTCCATCCCCAGGCGTTCGCTGTATACGCAACCGTCCATCCCGGCGCATGATAGTAGGCCTCGGCGGTCTTCCGTCCCGGCTCCATAAGGCTTTGGTCAAAGCGGATCGCCGGCAGATGAAGCTCGCTCAGGTTCGCTGTCTCGGAAGGCCAGTAGTTCATCTCGTAATTGATATTCGACTTGTAATCGCACTTCCATGGAAGGTCGAAACCGTCGCCCCATAGGCCCTGCGAGTTCGAAGGCAGTGGGTTGTTCGCGCGGCTGGAAGAGATCAGCAGATACCGGCCCATCTGGTAGTAGAGCGCCGCCAGCGAGATATCGTCCTTGCCATTGCCGTAGTCGCGCAGCCGTACATCCGTGGGCTGGCTGGAGCGCGGACCCGCCGGAAGGCTAAAGCCTACGCGATCGAATAGCAGTTTATAGTCCACGATGCTACGCCGCTTCAGGTCGTTGTATGTCCTACCGGCCGCTGCATCCATTTGACGCACTACCTGTGCGTGCGGATCCGGTCCGCGATAGCTCTTGTCGTAGTCCAGGAGGTAAGTCGTTCCTGCCGCCAGAATCACCGTCGCTTCATTTGCGCCGCTCACCGTCAACGTATCGCCACTGCCGCGCACCGTGCCGCCCGCGGTCTTCACCCGCACTCGGACTTCGTAGTCGAGGTTGCCTTTCAGTGCGGCGCGCTTGCCCAGCGCAGGCATATCGGTATTGCCACGCATAGTGAGAGTCGCATCGCCATTGCTGGACGTCATTGCGCTGACCGCGCGAGACAGTTTCAGCGTGAAGCTCACCTTGCCTGCATGGTTACAGCCGATGTGAGTCACCAAAACGCCATCTACTGCACTTGAGAAGGTCTCTCGCCGGAAGGTATTTCCCTCCACCGTGAACTCGACACCGGCAACCGCACTTCCAATATCCAGCCAGCGCCAGTAATTGGTTACCGCTCCGGCACCAAGGCGATTCTCGAGCGTAAGATCGCCCAGGGTCTGATACGACGCATCGTAAGCAGAAGCGCCTTTGCCCGTGGTGGTCATATTGGCCGCAACCAGCGCCTGCGCAGCGGCATAGTCGTGTCCGGCGAGAGCCGCCCGAATGGCCGGAAGAGCCAGGTAGGCGTCAGGACGGTCCGCATTCGGCTGCGGGCCTCCGGACCACACCGTGATTTCATTTAACTGCAGCCTCTCGTTCCGCGGCTCACCGAAGATCATCGCTCCCAACCGGCCGTTGCCTACGGGCAGCGCATCGGTCCATTTTGCCGCCGGGGCCTGGTACCACAGCGTCATTGGACCGACATCAGGCGTTTGCCGCGAAGTCACCGGCCCGCTCTGTGCAAAGCCAGCCCGGGCGCCCGGCGCAACCACGCTGACCCCCGCGAGGACTAAAGCGATTCCTATGCGCCGTATCGTGCGGGCCAGCACCGGCCCTCTACCGTCGATCACTTTGCCACCTCTCCGCTCATCCAGTGTGCGTCTCCCACACTCTCGGGTGAAGCGATCACGCTTGCCGCCGAGTAGACCATGACCGGAATCCGCGCCGGACAATCGACGACAATCTGGCCGTTCTCGGTACGAATCGGGAACGGCTTGCGCCCATCGATCGTCAGTACCCGCGCCGTGATCTCCGAGGCCTTCCATGCTGGCGGTACAGGATAACCTAACCGACCGCCGGCGCGCGAATAGAACGCGATCCGACTCTCGTCTACGGGGCATGTGGTCGACTCATCGATCGCGATCATCGCGCCATTGCAGACAGCTTTGTAAGAGGCGCTGGCAGCATCCATCGCAATCTTTGAATCTCGCTCCAGTCCGATCTCTCGCATCGCTCCACGCGCTGTATACGTCTCCACATCCAGCAGATGAACCTTGTTGTAAGGCAGCACGATCAGATAGTAGAAGTCGGTCATCGCCTTGCGGTCAGTCTTGTGCTCATACCAGACTCCCGGACGGCTATTCGAGAATAAGTTCAGCTGCGGAGCAACTCTGACGAAGATATCCGAATGATCTTACGAATTCTGAAGGCCTCAGGATCCGATGGATTGATCCATGAGAGTTACTTCAAGGATGATTCCCGCCGCTTCACCCGCCCATGGTTCGCCTGGGCGAACAGCCTATTCGGTGAATTGCTCGCGAAACTTTCGATCCACGCGCCTCAGACATTGAGGCTATAAGCTTCTGAGAAGGTAGCTCAGAACTGGCGGAGGGAGGCTGCATGGTCCAGCTAGAGCAAATTCCCTGTCGGTGCACAGGGAGGCGTTGCATCTATGTCCGTTCTCTTCCAAGGAAAACGGTACTGCACAGACCTCCCCACGCCACAACAACATGGAATTTGCTCTAGTCTTCCCGTGGAGCCGTCACAGCATCCACACGGTTTCACATGTTGGAGATGGATCAGGCCTTGGATGGGCGTCGCTTGTTAAGGTAGCTTCTTTCAAATCGTAGTTTCTGGCACGGACGCTGCAAAGATTTGTATGCTGTGTAACAAATTGACCGTCGGCAGTCAGCAGGTAACAAGCCCGACCCAATCCACAGAGTAAACCCACCCACCCTGGTCCTTCCCTCCATGACCAGCCACACGCCGGTCGAAGCCGTCAACCCCCAAATCGCCTATCTCATTCATTCCAAACAGAACATAGGCGCATCTGAGTTATGCTCCATATGCTATGCTTTAACTAGAGTTAGAAACCGAATGCGAAGCCTCGGCCACAGCCGGGGCTTTCCCTTTGCCTTTCTCGCCGACCCTGCGCAGGATACCCATCCGGTAAGATAAGGAGCAGAAACCAGAAGGACGCTCCCGCCAGGATCGCATCGGTCATGATTTGCACGAAAGGTGTTGTCGACTTAGTCACTCCCCTCCACTAAGCCGCGTATCGTGAAGACTTTAGCCAGGGGATAGGGGAGGGGGGGATAGTCTGCCGCGCACCAACCGCACCACCGCAATTCGCCGCATCGCCATCGACATGGACGGCACGCTCCTGGGCGACGACGGACAAGTCAGCACGCGCAAATCTGACTGGTAGAGTCAGAATCTCAGCTTTGTTCCTGTAGCCCCAGAAGAGACTCCCTGATGCGTATCGCTTATCTCGATTGTTTCGCCGGAATCTCTGGCGACATGTTTCTTGGAGCCCTGATTGACGCAGGCGTTCCACTGCAGGTTCTGCAGGACGCGACCACCGCGCTCAACGTCGGCGCAACCCTTCGCACCGAGAAGGTTGATCGCAGCGGAATCTCCTGCACCAAGGTCCACGTCCTCGAAGGCGGCCATCTGGCGGACCAGCCCATCGCGCCGCAGCAGCAACAGAAGCACGAAGCCCATTCGGTCCAGCCCAAGACCCAGCACCTGCACAAGACCGGCCATCCGCATACTCACGATCACGACCACACGCATGTGGACTCGACCGCGGCGTCCCATACTCACGGACGCTCGCTGACCACAATCCGCGCCCTGATTCAGGCCGCGCCGCTCGCCGGCCCGGTACAGCGCACCGCCATCCGCGCCTTCGAGTTGCTTGGCGCATCCGAGTCCAAAATCCACAACGTCCCCATCGACGACATCCACTTCCACGAGATTGGCGCCGTCGATGCCATCGTGGACATCGTCGCCGCAAGCGCAGGCATCCACCATCTGAACGCGGACGCATGGTATTGTTCGCCCATCAACGTCGGCAGCGGCACCGTCGTCTGCGCCCATGGCACCTTCCCTGTTCCCGCGCCCGCCACGGCCGATCTGCTCCGCGGTGCGCCCACGTATTCGGCCCACGTGCAGATGGAGCTGGTCACACCCACCGGCGCAGCGCTGCTGCGCGCTCTCGATCCCACCTTCGGCCCGCAACCCGCCATGCGCGTCGACCACATCGGCTACGGTGCCGGCACGCGCAACTCGCGGGACTTCCCCAACGTGCTGCGTCTGAGCGTCGGGGAAGCGGCCGGCATATCCGCGCCGCACGACGACGGCACCCAGATCGTCACCGTGCTCGAAACAGCACTCGACGACATCACCCCGCAGGTGCTGGCGCACGTTGCCGAAGCCGCACTCGCCGCCGGTGCGCTCGATGTCATGCTCACTCCCGTGCTGATGAAGAAGGGCCGCCCCGGCACACTGCTCACCGTCCTGTGCAATCCGTCCGAGAGCCGGACCTTCGAGCAACTCATCCTCCGCGAAACGACCACACTCGGCATCCGCATCCGGGAAGACCGCCGCGCCTGCCTGGACCGCACGTACGCCACAGTGTCCACGCCCTATGGCGACATCCGCATCAAGATCGGTTCGCTGGCCGGCGAAGCCCTGAATGCCGCACCGGAGTTTGAGGACTGCCGCACCGCTGCAGCGACTCACCGCACCTCGGTCAAGCAGGTCCAGCAGGCCGCCATCGCCGCCTACGTCCAGACGCTTTCCGCGAACGAGGACGCCTCATGACCTCCGCTGCCCTGCTCCAACTGCTCGCAGATGTCGAGCGCGGAGCCGTCACTCCCCAGGCCGCCGCAGAACGCCTGGCGACCCTCCCGTTTGAAGACATCGGCCACACGCGCGTCGACCACCATCGCAGCCTGCGCACTGGTCTGCCGGAGGTAATCTTCGCTGCGGGAAAGACGCCCGAGCAAACCACGCAGATCTTCTCCAGCCTCGCTGCGGACGGTGTTGACGTACTCACCACGCGCGCCGATGCCATCACCGCCGAAGCCGTGCTGGCAACTCACCCCGCCGCGATCTACAACCAGGTTGCGCGCACCATCGCACTCCGGCAATCCACCAGCAGCGCAGCCATACCGCAGGGTCACATCGCCGTCGTCTGCGCCGGCACCAGCGACATTCCTGTAGCCGAAGAGGCCGCAATCACCGCCGAGACCTTCGGCGCACACGTCACCCGCCTGTACGATGTCGGCGTCGCCGGACTGCACCGCCTGCTCGCCGTCCGCAGCGATCTTGGCTCGGCGCACGCAGTCGTGGTCTGCGCCGGTATGGAGGGCGCGCTGCCTTCGGTCGTCGGTGGCCTGGTGGGTGTGCCGGTCATCGCAGTCCCTACCTCGGTGGGATACGGTGCGTCCTTCGCCGGCGCCGCGGCCCTGCTCGGCATGCTCAACTCCTGCAGCCCCAACGTCTCCGTCGTCAACATCGATAACGGCTTCGGCGCCGCGTATACCGCGGTCCTGATTGCCAGGGCTTCTGCCCGCTGACAGATATATAGTGTTGGAAAGCCCAAACGATGTAACCAGATCACGCAACCAGACCATGCGAATTAACCTGACCAGGAGCAACGCCATACCCATGGAACGATGGCCTTGGCCCGTCCGAGCCCTGCTGGGTTGCTGCACGGCCGCGGTGGCCGTCGGGCTGACCTACGCGATCCATCCCCTGCGCGCCTTCCCGCTGCTGCTCGCATTCCCCACCGTTGTCCTGACGTGCTGGTTTCTGGGTATGTGGGGCGGCGTTCTCTGCTCATTGACCGAGGCAGTCCTGGTGGACGCTTTTCTCACCCAGACCCAGTTTCGCTTCTCGGTTGGCTTCGTCCGCGAGGAGATACGGCTCACCGTCTTTCTGATGGTATCGATCCTGCTGGGCTGGGCAGTGCGCCGGCTGGCCGAGCAACGCTCCCAAACGGGGCTGCATGAACTGCAGCAGCAACTCGCTCTTGCCAACGCAGAGCGCCTGCTGGCGGAAGAGCGCGTTCGCGCCGCTGAAACCCTGCGCGATCGCGACGACATGCTTCAGATTGCGCTACGAGCCAACGGCATGGGCTTCTGGGTATGGGACCAGCACCAGGATATTGTCCATTGGTCGGATGAGGTCTATCGCATTGCCGGCCGCAAACCCGGCCCCGTCCAGCCCAGCACGGAGACATGGCTCAGCTTCGTTCACCCGGACGATACAGAAGCCGTGCGCAAGGGTGTGCTGCGGGCCCGCGAAGGCGAGGAATACCACCAGCAGCATCGTGTGCTGTGGCCCGATGGCTCCGTCCGCTGGGTGGAATCCCAGGGCAAGTGCCAGCGAGACAGCGAGGGCCGCGTAACCCGCATCGTAGGCGTCCTGGCAGACATCACCGCGCGCAAGCAATCCGAGGAGGCGATGCTGCGCGCGGAGAAGCTAGCTGTGGCCGGCCGTTTAGCCGCCTCCGTGGCGCACGAGATCAACAATCCGCTGGAGGCTGTCGCCAACCTGCTGTACCTGGTCACCCACTCTGACACAATGGATGCAGCCCGCGCGCATGGACAGCAAGCTCTGGACGAACTGATGCGAATCTCTCTGATCACGCAGCAGACCTTGAAGTTCCATCGCCAATCCGGCGCTCCCAAGGTCACCAGACTTTCAGAGGTCATCCATACCGTGCTGGCGCTGTTTCGCGGCAGGCTGCGCTCCGCTCAGATTACCGTCGACGTTCAGGCTGAGCGCGAAATAAGCGTCTCATGCATGCCGGGCGAGGTGCAGCAGATCGTCGCGAACCTGATTTCGAACGCCATTGAGGCCATGCCGCACAGCGGGCGCCTGACCATCAGGCTGCGACCATCGAGCGACTGGCGCAACGGGAACTCCGCCGGAATGCGCGTCACCTTCTGCGACTCCGGCGCGGGCATGGACCGTGCCACCATGGATCGTATCTTCGAGCCTTTTTTCACCACCAAGATCGAGACCGGAACCGGCCTTGGTATGTGGGTGGTCGCGCAACTGGTGGAGCGGCATCACGGCTCCGTGCATGTGTGGAGCACACGGCGACCGGACGCGAGCGCGACCGCAGTCACGCTGTTCCTTCCACTGGGCGACGTTGCCGGGGAAGCACCCGTATCAAACGGCAGCCGAAACCACGACAGCGGCTGACTCCACGGCGCGGGCCATGGCCGCCCGAACGCCGCGCGCCAGAATCAGCTCGATATCGCGTGCAATCGCCGCGGATAGCCCGGGAATCGTCCGCAGGTCCTTGCCCCACCAATCGCCCTGGCGCAGCACGGCATTGGCAAGTTCGGCGACTCCCGCAGCGGAACCGTCGCAGCCCGACCAGAAAGCGGCCATCGCCTCCAGGATCGGCAGATTGTCCAGCACCCGGTACGGCTGTCCATCGCGATGGCCGATCAGCGCGCCGTTCTCAATCGTTGTGCCGCGATAGAACACGATCAGTACTGCCAGCGCAAACGTCAGCCGCGGGGGCAGTTGTCCGCGAAGTGCCAGATATCGCTCCAGCGTCGGCAGCACCCGTGCCTTATACTTGGACACTGAATTGAGCGCGATGCTGGTGAGCGAGTGGCGGATAAATGGGTTGCCAAATCGCTCGAACACAGCCTCTGCAAAGGCTTCCAGCTCTGCCTGCGGCAGCGTGAGGGTCGGAATCACCTCGTCGTAGATGGCAAGCCGCATAAAGCTGGCAAGCAAGGAGTCGGCCATGCACTCGCCTACGAAGTCGAACCCTGCCAGATACCCGGCCAGCGCGCTGCTGGTATGGGCGCCGTTCAGAATGCCCACCTTGCGGTCGCGGTAGGGCTTCATGCTGTCGGTGATGATGACGTTGAATCCCGCCGCCGCCAGCGGCAGTTCGCTTGCCAGGGAGGCCGGCCCTTCAATTACCCAGAGATGAAATACCTCCGAGGTATTGAACAGGTCGTCCCGATATCCCGCTTCGCTCCACAGCGCTTCAATGTCGTCCTTCGGATAGCCCGTCACGATGCGATCCACCAGCGTGTTGGTGAATGTATTGGCGCGCTCAACCCACGCGAGGAAGTCCGCATCCAGGTTCCAGTTCGCCGCTGTCTGCAGCACTGTCTCCTTCAGTCGATCCCCATTGCGGTCGATCAGTTCGCACGGCAGCAGCACAAAGCCCTTCGAAGGATCGCCTTGAAATGCCTTGTATCGCTCCAGCAATAGCTGCGTCAGCTTTGCAGGAAACGATGTTGCCGGCTGGTCGTTCAGGCTATCCGCGGCGTCGTACGCAATGCCGGCCTCGGTCGTGTTGGAGACGATGAAGCGCAGATCCGGATTGTGGGCGCAGCGCAGGTATTCCTGAAAGTCCGTATAAGGATCGATGCCACGGCTGACAGAGGCAATCACTTCCTGTCGCTCTATCGCCTTGCCGTCTTCGATGCCGCGCATCAGCAGCGTGTAGGCGCCGCCCTGCTGGTTGAGCTTCTCCACCTGGCCCCGCGCGATAGGCTGCACAACCACCACCCGGCCCTGAAAGAGGCCCTTCCGGTTCATCCCCTGGATCATCCAGTCGACAAATCCGCGCAGGAACCCGCCCTCGCCAAACTGCAGGACCCTCTCAGGAAGCAACGCCTGCGCGGCGATCTCCGCATACTCCGGATGTGTTGCAAGGAATTCAGCGTTCAGTTGGGGAAGTTTTGCAGCATTCAGAGTAGGCATTAGAGCGTGACACCATCCTTCCAGATTGAGATCTCTCGATATCCGTTCAGTTCGGTCTTGGTGCTCTTGCGCCCCGAGGCTACATCGAGGACAAGATGGAACAGTTGATCCGCGAGCTCGTCCATCGTGGCCGAGCCGTCGGCAAACGGGCCTGCGCTGAAGTCGATCCAACCGGCCTTATGCTTCGCCAGCGGAGAGTTCGTGGAAATCTTGATGGTCGGCACCGGAAACCCGATGGGTGTTCCGCGCCCGGTGCTGAAGAGCACCATGTGCGCCCCGGCCGCACTCAACACAGACCCTGACACGCCATCGTTGCCGGGACCGTTCAGCAGCGAGATTCCGCCTAGTCCGGGGCTCGCCTGCTGCCCATAGTCCAGCACCTGCTTCACCGGGGAGGTTCCACCCTTCTGCACGCATCCCAGCGACTTCTCCGCCAGCGTTGTAATGCCGCCTTCCTTGTTGCCGGGGGACGGGTTTTCATCGATCGGCTCACCGTGCCGCTCGAAGTACTCCCTGAACTTGTTCACCAGGTGGATGGTCGACTCCGAGACTGCAGCACTGACCGCGCGCCGCAATAGGACGCCTTCGGCGCCGAACATCTCCGGCACCTCGGTCAGAATTGCGGTGCCGCCTGTTGCAGCCAGTTTGTCGGCAATGTGGCCGATCAGCGGATTGGCCGTGATTCCTGAGAGCCCGTCCGAGCCGCCGCACTTCATGCCCAGAATCAGCTCAGACGCGGGAACCTTGGTGCGAGTAAACTGCCCGGCATACTCCGCCAGCATGTGGACGAAACGCACCCCGGCCTCAACTTCATCCCCTACATCCTGCGCATTGAAGTAGCGGACTCTGCCGGCTGCCGAAGGCCCCAGGACATCCATGAACTGCCGGATTTGGTTGTTTTCGCATCCCAGGCCGAGCACCAGCACGGCGGCAGCGTTGGGATGTCTTGCCAGTCCCGCAAGCAACCGCTGCGTCGCCACCATGTCATCGCCCAGTTGCGAGCAGCCAAAGGGATGATTGAAGGTGTGGATGCCTTCCACCGCGCTGCCTTCGTGCACCAACTCGCGGGCGGCCCGCTCTGCGATCCGCGTTGCAGCATGGTTCACGCAGCCGACGGTATTGATGATCCATATCTCGTTGCGGATTCCAACCCCGCCATCCGGCCTGCGATATCCCTGAAACGTTGCGGAACCACGCACACTCGATCCATGACTATTTTCAGGATTCACTTCGGAGCCTGGGTCAAAAGCGCGGAGTCGCAGCTTCCCGCTCAGTGCGCTTGCCATGTTATGCACATGCACATGCTCACCGGCCTCAATCGCCTTGGTCGCGACACCGATTGGGTAGCCATACTTGATCACGGCCTGCCCAGCATCAATCGCATGTAACGCCATCTTGTGGCCCGCCGGCACAGCGTCCATGGCCAGGACACCGGACGCCGTCTCCCCCTTGACCAGGGCACGCAGCGCCACTCCGACGTTGTCTTCACGGTGAATCTGGAGAAAAAACGGCGGAGCCCTCATTGCTCCAGCATGCACTGGGTTGCGTACGACTGTCGGTGATGGGAGTCACTGCAATGCATGCAATAGAACGCGTAACAGCATTCGCAGCTAGCGATGGCGGTTCGCGCCCGCGTCGTCGCACCCTCCCAATCGTCTTCGAGCTATTGTTCCGCGGACGCGAACACCTGGCTCTGAGCCTGCGCCATACGACGCTTCAGCCACGCAAGCCACGCATCCAGGCCACCCTCCGCGGTCGACGACGCGCGCACAATCTCCATGCCCGGATGCACCAGCCGGGCGTTCGCTTCGGCGGTCTCTGCGTTGAACGGCACGTAGGGCAGCAGGTCGATCTTGGTCAGCAGGAAGAGATCCGACTTGAAGAAGATCGACGGATACTTCAGCGGCTTGTCTTCCCCCTCGGTCACGCTCAGCAGCACAATCTTCGACGCCTCACCCAGATCGTAACTCGACGGACAAACCAGGTTGCCCACGTTCTCGATGAACAGCAGGTCGATCTCATCCAGGTTCCACAGCGCAAGATGCTTCTCGATCATGCGGCCATCCAGGTGGCAGGTTCCACCCGTCGTAATCTGCTGAACGGGAAACCCATACTGCGCCAGCCGCCGCGCATCGTTGTCGGTCTGTATATCTCCTGTAAGCACACACACGCGGGTCGCCGGATCCAGGCTGGCCAGCGTGCGTTCCAGCAGCGCGGTCTTGCCCGACCCCGGACTGCTGATCAGGTTCAGGCACAGAACGCCATGCTCGCGGAATCGCGTGCGCAATGACTCGGCAATGATCTGATTCTCACTCAACACCTTGGACTTCAATGGCAGGCGTTCCATCGGTCTCTATCTCCAGATAATCGAAATCCAGTTCATCCCCACTCGTCACCCTGGTTCCGGTGCTGGCACACATGGGGCATGTTGCGTTGTATTCGACGACAGCAAACTCGTGCCCACAGTCCTTGCAGATGCGGCGCTGAGGACACACCCGCGCATCCAGTTGCAATGTCTCCCACTCGGTTCCCTTCAAGATCGCCTCAAAGCAGAAGCTCAGCGAGTCCACATCCACCGCAGCCAGTTCTCCAATCCTGAGACCCACCCGGATTGGCCTGGCCCCAGGACGGCTCGCCAACTCCTTACGGACGGCTTTGAGGATAGATTCTGCGATCGAGAGTTCGTGCATTCCCCCACCCTTATGACATCTCAGTATAGGCGGATGGGATTGCCGTCGCCCGCCCCTCTCACACCCTGGACATGGGACACGCCTCGACGGAATCCCGGAAGTCCAGCATGATAGGGATAGCCGGCCAGCCCCCACTTCAACCGGCCAACAGGATCCACACTCGATGCCCTCTACCAAACCGCACGCTCGCAACCGCCCTGCTTCCCCCGTACGAAACGCCCCGCTGGAGGTGGTTGACCCAGTCTGGCTGATGAAGGCGGTCGGACTTTGTCTTGGGGGCGCCATCCTCTGCGGCTATGCCACACTATGCCTGCTCTACTTCCACGGAGAGTGGCAACTCCTGCTGCATCCTGCACATACCATCGGCCATTCCCCCGCCAGTGCCGGCCTCGACTATTCGGAGATTCGCTTCGGCGCGGCGGAGACAGGTCAGCCGCGCCTCACCGGCTGGTGGATTCCCGCCGATTCCTCGCCTGGGTTCGAGCCCCGGTACGCCGGAGGCACAGTGCTCTACCTCCACGATGGCTCCGGTTCCCTCTCCGACTCGGTGTCCGCGCTGGCCAATCTCCATCGCATCGGCCTCAACGTCTTTGCAATCGACTACCGCGGCTTTGGGGCCAGCGATAATTCTTCCAACCCCAGCGAAGCCCGAATGTCCGAGGACGCCGCCGCCGCCCTGGAATACCTCGTCTCCACGCGTCACATCCCGGCCGCGGAGATCGTTCCCTATGGATCGGGCCTGGGGGCTTCTCTCGCCGCCCACCTTGCTCAAGCTCACCCTGAGTTGCCGGCCGTCATCCTCGACAACCCAGTGCCCGATGTAGGGTCGGTGGCAGCGGAGAAATCCCCGCGCTTCATCCCGGCTCGATTGCTCTTCGGACATCCCTTCGATATTGCCAGCCCGCTCGCAACCCTGGGCACGCCAAAGCTTCTCATCGCCGGCGGCCCAAACTCTTCCAGCTCCGCATCCGGCTCGGACGCTCCGCGGGACCTGTTCCGCCATGCCGCGAACCCCAGTTCTGCCCTTACCCTCCCGCCTGCAGGCGGCGAGACTCAGTACCAGGCGGCTCTCCAGCGCTTTCTGGATCAGTACCTTCCGGCGCATCGCCCTTAAGGAGTGAAGGCCCCCGGTACTCTGGGGGCCTTACATATAGGTGGGGAGTGGTCGTGCAGATGGGGGAAGCCGGATCTGAGGGAACTGCCGACCCGACATATTATTTGTTACACCCAATAAGACGCGAAGGGCAAGGAAAAGTTGCCAATAATCCCGCAAAATGTATTTAAAAGATAAATCAATCCCAAAAACTGAATAAGAGGACGTCGAAGAACCGAGGTTATTTCACGTAATCTTTTTCTTATCAACACTTTACATCCAGGCCTTCCGAACTACTACAAAATCCAGTTTTTAGTCTCCTGAACAGGAGCAGTTGGCGTGTGAACAGGAAACCACACCCCACCCCGGCACCCGCCAGCCTGGAACGGCCCCTAGCCTCAACGTAATACCAACCGCATCCCCAGCGCATCGTCTTCTGGATCGCGGTAGTATCGCGGCCGACGGTCACACGGGACGAACCCCAGCCCAGCATAGAGTGTTATTGCGGCGGCGCTGGCGGACCGCACCTCCAACTCCACCTGAGTGGCCCCGCGCCGTGCACACCAGTCGAGTACCGCGGAGCAGAGCGCACGGCCCACCCCGGCTCGCCGGGCATCCGCTGCCACGGCAACGCTCTCCAGTTCGGCAACGCATTCCACACCATCGCGCGCATGCAGCAAGCCAACGGCATAGCCAACCAGCACATCGCCCCGGTGGGCGACGATGAGACAGCGTGTTGCCGCCGCGGAGGCAGGCGTCAGAATTGCTGCATAGGCCGCCGGCGGCCAATGCGGTGCCGTCTCGGAGGCACGGTCCAGCTCTACGATTGCATCCATGTCCGCGGCGGCCGCAGCCCGCAGTTGAATTGCAGGCAGACTCATGGGGTGGGCGATCCGGCTGGCTGCGCAGCAGCGCGAGGGGTTGGCTTGGCAAAGATCTCGGCGTCGGTGCGGCGCAGGTAGTTGGCATCGATCGTGACAACATCGTCGAACGCGAGCATACGAATGCGGCGTTGGGCAATCGAGAATGCATCCTGAGCCGCAGGCGGAGCGACCACCCGCGGCTGGAGTACAGCAAGAGACTTCGCCACAGCCGACTCGCAGACGACGCCCAGGGAATTCGCAGTGCCTGCAACTGCGGCGAACAGTTCTTCAGGAGTCCGCATGGCTTCCCCAACGCAGACTCCGTCGAGGTACTCGCCGTGATAGAACTCGCCCCGGCCAGCGTCGAGGACTGCGTGAACGCGCATCGCAGGCACCGCACCGGCAACATGCGCAAGCACGGCCAAGCGGGAGATTGCCACCAGCGGCAGACGGAGCGCTTCGCACAGGCCCTTGGCAGCGCTCAGGCCTACACGGACACCTGTGAACGACCCGGGGCCGTGCACCACCACGACCGCGCCGAGAGAAGACAGCGGAATGGTATGAGCCGCAGCAAGATCGCGGATCGCGGGCAGCAGCCGCTCGGAGGCGGACCGGCTTGGCAATTCAGTCACACCGATGATTGCGGATTCGGAGTCAGTCAGGGCGATGGAGCCGATTTCGCCGCAGGTGTCGATGAGCAATATCTTCATGGCGGTCCCGGTCACGCCTCCCCGGAGTTAGTCAGAACCAGCTTCCCCAGTTTCACGCCGCGCAGGGCCAGCATCCGGTCAGAGATCCCTTGCAAGGCTTTGCTTCGGCCCTTCATGATAATGACCTCCAGGCAGGAATCGTGATCCAGATGCACATGGGTCGCAGCCAGCACCATCGCACCGGCAGCGTGCTGAATCTCTGTCAGTTTTTCTCCAAGGTTCGGAACATGATGGTCATACACCAGCGTCAAGGTTCCAGCCACCGGCTGATTCGAATCAATGGTTTCGGTAAGAAGCGCCTCACGAATTAGATCGCGGATCGCCTCCGAGCGGTTCCCATACCCTCGCCCGGAGATCAGCCGATCAAATTCTTTCAGCAGATCTTCCTCCAGGGAAACACCGGTACGACGGATGGGGGGCATATCGATTCTCTGTCCTGATTGTACCGGCGGCTCCAGCAGGACGAATGAGCCTGATCACAAGGCGAAGATTCGCGCCTCCGCCTGTCCGCCTAGCACCGTCACCTTGGCCAGCGTAACCGGAAGCTCAAACCGGCGTGGCCCGGCACTCCCTGGATTCAGGTAGACGACGCCGTTGCGCATCGATGCCTCGGCCCGATGGGAGTGGCCCGATACCACCACACCAACGCCCGCAGCGACAGGATCGATATCCAGATCATGCACGGAATGCACCAGATAAAACAGGCAGCCGCCGAGCTCCACCATCTCCGTAGCCGGCAGCTCCGCGCAGGCTCCGCTTCCATCCACGTTGCCACGAATGGACGTGAGCGGGGCGATCCAGCGCAGTTTATCCATGATCAGCGGATCGCCTATATCTCCGGCGTGCAGGATGTGGTCGACGCCCATAAGTTCCCGGATCGCCTCTGGACGCAGCAGCCCGTGCGTGTCGGAGATGACCCCGATGGTCAAGGCCCGCTTCGCGCCGTCCGTCATACTCCTGCCGCAAGCCGCGTCCGCGGATCCAGCAGATCGCGCAGCGCATCGCCGATAAAGTTGAACGACAGCACCGCCAGCATCACCGCTGCGGCGGGAAAGAGGACGAGGTGGGGAGAGTCAAAGAGGTGCGAGCGGGCATCGTTCAGCATGGCGCCCCAACTGGCCGCCGGCGGTGGAACCCCCAGGCCGAGGAAGCTGAGCGTCGCCTCTGCCAGTACAGCGCTCGCCATTCCGATGGCTGCCTGCACAATCAGCGGCTGCACGATATTCGGTAGGATGTGCCGGAAGACCACACGCAGGTCAGACGCTCCCAGCGCCCTGGCCGCCTCTACAAACTCCCGCTCTTTGACCGCCATCACCTGGGCTCGGACAAGGCGCGCGTAGCCTACCCATCCAGAGATGGACAACGCCAGAATCAGATTGAACAGGCCAGGCCCCAGAAATGCGACAAACGCAATCGCGAGCAGGATGCCCGGCAGCGCCAGAAATGCATTCGTCAGGTAGACATTCACGATGGTGTCCGTCCACCCGCCATAGAAGCCGGCGGCGAGGCCGGCGATCAGCCCAATTCCCAGCGAGAGAGAGACCACCGAGAGGGCAACCGCCATCGAGATGCGGGCCCCATAGACGGTTCGCGACAGAATGTCACGGCCAAGCTCGTCTGTGCCGAACCAGTGACCATGCCCCGGAGCCTGAAGGCGCGCGGCCAGATCGAGTTGCGCCGGGTCATGTGGCGCCAGCCAGGGCGCAAATATGGCGCACATAACAAAAAACACGACCAATACCAGGCCGACGGCCGCCAAAGGCTGCCGCGCGAGGTGTCTACCCATGGGTCACCCCAGCCGCGAAGATTGCATGGCCACTCGAATCCATCCCTGTTTATCATATGATGTTGACGTCCGGCCCCGCGGTCGACGAGAGGCAATGTTTGCGAATTCTGATCTACGGTCTCAATTACTCACCGGAACTAACGGGAATTGGCAAGTACACCGGTGAGATGGCGGCCTGGCTTGCAGAGCGCGGGCATGACGTCCGTGTCGTCGCGGCTCCGCCATACTATCCCGCCTGGCGCATTCGCGACGACTACCGCGGAGCCTGGTATCGCACGGAGCGGGTCCCCGGCGAACCGGTTGTGTTTCGCACCCCGCTCTACGTTCCTGCGCGCCCCACCGGCCTGAAGCGAATCGCACATCTTATCTCGTTTATGCTTGGCAGCTTCCCGGTAATGCTGCGGGAGATATTCTGGCAACCGGATGTTGTCTTCACCGTCGAGCCGACTTTCTTCTGCGCACCGCTGGCGATCTTCGTCGCGCGCACCGCCGGGGCTGCCTGTTGGCTGCACGTGCAGGACTTTGAGGTGGACGCCGCGTTCGAACTCGGGTTGCTCCCTGCGCAGGGCCCCATCCACGACGCGGCGCTGCGGACTGAGAAGTTTTTTACCTTCGCCTTCGATAGGGTCTCCGGCATCTCCTCCCGGATGGTCGAACGAGCCATTGTGAAGGGTGTCTCTGCGGAACGCGTGGTCCTCTTCCCCAACTGGGTGGATGTCGATTCCATCTACCCGTTGGACCCGGTCGCAAATCGCTCCAACCTGATCCGGTGCCAGCTTGCCTCAGATGTCCCGGATATTGCGAACAAGGTCATCCTGCTGTACTCCGGGAACATGGGGACAAAGCAGGGTCTCGAACTGCTTGCCCCACTGGCAGAGTCGTTCGCTGCCGAACCCCGCATTCATTTCGTCTTTTGTGGCGATGGCTCCTTTCGCGGTCAGTTGGAGGGCCTGGTCGCCCACCGGTCCAACGTCAGCCTGCTTCCCTTGCAACCGCTGGACCGCTTGAATGACCTGCTGAACGCTGCCGATATCCACCTTCTGCCGCAGCGGGCCAGCGCCGCCGATCTGGTGATGCCGTCCCGGCTCAGCGCCATGCTCTCCAGCGGCCGCCCCGTCGTCGCGACAGCGCAGCCAGGAACGCAGGTCGCAATGGTCGTCGAGGGGCGCGGCCTGGTGGTGCCGGCCGAGGACCCGGGCGCGCTCCATGCCGCCGTCCTGCGTCTCGTCGAAGATCCGGCCCTACGTCTCCGCCTGGGGCAAGCCGGCCGCGAGTATGCCGTGGAGCATCTGGGCAAGCAGATGGTTCTGGACCAGTTTGACCGTGACTTGCGGTCGGTGGTCAAACACTCCTAGGAGTCTGAAATGAATAGCATATTCTTACCGGTTGTCATTCCTTAGTTTTTACCGCTTGTCATTCCTCATTCTTACCGCTTGTCATTCTGAGCGTAGCGAAGAATCCCCGCATTTCGCTCCCGCTCACGCTCAATTTCAGGCCTCAATGATGCTGACAACTTCAGACCCAGGACACTAGCTGCGATCAGCACTGCTGGCCTTTCGGCTTCGCCATCTCCTCCGCCTCCCGGGCAACCGGGCTTGCGGCAAGAGGAACCGTACAATCTGAGAGATTGACAGTGCTGATATCCTACGCAGACACGAATAAAACGATACAACCCGCCAGCCCGGAGTCCGCGGCAAAGCGCTCAAGGAGATTGCAAGCTTGAAGAAAGCATTGATCACAGGAGTCACCGGTCAGGACGGCGCATATCTTGCTGCATTTTTGCTGGCCAAGGGATATGAGGTCCATGGCATCAAGCGCCGCTCGTCTCTCTTCAACACCGCACGCATCGACGGTATCTACGAAGATCCTCACCTTCCCTCGCGCCACTTCATCCTGCACTACGGCGATATGACCGATTCGTCCTCGCTCATCCACATCGTGCAGAAGGTCCAGCCCGACGAGATTTACAACCTGGCCGCCCAATCCCACGTTCAGGTCTCGTTCGAGGAGCCAGAGTATACGGCGAATTCCGATGCCCTCGGCGTGCTGCGTCTGCTGGAGGCGATTCGCATTCTTGGGCTCGAAAAAACAACGAGGTTCTACCAGGCCAGCACCTCGGAGCTGTACGGATTGGTCCAGGAGATTCCGCAGAAGGAGACCACTCCGTTCTATCCGCGCTCTCCGTATGCCGTCGCAAAGATGTATGGCTACTGGATCGTGGTCAACTACCGCGAGGCCTACGGCATGTACGCCTGCAACGGGATCCTGTTCAACCACGAGTCCCCCATGCGCGGCGAGACGTTCGTGACGCGCAAGATCACGCGCGGCCTTGCCCGCATCAAGACAGGCTTGCAGTCGCAGCTTTTCCTCGGCAATCTGGACGCCAAGCGTGACTGGGGCCACGCACGCGACTACATCGAGATGCAATGGCTGATGTTGCAGCAGGAGAAGCCGCAGGATTTTGTCATCGCCACGGGACGGCAATATAGCGTGCGAGAGTTCGTCCAACGTTGCGCCGCGCTGCTTGAGCTCGACCTCACCTGGAGCGGCTCCGGTGTAGAAGAAAAGGCAGCCGACAAGGCAGGCAACACCGTTGTGGCTGTCGATCCCCGCTACTTCCGGCCTACCGAGGTGGAAACCCTGCTCGGCGACGCCAGCAAGGCCCAACGTGAGTTGGGCTGGGTTCCCCGCACCAGCTTCGATGAACTCGTCCGAGAGATGGTCGAGTGCGACCTGAAGGCCGCCGAGCGCGACGCGCTGGTGCGTCGCCACGGCTTTGACGCCTACAACGTACGCGAGACCTAGCCCATGCCAGCCTCTCCCATTCCGACGCCTTCCCTGCCGGCAGCGTTTATGCCGCTCGACAGCCGCATCTACATTGCGGGCCACCGCGGCCTGGTGGGTTCGGCCATCCACCGGGAACTGCAGCGGCAGGGCTATAGCACCATCCTCACACGCACGCACAATGAGTTGGACCTGTGCGACGAGATCGCCGTCGATACGTTCTTCTCGCAGGAGAAGCCGGAGTTTGTATTCCTGGCCGCCGCCAAGGTAGGCGGCATCCTGGCCAACAACAGCTACCCTGCCGACTTCATCCGCGACAACCTCATCATCCAGACCAACGTGATCGAATCCAGCCGCAATGCCGGGGTCAAGCGGCTGCTGTTTCTTGGCTCGTCCTGCATCTACCCCAAGCTCTGCCCCCAGCCCATCCAGGAAGACTACCTGCTCACCGGGCCGCTGGAGCCAACCAACCGGCCCTATGCCATCGCCAAGATTGCAGGGATCGAAATGTGCTGGAGCTACAACCGCCAGTACGGCACACGCTACCTGGCCGCCATGCCGACCAACCTGTACGGCCCCAACGACAACTTCGATCTCAACACGTCCCACGTGCTCCCTGCCCTGATTCGCAAGACGGCGGAGGCCAAAGCCACGGACGCGAAGGAAGTGGTGGTGTGGGGCACCGGAACGCCGCGGCGCGAATTACTCTACTCCGACGATCTGGCGCAGGCGTGCTGCTTTCTGATGAACCTCGGCGACGACGCCTTCGGTTCCCTGCTTGTGGCCGACGCACCACCGCTCATCAACATTGGAACCGGCGAGGATGTCACGATCCGCGAGCTCGCCGAGACTGTAGCACGCGTCCTGGACTATGGTGGCGCCTTGACCTTCGACACCAGCAAGCCGGACGGAACACCGCGCAAGCTGATGGACGTCGGCCGCCTGCATCGGCTGGGCTGGCGCCACAGCATAGGTCTGGAAGATGGCGTTCGGCGCACATGGGAGGCCGTCCGCCAGCGGCTCGGCGGCAGCGCTATTCCCCAAAAGTGATAGCCACAATCCTGCTTTCCCGCACATCCATTCCTCTCACTTCGGGTTTAATCGAAGCGTGAGGCCGGTTCGCGCGTGACCAGAATGCACACATTGCGAGTCCTGCTGCTAGGCTTTGCTGCCGCTATCGGGGCGCTTCCGTCCGCCGTTGCGCAGGCGGTCGATGGCTCCGCGGATTCGGCGACCGTCGCAGAGCAGTACCTGCTATCCGCAGCCAACCAGGAACGCGCAGCGCTGGGGCTCTCCCAGTTGCGCCGCAATCCGAAACTGGCCCGTGCCGCCACCGAACATGCACGCGCGATGGCAGAGCACGGAACCATATCGCATCAGTTTCCCGGGGAGCCCGAACTCTCCAACCGCGCCGCCCATGCCGGGGTCAGCTTCAGCGTCATCGCGGAGAACGTTGGGATGGCAACCAGCGCCGTCACCATCCACGACCTGTGGATGCACTCCGAGCATCATCGCGCCAACATCCTGGACCCGGCCATCGACTCTGCCGGAATCGCCGTGGTCGCCAGTGGCGGCCAACTGTATGCGGTCGAGGACTTCGCGAAGACCGTTCCGTCCATCAGCTTTCTGCAGCAGGAATCGACCATCGGCTCTCTCCTCTCCCAGCCCGGACTGACGCTGTCCACCGCCCCGGAGAGCGTCTCCATCGCCCGTGAGACGTGCGCCATGCCCACGGGATACGCGGGTGAGCGCAGGCCCTGGTTTGTGATGCGATTCACCTCGGGCAGTCTCACGCGGCTCCCCGCCGAGCTCAAGTCGCAGATCGCAACGGGCCACTACCGCCAGGCCGTCGTCGGAGCCTGCTCCAGCACCGAAGCCAGCCCCTTCTCGTCGTACAACATCGCGGTCTTGCTGTACCCTTAAGCCGTCGTCTGCGGAGTCTGCGCAGGTACGATCGGGACAGCGCCAGTTCCTGGTATCGGGCGCAAAGGAATCGCAGCGCATGGATATTCTCGTCGAACCTCACTGGCTGGCCGATCACCTCCGCAACTCGGGCACCGTCCTCCTCGACGCCACCCTTCCTCCCGTCGGCGTCGTTCCCCCGGTGGACACGCGCGCGCGCTATCTTGCCGGTCACCTTCCCGGCGCAGTCTTCTTCGATATCGACGAGCTCTCCGACAACTCCACCAACCTGCCCCACATGCTGCCCTCCGCTGAGACCTTCTCCCGGCAGATGTCCTCGCTCTGCATCGCCGACGACGCCACCCTCGTGGTGTATGAGCAGGAGGGCGTCTTCTCCGCCCCGCGCGCCTGGTGGATGCTCCGCACCTTCGGCGCCCGCCACGTCCACATCCTCAACGGAGGCCTGCGCGCCTGGCGGGACGCTGGTCTTCCCATCGAGCCCGGCCCGGTGCAGCGGCCCGCCGCCAGCTTCCACGCCACGCTCACGCCCGGCGCGGTCAAAACCTTCGCCCAGGTGCAGCAGATGCTCGCCCAGGGGGCGCAGATCGCCGACGCCCGCTCCGCCGCCCGTTTCGCCGGTTCCGCGCCGGAGCCGCGCCCCGGACTCCGCTCCGGCCACATGCCTGGCAGCATCAGCCTTCCCTTCACCGAACTCGTCGAGGACGGTCGCATCAAGGACGCGGACACGCTTCGGGCTATATTTACCGCCAAGGGCATCGACATCGCGCAGCCCATCACTACAACCTGCGGCTCCGGAGTGACAGCCGCCGTCGTCCTGCTTGGACTCGAACTCGCCAGTGCAACCGATGTCACGCTCTACGACGGCTCCTGGGCCGAATACGCCCAACAGCCCGGGGCCATCATCGAAACTTCAACCTAATGTCCCGCCTCTGAAATAGCGGCCCGTCTCGGAAATAGGCGGCGTTATTGTTATCGTTTGTCATTCTGAGTTCCTGTTTGTCATTCTGAGCGCAGCGAAGAATCCCCGCATTTCGCCCTCGCACCTTCAGACTCAGGACACACGCGGCTACTTCGCGTCGAACCGAACCGTCTCCAAAATGGACTCCAGTCGCGCCCGCACCTGGTCCAGCTCCTTCGGCGTAATGTCCTTCACACCCGAGACCTCGCCGCCGCAGAAGTTATTGATGCTCAGATCGAAGCGATAGCACGCGCCCTGATGGTAGGCGGAGTAGATCTCGTCGCGCTGCGTGGTGCAGATGCCCTTCTGCTCATCGCGACCGCGGGTAAATGGAATTCCGGCGACATGAACCGCCTCCCTGGCCGTGCCGCTCCCTCCGGCAGGCGGCGCTGCCTGCCGTACACAGGACGAACCGGATGCTCGTGCTGTAGCGCTGAAGTAGAAGTACGCGCCGCTGAAGGTCGATGCGGGAAACGGATTCTCCGGTATGGCCACGACCGCACGCATCCCCATAGATGCCGGCGCCGAGCGTGCGTCCAGGTGAAACGTGCTGATCTCATGGTCGGTGACGGAGAAGTTCCAGTTTGCGGGATAGTCGAACGAGACCTTGTAAATCGGATCGTGAAAGGTGTGTACGGCCGCAGCATCATGGGCAGGCTCGGTTTGCGCCATCAACGGCAGGCAAAGCATCCATAGCGCGGAGGCAGTAAAGCGGCGGCAAAGCCCAATCATGAATGTGACTCCACAAAAAATCCACAAGTTCAGGTTCTCATACGTGGGTTGGCATAGGTATAGGCCACATCCGTCAGCAGGTTGACGGCAACATAGGTCAGTCCGACTGCAAGAATGCATCCCTGCACCAGAGCATAGTCGCGGTTGGAGATCGCCGAAAGCGTCAGGCGGCCAATGCCGGGCCAACTGAAGACCGTCTCCGTAACGATAGCGCCCGAGAGCAGGCTGCCGAACTGCAATCCCAGGATCGTGAGCACCGGAATAAGGGCATTGGCAAGTGCATGCCGATACACCACCGTGCGCTCATTCAACCCCTTCGCTCGTGCGGTGCGGATGTAGTCCTGCCCCAGCTCTTCCAGCATTGCGGTCCGCACCATGCGTGTCAGCACTCCTGCCAGTCCGCTGCCCAGCGTAATGGCCGGCAGCACCAGATAGAGCCAGAAGTGCGCGCCAAAGACCCGCCCAGTCCCCGCACCGGACACCGGCAGCCAACCCAGCCGAATGGAGAAGATCAGGATCAGGATCGGCCCCAGCGCAAAGTTCGGGAACGACAATCCCCCCAACGAGGCGACGCCCAGCACGCGATCCGGCCAGCGCCCACGGTGCAGAGCAGAGACAACGCCCGCCGGCACGGACACCACAATCCCAATCGCCAGCGCCGCCAGCGTAAGCGCCAACGTATAGGGATAACGCTGCCCCACCAGGTGCGTCACGGAGTCGTGCAGGCGCAGCGATTGACCAAGGTCGGCGTGGAATACGCCCCTCCAGTAGCGGAGGTACTGCGTGTGGAGGGGCGCGTCCAGGCCATACGCGTGCCGCAGCACGGAGACATCGGAGGCCGTCGCGCCTTCGCCCAGCATCTGCACCACCGGATCCCCCGGCACCAGGTGGATGAGCAGAAACACCACCGAAACCACCACCCACAGCACGGGGAGCGTTAGCAGCACGCGGCGAACGGGTTTGGGAATACGCATCAGCGGTCGGTTCTCAGCGGTCAAATGTCGAAGCTCAACTGTTCGG
>Ga0302278_10000866_pt1 | contig 38295 bp, 27 predicted proteins | sample III_Bog_N3_2_FD_194543 | JGI IMG/M metagenome (GOLD analysis project Ga0302278, IMG submission 194543) | Peat permafrost microbial communities from Stordalen Mire near Abisko, Sweden - III_Bog_N3_2 | ecosystem: Environmental > Terrestrial > Soil > Wetlands > Peat | place: Sweden: Abisko... | reverse complement strand
TCTGGAGACCGGCGCTACTCTCTGAGGTTTTGTTCAGTCTAGATGTAACTTGCGACGCGAGTCGGGCTGCTCCTTATGAACAAAGGCCGAAAGGCAGCCGCAGATCCCTCCACTGCGGTCGGGATGACAGTGTGGTGGGGATGAACATGCTGGACGATTTTGGCGTTCATGATTGCCGTAACTTGCAACGCAAAACAGGATGGCAGATTTGCTGTTTGGCCCGGCTATCGTTACTTCTGCGTTTCATCCGGCACACACGGCATTCATTTGCGTAGGGACTCTGGAATCAAACGTTTATACTACGGGCAATTCGCATTGAAGGCGAAAAGCCACGGCTGGCTGAAGCGTGGAATGGATTGGAAGATCACTTGTGGCCAGTACGGCGCGCAATTGCTGCCGCATCATGACCAATTTGCAGGATACTAGCCTTGGGGGACCTATGCAGGAAGGCGCGGACGCCCTTAATTCGACCCCTTCAGAGCAAGCTGTGCCTCCGGCGCGCAGCGGCGTTCCCCGGCTTTGGCCCGCATTGGCCGGCGTTTCGCTCGCCTTGACGGCGGTTTCGGTTGTGGCGCTGCTTGCGGGCGGACCCAGATATGACGGGTTGGTCCTGTTTGCCTGTGCGGCGTCCGCAGGGGTGCTCATCCTTCGCCTGACCATGCGCGATGCGGCACCTGTCGAGACAGTGACGGCTCCCCTGCCCAATCCGTTGAAAGATCTGTTTGAGTCAGCAGGCCCCGGTATGGTGGTCATTGATCTGGAGGGGCGGTTGACCTACGTCAATCCCTCCGCCGAGCGCATGATCGGCTACCACGCCGAAGAGCTGAAGAAGGAGTGGGCGACCTTCGAGATTCTTGGCCCGGGCGAAGGAGTTCGCCTGGTGCAGGAGATGGAGAAGCTGGTTGGCATTCAAAGAGCGCCGTCGCCGACCCCTGCCGGACGCATGGCCGCGTATATGGATTGTGTGCGCACCCTGCCTCCCAGCCGGGTACCCAGCTTCGATGTGCAGTTGCGGCGCAAGGACGGCGAACTGGCGCCGATTACCGTGCACGTCTCCGCGCTGCGCGATGAAGATGGGGAGATTGCAGGGCTGGTTGCGGTGGCCATTGACAAGGGAGCGACGATGCGCCAGGACCTGGCCGAGCGCGAGTCGCAGGAGCGCTATCGCGACCTGTTTGAAAGCTCGACGGAGATGATTGCCACGCTGAGTCCGGCGGGCAAGTTTCTTTATGCCAACCCGGCGTGGAAGCGCTGCTTTGGAAAAGAGCCTGCGGAGATGCTGGAGTTGCGCTCGTTTGACGAGCTGTTTACCAACAGTTCGCGGACCGAGGTTGCGTCGCTGTTTCGGCGCGCGCTGGATGGGGAGCCGGTGGACCGTGCTCCGCTGCATCACCACACGCTCGATGGGCGGGTATTGGAACTGGAGTTGAGCCTGAGTCAGCGGCAGAAGGCGGGCAATCCGCTGGCGATCCGCTGCCTGATGCGCGATGTGACCCAGCAAAAGCAGCGCGAACACCGGCTGGCGCTGCAGTTGGTGGTGAGCCAGATTGTGGGTGAAAACGCTTCCCCCGATGTGGCCGGGATGCGCATTCTGGAAGCGCTTTGCGTTTCGCAGAACTGGGACATGGCGGTGAAGTGGGGAGTGAACGCCGAGGAAAAGCGGCTGGAATTCCGCTCCGCGTGGGCGGCGCCGGGGCGGCGTGCCGAAACTTTCATCCAGGAAAGCATGAGCCAGACGCTGCCGCTGGGGGTGGATCTTCCGGGGCGCGCATGGCTGGACGGCCGGCCGGTTTGGTACGCGGATCTGGCATCGATGCCGACCAGCAAGCGGATTGAGGCCGCCTTGCGGAACGAGATGGCGTCAGGCTGGGCCGTGCCGGTGCGCGAGGGCAACCAGGTGCTGGCGGTGCTGGAGTTCTTTTGCCACTTCAAGCTGCGTGAGGACCGCGAGGCACTGGCAGCGGTGGAGACGGTGGCTGCTTCGCTGGGACAGTTGCTGGCGCGGACCCAGGAACGCGGGCGCGCGGAGGAGCTTTCGCGGCAGCAGGAGATTCTGCTGGATTCAGTTGCGGACGGAATTTGCGGCGTGGACCGGCGAGGGATGATCAGCTTTGCCAATCCGGCCGCGGCGCGGTTGCTGGGCGCGGATGCGGCAAGCCTGAGGGGTCAGCCGGTGCATGAGTTGATGCACGGGGCGGCGCCGGCGAACCGGCAGTGCAGTGAGGAGTGTCCGCTGCGCCGAGCATCTGGCCGGCAAAAGGCCGCGGCGGGGGAAGACACGATCTTCCGCGCCGATGGCAGCTCGTTCCCGGCCGAATATGTGCTGACGCCGATTGCGGAGCAGGGACATTTCACCGGCTCGGTGCTGAGCTTCCGCGATATCAGCCAGCGTTACGCGCTGGACAGGCTGAAGGACGAGTTTATATCGACGGTGAGCCACGAGTTGCGGACGCCGCTGACGTCGATTCGCGGGGCGCTGGGGTTGCTGTCTTCCGGGATGCTGGGGCCGATGAACGACAAGGCCTCAAACCTGCTGCGCATAGCTCTTACCAACTCCGACCGGCTGGTCAGGCTGATCAACGACATTCTGGACCTGGAGCGGATTCAGAGCGGCAAGGAGCCGCTGGCCTTCCGCAAGGTGCAGCTGGGGCTGATTGTGCGGCAGGCGATTGATGGCATGGCGCCGGTGGCGGATGCGGCCGGGGTGCAGCTGATCCACGATACGACGCAGGTGGAGCTGGGCGGGGACGCGGACCGGCTACTGCAGGTGGTAACCAACCTGTTGTCGAATGCGGTGAAGTTTTCGCCGCCCAACTCGACCGTGTCCGTAATGATGCGGCCGGGCACCAGCGGGGTTACGCTTTCGGTGATCGACCAGGGGCGCGGGATTCCGGCGGACAAGCTGGAGGCGATCTTTGGGCGGTTCCAGCAGGTGGACGCATCCGACTCGCGGCAAAAGGGCGGCAGCGGGCTGGGGCTGGCGATTTGCCGAACGATTGTGCAGCAGCACTCGGGGCGCATTTGGGCGGAGCGGAACCCGGTGCGCGGGTCGACGTTCAGGGTGTTCCTGCCCTATGAGCCGCCGCCGGTTGAATCGACCAAGGCTGTTTTCGATTACGAGACTGGGCAGGGCACGGTGCTGCTGGCGGATGCGAATCCGATGTCGCGGCCGCATATCGCGTCGCTGCTCACCGGGCACGGCTATCGGGTGGTGGAGACAACCACCGTGGAAGGGACGCTGGCGGCGGCGCATGAAGGCGTTGAGGCAATCCTGCTGGATACATCCCTGGACGGGATGAACGGGTGGGAGATATTGCCGCTCCTGCGCAGGCTGCGGCCAGAGGCGCGCACGCCGATCGTGCTTTTGAGCGTGGACAAGCGGCAGGACCCGGCGGCTCTGCCGGTGGATGCGGAGGGCTGGGTAGCCAACCGGCTGAGTGAAGAGTCGCTGCTGGGTGAGTTGGCGCGAGTATTGTGCGGCCCGGGGGAGAATGCGCGCATCCTGATTGTGGAGGACGATGCGGACTTGGCCAAGGTGATCGGCGAGGTTTTCAGCCGGGAATCGATCGAGGTAAAACTGGCGCACTCGCTGCAAGAGGCGCTGGATGCGTGTTTCAGCTTCCAGCCGCACCTGCTGGTGCTGGATATCGGGCTGCCGGACGGCGACGGCTTCAACGTGGTGGACTGGCTGCGCAAGCATGAGACCCTGGCGCGGCTGCCGCTGGTGGTCTACTCCGGGCGCGACCTGAGCCTGGAGGAGTGCGGCAAGCTGACGCTGGGTCCAACGCATTTTTTGACAAAGGCGCGCGTACAGCCGCAGCAGCTTGAGGCGCTGGTGTTGACCATGCTGCGCAGTTCGCGGCAGGTGGAAGAAGGTGCGGTCGCGGAGCCGCCTGTGGAGATGCCCTGAGTTGAGGTTGGATCGACAATTCCGTGAGGCGGCCGGCGCGCGGGCATCGACAGACCCGGCTCAACGTCCGACAATAGCAACAGGCCCACCGGCAAATTTCACGGCTTCCGGTTTTTGCTGGCTGGCCGTCGTATTTTTCGAGGTAGTATCTGTATGTCGCACAGCATTCTGATCATTGACGACGAAGACGATATTCGCGAGGTAGCGGCGCTGAGCCTGGAGACGGTAGCGGGTTGGCAGGTGTTTACCGCCAATTGCGGCAGCCAGGGTTTGGCGCGCGCAGTGGAAGTGCAGCCGGACGCCATCCTGCTGGATGTGATGATGCCGGGAATGGACGGGCCGAGTACCTTTCGCGAGCTGCGCAAAAACCCGGCCACGGCGCATATTCCTGTAATGCTGCTGACGGCCAAGGTGCAGAGCTCTGACCAGCGACGCTTTGCCGACCTGGGCGTGCAGGCCATTCTCTTCAAGCCGTTCGACCCCATGACGCTGTCCGACCAGATTTCCACTGTTCTGGGCTGGAAGTGACATGGGCGCCGATGCACAGGTTGCGCTGGCCGCTGCCGTTGATCGCATGTGGGTGCAATATCTCCCGCTGACCGAGGAGCGTGTGCTGGCACTGGAGACCGCTGCGAAGGCGTTTGCCGAGGATCATCTCTCGATTGAGCAGCACGAGGCGGCACAGTCGGCAGCGCACAAGCTGGCCGGGACGCTGGGCACTTTTGGCCTGACGCGGGGTACAGTGCTGGCGCGGGAGTTGGAGATCATGTACTCGCGACAAAACGGGCCGGACCCGGCGCTGGCAGGGCGGATGGCGGAGATCGCCGCCGAACTGCGGACGATTATTGCCTCGCGGAAGTAATCCTCAATTGATCCAATCGATTCCTGGGCCAGACCCAGCATTGCTATCTCCAGGGGTGGGTGGCCCTGGTTTCATATCGCGCACGATCAAGTTGAGGATGCCCCAGGTCCTTCGCCTTGGGGGACCGGGAAAGGGGAATCGAGCTGTCAGTTGCGCATCCACTCAGGCCGTTGCCAGCCTCTGTCGCCGGCCGCCCGTTCCGATTCTATTACTACGCGAGTTACTCCTTACCGGCAGATAGTCCCTTGATCTTGGATTCGAGATCCGGAATGTAGCTTGACTGTGCACCGGGCTCCAGACGCTGAGCGATCTGGAGGGCTGCCTGCCATGCCGCCTTCGCAGTCTGTTTGTCCCCTGTTGCTGCGGCGGCGTCACCCAGCGCTGTCTGGGTAATGAGGTTGTCGGGTGAGGTGGCGACAGCTTCGCGTGCCAAGGCGAGCGCTGGCCCTGAGAGCCCCCTCATGAGTAGCCCTTGGCTTTGCTGCGCGCTTGCAAGAGCGGAGATCTCAGGGATGGCGAGAGTCCCCTGGTAGACGAACACAGAGTCGTCGATCGTGAAATCGGGCCGCCGCGATTGAAACGATCTGTAGGGATTGAGTTGGCCGCTGGGCCATTCGCACCCACTGAGGTCTCCGGCACTGATAAGCACGGCTCCGTTGATCGTGGGAGGAACGAGTCCCACGCCGCCAGACCACTGCGTGTCGAAGGTGGGCAGTGCGTGACAGCGAATACCGTAGACGGCCGGATCGATCACGGGCCGTGCGAAGTAAGCGAACCAGCACTCCTGATCGGGGTGACCATCCTGCCACTGTTTGACCTGGAAGAGTTGTTGCGCCCAATCGACGGTTGAGTCACTCAGCAGATTGTGTACATTCCTGGGCCCTCCCCAGGCTTCGTTGGCATAAGCAATCTCATTGGGAAATACGTGAAGGCTGGAAGCTACGTGGGCCACGATAAGGTAAGAACAGAGGATCGCCCAAAAGCGATTCCTACCGGCCAGCGTCGCCGCTGCGGCAGCGGCGAAGATGATCACAAAGGCATACACGGGCAGCAGGTGCCGCGAACCGATATTCATGCCGGACATCATGGCCACAGCAAGATAAAGGACGGGCGGAGCAAGAGCATAAAACAACTCGCGGTGCCTGGTTAGCTTGCCTGTGACGGTGGCGAACGTGGCGAGACCAATCAGCAGAAGCAGCCCCAGCGTGGTCTTGATGAGAATCACGAAAGGGAAGTAATACCACAGGCCGTGCGGATAAACCTTGCCCAGGAGGAAGGCAGGATAGGCTAGCGACACGAGTTTCACGTCGACGAGTCCGACCAGATACGATTCGGGTAAAAGGTGGAGGCGACCCACGGCAACAACGATGGCAGATTCCCAATGCGGCAGAGGCTCCGCGTATGCTGCGACCGAAGTGCTGAACGCCATACCGGCAGGACGCGCGGAGTATCGAAACCCGTAAAAAGCCCAAAGCACCAGGACGCTAAGGACGACGATAGCGAAAAAGCCGCCGGTGAGTCGAAGTGCTATTCGTTTGCGCTGGGTACCTGGAGCTGTCAGCACCTCCCATGCGATGAGAGTGACGAACAAGGGGCCGATCAGGATGCCCGAATGCTTGGTTGCGAGCAGCAGACCCGTTGCCAGGCCGACCAGGAGAAGGCGGATGAGCGTTGGTCGGGAAGCAAAGCGGTAAAACGTCCAAATTGCTGCGACAAAAAAGCAGGACACTCCGATGTCGGTTGTCACCAGGGCGGAGTGCGCAAGAACGTTGGGATCAAAGACCACGAGAGCAAGAGCGATGAGACCGGCCGTGTCGCCAAACCACTCCCGAGCCGCCAGAAACACGAAGAGGCACAATCCGAGAGCAAGCAGTTCCGCACTCGCCCGCATCTCGAAGACGAGATGCTGCCGGTCTCCGTCGTTGCGAGCCAGCCAGTCGCGGCCATTCAGATACGCCTCAGCTTTGAAAAACTGACCAGGCATCGGTGGTGGCACCCACAAGTGGTCCGCAAGAATGGGGACGCTCGCGAGAAGCTTGGCTAGTGGCGGGTGTTCCGGGTTCAGCCCATAATCTCCCGCTTTCCACATCATGTAGCCGGCGAACATGTGATCGCCTTCATCAAAGGTAAGCGATTCACGATGCACCATGGTCAGCGCCAGGGTTGCTTGAATCAGGAGCAGAGCTACCACCGCGAGCCAGTAGTATTTTGGGCGCTGATTGGTCATGGACCGATTATAGAGTCCACGCACAATTGCGATGAGTTCCCCGAAACGCAGAACGCGCAACCTGCGCGCGGAAAGTTCTACTCGAACCACCCTCATGGGCTACCTAAGGAATGTATGAAACCGCGCCGCTCCGTCGTGTTCTCCTGCTGCGCTCTTCTGGTCCTTGCTTTTCTCGCCGGGTGCCGGAACGGTGCCGACATGTATAGCGGCCGCACCAAGGCCGGGGACAGGATGCCCGACCTCTCCGTCGAAGGGGCTTCCGGTACCTTCTCACTGGCTGCTGAGACGGGCAAGGTGGTTGTGGTGAACTTCTGGGCCACATGGTGCGCCCCCTGCCGAATCGAGATGCCCGAACTGGAAAAGCAAATCTGGCAGAACTACAAATCCTCGCCTGACTTCACCTCCATCGCCATCGCCCGAGAGCAGGATAAGGACACTGTCCTCGGGTTTCAGAAGACCCACCCGAACTTTACCTTCCCGTTGGCATGGGATCCAAAGCGAGAGGCATACGCGCTCTTGGCTGATGGCGGAATCCCCCGCACCTATGTCGTCGACCGTCACGGAGTCATCGTCTATCAGAGTCTCAGCGTCGAGCGGGATGGTATTGGTGAAGTTGATCGAGCAATCGAGAAAGCCCTTGAACAAAAGTAGCGCAAACGTGGTGGCGGATTTCCGTTCTTCCTTAATCGTCACGACTCCGAAAAATTCTTGTTGCATGCTTCAGCCGGTCATGTATGCTTGCCTCACTTTCCGTTCGGACCAGCGCGATTGATCGGAGAGCCCCTTTCGATCACAATCTCTCGATTTCGAGCCGCCCATTGTCCCCCCCAGTGAGGTCCGGATGAAAGCACATTGCACTTGTCTGCGCAGCTTTATTGCTCTGCTTCCCATAAGCCTGCTTTTTGTCTCTTGCATGTTCGCCCAGAACCGCGACTTGCAAACCATCCGCTTGACTGACCGGGTCAGCTTGCCCGTCCCGCGCGCGTGGCGCGTGATCCCCAAGACCACGCGTGGGCTCGATGAGCTTTATCTTCCGGCTGGGCCCACGCAGCCTGCCGGTATGCGGCTGCGCGTCGCCATTACCGAGGAAGCGCGCAACGATCATGCCGACGCACTGACAGGGCTTCGGCAGATCGAGACGGAGTACGCGGGGCCTATGGGTTACGTGAGCCTGTGTGGCTGGCCGGCATTGCAGCGCGTTGCCACGGTACCCACACCGCAACGTCTGGCGGATGTCGACAACGAGGAGCCGGCATTGCCCCCAACCACGATGAGTCAGGTGACCGTCGCCGTGGCTGCCGGAAACACCATAATTCGCTTCGATAGCATTCTGTCCGCACCCGCGCTTCCCGCGGATGTGGAGACCGTGGAGGGGGTAGCGCACAGTCTGGTTTGTGCCGACATTCCAGCGCTCGGCCAAACCGAGCGGGAGTTGCAAACCATTCGGCAGCGAAGCCCGCTGCGCCTCATGGACCTTCGCGTTCCCTCGCCGCCTTCGCCGCCAACCGAGGTGGGCGCACATGTTGAAGAGCTGCATCCTGAGATCCGCGAACGGCCGATACTCACTCTACCCCCCCCGCTGCAGCCGTCAGATCCAATCAAACCTCCTGCACATCCGCCCTTCTCTGTCCCAACGCCCTTGAGTGCCAGCCCGTTGCCCTCCGGCCTGGGGCAGTTTGGTGAACTGCAGATCGCCGTCGCCAAAGACGCGCAGCATGTGCTGATTGGCGCCAACTTCGAAAGCGGGTGGACGTCGTCCGACGGGGGCGCAACTTACCAGCGCAATGTGACGATTAATTTCCCGAGGAAAGATTCGCTCAAAGGAGATCCGTCGGTGGGCGTCGGGCAAAGCGGCGATTTCTACTGGACCACCATCAACGCCGCCCCAACCACCACCTGCACTCTTCCAATAGAAATATCCACCAATTCCGGCCAGACGTTCAACTTCGTGAATGACGCCGCAACCTGTCCGAATACTGGTACCCAGGCCTGTTTCACCGATCAGGAACAAATGGCGGTGGACATCAACAAACCGGGCAACGCACCGACCAAAGACCAGCTCTATGTGGTTTGGCGCAATTTTGCTCCAAGCCAGGGCATAGCCACGCAATGTACTGGAAACTTTGGATCGAGCGCAGTTGCAGCGACCGTTGGTGTGACCGCAACCATCGCATGCTCCTTCGACAGCGGCGTCACCTGGACCGCTCCAATCGCTGTCGGCCCCCTCGGCAGCGATGTCGGACGACCCACCGTAGGGCCAGACGGGACCGTGTTCGTGACCTTCATGTCCGGCGCCAACCTGATGATCCGCAAGTTCGGTTCCTGTGTCAGCGGCTTCAATCCCGAGGGTAAAGCTATCCCGATAGCGACCCTTAAAGGAGTTGGGTGCCCGGTTGCCGGTCTTGACCGCTGCTTCAACTACATGGAAGCAAGCCCGCAAGCAGCGGTCGACGACAAGAATCCCGAACACGTCATGGTAGCCTACGCGGAGGGCAACGGTGTGGCCAACGGCCCGGAAACCGTGACCGTGGCCGACTCGCAGGATGGGGGAAAAACCTGGGCCCGCTTCCATGCCGCGCACTCCGCGATTACGGCGCAGCGCTTCCTGCCCTGGATCTGCACCTCCAACAGCATCGCCTACGTCACCTGGTACGACCGGCGGTTTGCCACCGCTGCAAAGCCCGACTTAACGGCGTATTTTGCAAACTCGATCGACCTGAGCGACCCAACCAAAGTGGTCCTGGGTGTCGAGAATGACCTTTCCTCTCCATCCAGTGACCCGCAATGTGCTTCTGGATTCCCATTCGGTGCCTACCAACTCAATGACAACCTGGGCTGTCCAGCGTCGACACCTCCCATCCTTGGCAACTGCCAGAACAGTTCCGGGGGTGGTTCTCAGGCTGCCTGCGGCCCCAGCGGCAGTCCCGCATGCACAAACCCCAAGGAAACCTGCGTTGTCGCGAATGGAGCACCTAAATACGGCGACTATAACGGCAATGCCTGCATGGGCGGCTCCGTCTTTGCCGCCTTTGCTTCCGATACAGTACCATCGACCGGCGCTTTTGGGGGCGTTGGCAACATGGCGATTTACGCCGGAAGGATCAGTTCCACCTGTGGCAACCCCGGTCAGGCCTGCTGCTCCACCAGCGGACTGGCTACTTGCAATCAAAACTCACTCACCTGCGTCCAGAACTCCTGCATCCAATGCACCATTGGCGGAGGACCCGGTACCAGCCAGACCGCTTGCCCACCGGCTACGGTATTGCCGACAGGCCCACCGACCCCGCCCAGTACGGCGCAATTGGAGCTGATGGAATGCGATTCGATGTGCCTGAACTCGAAGTGGCTGGCAACGTACTATCCAGGCGTGGCCAACCCCTATCAGCAGTGCAACCAGGCCTGCGCCACCGGAAAAGTCCCATTCAAGCTGGATTGCTCTGAGGGATTTGGCAAGGCACTGAACACCTGCCTGCTGCCCTGCGGATCGACCGAAATCAATTCCGGGCCAGCGACCACCGCCTGCAAGACTTGCCTGACCAATGCCGGCGCAAATGTGCCAACCACCTGCACTACGCCGCCGATACTCCATTAGCTCCCCGACGAAGCTCTGAAAGGATAGCCTGATTCAGGGCGGCGCGTTGAGGGCTGAGGCTTCCCACCCATTCCGCACAAAACGCGGAATGGATGGAACACCCGGAGTTGCCTGCTGAGTTGGAAATTACGCCAGGTCGAAGCGGTCGAGGTTCATCACCTTGGCCCAGGCGGCGACGAAATCTTTTACGAATTCGTGCTGCCCGTCGCTCGACGCATAGACTTCCGCCAGAGCGCGCAGTTGTGAGTTCGATCCGAAGACCAGGTCGACGACGGTCCCGTTCCACTTCAGCTCGCCGGTTGCGCGATCTCTTCCCTCCAACACGGCGCCGGATTTTTGCCACCTGGTGCTCATGTCGAGAAGATTGACGAAGAAATCGTTGGTGAGGGCTTCAGGCCACTTGGTGAAGACGCCCAGTTGCGTGTGGCCGTAGTTTGCGCCAAGCACGCGCAGGCCGCCGACCAGAACCGTCATCTCAGGCGCGGTGAGCGTAAGCAGATTCGCCTTATCCACCAGCAGTTCCGCCACCGAGCCTTCAAGCCCATTGCTGACGTAGTTGCGGAAGCCATCCGCCTTGGGCTCCAGCACGGCGAAGGACTCGACATCGGTCTGTTGCTGCGTCGCATCGGTGCGTCCCGGCGCAAAGCCCACCGTCACGTCGTGGCCGGCCTTTTTTGCAGCTTGTTCAACGGCCGCCGTGCCGCCCAGAACAATCAGGTCGGCGAGCGAAACCTTTTTCTCGCCGGATTGGTTGCCGTTGAAGTCCTTCTGGATGGCTTCGAGCGTCTCCAAAACCCTGGCCAGATCCGACGGCTGGTTGACTTCCCAATCCCTTTGCGGCTGCAGGCGAATGCGTGCGCCGTTGGCCCCGCCGCGCTTGTCGCTGCCGCGGAAGGTTGAAGCCGAGGCCCACGCCGTCGAGACCAGTTGCGCAACGGAAAGGCCGGATGCCAGGATTTTGGCCTTGAGTTCCGCTATCTCCTCGTCGCCGATCAGTTCATAATCGACAGCCGGAACGGGATCCTGCCAGATAAGGGGATCGGCGGGAACCAGTGGCCCCAGATAGCGGGAGACAGGGCCCATGTCGCGGTGGGTGAGCTTGAACCAGGCGCGAGAGAAGGCGTCGGCCAGCGCATCGGGATTCTCGAGGAAGTGCCGCGAGATCTTCTCGTATGCCGGGTCAATGCGAAGGGCCAGGTCAGTGGTGAACATGATGGGCGCGTGGCTCTTTGACGAGTCGTGCGCATCGGGAACGGTACCCGCTCCGGCGCCGTCTTTGGGAATCCACTGCTGGGCTCCGGCAGGGCTCTTGGTGAGCTCCCACTCATACTTGAACAGGTTTTCGAAGTAGTCGTTGTCCCACTTCACCGGGTTATTGGTCCATGCGCCTTCCAGGCCGCTGCTGATGGCGTCCACGCCTGAGCCAGTGCCAAAGCTGCTGGCCCAGCCCAGGCCCTGCTCGTCGATCGGTGCGGCTTCAGGTTCGCGGCCAACATACTTGTTGGGGTCGGCAGCGCCGTGCGCCTTGCCAAAGGTGTGTCCGCCGGCGATCAGGGCAACCGTCTCCTCGTCATTCATGGCCATGCGCGCGAATGTCTCGCGAATATCCACTGCGGCGGCCACCGGGTCCGGGTTGCCGTTGGGGCCTTCGGGATTCACATAGATCAAGCCCATCTGCACAGCGCCGAGAGGATTTTCAAGCTGGCGGTCGCCCTTGTAGCGCTCGTCGCCCAGCCACTTGGTCTCCGGTCCCCAGTAGACGTCCTCTTCGGGCTCCCAGATGTCCGCGCGTCCGCCGCCGAAGCCGAAGGTCTTCAACCCCATCGACTCGAGCGCCACGTTGCCGGTAAGAATGATGAGGTCGGCCCAGGAGAGCTTGCGGCCGTACTTCTGCTTGATGGGCCAGATGAGCCGGCGTGCCTTGTCGAGGCTCACGTTGTCAGGCCAGCTATTGAGGGGAGCAAAACGCTGCGCTCCACGGCCACCGCCGCCGCGTCCATCGGCAATGCGATAGGTGCCCGCGCTATGCCACGCCATGCGAATGAAGAACGGACCGTAGTGGCCATAGTCGGCCGGCCACCAGGACTGCGAGGAGGTCATCAACGCGTGCAGATCCTCGATCACCGCATCCAGGTCCAGCGTCTTGAACTCCTCGGCGTAATTGAAATCCTCGCCCATGGGGTTGGACAACTGCGAATGCTGGTGCAGGATCTTGAGGTTCAGTTGATTGGGCCACCAGGCCGCGTTCGAGGGGGCTCCCGCAACCGTGTGCTTGCGGACGCCGCCCGAGAACGGGCATTTTGCTTCGCCTGGTTTTGCTTCGTCTAACATGGCGTTCTGATCGTCGACTATCGGTGGTCCTGGGTTCTGTGTCTGGTTGTCAGACATGGGTAATTCTCCTTAGCAGTACGTGTGAATGTCGGTTGGTTCCGGGCGACAGGCTAGCCTGGCTTGATCTGCTCTGGGCGCCCTGCGTCGTTGTTTGAACTTCTGGGTTGCGGCCCATTGGCGACCAGATTCTCTCTCAAGAGAACCGGTCCACTCCCTCATGGTAATCTCGCCGCTTCCATAAGGAAAATGAATTGTTTCCACAAGGCCGATTCGCCCGACCGAGCGGAGCTATGAGCGGAACACAGGGGCGCTGCCAACAGGAATTCAAGCTCCCACTGAGTTGAAGATCGTCGTTCTCCCCTGCATCGCCGCAGAGCGAGCTATTCTGCTCAGCGGATTTACGGAAAACAGTCGAAGCTGGGGCTCGTTGGTCCTATGCGGAATGGATGGGCAGCCATTGCACTTCCTCCATTCTCTGGCCACCTGCGAATTGGAGGAACACGATGAAGACGAGGATTCTGCTTGCTGTGGTGGCGCTGTTCACATTGGGGATGACAATGGGCTGCAAGGAAATGTCTTCCAAGTCGCCGGACGTCTCCGACACTATCCGCAAGTCGCTTGACCAGGCTGGGTTGAAGGATGTGACCGTCAGCCAGGATCGCGACAAGGGCATTGTGACGCTTGGCGGAGCGGTTACCAATGCCAACGACAAGACGCAGGCCGAGACACTGGCGAAATCCTTTGCCGGTGCGCAGGTTGTGGCCGATGAGATTGCGATCGTTCCGGCGGGCCAGGGCAAGGAAGTGAGCGCGGTGAACTCCGATCTGGACGAGGGGATCGAGAAGAATCTTGACGCGGCGCTGATCCTGAACAAGATGCACCATGACGTGAGCTATGCGGTAAAGAACGGCGTGGTGACGCTGAACGGCGAAGTGAGCACGGACGATGTACGTGTGCAAGCTGCGCAACTGGCGACGGCTGTGCCCAATGTGCAGCAAGTGGTCAACGATATCCAGGTAGTCAGGGATCGCAAAGCCAGCTCAGGGCAGTAAAGGTGCCTGGGGAATCCTGGCCACTGGATTGGAGCGGTGCGGAATGAATACGAAAATTGAGGGTCTGTCTCAGAAGCAGCAGAATGACTGCCGGGCGGCGCTCGCAAGGTTCATTGAGAAGCATCGGCTCGGCAACTGGGAGATCGCCATCGAGGGCCGGCAGACGCTTCCCATGGGGTATAGCGTGAAGATCGCAATCGCGCCGCCCGGCCAACAGGGATCGGCCGCGTTGCCGATCAATCAATTTGCCGAAGTGGATACGTCTGACGATGTTGCGGCCGAAGTGGAACGGCTGCTTGAGGCTGCTTATCAAATCAGCATGCCCGCTTTGAATGCGCACAAGGAGTCGAGCGCATAACTTCTGGGTTGGGGATTCGGCCATTTGGGGTGAAGGAGCATCGCGTGATTCAAGCCAGCTATAAAGACACCGAGATCGAAATGGAGATGCATCAGCAGGCGCACGGGCAATGGCGTTGCGACTACACGCTGATCAAGCACCCGGAACGGTCGATGCGGATTGAACACCTGGGCGAGGAGTTCGCCACGTTCGACCAGGCCAGAGAGTTCGCCCTGGGAAAAGCTCACACAGCAATCGACAACGGCCATTAATGCGTTGCGGCTTCTGTGCCATCGTTTGTAGTCGCGCGTGCGCACTTAATTACCGCAGTTCTTAAAGAATCCTTGGTTTCTTCTAATGTTTCGCCGCCAAGGCCGATGAAAGGAGGTACAGGCTTCCTGAATCTCAGCCCCATCCAGCCGCGAATCCTCCGGCCATCCGGGGCAGAGTCAGGCGCCGGAGGCCAAGGCAAGGAATGATCAGCTCTCCCACACGCGCCATCTCTTCGCCCATTGAGCGACCAACGTCCAGACGGAACTTCGACTGGAAGAAGCTGGAAGGCCATTTGGCCGATGTAGGCGCGCTTCACGCCAGCGTCTACCGACTGCTTCGCGACCTGGCTCCGGCGGCGGTGCTGAGCACCTACTGGTTTTGGAAACATCCGGGTTTGATGTTCCATGGGTCTGCGTGGTGGTATACGCCGCGGGTGAGCCTGCTGGAGATTGGGATGCTGGCGCTGGTGACGCTTTTGTCGCGGCTTACGGCCAGGGCGGCTCGCCGCTCCAACGAGGAGCTCATACACAGGGAAATTTCCGCGAATCTGCTGGCTGCGTTTATCTCCGCGCTGCTGATCGCTCCCGGCCTGGTTGCCCGGTTTGGGGGTCTGCGGGCGTTTCGGATAGCGGCAGGATTTTTCGCGGCAAGCACGGGCTTGAGCCTTTTCCTATTGGCGGTCACATGCCTCATTGGATGGTTCAGCTTTGAGACCCTGATCGCGCGGCGGGAGGTGCTGATCGTCGGTTCCGGCCCGGCGGCGCAAGCCGTGTTTGAGGAGCTGATGGATTCGCCCATTTATCACGTCGCGGGCGTACTTGACGATGATTTTGTTGGCGCCGACGCACTGCCGGACGAGCTTTCCGAGCATGTTACCGCCATGCGCGAACGCTACCTGGGCGGACTCGACCGGCTGGACGCATTGCTGCGCGAGCACCCTATCTCGATTGTGTTTTGCGCTCTGCCGGTGAAGTCGATGTACACGCCGATTCAGACGGTGATTGAAGTTTGCGAGCGGATTGGCGTGGAGGTCCGCCATCCATCGCACTTGTTTCAAACCAGCATCGCCCGGCTCGATCGCGCCATGGACGCGGGGCGCAGCTACTCCATTCTGCGCATGGTGCGGGACGATTCCCGGCGCTATGTGAAGCGGGCCGTGGACTTCGCCGGCGCCGGATCGCTGCTGCTTTTGACGCTGCCGGTGATGCTGGCCGCGGCGGTGGCCATCAAGCTCACCAGTCCGGGTCCGGTGTTCTTTGCGCAAGACCGTTATGGGCTCTACCGCAAGCGCTTCCGCATCTTCAAGATGCGCACGATGGTCGAGGATGCCGAGGCGCTGCAGGGTGAACTGGAGTCGCGCAATGAGTTGGGCGGGCCCGTATTCAAGATCCGCCGCGATCCACGGATAACGCGCGTGGGGGCATTCCTGCGCAAGACGTCCATCGATGAGCTGCCGCAGTTGTGGAATGTGATTTCGGGAGAGATGTCGCTGGTGGGACCGCGCCCGCTTGCAGTGCGGGATGTGCTGCGAATTGAGGATTCAGCGCAGTTGCGACGCTTCAGCGTGAAGCCGGGAATCACCTGCATCTGGCAGATGAGCGGACGGAACAATACCGACTTTGACGGCTGGATTCGGCAGGACCTGGAGTATATCGACCAGTGGACACTGATGCTGGACCTGCGCATTCTGATCGGCACAGTGCCGGCGGTGCTGCGCGGGCACGGGGCGATGTAAGACGGGGCCTCGGCATCGAATACAAATCGCATAATTCCAGTGTCCGGATTCGCACACAGATGTGCGGAATCGAACGTCTCACTGTTCTCAATCGCGATTGACAGCGAAGAAAACAGGGGCTTTCCGCGCAGAATAGCTCCCAATGATTTGGCGTCGGAAGTGCTTATAGAAGGTTCGTGGGAAAGCCCTACTCCCTGGAACCGAGGACGCTCTCAGGGCGTATAAGCATCTACGGCGCGAACGAAAGCAGCGAATGCACCCCCCGGAGGACAGGCACATGACAGGCTTACTCAATCAACTCAGGCAGGTTGTGCGCAGGCTGGGCCGCGCGCCCATGTTCACCGCGATTACGCTGCTGACGCTGGCCATTGGAGTGGGCGCGAACACGATGATCTTCAGCGTGGTGGATGGGGTGCTGCTGAAGCCGCTGCCATATCCGCAGGCTGAGCGGTTGATCGGGGTGTGGTACACGGCGCCGGGAATCAACATCAAAGACCTGAACACGTCGCCATCGACATACTTTATCGCCCGCGAACAGAACACCACGATGGAAGATGTCGGGGCATATAACGGTGACTCGTTCACGGTGACGGGGTACGGAAATCCGGAGCATGTGAACGGCCTGGACGTGACCGATGGGACCTTGCCGATGCTGGGTATAAGGCCAGCTCTGGGGCGGTTGTTTACACGGCAGGACGATACAGCCAGCGCACCGGCGACGGTAATGCTGTCGTATTCCTATTGGCAGAAGAAGTTCGGGGGGGCGGCGGCGGCGGTTGGTTCAACCATCACCATGGACGGTACGGCGCGCCAGGTGATTGGGGTATTGCCGCGCAATTTTCAGTTCCTGGACTACAACGATGTTTCGCTGGTTACTCCGATGCAGTGGGACCGGAGCAAAACGAAGCTGGGCAACTTCAGCTACGAGTCGTTGGCGCGGCTGAAGCCCGGGGTGACGATGGAGCAGGCGAGTGCTGACATAGCAAGGCTCGTTCCGATCACGTTTCGCAGCTTCCCTGCGCCGGATGGGTTCAGCCCGGCCATCTTTGAGAAGGCTCACATTCAGCCCAACCTTCGGCCGCTGAAGCAGGATGTCATCGGGGATATCGGCAAGGTGCTTTGGGTGCTGATGGGGTCGATTGGAATGGTGCTGCTGGTGGCCTGTGCGAACGTGGCCAATCTGCTGCTGGTGCGTGTGGAAGGTCGCCGGCAGGAGCTTGCCATTCGTGCGGCACTTGGCGCGCCGTGGAAGCGCACTGCCGGGGAATTGCTGTTTGAGAGCCTGTTTCTGGGAGTGGTGGGAAGCGCCATTGGTCTTGGCCTGGCTTATGCCGCGCTGCGTGCCCTGGTGGCGGCGGCGCCCACCGGTCTGCCGCGCCTGCATGAGATCGGCATCGACATTCCTGTGCTGCTGTTCACGCTGGGTCTGGCGCTGTTGACGAGCATTTTGATTGGCGCCATTCCGGTATTTAAATATGCCGGGGTGAAGGCGACGAGCGGGCTGCGCGAAGGCGGACGGGCGTTGAGCCAGAGCCGCGAACGGCATCTCGCGCGCAAGACGCTGGTGGTGGTGCAGGTGGCGCTGGCGCTGGTGCTGCTGATCTGTTCCGGGCTGATGATTCGCACCTTCCAGGCACTCACGCATGTCGATCCAGGCTTCAGCGGCGCTGATTCCCTTCAGACCTTCCGGTTTTTTGTTCCGGAGACCCAGATTCCGGACGCACAAGGCGATCGCCTACTGCACCAGAATCAGGAGATTCTCAATAAGATTGCTGCCCTTCCCGGCGTCAGCTCGGTTGCAATGGGGAACGGCGTTCCACTCGACGGCAATGCAAGCAACGACGTGCTCTTCGCGCAGGATCATGGAGTGTCTGAAGGACAGATTCCCCCGATCCGTCGGTTTAAATTCATCTCTCCCGGCTACTTTTCCACTCTGGGCACAAAAATGGTTGCCGGCCGCGACCTGACCTGGGCGGACGAATACGAGATGCATCCGGTGGCGATCATCTCAGAGAACTTTGCGCGCGAATATTGGCACGACGCCAATGGCGCATTGGGGAAGATGATTCGCGTGGCGAGCACGGACCCATGGCGCGAGATTGTGGGCGTCGTCCAGGATGTGCACGACAGCGGCGTGGACCAGGAGCCGCCGACGACCGTCTACTGGCCGCTGATGATGCAGAATTTCGAGGGGCAGAAGTTGGAACTGCGCCGCGGTGTCGCGTTTGTGATCCGCTGCCCGAGGGCCGGTTCGCAGGCCTTCATGCAAGAGGTTCAGCAGCAGGTATGGTCGGTCAACTCAAGCGTTCCGTTGGCAAGCCCGACGACGGTGGGCGAGTTGTATACGAAGTCGATGGCGCGCACTTCGTTCACGCTGGTGCTGCTTTGCGTGGCTGGCGGGATGGCGCTGCTGCTGGGGGTGGTGGGCATCTACGGAGTGATCGCCTACACCGTGTCGCAGCGGACGCGGGAGATTGGTATACGGATGGCTCTGGGCGCACAACGCAACACGCTGACCAACCTGTTTGTGCGCCAGGGATTGCTGCTGACAGCCATTGGCGCGGGCTGCGGGCTGGTGATTGCCTTTGCGGCGATGCGGCTGATGTCGTCAATCCTTTTCAACGTGAGCCCGGTTGATCCAGTGACTTATATCTCGATCACCCTGGGTGTGGGTGGGACGGCATGGCTGGCTTGCTATCTACCATCGCGCCGCGCGGCAACGGTGAACCCGGTGAATGCTCTGCGGTCAGAGTAGCGCGGGCTGAGACGCAGATTCAACGGCTCACACGTTACACTGCAAAGCAGCATGACTCCGCGCATTCCATTGCCGCCGCAACTCGGTTTCAGCTTTGAAGAACCAGCCCGGACGCGCCGCATCTGGCCGGTGCGCGAGCTTGTCGGGCAGGTGCGCGAGTTCGTCGAATTGCAGTGCGGCGACGTGTGGGTGGAAGGCGAAATCTCCAACTACCGGCCCGCGCCCTCGGGCCATGTCTATTTCACGCTCAAGGATGCGGATGCGCAGTTGCCGGTTGTGCTGTTTCGCCGCCAGGCAACGCTGCTTCGCTTTCGCCCAGCGGACGGGTTGCATGTGCTGGTGCGCGGCAAGGTCAGCGTGTATGAGCAGCGCGGCCAACTCCAGTTGGTGGCCGAGACCATGGAGCCGGTAGGCGCCGGGTCGCTGCAACTGGCCTTTGAGCAACTCAAGGAAAAGCTCAAGGCCGAGGGGTTGTTTGAGGCGGAGCGCAAGCGCCCGCTGCCGGCGTTTCCGCGCACCGTGGGCATTGTAACGTCGCCGACCGGCGCGGTGATTCGTGACTTTTTGAACATCGTCGGCCGGCGTCACTCGGGGCTGAATGTGCTCATTGCCCCGGCATCCGTGCAAGGCGAGCAGGCGCCTGCGGAAATTGAGGCGGCAATAGCCAGCCTGAATGCGTCGGGACTGGTGGATCTGATTGTGCTGGCGCGCGGCGGAGGGTCGCTGGAGGACCTGGCGGCGTTCAACTCCGAGAGGGTGGCGCGGGGGATTGCATCCAGCAGGCTTCCTGTCGTCTCCGCAATCGGTCATGAGACGGACTTTACGATCGCCGACTTTGTGGCGGATTTGCGTGCGCCCACGCCCTCCGCGGCCGCCGAGCTGATTACCGAGGCGCAGCACATGATTGCCGAGCATCTGGCCAACCAGGCAAATCGCCTGGACCGCGCGGTGCGGTACCAGCTTTTGCAGGCGCGGCAGCGTTTGAGCCGGCTGCCCATCAGCCGCGTGGAAACCCGCGTGAGGACGCTGTTGCACCGCCAGGCTCAGCGGCTCGACGACCTCACATTACGGCAGGAGTCGGCGCTGACCGGCGAACTGCGCCGCAGCCAGGACCATGTCGGCGCGCTGACCGCAGCCGTGTTGCGCCACGATCCGCGCCGGGCGCTGGCACTGGCGCGGGAGCGGCTCCAATCCGGACGGACGCGCATTCAACGCTCCATTGAGCGCACGGTGCAACGCGCAGTCGTACGCAACGGCGCGCTTGAGGCGCGGCTTCAGGCGCTGTCACCGCTGGCTGTGCTTGACCGCGGTTATGCACTGGTGATGGACGCCAGGGGCGGCCTGGTCCGGTCCACTCAGCAATTGACGGCAGGCGAGAAGCTGACGACGCGCCTTGCGGACGGCACATTCACCAGCCGGGTGGAAGAGACATCGCCCAGGCGGCCTGCTGCGCCAAATACAATCAAGAAGTGAGACTATGACCGCGACCGCAACCCGCAAACTCTTTGGCACAGACGGCATTCGCGCCGTCGCCGGCGAAACACCTCTTGACCCCACCACAATCTTTGCTGTCGGCCTGGCACTGGCCCACTCGCTGAAAGGCATGGCCGCACAGCCGGCGGTGATTCTCGGCCGCGACACGCGCGAGTCGAGCCCGTGGATTGCCGCGACGATTGCCGCCGGGTTGCGCGAGGCCGGCGCGCGCGTGGAGAGTGCGGGAGTTGTACCCACTCCGGCGGTCGCATTTCTGGCCCGCTCCCATGGATTTCAGGCAGGCGTAGTGATCTCCGCGTCGCACAATCCCTGGCGCGACAACGGCATCAAGCTGTTTGGGCCGGATGGCTTCAAGCTGCCCGACGCGGTGGAACTGGCGATGGAAGAGGAAATTCTTTATCACGCCGCCAGAATCTCTGCGCCGGACCCGGCGGCTTTGCCGATGGTTGAGGACAACGCGAGCCTGGCAGCCGATTACATTCAGTTCCTCATGGATACGGTGCCGGGCTTGAAGCTGGACGGGCTGCGCATTGTGGCCGACTGCGCCAATGGAGCGGCTGCAGCGGTGGCTCCAGAACTGTTTCGGCGGCTCAATGCCAGCGGCGCGGCGCAGATTACGCTGCTGAATATCGCCCCCGACGGCCGCAACATCAACGACAACTGCGGGGCGCTGCATCCGAAGAGCGTAGCGGCTGAAGTGGTGGAGCGAGACGCACAAATTGGCCTGACCTTTGACGGCGACGCGGACCGCTGCATGATGGCCGGCTCGCACAACAACGTGCTCAACGGCGATGCGATTCTGCTGGCCGCGGCGCGCGACTTGAAGACGCGCGGCCTGCTGACGGGCAACCTGGTGGTGGCCACAACCATGTCCAACATGGGGCTGGAAGCGGCGCTGAAGCGCAGCGGCATCCGCATGCTGCGTGCGCCGGTGGGTGACCGCTATGTGCTGGAAGAAATGCTGAAACACAATGCGGCGCTGGGCGGCGAGCAGTCGGGCCATATCCTGCTGCCGCACCTGGCCACGACCGGCGACGGGCTATTGACGGCCCTGGTGGTGCTGGATTTGATTGGCCGCACGGGGCAGTCGATTGACGACCTGACCGCCGATTTGAAGGTGTTTCCGCAGGTGATTGTGAACGTCAAGGTGCGCGAGAAGCGCCCGCTGGATGGCATCCCGACGGTCGCCGCAACCATTCGCGCGGCCGAAGAGGAGCTGAAGGACTCGGGGCGCGTGGTCATTCGCTACTCCGGCACCGAGGCGCTGGCGCGGGTGATGATCGAAGCGGAGTCGGAAGCCGCCATGAAATTCCACGCGGAGACAATTGCCGGGGCAATTCGCGCGGAGTTGGGAATTTAGCATTTTCCCCTCAGCGTGTGACTTAGGTCATATCCCTCGGGGCGGTCGTGTCTCTAGCCTTGTTCTTGACTAAGGACAAGCAATGGCCACGCAATCGACACTTCCCTCTCCGCAACCCGTTAGAAACAAGCTTGTGCGCCGCGGTGGCGTTGACCGCTCGCAGCTGATCCGGCACGCGGCGCAGGGGCTCTTCGTGGCGCTCAACCTCTGGCTGGGACTGGAGTTTATTCGTTGGGTTGGCTCGTTTCAACAGGCCGGAGGAGCTGAAATCACACGACCGGCCGGTGTGGATGGCTGGCTGCCCATTGCCGGGCTGATGAACTTCAAGTACCTCGTCGCCACCCGGCATATTCCCGACGTTCACCCAGCGGCCATGTTTCTTTTCATGGCGTTTTTGGGGATGAGCCTACTTCTCAAAAAGGCTTTTTGTTCGTGGCTGTGCCCCGTTGGAACGCTGTCGGAGTTTTTGTGGAGAGTGGGCAGGAAGATATTCCGCCGCAACTTCGCGCTCCCCGGCTGGCTTGACCTTCCCTTGCGCGGATTGAAATACCTGCTGCTCGGCTTTTTCGCGTTCATCATTGGCTCCATGTCCGCCGAGGCGCTGGACGACTTCATGCACGCCCCCTACGCCCTGGTGGCCGACGTAAAGATGCTCAACTTCTTTCTGAATATGAGCCTGACCGCGATCGTTGTTGTGGGCCTGCTGATGCTGTTGTCGGTGTTTGTACAGAACTTTTGGTGCCGCTACCTGTGCCCTTATGGCGCGCTGATGGGTCTGGTTTCAATGCTCAGCCCGGTAAAGATTCGCCGCGATACGGAGGCATGCGTGGACTGCGGCAAGTGCGCCAAGGCCTGCCCGGCGCACCTGAAGGTGGACCAGTTGATCCAGATTCGCTCGGCCGAGTGCACCGGCTGCATGGAGTGCGTCGCAGCCTGCTCCGCGCAGAACGCGCTCCAGTTTGCGCTGCCGCCGTGGAAGAAAACTCCGCTCGCCGTTCGATGGACGCGTCGCGCCTTCTCGCCGCTGGCCGTGGCGGCGCTGCTGGCATGCATCTTTTTTGGATTCACCGCTTATGCCAAAGTGAGTGGGCACTGGCAAACCAACCTGCCCCGCGCCACCTATGTTGACCTGGTTCCCTCTGCCAATAGCCTCTCTCATCCCGGCTATTGAGGGCTGCGCTTTCAGGGCTGCGGGGCGGAATTCCGATACAAAAGGTAGAATAATTGATTGGAAGCCCGCTCCCGGGAAATGCTTCGGGGAAGTGTGCGGCCAGCCAGGAAACCCGCCCTCATGAAAGCAACGACCCCTCCGCGCGTAGAGCTGTTTGAAACCAGCCTGCGCGACGGAATGCAACAGCCCAACGTCGATATCTCCCTGCCCAGCGCGGTCAGCCTGCTGCAACGCATGGCGGGCTTCGGTGTGCACTATGCCGAGATCGGTTTCGCCGGTGCGAATCAATTTGTGACCGGCCTGACCGCGGCACTCGAATCGGTCGATACCGGAGCGATGAAGCTTGCGCTCTTTGGCAGGACGCGGGGACGCGGAGCGAGCGTTGACCAGTGGCCCGATGTGCAGTTCATCGTGGCGCGCAAGCATCGGGTGCCGGTGGCTGTGCTGGTGGTGAAGTCACGGCTGCTGGATGTGATTCGATCCCTCGAGACCACTCCCGAAGAGAACCTGCGGATGGCCTCCGAGACAATCGCGTGCCTCCAGGGCCATGGGCTTGAAGTCATCGTCGATTTCGAGCACGCCATGGATGCCAACTGCGGGCGCCGCGAAAACGGCAACCTGTGCGATGCGGATTTCCATCGGCGCAGCCTTGATTACTTCAATGCGCTCACTGCGCAGTGCGTAAGTCAGCAAGTTAGCCGCATCGTCATCTGCGATACGACGGGCGGGGCGAATCCGGAAGAAGTTACCGGCGTTTTTGAGCGACTAACTTCGACTTATCCGGGCATTGGTTTCGGGTTTCACGGACACACAGATCGCGGGCTGGGCATCGCCAACACGCGCGCGGCGATTCTGGCCGGGGCGGTGCAGGCGCAGGGGACACTGCTGGGGACTGGCGAGCGCTGCGGGAATGTGAATTTGACGACCGTTATCGGCAGCATGCAGTTGCGCGGCGAGGCTGAGTTTGTATCACCCGAATCGCTGACCGGGCTCACCAGCCTGGCTCATTCCGCATGCGCTGCCTTCTCGCTGGAAGTGCCGCATGGCGCGCCGATTGTGGGCACAGGGGCGTTCGGCACGTGGGCCGGCATGCATGGCAGCAGCGAGCGCAAGAATCCGGGCGCGTATCTGTGGTGCGATCCGGCGCTGGTGGGCGCGAACCCGGTGATTGGGGTCAATGCGCAGTCGGGCAAGGCGAACATTGTGCTGCTGTCCGAATCGCTTGGCGTGGCGCTCTCTGGAGCGCAGGCGCAGGAGTTGATGGATGCCAACCAGGCGATGATTGACGGCGGCGGATTCACGACCAGCGAAGTATCTTTTCGCCTAGCGTGCATGAAGGTTCTGGGGACGCTGCCGGATCGCTTCCATGTCAAGAGCTGGCGAGTTATCGACGAGTCAGACGAGACAAAGAACCGATATGTGCAGGCTTCCATGCTGTTATCCGTGGATAACTCGGTTGTAACTACGACCCGCGCCGAGGGAGCCGGTCCGGTGGATGCGCTGACCAAGGCGATGCGGCAAGAGTTGGAGAAGTGGTATCCGGCGGTCGAGAAGATGCACCTGGGGCGCTTCAGCGTGACGGCGATTGATGTTTCGGCGCATGACACGGCGGCGCGTGTGCGTGTGACGCTCAGCTTCCACGCGGAAGGACACGAGCCGTGGACGACGGCGGGCGTGAGCAGCGATCTGAACCAGGCGGCGCTGATGGCGATTGTGGATGGGTTCCACTATTGGCTGGAGAAGAATGCCGTGGAGTCGAAGACTCCGGTGAAAGATGCAGCGCTGGTTGTGTGACCCATACATTCCTGCTTTCCCACCCATTCGCGATGAAACTGCGAATGGATAGGGCACCCGGATTTTGGGGTGATCTCGCGGTGAAAACGCTAGAGGTCTCGCCAGTTTGAGCCGAACGCGAGATCGGCGACCAGCGGTACATTGAGCTTGACGACGCCTTCCATGGCGGTTTTCACCAGCGTTTCGATCTCGGCTTTCTCGTCCAACGGAACCTCAAGAAGCAGTTCATCGTGGACTTGCAGGACCATGCGGGTCTTTAGTTTGCGCTCGGTCAGTTCCCTGTCGATGACGATCATGGCCAGCTTGATCAAATCGGCGGCGGTGCCTTGCAGCGGCGTGTTGACGGCGGTGCGCTCGGCGAATCCGCGCTGGTTTGGGTTGCGGCTTTCGATGTCGGGAATGGGGCGCACGCGGCCGAAGAGGGTGCGCACGGAGCCATCCTTGCGGGTCTGTTCCAGAGTGCGTTCGATGAACGCTTTTACACCTTCATAGCGGGCAAAATACTTTTCAATATAGGCCCGGGCTTCGGCCTGCGGAATGCCGAGCTGCGTGGCCAGACCGAACGGCGAAATGCCGTAGACGATTCCGAAGTTGACGGCTTTGGCGCGGCCGCGCGTCTCTTTGTCCATCTCTTCGAGCGGGACGCCGAAGACTTCGCTGGCAGTCAGCGCGTGGATATCGATTTCCTCGGAGTAGGCGCGGGTGAGCAGCGGGTCGGAGCTGAAGTGAGCGAGGAGGCGGAGCTCGATCTGCGAGTAGTCGGCGGAGAGGAGTTGGGTGCCCGGTGAAGAGGTAAACGCGGCGCGGATTTCGCGGCCAAGCTCACTGCGAATGGGAATGTTCTGCAGGTTCGGATTGACGGAGGAGAGGCGGCCGGTGGCGGTGGCCGCGGCCTGAAACGTTGTGTGCACACGCGAGTCCGAATCGGCCAGCAGCGGCAGCGCGTCAATGTAGTTGGATTTGAGCTTGGAGAGATGGCGGTATTCGAGCACCAGGCGGGGAACGTCGTGCTGCGATGCCAGCGCCTCAAGCACATCCTGCGCGGTTGAGACGGCCTTACCTTTGCCGCGGCTGGCAGGCGCGGGCAGGCCGAGATGGACAAACAGCACTTCGCCAAGTTGCTTGGGCGAATTGACATTGAAGCGACGGCCAGCGAGCTCAAAGATACGCTCGCCTACTCGCTCCAGTTCGCTGCTGAAGCGTTTGGAAAGAACATCGAGCGCGGCCTTGTCGATGCGCACTCCCGCTTGCTCCATGCGGAACAGAACGGGTGCAAGAGGCAGATCGATGTCGCGATAAACAGACGTGACGGCCACCTTTTCAACTTCGTCTTTGAGCACCGGCGCAAGCGAATGAATGGCCGCGGCTGCAGCGGGGAGCGACGACGGCGCCGGCTGGCCGTGACGCGCGGCTACGTCGGCCAGCGACTGCGTGGCGTGGGTAGGATTGAGCGCGTAGGAGAGCAGCATGGTGTCTTCAATCGCACCGCGAAGCGCGACGTCTTGCGTGGTCAGGACATGCAGCGCCAGTTTCCAGTCGTGTAGGAGCTTGGGGACGGATGCGTCTTCAAGCAGGGCGCGCAGTTCAGGCGTGAGAGCCAGGCGCAGTGCAGTTCCAGTATGCGCACAGGCACCGACGCTGAAGCTGGCCTGCTTGTCGGCGGCATCGGCTACATCGAGCAGGGAGAGACTTCCCTGCGGTGTTTCGTCTGACTCTTCGACGGGTGCGGGCGCAGCGGCGTCGAGTGCGAACGCAAAGCCGGTTTCGCGGGCCGCGGCATAAAACGAGGCGGACTGCTCGGGAGTTGGACTGTCGATGAGCTCGACTAACGGCGCGTCGGCAGCCGGCGAAAGCTCGCGCAGCATCGAGGTGAATTCAAGCTCGGTGAAGAGCTCGCGGCAGGCTTCGAGGTCGGGAGCTTGCGTCTTCATCGCTTCGAGATCGAGGGCGAGAGGAACGTGGCAATCGATGGTGACGAGTTCTTTGGAGAGAATCGCCGCATCGCGGTTTAGCTGAAGGGATTCGCCTATCTTGCCTCCGACTTCAGCCGCACGGTCGAGCACCGCCTCGACGCTGCCGAATTGGAGAATCAGTTTTACGCTGCCTTTGTCGCCGATGCCGGGGACGCCGGGAATGTTGTCGACCGCATCGCCGCGCAGGGCCATCACATCGATGACTTTCTCCGGTGGCACGCCGAGCACTTCAACCACCTTGGCGGGGTCGAGGATGAGGTTGTCTTTTTGCGGGTTCAGGATCTTCACGCGCGGCGTGACCAGCTGCATCATGTCCTTGTCGCCGGAGATGATGAAGACGTCGTAGTCGCTTTCGGCGGCCTCGCGGGCGAGGGTTCCGATGACGTCGTCGGCCTCAAAGCCTTCGGCTTCAAGGATGGGGATGTGCAGCGCCTCAAGCGAGCGGCGAATGTAAGGAATCTGGCGGCGGAGGTCTTCCGGCATAGCTTCGCGATTGGCTTTGTAGCCGTCGTATGTGACCTCGACAAAGCTCTGCGTCTTGCCGTCCCACTTGCGCAGCGGGCCCATGGTCTTGGCGCGCTCGTCGCGGAAGACTGCGCCACTGACGTCGAAGACCGCCGCGAAATAAACCGGAGAAAAATCCTGGCGGAGCTTCTTGATCATGTTGACGAAGACGTAGATGGCCGCGGTGGGCAGGCCGCCGCGCGTGGACATGGGCCGCGAGCGCTGCATGGCGTGGTAAGCGCGGAAGATGAACGACATGGTGTCGAGCAGGAAGACGGGGGGCTTGGGTTGGTCGGTCACGGTTCCGAGTTTACCAGCTATCCGTTGTCAGTTTTCAGTTGTCAGAGATCAGCCCAGGAACATGCAGTCGCCGTAGCTGAAGAAGCGGTATTTTTGCCGGACGGCGTGGGCGTAGGCGGCGAGGACCTGTTCGCGGCCGGCGAAGGCGCTGACCAGCATGAGCAGACTCGATTGCGGCAGGTGAAAGTTGGTGAGCATCGCGCTGACCAGGTGGAAGTTGTAGCCGGGAGAGAGGAAGATGTCCGTCTCGCCGGAATGGGGCTGGATGGGCTCGCCGCTGAATCGCTGCGCGGCGGATTCCAGAGTGCGCACAACGGTGGTGCCGACGGCAACGATGCGGCGGGCACTGCGTGCGGCGGCGTTGATTGCGCCGGCGGCTTCGGGAGAGATGGCGTAACGCTCGTAGTGAAGATGAACTTCGTCTACGTGCTCGACGCGCAGCGGGGCGAAGGTTCCCAGACCTACGTGGAGGGTGACGCGGGCGATTTCGACGCCTTTGGCGGTCAGCTCTTCAAGAATCTGCGGGGTGAAGTGGAGGCCGGCGGTGGGTGCGGCTACGGAGCCTGGGTCACGGGAGAAGACGGTCTGGTAGCGCTCGCGGTCGGTGCCTGCGTCGTCGCGGCGAATGTAGGGCGGCAGGGGCATGTGGCCGATGCGGTCGAGGATGGCGAAAAAGTCGTCAACGGGGTCGAAGCGGAGGAGCCGATCGCCAAAAAGTCCGCGTTCGATTACTTCGGCCTTCAACACCGTCTCGCCCGAGGCCGCAGGAAACACGAGAATCTCGCCGATGGCTACTTTTCTGCCCGGCCGGACCAGCGCGCGCCATTGGTTTTCGCCGGCTGGTTCGGTGAGCAGGACTTCGATGCGGCCGGTGGAGGCTTGCTGACCGCGCGAGGTGGTGCGGTGGGCGTAAAGACGGGCCGGGATTACGCGGCTGTCGTTGAGCACAAGCAGATCGCCGGGATGCAGCAATTTCGGCAGGTCGCGGAAGCTTGCGTCTCGCAACGCGCCCGAGCCGCGGTCCATTACCAGCATGCGGCTCTGTCCGCGCTCGGCGGGAGGCTGCTGAGCGATGAGCTCGGTGGGCAGCTCGAAGTCGAAGTCGGCTACGCGGAGGTGGGTCATGGGGTGGGGATGCTCGTTGAAGGAAGCAGGCAGGGAAGAAATGCCCAAGAACACAAGCAGATCCTTCGACTCACCACCCCCAGGCTGAAGAACGCCTGGGGCCCCTTTCGCTCAGGATGACAAGCTGCTCTTAAAGATTGAGTCAGATTCATCGAGGCACCTTTCCGAAGTGGGCAAGGGCGTTCAACCGTGCGCGCTCAATGGCAGCGTTCAATTGCTGGCGCTTCGGCTCGAACTCCTCCGTAGCAAGGTCGGTCGGCACCTCGGTCCATGCAGCCCAGCTTACACATATTCTCGTAAAGGGTTTGGGGATGAGGAAGCGATCCCAGGACTTCATCACCCATGCGTGCTCCGGTTCCAGGTGGAATGCGCCGATGGGTGCGCCGGTGGTCTGGGCCAGTTTGATGGGGCCCATCTTGGTTTGATAAATGGGACCGCGCGGGCCGTCAGCCGTGAAGATGGCCGGCTGGCCGCTTTCGATGACGTGCTTGAGGCCCAGCAGCCCTTCGCGCGCGCCTCGCGAGCTGGAGCCGCGCACGGCATGGAAGCCAAACAAATTCAAAATGCGCGTAATCAGCTCGCCGTCAAAGCTGCGGCTGATGAGAATGGTTGCGTGGCTGGGGGGAAAGTAGAACGCACAGGGCAACACGCATTGGTGCCAAAAGCAGAAGATTCGGGCGCCGGCACCGCGACCGTGGAGGAGCGGCGTTACTCCTTCTTCCGCAATTTCTTCAAACCGCCAGGTGCTCCCCACGATCCACAAAAGCGCCCAAACCAGGCGCGGAACTACGGCCAGCACACGCTGCTGGGTGAAAGTGAATCTGGGTCTGGCATCGGCGGTCACTGTCTGATTTTAGCTTGGTTGGCCATTAGCGGAGTTAGCGGGGCTTGCGGGGTTAGCGGAGTTAGATGGCCGCTGAGCCGCGCGAGCTGATTCGCCATCCGAAAGGGCTTGCCGCAAATCAGCTATAGCGCAGCCAGCGCAGCAGTTCCGGCAGCGTGGCCCGCTTGCCATACATCAGAATGCCCACACGGTAAAGCCGCGACGAGAACCACAGCACGCCCCAGGTGGTGAGCACAAGCAGGATCACCGAGAGGCCGACCTGCCAGAGCGGCACTTGCGCAAGGCCCATGCGCGAGATCATGACATAGGGCGAGGTGAGTGGGAAGAGCGAGGCCGCGATCGACCAGCCTGAGTTGGGGTCGTTGATCATTACCGGAAGCATGCCCATGGCGGTATACAGCGGAATGATGGCCACCCACATAAACTTCTGCAGGTCCTGCGAGGTTTCGCAGGTGGCGGCCAGGCCACTGAAGATGGCGCTGAACAAAGCGAATCCGAGGATGAAGTAGACCGGGAAAAAGATGCCCTCGGCCCAGGAGAAGTGAATGGCGATGCTGCCCGTGAGCAGTTGCGGGGCCAGCGCGGAGCCCATGAAGATTGCTGCGCCGATAACCCAAATCGCAATCTGCGTGATGCCGACGCCGCCCACGCCGAGCAGCTTGCCGGCCAGCAGGTCACTGGGTTTGGCGATTGCCAGCATCACTTCAAAGATGCGCGAGGTCTTCTCTTCAATAATGGCGCGGGCCATATCCAACCCATAGAGCATGATGGGCAAAGAGAGCATGACCAGCATCAAAGTCGCCTTGATTACGACCGTGCCGCCATTGCTCTTACCAATCTTTCCATCTTTATTCAGTTGCAGAGAGTCAATGGAAACCTGCGCCAACAGGGCATCCGCCTCCGCCGAGGTCATGCCTTTGCGCACGATGCGCCGGTCGATGGCGGCACGATTCAAGGCGTTTTGCAGGCTGCCGTGCGCGGATACATCTACGGCGGAAAGCGAGGTGAAGGAGGCCGAAATCTTGTCCGGGTTTGAGGTGTCAATGGACAGCAGGCCGTCAATTGCTTTTGTCTGGACCAGTCGCTGCGCCTCGGCGCGCTGCTGCTCGGCGAAGGGCGCGGTTACGTCCACCTGGTATTCGGCTTCTTTGTCATCCAGCAGTTGCTGGCGCACTTCATTGGCCAGAGCTCGGTCCTGGGCAAAGACGGCGATGTGCTTTCCCTTGCCCGCCTTTTGGTCCATAAAATGGCTGAAGCCGAGCAGCGCGGCAATCAGCACCGGCACAAGAATGGTGGAGATTTTGAAAGCGCGGCCACGAATCTGTTCAAGATATTCGCGCTTGGCGATAAGCAGAATATTACGCATTGGCCTTGCCTCCCACGGTCTGGATAAATATCTCTTCAAGTGAGGGCTCGACCAGCTCAAAGCGGTAAATCGTGGCCACAGCCGCTGCCTCATGCAGCAGCTTTTGCGCGTCGCCATGCTCCTTGAGCCGGATTTCCGAGTGGCCGGAGAAGTTCTTTGCTTCCGCAATTTCCGACGAATTTAAAAAAGCGGAGCTTCCTTCGAACTCGATGATGACCCGATCACGAGCGTAGGTGGACTTGATCTGGCGCATGGTTCCGGCGAGCACGGCGCGGCCGTTATTGACCAGGCAAATGGAGTCGCAGAGCTTCTCCACCTGGTCCATGCGGTGGGTTGAAAACAGAATGGCCTTGCCCTGGGCTTTGAGTTCAAGCAGGGTTTTCTCCACCAGCACCGCGTTCACCGGATCAAGCCCGCTGAAGGGCTCGTCCATCACAATCAGCCCCGGCTCGTGCAGCAGCGTGGCGATGAACTGAATCTTCTGCTGCATGCCTTTGGAAAGCTCTTCGGTCTTCTTGTGCAGAGCACCGGCGATTTCCATGCGTTCGGCCCAGGCGGTGGAACGCTTCCTTGCCTCTTCCGCGCCAAGGCCATGCAACTGGCCAAAAAAGACCAACTGGTCCAGGACCTTCATCTTCTTATAGAGCCCGCGCTCCTCGGGCAGATAGCCAACCCGCTCCAGGCTCTGCCGCTCGAAGGGTTTGCCGAACAGGCTGATCGAACCCGAATCGGGCATGGTGATGCCCATCATCATGCGGATGGAACTGGTTTTGCCCGCGCCGTTGGGACCCAGCAGGCCGAACATCTGGCCGGCATCGATCGACAGGCTGAGATGATTGACTGCGACCTTGCTCTCGTAGGCCTTGGTCACTCCCTTTAGTTCCACAACTGCCATGAGTACTCCCGCTGGTTTTCCGCGTCGCGACGCTCGGCGAACCGGCCTAGAGGGAGTCTAACAAAGCCCGCCACCCGCCTTTCCACCGCATGAAAATTCGCGGGAATCGCCCCAAATGTTCGCGATGCGAGCCGATCGAAGCTTCTCTATTCACCGGCCTTCCCCGATCTCCATGCCTTCTCTATTGAATGTTTTTGGGGCGACTATCGCTCCAACCTCCTGCATCCTGCTACTAAAGAGGGACTTAGAAGGTGACCAACGGGGGAGACACAAGGATTAGCCAGCGGACTAGACTGGGGTTTCACAAATGAACGGGAGTGTGAGATGGCGGCTGTTTTATCGATGCAGGACTACGACAATGACTTCCTAAAGAGTGAACCTGTAAGCGGGCCAACAATCGGACCGACAACCAGGCCGAAGTCGATTTCGCACCTCGATGTTCGCCGCTCTGTGGTGGAAGATATCGCAATCAAAACCCTCTATCTCTCCGGCAACCTTTCTCTGCTTGAGCTGGCAGAAAAGATGTGCCTCAGCTATGAGGTGGTCGACTCCCTCTTCAACCAGTTGCGGCTTGAGCAACTCTGCCTGGTCACCGGAATGACGGGCCATGTGCACCAGATCGCGATTACCGCGCAGGGCCGGACGCGGGCCATTGAATTGCTGTCTCAGAATCACTATTCCGGGCCAGCGCCGGTGGCTTTTGACAGCTACTCCACACAAACGCGGAAACAGAGCGTCAAGCAGGTGGAAATCAACGCATCCAACATGCATCGCGCCTTTTCGCACCTGGTCATTGACAGTGAGACTCTGCGCAAGCTGGGCACCGCGCTCAACTCCGGTAGTTCGGTGTTTCTTTGGGGGCCTGCGGGCACAGGAAAGACAACCATCGCCGAAACTCTCGCCCGTGTGCTGGCCCAGGATGAGGTCTGGATTCCGTACGCGGTTGAAGTGGACGGCCAGATCATTACCGTCTTCGATCCCTCGATTCACAAACGCTTGCCGGAGTTGGAGCCGGAAGACCGCGACGCGCGCTGGGTGCTGTGCCAACGGCCCGCGGTGCTGGTGGGCGGCGAACTGACGGCCGAGATGCTCGACCTGCAATTCAACTCAAGTTCAAAGTTCTACGTGGCGCCTTCGCAGATGAAAGCCAACAACGGCGTGCTCATCATCGACGACTTTGGCCGCCAGCGCCTGCGCCCGGAAGAGCTGCTGAACCGCTGGGTGGTTCCGCTGGATCGGCGCATCGACTTCCTGACGCTGGTGGGCGGCAAAAAAATCGAAGTCCCTTTCGAGATGCTGATCGTCTTCGCTTCCAACATGGACCCGGCAGAGCTGGTCGATCCTGCTTTTCTGCGCCGGATTCAGACCAAGATCAGGATCGGTGAAGTCTCCGGCGAGCAGTTCGTCGAAATCTTCCGTCGCGTTGCTTCTGACAACACGGTCTCCTATGACCCCAGTATCCCCGGCGACCTGATCGAATTCATTCGCCACAATCTGAAGCAGGAGTTGCGCTCCTGCTATCCGCGCGACATTGTCAACCAGGTCTGCTGGTCGGCAAAGTACGACGGCCGCACCCCGCACATCGACCGCCCCGCGCTCAAGCGCGCTATCGAAGCGTTCTTCCTGGCGCAGGACTAAGATCGCGCGAACGCAGCTGACCTCGGCGGGCAAGCGGCCCACACAGTCTCAATTTCTCCATCCACTCGTGCGGTAGGCCGGGGATTCATCCCCGGCACAAAGCCGATAGAATCAGGCGGCCCTGGCAGGCTGCGGAACAACTCATTCAGACAGTCAATTTCAAAGGCTTTGTAACAGGCTGCCACTTCACTGAAACGATGGCCACTCAAACGGAAACAGCTTGCCGGCCGCATCGGCATCCAGCTTCGTCCCGGCCAGCTCCGCGGCGCGCGCAAGAACCGGGTCGCGCCCCGCCGCAAGGTCCGCCGCCGTCGGCAGCAGAATCTCGTCCGGCGCCACGCCCGTTCCCTCCAGGCTCTTGCCGTCGGTCATGATCAGGTTGGCGATAGTGACGGAGAATCCAAAGACGGGGCCCATGCTCGTTCCCGTCGACTCGCGGTACCTCCTCGCCTCCATCACGGCTCCGGCCGACCTGTCGCCGATCACCGTGCCCCGGTGTTCGAGCTGCACAACGCGGGCTAATATCTCTGAAGCGGACGCAGAGCGCGCATCGACGAGCACAATCAGCTTGCCATCGAACGGATGCGCCAGATGCTTGGCGATCATCGGCTTGGTGGAATCTCTCTCCACGCGATCCCCGATCTTCACGTCACGATCGAACAGTGAGCCCGCCAGCCACGAGAGTGTCTCTGTCGAACCGCCGCCGTTTTCACGCAGGTCAAGGATCAGTGCTTTGTGCTTTAGCGCCTTCCCCATTTGCTTTTCGACCAATTCCGGGGCCAGGTTGAACGCCGGAAGCTTCCAGATCGCCACCTCTCCAAACTCAACGATCTCCTTGCCTATCGCGTCCTCGCGCGACTCCATGCTGCGCATCGCCTCGCCCCAATGATCTACTCGAGGATTCAGGTCGATGGGGTGCTCTGTCGCGCTCACCTTCAGCTCGCGCTCCTCGCCCGTTGGCGTCCGCACGGTCATCACCGTGCCATTGCGCTGTGCCAGGGCCTCCCGGTAGTACTGCAAGGCATGAAAGTCCTCGCGGGTGACCAGGTAACCGTCCAGCTTCAATACCTGGTCGCCAATGTTGAGCTTCGCCGCGGCATCGGTCTTGGGCCGGATCTGTGTCACAAAACAGGCATCCCCAATCTCCTCGAGCCTGTATCCATAGTCCATGCGCACGCTCCGCAGCGGTGGCAAAAGGAAGGTATGCGAATCCTTCAGTTCGCTCAGAAAGGCTGTCACCAGGCGCATGCCCTCGCCCACATTCCGCACCTTCGGTATCCTTGCGTCGTACTTTTGGTAGAGGCCGTCCCAGTCCAGGCCGCGAATCTTGGGATCGTAGTAATACTTCTTCACATCGTCGTGAGCCGTACGCAGCATCGCCGCAATCAGCACCTGATCGTCTTGACTCATCGCCGGCTGCTGCGACCTGCCCGTCCCCGTGAACACGACAGCACAAATCAAAAAGGCCCAAACCCCAATTACGCCGCCTTTACGCCTCAATCGAACGCTCCTCTTCCCCACCCGTCCCCAGACACCAGGGACGAGGTGCAACCTCAACGGAAATGACTCTTTGCGAGACCGGAGCAACCCGCCCGATTTGGCGCGCCCAAAGGCGCCATCAGTGCGCGTTCTTAAACGAAACGCCTTCCAGGCATTTCTCGTTGGAGTTATAGGTGCCCTGGGACATATTGATTTCCCATACTTTATCATCCGAGTTCGGGGGGCTATCCGTCGTCGCGAGCGGAACGCTGTCTTTTGAATCGATGACGATCGTCACGTTCGCCAGCACCGGGGTATTGCTTGTCGTCATCCCCGCCTTATCGACATAATTAAAGCTAATCCTCTGCTGAGAAGTGAATGCCTTTGTCCAAAAGAAAAAAGAACAGGCGCGTTCCCCCGACATGAGCTGAACAGGTTTCGGAAACGGTGTCACCTTGAACTGTTCTTGGAGGACCACGTTCGGCGTGGCTTGCCCGTGGGCAAAAACCATCGGAAAGGCGCACATAAGGATCGCGAAAAACAGCGCAAAAACGAATGGAACTCGGGGCTTCATTTTCCTATTCCTACTTTCCACAATCCAGCATTTCTATTCTGCTTTCCAGGCAACCCATCAATATACTCCCAGTCGCGTCCGTTCGGCATCTTCTGCATTCGTTCCAGGCGCGGGCGGCCCTGGTCCCGTTGACCTTTTCAAACCCACGATGAGGGCGCCACCGGTTCGGGGTCCCAACGGACAGGCCTTCGCCCGTGAGGTGGAGATCCCTCGCCTTTGGCGACCGGGGATGGAAGCTCCGGAGAAGCGGCAGGGTGAGCTGTTTTTCAAGCAGTGGTGGCTCTTCGCCCGGACCAGCGATGAACATCCCGTCTGTCCCCAGGTTTCAGAATTCGATAGCCTGAAGGTAATTTTGCAAGAGGCTCACCTGCTAGAATCCTGTCCCATAGGCCCATGCCTCCCACCCCGCCTCCAATCCCGGCCCGTCCCGCCAACTCCGGCCACCGCGCATCCTTTCCGCCCATTTCCGCCATCGTAAATCTATCGTTACGACGCAACTTCCAATCCCACAGCCACCCTCGGAAAATCCGCACTTTCCCCAGCAATTCCGCACCCTTGCAACTACGACCCACCTCACCGGCCTGTGTATTCCAACCAGATGTCAAACCCCATAGTACCGGCAAAGAAAGAGACACTGAGTCGGGCAATGACTACTTCGGGGCCAGGTACTACGCAAGCTCAATGGGCCGTTTCTTATCGCCCGACCCGCTATACATCGAGATGCATCGATTGGCCGATCCGCAGCAATTGAATCTCTACATGTATGGCAGGAACAATCCGTTGAGCATTACGGACCCAACTGGGTTGGACATCACTTGCGGCGGAACCCGCTGCGCCGACTACCTTAGCGGGCTGCAAAAGGACATCAAGGGCTTCAATGTCGACTATGACAAGAACGGCAAGGTCGAGACTGTCGGAGATGTGAACAAGAAAGGACTCTCGAAGAGCGATAAGGCCTTCCTTAGCGCAATCGATGACACCAAGCACCACGTCACGATCAACGCCACCGGCGGAGCCGGTGACGCCTCAACGTTCTTCGGTGCTTCGCATGGATCAACTCACACGATCAACTTCGATCAAGCGGCGCTACTCGATGGCGCTGGCAATGCCGGAGGCATGACATCCGCGAGCCTTGTTGGACACGAGACGCTTGAGGGCTATGACGAGTCAAAGGGCAACAGTATGGAGGAGGGGCACAATTGGGCCGCCAGCTTAGGCTTCCCAGGAATGACCCCTTTGTCGGGAGGCGGCACCTACAGCCTTCAAAACGGAATGGTGATCGGACTTACTGGCAATTGGCAAATCCAAGGCACAAACACAATTGAAACCATCGGCACGAGGTTTGTGACGCCAATCCCGCAGGCTGACTTCCTGAAGAATGCGAGAAGCGACCACCCTACACCGTCTCCGGCTTATCCCGTCAGTGTGGAGAAGAAGCAATGAGAACGCGACATATAGCTTGCTGGTTGATTGCGCTCTATGGCTTCAGCACGGTTGCGACGGGAAGGGCGAACCTGGCCCCAATCCGTGGTCACGTCGTTGCGATCAGACCAGCCGAGCGACTGGGCCAAGTCGTCTCCGGCGTGGTGAATCGTGAAACGTTCCTTCTGCGGGTTGACGGCAACGCCGGAGAGATCGTCAAGGTCGTGTACGAGCATGATGGATACTCCGAGATGTCTGGGGCAGCCGCCGACAAAAATCCAGGTCTGGAACTTGAGGTGCATAGAGACCGTTCGTGTGATGGGAGCTATGGGCAATTCGTCTCAGAAGCGCCAGTCATGACCAGTGAAGATAAAACGAACTCGATCCCTCCAGTGACAATGCTTGGAGACTTCAACGGGTTGCCACAGTCCTACCAACTGAAGTGCTACCGTCTCGGACGGGGCAATATCCGCATCGAGGGAACCAATCCCTGAAGACCTCACAGGCCGCCGCTAGGTGGCCTGTAGCGCGTTTACATCTGTAAACAGCAGTGAGGCGCTGCTAGCGAAGAGCACGCTGCCTACGGCATCGGTTTTAGGGCGGACAGGTCACCCCGCGCGGGTTGCTGCGAGGTTGCTGAAGGTTACCGGAGCGGGAACCATCAGAAAACAGGCGGCTAAGAGGAAAAATCTCTGAAATCGGGTTACTCTAATAGCAACCTGGCGTTGCTGAAGGGGTAACTTGATGACTCCCCTCCCCTTAGCAAGAAAACGGCTCCGTTCGGCCCGTTGCCATGTACGTTGCGGCACGCGGCCAGCGTGCGGCCCAAATCCTCCACACAATCGAAACGGCGGTGAGCGATGAAAGCGCCGCTGAGAACCAAGTCCATCGGCACGAAGGTGAGCGAGGAGGAGTTCGCCGCGCTCGACGCGACGGCGCGGGCGGCGGACATGACGCTGTCGGAATGGGTGCGGGCGGTGTTGCTGTCGTCGCCTGATGTGGAGCTTCCCGGCGACGAGGCGGCGCTCGCGGGCCGGGTTGCGCTGGCCGAGTTGCTGGCGCTGCGCACGCTGCTGTTGAACCTGTTCTTCCGAGCGGCGAAGGGCGAGGCGATCCCGGAGCCGGAGATGGCGGGTGGCCCGGCCATGAAATAACCAAGATCCGCTGTGCCCCGTTCATCACAGTTTTATCGTGATGAGCGGGCGTCCGGGATGTCGATACGATGCAAGGACAGACTTCAACCCGAGCGCCCGATACGTCTATGACGGCGCCTCTCGCTTGT
>Ga0302278_10000863_pt1 | contig 38335 bp, 28 predicted proteins | sample III_Bog_N3_2_FD_194543 | JGI IMG/M metagenome (GOLD analysis project Ga0302278, IMG submission 194543) | Peat permafrost microbial communities from Stordalen Mire near Abisko, Sweden - III_Bog_N3_2 | ecosystem: Environmental > Terrestrial > Soil > Wetlands > Peat | place: Sweden: Abisko... | reverse complement strand
GCAACACCGTGCTGGGCCGGATCGCGTTGCGGCAGGGCCAGGTCAAACTGGCGAAGGAATATCTTTTGAAGGCCGGCCAGACGCCGGGCTCGCCCCAGCTCAATTCATTCGGTCCCAACATGAGCCTGGCAAAGGAGCTGGCGGAGAAGGGCGAGAAAGATGCGGTGGTCGAATACTTTGACCTGTGCCGAAAGTTTTGGCGCATGGGCACCGATAAGCTGGACAAGTGGACCAAGGAGGTCAGGGCCGGCATCATGCCGGACTTCGGTGCCAACTTGGTTTACTGACCACCGTGGCGTGATCCTCAGCCGTTTGTTGGTGGACGTTGAATTCTGTTTGATTCTCGGGCAAATCAAAAAGCGGTTTTCGCCCAGCCAATCCAGCCGCCGGCCTTTCCAAAGTCGCAGCGCACGTTTCTTCCGCTGCCAGAGGGATCTGCGGCTCCGGGTATGGGTGGCCACCAAAACATTTTCAATTTGCCGCCCGCAAGTTGCACCCCCAAGATGGTCCTGCGGGAAGTCCTCGACGAACACCCGGCAAAGCCATTGACAAAAACCATAAAAACCATCGCCACCCAATTCGGTGAAGTCACGTTGCAGGAGCCGCCGCCGGAACTGGTGCAGGCCATCCGCGACTTCCTGCCGTTCGGCTTGATCCACAACGTCCCACCGGAGCAGGGCGCGGACTATGGGCTGGTCATGCAGTGTGGCGGCCTAGAGCTGATGGGCGTGCGCCAGCAGCCCGAGGACGCCGCCTACGAGCAGTGTCTTCGCGCGCAGGAGGACAATAACATCCTGATCGCCCACAGCGTGGCCAACTATCTGAAGGCTGGCTTCGCCGGCCTGTTCCTGCCCTGCACCTATCTGGTCGCCAAGAAACCCCCGTTGTTTCAATCTGGCATTGCCTATTTTGGCTATCCCTCGCCGCACGGCCGGGAGTGCCATGAGTTCGCCTTCGGGAGCACCTTCGACGGCCAGTTTGGCCACGGCTTCACCGTCATGGCGACGGAGTTCATGCGCGCCCTGACACAAAGTTCAGTGGCCACCGGCATTTCGCTACCGCCGCCGAAGGGGCTGAATGTCCGTTACCGCCGGCAACTGGGCTATTTGGAGTTTGGCTTCCTGCTGGTCGGCGCGCAGGTGGTCTGCCTCAAGACCCGGATTGCGCCCAACGACCTTGCTTGGACGGCGCTGCGGGAAACAGGCATCACCACCGTGTTCCATCTGCCCTGCCTGCCGGCGGCCATTGAGGAGGCGCAGCTGCCGCTGGCCAGGCGATGATTGAAAAGACAGTTCTCAGATTCAATCAGTTCGGAACGGTGACACCGGAGGAGGTTTTGACCCCGCCGATGCGCTGGCGGTGCCGTGGCGATCCATTCCGGGCCGTCCTGATACTTCACCGACTCGCTGGCCACCAGGTCGGTTGAAGGTGGCAGTTAGTTACGACCCGGTGCGCATGTGGATTGTCTCCCGGCGCAGACAATAAGGAATCCAAATGGAGCCGACCAGTTTGATTGTCGCTCGGTTCATGGATCCGTTCTTCTTCAACATCAAAAAAGAGGCTCAACATTCAACCGCCCATCACCAGAATGCCACGTTCACCGGTTCTGGCACTGGCCAGGTTGCGGATTCCGTCCCATTATTTCTTCAGGTGGTAGAAGGTGGCGTTGGGCACCACGGCGTTAGTCACGACATACTGGCCGCCGATCACCGTCGGGGCGCCTGCGCTGACCCATGTCGGCGCACTCAAGTTTGTGGCGGCTTCCAGACCAAACCCGGTCTCCGTCCCCGTCGGCCACGACAGAATCACGTTCGTGCCGGACGCATGCAGCCCCAGCACCGGCAGCGCGTTGACCGTGAGCGTCTGCGGCACGGCCGTCGCCGCGTTGTAATCTCCGTTACCGCCCTGACTCGCCGTGAGCGTCGTGCTCCCCGCCGTCAAGATCGTCACCGTGTTGCCGGAGACACTCGCCACCGTCGGAACCGAACTGGCATAGCTTACCGCCAAGCCCGAGCTCGCCGTCGCCCCCAGCGTGAACGGCGCATCCCCGACAGTCTTTACCCCGAGTGCCCCAAACGTGATCGACTGGTTCGCCAATAGCACATTGATCGTCGCCGTCTTAACTGCCGGCGTGCTGTAGTTGGCCCCGTCAGTCGGCGTAAACTGCACGCTCAACGTCTGGCTGCTGCCCCCCGCCAGCACCGTCCCGTTGGTCGGGGTGTAGGTAAAGCTGCCCGCCACGCCGCCCGAGGTCGCGTCCATTTGCGTCCCGCTCAAGGCCGTGCCATAGGTGATGTCCGCCGGATTGCCCCAGCTGACCACCGGCAACGCCTGGTTCACCGTCACAATGACACTGGTGGTGACGCTGTTATAATTGTTCGTGTCCGTCGGCGTGAAGGTCACGCCCTCGGACGGTGTGCCCGCATTGGGCGTGGTGCCGGGACTCGTGTAGGCAAAGCTACCGGGAACCGTTGTCCCGGACGCATTGGTCACGACACCGCCCGTCAAGCCCGCCGCCGACAGCGGCTGGCCATAGGTGATGGTGGTCGTGGCCACCGGCGCACTCGCCAGCAACGGCGTCTGCGGGTTGACCGTCAGCACCACCACACTCGAGGTAATCGCGCCACAGTCGTTCGTCACGATGACTTGATAGTTGGCAGCGTCCGCCACCGTCACCGCCAGGTTCGTGTAGCTGCCGTAGGTTGCCCCGCCAATAGCCACACTGTTGCTCTCCCACTGGTAGGCCAACGCCACCATGCCGGTCACGTTTGTCAGCGTCAACACAACCTGGTCGCCCACCGTCGCCATCAGGCTGGCCGGGCTGATCCCGCCAATGATGGTCGGCGCCGTGCAGGCCGGGTTGGCCGTCACGCTCACCGTCGTGGTGGCCACGGTATAGTTGGTCGTGTCCAAGGGTGTATAGGTCATACTGTAGGAGGCCGTGCCCAACGGCGGCACCGTGGCCGGTGCGGTGAAGGCAAAGCTGCCGCCTGACGGCGTGGCCGAGCCGCCGCTCAAGGCCGAATCACCCAGTGTCTGGCCGTAGATGATCGCGCCCGCCGTCGGCGCCGTGCCGATCACCGGCGTCGCCTGACTGATGGTCAGCGTGCCGTCCACGTAACTGATCAGATAGTCGGCCGAACTATAGCCACCGGGTGTGATGTTATAGGTGCCGACGGTGGTCGCGCCGATAGCCGAACCGCTGTAGCTCAAGCTGCCCGTCAAGGCCGTGTTGGTCTCCCCATTCACAAAGCCGGAATACGTCACGCCGTTCCCGCTGCTATAGCTCACGCCAGAGTAGGTCTGGCTGTCGTCGTTCGCCGCAATCACCAGTGGCGTGTTCGTGATGACCATCGCCCCGGTCGCCCCGGCCAGCGAGTAGTTCGTGCCCGCGCCGTTGTCCAGACTCAGGCTGCCAAATGAGGTGATTGCATTCGTTCCCACATTGGCGCTCGCCAATCCGCCGGTGCCGGTCAGGCTCACCATGTCGCTGTTTACCGTATTCGTCACCGTAAGATTTGTTCCCACCGCGTTCGTCGTCCCGTCATACGCCCGCGTCCCGGACAAGACCGCCATCAACGGTGTCACTGTCAAACTGCCGGCGACATAGCTGATGTTGTAGTTGCCGGCCGTGAACGTCCCGCCCGTCGCCGCACCCGGCGTAATCGTGTAGCTACCCACGGTCGCCCCCGCCGTGTCGCCCGTCGGGACACCGCTCGCGGCCAATGACACCACCCCGATCGTGTCCCCGTTCGTCAAACCTATTGCGGTGAAGGCGCCCGTGCCCAACGTCAGCGCCGTCCCGTAGGTCTTGTTCGTGCTGTTCGCCGTGATTGTCATCGAAGCCTGGCTGATGGTCAGCGTGCTGTTGGTTGTGTTCACGTTGTAGTTCGGGTTGCTGCCCAAAGTCACAAAGATGTTGGATACCCCCACGCTTGAATACTGGCTGGCATCCGTCGTCAGGCTAAAGTTCAATACGTCCCCATTGACAATTCCGCCAACCGTCGCCGTCAGCACCGGGTTCAACGCGCCATAGGTCTTGCTCTTTGCGTTCGCTGTCACTGAGGCAGATTGGACGCTGATGGTGAAACTCGTGGCGCTGGAGGAAGCGCCGTTGTAATTGCTGTCCGCCGCCACCGTTGCCGTTACCGTATAGCTTCCCGCGTTCGTCGGCACATTCGCGCTCGGGCCATAACTCACGCTCACGCCCGCATAGCTGTAGCTCACCTCGCTGCTCGAACCGGTAACACTGACACTGGCCGGTCCCTGACCCGCTCCGTTATAGGTGAAGCCCGTGGTTCCCGTCACAGTGACTGAAGAGTTCCCCTTGTTCACGGTCACGGTCACATTATTGGTAACATAATTATAACTGGCCGTATCGCTGGGGCTAAAATAGACCGCGACATTCGTGGTTCCCACACTCGGCACAATGCTTGGTGAGGCAAAATAGAATGTGCCCGCCACCGGCGCTTGGTTGACACTGTTGGTCGCCGCACTGGCGCTCAAGTCCGAACTCCCCAACATCTGCCCGTATGTAATTGCGCCTGCTATCACAGACAAAACAGGTGTGGTTTTATTTACCGTAAGGGAGGCAACAGAGCTTGTCACCACTCCGGAGGCATTGCTGACAACTACCGAGTAGCTGGCCGCATCAGCGGCAGAGATATTGGCCAATGACAGGCTGCTGCCAGTCTGCCAAACGATGGCCGCACCACCTTTCAGCCATTGATAAGCCGGGGCAGGAATGCCTGTCGCTACGGCGGTGAAGATCGCAGTCGCACCGGCATTTTGTGTCTGGCCAATGGGCTGGCTGATGATGTTGGGTGCGAGCGCGGGTGTCCAGCCGTTCATCCAAGTGGTGACGTTCCCTGCGGCCAGCAGTCGCGGGTCGTTGTTGGTCAACTGCACAAAGCTTAAAAACGGAAAAGCGCTGTTGTTGAGGGCGACGGTGTTGTTCAGGTTGCTGCAGCCGTATTCCCACAAGAGCTGGCTGCCCTGGGCGGGCGCTGTGGCGTTGGTGTAGCAGGCGGTGTCAATGCTGCAGCCAATCCAGGCGACATTGCCGTTGGTCGCGCCGTTGGCGTCAGCCATCGAGCAGTTGACCACGGTGCTGTCCTGTCGGGTAAGCTGGCAGTTCACGAAGGAAATGCCATTGCTCGCATACAAGCCATTATAACCCAGCCAGTTGCCATTCGTTCCATTGTCGGTGCGGGCCGCGCTCAAGTTGGGCGAGTCGACGCCACCAATGGTTCGGATTTCACAGTTGGTGAAGAAAATATTGCCGCCGCCCCAGACGTAGTCGAAATTTCCCATGATCAGGGAGTTGTAGAAATATCCCTGCGAGGCGTTGATGTTGGCGAGGATGGTGTCCTGACGGCTAGCGAGGGTGCAGTTGTTGATGATACAACGCTTCGCCGCCGAGGCGACACTGTTGCCTTCAATCATCAGCGCCTCGGCCTGCGAACCACCTTGGGGAGTCATGTTGGTCACTGTGAGGTTTTCCAAGGTGATGTCGTTTCCGTTGACCTTGAAGGCCATGCGGAGGTGGGTGCTGCCTGAAACGTTGCTGTTGTTTGCGTAGCCAATGATCGTATTAGTTCGATTCTGGCCGCGCAGGTCAATGTTGTTCTTCTGGTTGATATTGACCACTTCCGTGTAAGTGCCGTTGCGGATGTTGATGATGGTCGGCGTGGTGTTGGCATTGGCGATGAAGTCAATCGCGCCCTGCACCGTGGCGAAGTCGCCGCTGTAATCCTGCGCCACGACCAGGTTCGTCGCCACCGCCGGGCCGGTGGGCTTGGTGGTGAAGCGCCAGGCGTTGGTGGCGGTGATGCCGGCAAAGTTTGCCCCGGCACTGTCGGTGAACGTCCCGCTGTCCACCGTTACATAATAGGTCTGATTGCTGTTCAGCAAGCCGTGGTGTGGATAGATCGCCGCCGTCGTGCCAGCAATGATCACAGGGAAGTTGGTGAACCCCGTGCCGCCGCCGATGGTGTAAGGCTGGACGTTGGCCGCGTAGGCGATGTTGTTGGTGACGCACTGGCTCAAGTCAACCGTGTCCACTGGTGTCGTGCTGTTGGTGGAATTGTAAATCTTGATTGTGCCGGCCGCGCGCAGCGTGGGCGTGGAACTAAACGTGATGTAAAGCGGCGTGTCATAGCAGACGCCGGTCTGACTGTTGGACGGCAAGAGCACGGCCACGGACATCGTCGAGTTGACCGTCAGCGTGACCGTGGCGCTGTTGGTCGTGCCAGCACTGTTGGAAATATTAACGTAATAGTTCGCCGCATCAGTCGGTGCGGCACTGACGATGGTCAACGTGGCATTGGTCGCAGACGGATTGACGGCGCTCGAAATCGGGCTGCTGTTCTTATACCATTGATAGGTCGGAATCGGCTCGCCATTGGTTTCCACCACCGTGAAAGAAGCCATTTGCGTATTCGTCACGACGAGGTTTGTCGGCTGATTCACGATGGATGGGGGGACGATCACTGTTAGAGTCGCGCCGTTCGTGACGCTGCCCACGCTATTGCTCGCCACCAGATAATAAGTATATCCGTTTTGCGAATACTGGACATTGTTCAATACCAGCGAAGTGCCCGTCTGGCCCGAAATGGGCGTTTGCGTTTGATCCAGCCATTGCAGGGTCGGCGCCGGCGCCCCGCTCACGGATGTCACCGTGAAGGTCGCCGTGCTGCCCTGAAAATTGGTTTGATTGTAGGGACCGGCGAAGCTTGGCAGAAAATTTGCCGAAGAAACCGTCAGCGCAACGCTGTTGGTCACGATGCCGGCGCTGTTGCTGGCAATCAGCGAATAAGTCGCGCTGTCGGCGGCCTGCGCGTTGGTGATGTTCAACGTGCTGGTCTGGCTGCCGGCAATAATCGAGCCGTGGCCGTCCGAGCCGTCGGACAGATTAACTCCGTTGGTCTGCCATTGCAAAGCTGGTGCCGGCACGCCGGACACGCTGGGGCTGAAAGCGACAGTGCTGCCGACGGAGGCGGAGGCGGTGCTGCTTAAACCGGTGATGCTCGGGGGCACGATGACGGAAAGCGTCATGTTGCTGGTCAAGATGCCTACCGAATTGCTGGCATACAGGTAATAAACATATCCGTTTTGCGAGTATTGCACATTGGCCAAAGTGAGCGAGGAACTGGTCGCGCCGGCAATGGCGTTGGAAGCCGCACCGGCACTGGTGGCATAATACCATTGCAGCGTTGGAGCCGGCGTGCCGAGGATTGTCGCCGACAACGTGGCGTTGCTGGCCTGAATGACGGTTTGATTGGTCAGGCCGGCAATCGTTGGGGCTGCCGGAATATATGAAATGACTGTTACCCCGGTGATTTGGTTGGTCGTCTGCGGAGAGCTGGAGGGGCGATAGTCAATTACTAAACCACTAAAAGAATTTGTATTGAAAGTGGCTGTTGCTCCAAATTGACCCGTCCATCCCCCGGCGGAGTAAACCGTGCCGCCATTGCCCGCGCCATTGTAGAGCGTGTTCGTGATGGCCAAGGTGGTGGCATTCACATAGCTGATTCTCAAGTCCATCGTATATTGACTGCCGACCGTCAACAAGGGCTGGCCGACAACACCTGCCATCGTTGTTACATTTGCCCCGCTGGCATATCCTGAATTATAGCCCAATCCTTGATTTAGGTTGTTTGCTCCAGTTTGTGCCGGCCGACTGCCAATGGCGGAAGATTGCACGCTATTTGATGAGAAGGCAAACTGGGCGTTGTAGCCGACCCAGTTTTGGCAGGCACCGGTTGGGACTTGATTCGAATTGGAATTGAAGCCACCATTCCAGAGGACGGTGCCGTTCGTCGGGGCACTGCCACCCGAATTGAACAGCCCGATGCCCACTTGAAAATTATTGCCACAAAGTCCGTTACAGATATTAGTTCTATCAACAAAAGTGTAGTAAACTTCGATGTATTGACCGGCGGCATTCAGCGTAATGGGTGAATTGGTAAACAGCGCCTGCGCCTCCACATAACCGGAGCTTGTGGCTGAACATTCGAGATTTAACGCCCCGGGCGTGCCTGAGACGATGGCCGTTCCCGTTCCGTTTTTCGATGAACCGATGCAATAGGCTGTCTGTGTGCCCGAAAGAGTGCCCGGGTTGGCGGCGGTCGGGTTCAGCGTGCTTAACGAGCCGCTGGCGAACGTGTCATGAAACACGGTCGTTTGGCCTACGGCAGCCAGCGGAGCAGCCAGCATGGAAATAATGCCTAGTGGTAAAAAGAAAGTTTTCATTTGATATTTGAAGTTAATGAATGGGTTGAGGAATTTGGGTTGAGGAATTGGGTTAAACATAGCAGCAATTTCCTTCCGGCCAATCTGGCAATCTTCCAAGAAAGATTGAAAATTATCCACCCGCCTCGGGAAAGAACTTGCCAGACGAAGCCTGACGGCGGAAACTGGTTTCATGCGCAAGAAATTCCCCCGAGTGATGCTGGCCATGGGCTGGTATGAACAGCGCGTGCATCAGGGCATAGCCAATTACGCGCTGAAGGCCGGCTGGCATTTGTGCACGGATGTGACCAAGGAAAAGATCATTCCCTGGGGCTGGGAAGGCGATGGCATCCTGGCTTGGCTGGGCATGGATGAGGATTTGACGCGGTTCGTGTTGGAAGCAAAACTGCCCACGGTAGATTTCAGTTATCGCCGGCCAGAACTCCGGTTTCCCCGCGTCCTATGCGAACACGCGGCCTCGGCGAAGCTCGTGGCCGAACATTTTCTCGTGCGCGGGTTCACCAACTTCATGTTCTATAGCGCGAAGGACAATTGGGCTTTCGAGGAGGACGGTAAGGCGTTTGTGGAAACCCTCAATAAAGCCGGGCGCGATTGCACCTGGATTCGCTGGCACAAATCGCCGACGTTCACCACCGGCCATCTGCAGTGGAAAGACAAGCGGCGCTGGCTCGCGGCGCTATTGAAAAGCGCGCCCAAACCGCTGGCGCTGTTCGCGGCCACGGACGACCACGCGTTGGAAATCATCGAAGTTTGCGAGGCGGCCGGTTTGGCCGTGCCTGAGAAGGTTAGCGTGATCGGCCTGGACAATTCCCTGCCCGCCGTGGATGCGATGCGCACGCCGATTTCGAGCGTGGATCCAAACTTTACCACGCTAGGCTATCGCGGCGCGGAATTGCTGGATCATTTGATGCACGGCAAGCCGCCGCCACTCGAACCCATCCGCATTCCGCCAACCGGATTGATTGCACGCAAGAGCAGCGATTTGCTCGCGGTCAATCATCCAGGCGTCGCGCGGTGTCTGCGATATCTTTGGCTGAACTGCCACAGGCCGATTGGCGTTGACGATTTGGCCAGGGAGGCGGCGATGTCACGCAGCGGATTGCATCAGGCGTTTCTGGATCACATCGGCCGTCCGCCGGGAAGTGAATTGCACCGCGCTCGTATCGAAACCGCGAAAAAACTCCTATTGCAATCCAAAATGAAGCTGGATGAAATCGCGGAAAAGTCTGGCTATCAAAGTGCGAACAGTTTTTGGGTGGCGTTTCGGCAAGCTACTGGCATGTCGCCCAAAAAGTATCAAAAGCAATTCTGCGTTTAGGCCAGACCTCGCACTCTCTTCCTGACTTGATTGGTTGCCGGACGGTCGTGTTTTGATTATTTAGGCGGTGGAGATTTTTCACACTTCTTTAGATAATGGCATATAGATTTTTAATTCGGGGGCTGCTAGGGTTTCGGCAATCCAAAATGCAAATAAAAATCTCCACTTCTCGGGAGTCCCGCCCATTGGCGAATTCTTCATTTGTTTCGGGGTTCACGCTAATTGAATTGCTGGTCGTCATTGCCATCATCGCCATTCTGGCGGCGATGCTGCTGCCGGCCCTGGCCGCCGCCAAACGGAAGGCGTATCAGGTGAACTGCGTCTCCAATCTCAAACAGTCTGGGTTGGCGTTGCAAATGTATTTCAATGATTTCAATGACTGGCTGTCGCCAGGACCGGGATCAAGGGGAGGATCGCAGGCTGCGGATTATGGGCTAACTCAAGGCCAGCTGCCCGTCTATAGTTCAAAAAATACCTGCAAGTGGTTGCCATATTATCTCGCCCCCTACTTGAGTTTGCCGGCCGCTTCCACCGTTCCCAGCACGACCAACTATGTGGTGAAGGTCTTTTGTTGTGCCGCCTATGGCAGCGCCGTGGGCAACCTGTCTGACGGGGTCGGCGGCAAGAGCAGCGATGATCCTACCGCCAATAATTATGCCGCGGACACCGGGGTCGGGTCTTACACGGTGCAACAGGCGTCCACCTCGACAAAATATATGGGGATGTTGAAGGCGGCCTATCCGAATGGAGCCAATGCGGTCAGCACTCCGCCGCCGACTAGCTGGTTTCCTTTTGGCAAAGAAAGCACCTACGAACCGATGAAATTAAATCAAATAGCTGCTGCCGGTGTTCCATTGTCGGATTTTTGGGAAATAGGCGACTATGATTCTGTGGCAATCGGCGGCGGGTTGAAATACGACCTCGCCCTCACCCCGGTTCACAAAAATGTCCGCAACTTCGCCTATTTTGACGGTCATGCGGGCAGCCGCCAGGTGACGACCGTGCCGACCGGAGGGGCGGTCGCGGGGGCATACGATCAGTGATGTTTTTTAACCTGCCTGTAAAAATATAATTTCCGACCGAAAATTTATACTGCAATCAAACCCCGCCCATGAAAACAACCATCCAAGAAATAATTGGCTTGAAAAAATCCAAGCTGAATTTGTTCAAGACGCTGGCCGCAAGCTGTGGCCTACTGCTGCTGCTTCAAAGCGCCCAGGCGCAGTTCTCCTTTCCAGTCTATGAGCCGTTCGCATACGGCGAAAAAGAAGAATTGGGCGCCGCCGGCAGCAGTGCCACCAACTGGGCAAGCGGCAACTCGGTCAGTTCATCCTGCGCGACTATTTATGCCGCATCTGCCTTATCTTATCCCGGCTTGGTTGCCGACACCAACGCCACTCCGCGCGGGTTGAGATCAAATTCAGGAACCGGCAAGAGCCGTTATGCCTCCTTTACTTCGCAGAACAGCACGATTTACGCCTCATTTCTGCTCAATGTGTCGAATACTACGGGCACTGCGGATCGTTTATTTTTTGCATTATCCGCCTCCGGCACCGGCCTAACTACACCTTCGGGCGTTTGGTTGAGTTCCGCCAACCAGTTGAAGATTTCAAAAAACTCCAGCGCGGCCGCGGCCACCAATGTCACTTCGGCGTTGATGACCAACAATACCTATCTGGTCGTAATGCGCTACCGGGTCACCGGCAGCAATGACGAAGTTGCGCTGTGGCTCGACCCGCCCTATTTCGGCAACAACGCCAATATTCCTTCGCCCACAATCACCACCACGAACAACGCAAACGCCTCCACGTTCGCAGGCTTGGCCTTTTATGGTGCCGCCAATGTTCCCTTGTTTTCCATGGACGAAATCCGGGTGGACAACAATTGGGCCGGCGTGACGACGAATAGCGCTCTGCCTGGGCCGGCCTTTGCCGTCATCGGCGGTGGCTCTGGTTGCCCCGGCGACAGCTTCGCGGTCGGCTTGAGCGGTTCGGTGACGACCAATATTTACCTGCTGTATACCAATTCGGTTTATAGCGGAACTTCCGTCACCGGAACCGGCTCGGCTATGCCTTCCGCTTTCGGCGCGCAGTCAACAGCCGCCACTTACTCCGTGCTTGCCAGCAATACCACCACCGCTGCCGTTGGCTGGCTGACCAACACGGTTGCCATCACCGTCCTCGCGCCGCCAAACATCACAACCCAGCCCGTTCCTGCTGTCGCAGCCACCAATAATGTCGCCGTCTTCACAGTGGTCGCCTCCGGCAACGGTCTGAATTATCAATGGTATCGGAATGGCAGTGTTTTGTCGGATGCCGGACATATCGCCGGTTCCGCCACGTCCACGCTGGTGATTTCGCCAGCCACCACCGCTGACACGTTCAGCGGTTCGCAGGGCTATTATTGTGTCATTACCAACAGTTGCGGGGCATTGGTCACATCAACAACCAACAGCCTGACTCTGGACGCGCCGGCGAACATCGTGTGGCAGGGCGGTAATCCCAACACCAACTGGGATTTGGCCACCACCGCCAACTTCACCAACAGCGCGGGAACGCCGGTGGTTTTCAATGGCGGGGACAACGTTACTTTTGACGACAGTTCAACAAAACCGGCTGTAACCATTCTTGGAAGCTACATTGCACCCACATTGATCACCGAAAAAGCCAGCCAGAACTATTCTTTTGCCGGCAACGCCATTACCGGCAGCGGAGCGCTGCTAATGACCGGCTCCGGCGCCCTGACGGTCAGCAACGCAAACAACTTCACCGGCGGCACCACCATCAGCAACGGCGCTGTGAAGGCCCAAAACTACGGCGGCCTGGGCAGCGGCGCGGTCACGCTGGCCGGCGGCATCTTGGAATTTCCCGCGTCTGGCAGCGCCTCGACAGGATTGACCAACAACATCAACGTCATTGCCAACAGCATCCTGCAGTATGATTACTTGGGAACTTATGGGTGCGTATTTTTTGGCGGCATCAGCGGCAGCCCGGGAACCACCTTGAACATTAATCTCAACAACGCCAACGCCGGAACCAGCCGGTTCCGCCTGTATGGCGGCTTCACCAACAACGCGAACATTTCCCTTTCCACCGCCGGTGCGACCAATGAGATTGCCCCCTACCAAGGTGCCAGCCAGAATCAGGTTTACAACGGCGTGATTTCCGGCAACGGTCACTTTATTGTGCGCAGCGCAAGCATGGTTTTTTTCAACAATACCAATACTCTAAGCGACGGCACCTACAGCGTCATCTTGAGCGGCGGCAGCATCGGCCTGGGCGTTGACACCACTTATGCCACGCCTCCGGCCATCCAATCTAGCCCGGTGGGCACCAACGACCTAGCAATTGATGCCACCGCCGGTAACTGCACCATTATTGCCGAGGGAGGCGCCCGCACTCTGGGCAATGGCATCTACTATCTTCCAGTGTCCACCAATGACCAGGGTGCCTTGTTTCTCTCCGGCAGCAATAGTTTGACTCTATCCGGCAACCTCCAATTGACCGAGGCTTCAGATTCGTATGGCACCCACCGCGCGGTCAACGTCAACAACACCGCCACGACCATCATTTCGGGAGTCATCAGCGACGGCGGCAAGGGCAGCAGCCTCACCAAGAGCGGCGCGGGCACACTATATCTGAACGGCAATAATACCTATACCGGGCCCACCACCAATGGTGCCGGCTTGATGGTGGTCAATGGCTCCCTAGCCGCTGGAAGTTCCCTGCTTGTGAACACCAGTGCGACCTTGGGCGGCACTGGCATCATCAATGGAGCGACCACCATTGTCGGCAACGGCATATTGAACCCAGGTTTGGCCAATGCAGGCATTTTGACCATCAATAATAACCTCACGTTGAACGCCGCTTCCACCAACCTCTTTTTGGTGACTGCCACGGGGGTGAGCAATATGGTGTCGGTCACCGCCGGCACTTTGACACCCAACGGCAGCGTGGTTGAAGTGAACACTGCCGGCACGCAGTTGGCATCGGGCACCAACAAACTATTCACCTACGCCGCCATCACGGGCGCGTTCAACGCCACGCCGGTGTTTGTAACACCGCAAACCGGCATTGCGACCAATGCCTACATCTGGAATGACAACGGTGGCAACATTTATCTGGTGGTTACAAATGCGGCGACAGAGCCGGTTTTCAGCACGGATGCGAGCTTGAGCTATCTGGCCTTGAGCCCGCCGGGCACCCTGTCACCTTCGTTCAGCTCCGGCACAACGAACTACACCGCGACGAACGCCAACGCCGCCACGACGGTGACGGTGACGGTGACGAACACGTCGGCGTATGCAACGAACCTGCTGTTCCTGGATGGCGTGGCGCAGGGCTCGCCCACCGCTGGTTCGCTGGCGGCGTCCGTGCCGCTGGGCGTGGGTTCAACCAACGTCATCAAGGTGCAGGTTACGGCGCAGGACGGATTGACGGTGAGCAACTACTTTGTGACCGTGACGCGGCTGAGCAGCACGAACGCGCTGTTGTCCAACCTGGTGATCGCGCCGGCGAGGGCATTGAGTCCGGCGTTTGCGGCCGGCACGACGAGTTACAATGCGACGAACATATATCCGACGAACGGGGTGACGGTGACGGCGACGAGCGCGGACGGAACGGCAGCGTTGGCATTGAGCTTCAACACTGGCAGCAGCTACAACATTCCGTTGACGAACGGTGTGGCGAGCGGGACGAACACGATGAGCCTGAGCCAGCCGGCGAACGTGGTGGCGGTGCGGGTGGTGTCGCAGGACTTGTCGCAGACAAACATTTACACGGTGAATGTGCTGCTGCAGCCGAGCCAGACGATGCCGAACCTGTCAAACAGCGTGAGCGGAAACACGCTGACGCTGACGTGGCCGGCGGATCACCTGGGCTACCGGCTGCTGGTGCAGACGAACAACCTGGCGAACGGAGTAAGCGGGAACATTAGCGACTGGATGACGGTGCCGGGCTCGACGGCGATCACCTCGACGAACATCACGATCATCACGTCCGGCGTCACCAACGAGTATTACCAGCTCGTCTATCCGTGATGGGTTTGGTGTTCGTAGACAAACAGCTTCATAAACGGGGAGCGAGCAGCTCCCCGTTTTTTCAAACCATGCCGGAGATTCGTGATAAGGACGAAACGGCGGCGGCGAAGGTGTCCGCGATGGCGGGTCGAGAGATTGAAGAATACAAGACATGAATGTGCAAACCTCAAAAAGACCGATGATGGTCAATAGCCCGATTTTTCACCGGGTCGAGAAGAAATGTGTGGTGCTGGGCTGCGTCGCGTTGGCTTGGATTTTTTTTGGCACTCGTGCCGCAGCCGTCACGCCTTGGACATTGCTCGTCAACACCAACAACATCATTGTGGTCACAAACGCCGCCTATGGTGCGGTGGGCAACGGCGTGGCGACGAACACCGGCGCGATCCAATCAGCCATCAATCAGGCAGCAAAAGGCGGCACGACCAACGGACTGTCCGGCGGCACGGTAGAAATTCCGGCGCCTGGAATTTATTTGTGCGGACCTTTGAATATGTCTAACTGCATCAATCTCCAAATTGATGCCGGCGCGATTTTGCGGATGCTGCCGCTGACCAATTATCCAGGGACAGACATCTCGCCACCCAACTTCATTTCCGGCTCCAGCTTGCACGACCTTGCCATCACTGGTTCTGGCACGGTAGACGGCCAGGGCTTGCCGTGGTGGATAGACAGTCAAACCAATGCGATAGCAATCCGCCCGCTCATGGTCAATTTCGGCGCCTGCACGCGCGTGCTTATCCAAGATGTCACCTGCTCCAATACGCCCTGTCAGTTCTTTGTCATCAAGGGCACTGCTGGCAATGTCACGCTACAGAGCGTCCAGATTTACGCCCCGGATTCAGGTGCGCCGGTCAATCCCTCGCATAACACCGACGGCTTGGATCTCGCGGAAACGAACGCGTTAATCACCGGCTGCACCATCAGCACCGGCGACGACAACATTGCCATCGGCAGCAGCGATTCGGTTTCCGCATACATATTGGTCACCAACTGCACTTTTGGTGCCGGACACGGTTGCAGCATCGGCAGCTACACCGCCGGCGGGGTGTCGAACCTCACGGTGATCAACTGCTCTTTCACTGGCACCCAAAGCGGCTTCAAGGTCAAATCCATGCGCGGTCGCGGCGGGCTGGTTCAAAACTGCAACTACTTTAATCTGACAATGACAAACGTGGACTGGCCAGTATCCTTCGACAGCCACTACGAGTTTGGCCTTGGCCAGCACACGACACTCACCCCGGCGTTCGTAGCAAATAATGCCTTCACCAATCCCGCTCCGCTGACCAGCACGACCCCCATCATCCAAAACATCACCGTCAGCAATGTCACCGCCGTCTTGTCCAGCACCCGCCCGCCATTCCAGATTTGGGGGTTGCCGGAAGCGCTAGTCTCCAACATTGTTTTCCGTTCTGTGAACATCTCTTCCTCCGCCCCCTACATTCCCGCTGTTTACAACGCCACCAACATCCAGTTTCAAAATTGTTCCTTCAACCTTTCGGCTAGCGCACCCGACATGCAGTTCTGGAATGCAAACTTGATTTTCACCAACAGCCCCAATGGTTCGGCGGCCACCAACCTGTGGACGTTCGACGGCCTCACAACCAACTTGTTGATCTACAATGGCACCACGAGCAACCTTGTCGGCAACTCGTTCCAACTCTACAACGCGCTTGGATCGCTTAATAACACCAACGCCTTGGATGACGGGCCGCTGACGCTTGCCGCCAGCACATTTACGGTGAGCAACAATTTTTCTTTGGCACCCGGCACCATCCTGAATTTTGTGGTCGGCACCAACCCCGTCACGCTGGCGGTCATCGGCAACCTGATGCTCGGCGGGACTAACAACATTTTCGCCGGGCCGGGATTCACCAATGGGACTTACACACTGATGACTTACTCTGGCCTATTGAACGGCGACCTGCCCGTTTTTGGAACCGTGCCCGGTGGCTACGGTTGCGTTTTCGACACCAACACCGCCGGCGTGGTGAAATTGATCGTGGCCACCGCCCCGGCCTCGCCCACCAATCTGTTCGCCACCGCAGCCAATGCCGTGGTGGCGCTGAACTGGTCGGCCTCGTCCGCGGCCACCAATTACAATGTCAAACGCTCCCTCACCAGCGGCAGCGGTTACGCGACCATCACCAGTCTCGCCGGCACGAACTATTCAGATATGCAGGTGACCAATGGCCGGACTTACTTCTACGTCGTGTCCGCCAGCAACGCCAACGGTGAAAGCACCAATTCCGCCGAGGTGAGCGCCACGCCGAAGGCCATTGTTTTCAACGACCTCTTTGCCGGCAGTTCGCTCAACTCCGTTTTGCCGTCCGCGCCGACGGCGACAAGCGCCAGCTACCAGTTGATTTCCTCCAAAACCTGGAGTCCGACGCCAACTATTGCCGCCGGGCATTTGAAATTTGGCATCGCGGCCACTGGCAGCGGCCTCATCGAGGCCCAGGCGCTGTTTGCAAGCTCGCCGGTCACGTTGGCCGCCGTGGGCGACACCCTGTCGCTGGTCGTGACCTTCACGAACACCACCGGCCTGTTCGCGCAGACCAACTATATGGGCTTTGGCTTGTATAACAGCGGCCAGAACGCGCCGGTTCCCGTCGGGCTGAATGGCACGGCCACCAGCGGCAGCGTCAACACCAACAACGCCACCGGCAACGCCCAAACCTGGGTGGGCTATGTCGGGCAACTCAACTTCACCAACGCCAGTTCACAAATCCTCACCCGGGCGGCGCAAAATGGCACAGCCAACAATAACCAGGAACTATTGACCACCGGCTCTTCCGCCAGTTACAGCAATCCGGGTGGGATCACCGTCGGCACCGCCGCCAGCACCGCCTCGGTCGTGCTCTCCGCCAACAGCCTCTATACTGACGTCCTGACCATCACATTGACGGCTACCAACACGTTGGCCTTCACCAACTCGCTTTATTCCGGCACGAACGCAGGCGGCGCATTGCTGTCGCAGTTCGGTGCCGTCGCCTCCGGTTCGGCTTACCTTACCAACAGCTTTGACGCGCTGGCCATCGGCTGGCGGGCTGCCATCGCCACTGCGCCGACGGCGATTGACATCAACAACATTTCCGTCAGCACCGGAATCACCGCCAGTCCGGTTTTGCCTCCGCCCGCACCGGCCAGTCTTCAAGCCAATGCCACAAACCTGCTCATCAATCTCAACTGGAATTCCGTCGCCAGCGCGACGAACTATAATTTGAAGCGCGGCACGACCAACAACGGGTCATACCCAACCATTTTCAGTGGCCTGACGGCGACGAATTATTCCGACGCCAATGTCACGAATGCCGTGAACTATTATTATGTCGTTAGTGCCGTTGGCGCGGGCGGTGAAAGCACAAATTCACTGCAGGCCAATGCCGTTCCGTTGCCGTCCAACCAGCCGACCAACATCGTTCTGTCGGTCAGCAGCGGACAGATGCAGCTTTCCTGGCCGCAGGATCATCTTGGCTGGCGGCTGCAAATCCAAACAAATAGCCTGACCAACGGGCTGGGAACCAACTGGGTAACCGTGCCCAATTCCACCAACGTCATCGCCACCAACATCGTCATCAACCCCACTAACGGCAGCGTTTTTCTGCGAATGATTTATCCGTGATAAAATGAAAAATATTTTGATCGCTTCATTGGCCTTAATCATATCCGCCGATTTGCCGGTGATTTATGCCGCCGAGGCAAACACGGCGCCGGCGCATAAAATCAAAATCGTTCTCGTTGGCGATTCCACCGTTGCCGACCGCACCGGCTGGGGGCTTGGCTTCAAGGCGTTTCTCGACACCAACCAAGCCGAGTGCATCAATGTCGCGATGGGCGGGCGCAGTTCGTTGAGCTTTATGCGCGAAGGCCGCTGGACGAATGCGCTCGCGCTCAAGGGCGATTATTATCTGTTCCAGTTCGGCCACAACAACCAGCCCGGCAAGGCCGGCCGCTCGACGGACATGCCCACGTTCGTCGCCGGCATGAAGCAATATGTGGACGAGACTCGCGCCATCGGTGCCAGGCCGGTTTTGGTCACGCCGCTGACGCGCCGGCAATGGGACAAGGACAATCCGGGGAAAATCAATTCCACCCTTGAGCCGTATGCCATAGAAGTCCGCAGGCTCGCGTCTGAAGAAAATGTTCCGCTGGTGGATTTGCACGCGCGCAGCATCGAGTTGTGTGAGCAACTGGGGCGCGAAAAATGCTACGAGTTTAGCCCAGTCAAAACAGTAAACGGCACTAATGATTACGACGGCACGCACCTTCAAGGCATTGGCCGTGTGCTGTTCGCCCGGCTGGTCGTTGACGAATTGCGCAAGGTCGTGCCGGAACTCGCGCCCGTGTTTCTGGCCGAACCGCGTGATGCCAACCCCAAAATTGGCGAGGATGTCTATAACGCGGTTGTCTCCCACGATTTTTCCGCCGACTACAAGGATTTGCAATCGGCCATCGACGCCGCGCCAGACAACGGCAAGAAGCCCTTCCGCATCCTCATGAAGCCAGGCATGTATCAGGGACAGTTCATCGTGCCAAAGGAAAAGACACACATCCAATTAATCGGCGAGGACGTGACGAACACGGTTCTCACCTACGCGTTCAACGTGAATGAGTCGAATGCGGACACGAACCTGAAATTCAAGGGCACGGGCGTGATTGTGCTCGCGGACGATTTCCGCGCGGACAACATTACGTTCCAAAACACCTCTGGCGACCATGGCCAGGCGCTGGCCTTGCGCGTGGACGGTGACCGGGCAGTTTTTGGGGGCTGTCGCCTGCTGGGCTGGCAAGATACGTTGATGATGAATGCTGGGCGGGATTATTTCACGAATTGCCACGTCGAAGGCCGCGTGGATTTCATTTACGGCTCGGCCACGGCCGTGTTTGACCGCTGCGAAATCCACAGCAAAAACGGCGGACACGTCACCGCCGCCAACACGCCGAAGGAAAAGCCGTTCGGCCTTGTGTTCCTCAACTCCAAGCTGACAGGCGATCCGACGCCGTGGATTAACCCAACTAATTCGACCGCCTCCACATCGTCGAAAAAACCGATGGCCGACCTCGGACGCCCGTGGCGTCCTTACGCCAGCGTGGCGTATGTCAATTGCTGGATGGGCGATCATATCAAGCCCGAAGGGTGGAACAACTGGCGCAACCCCACGAACGAATTGACTGCGCGGTTCGCCGAATACAACAGCACCGGCACCGGCGCAAACCCGGAGCAGCGCGCCAAGTGGTCGAAACAGTTGACAAAAACAGATGCGGAAAAAATCACCGTTGAATCCGTCTTGGGCGGAAGCGATTATTGGAATCCGGCCCAATAGCCGCCTCCGGCCCTGTCAATGGAGATGCTTTGCCTGCCTATATTTTTCAATGATTTATGAAGAAATCCCAAATTCAATTTGCCTGAAAAAATCGTAGGATTCCACCATGCGCCACCCATACAAAATTAAGACTCGCAAATTCACCCGGTTCCACGTCGGCGTATATGCCGCCGTGGGCGTCGTTTGCCTGGCTCATGGGAATGTGATTTTGCCGCAAGTGTCAGCACCGTTGATTCCTCCAAGTGTGGTGAGGCTTTCGGATTTCGGAGCCGTAAGCGATGGCAGGAAGCTGAACACCGAAGCGTTTGGCACTGCGCTCGCGACGCTGGCCAAAAAAGGCGGCGGCGAACTCATCGTGCCGCCGGGCATCTGGCTCACCGGGCCGATCAAGCTGCGCTGCAACATCAATCTTCATCTTGAACGCGGCGCGCTTATCCAGTTTTCCCGCAACTACAAATTGTATCCGCTCACGGTGATTGACCTGAAGGGCGAAAAGGAAGTGGATTCCACCTCGCCCATCTCCGGTCAGAATTTGGAGAACGTCGCGATTACCGGCGACGGCATCATTGACGGCGGCGGCGACGCGTGGCGGCCGCTGAAAAAAGGCAAGCTCGGCGAGAGCGACTGGAAGGCGCTCGTTAAATCCGGCGGCGTGCTGAACGAAAAGGGCGACATCTGGTGGCCCGGCCGCGCGGCAATGGCCGGCGAAATGCTCGTTGAAAAACTGCGCGCCGAAAATTCCCTCAAGCTGGAGGATTATGAGCCGGCGCACCAGTTCCTGCGCCCGAAAATGCTGTGGCTCATCGGCTGCAAAAAAGTTTTGCTGCAAGATGTCACGTTTCAAAATCCCCCGATGTGGACCATGAATCCCACGCTGTGCGAGGACGTTTCCATTTTAAATGTCCAGGTTCACAACCTGCCCAACGCGCAGAACAGCGACGCGCTGGACCTCGAATCCTGCCGCCGCGCTGTCATTCGCGGTTGCACGTTCGACACCGGCGACGACGGCATTTGCATCAAGTCCGGCAAGGACGCCGCTGGTCGCCGCATCGGGGTGCCAACCGAGGATGTGCTGGTCGAGGGCTGCACGGTGTATCACGCACACGGAGGTTTCACCATCGGCAGCGAGATGTCTGGCGGCGTTCGGAACATGGTCGTGACCAATTGCACCTTCATGGGAACGGACATCGGTCTGCGCTTCAAGAGCACACGCGGTCGCGGCGGCGTGGTGGAAAACATTTTTGTCTCCAACATCCGCATGGAAGATATCGCCGGCGACGCCATCAATTTCAACCTGTATTACGGCGGCAAGTCGCCGCTCGATGAAACCGTCGGCGACGCGGAAACCAATTTTCCGCCGGTTTCGGAAGCAACGCCGCAGTTTCGCGACATCCACATCGAAAACGTGATTTGCCGTGGCGCGCAAAACGCCATCGTGCTGCAAGGCCTGCCGGAAATGTCGCTGCGCGACATTACGCTGAAGAATGTTTCCATCACTTCGCAAAAAGGGGTTTCCGTAACGGACGCGGAAAACATCACCTTTGAAAATGTGCAGGTGGAGAACCAAATCGGCGAGGCGCTGAAAACCGTGCGCGTGAAAAACTCCAAACTGGATCTGACGAAATGAACCGCCCCACCAAATACCGCTGGGTCATCTGCGCTCTGCTGTTCTTCGTCTGCACGGTGAACTACATGGACCGGCAGGTGCTTGGCCTGCTCAAGCCCGACCTGTCAAAAACCTTTGGCTGGACGGAAACGGAATATGCCCTGATGGCGATTTTCTTCCAGTTCTCCTACGCCATCGGACAGTTGGGCTTTGGCTCTTTCATGAACTGGATCGGCGTGAAAAGCTCGTATGCTCTGTCGGTTTTGTTTTGGAGCTTGTCGGCGATGTCACATGCGCTGTGCCGCACGGTCGGTGGATTTTGCGGTGCGCGGCTGGCGCTTGGCCTGGGCGAATCGGGAAATTTTCCCGCCGCCATCCGCGTGGTGACGGAATGGTTTCCGCCGAAGGAACGTTCCGTGGCCACGGGCATTTTCAACACCGGCTCGAACATGGGCGCAATTTTTGCGCCGCTGCTCGTGCCGCTCATCGTCGGCGCGTTCGGCGGCTGGCAGGCGGCATTTATCGCGCTAGGCTGCGTGGATTTGGTCTGGCTGCTGTTCTGGCTCAAGTTTTATAATGCCCCGGACAAGTCCAAGCATGTGAATGCCGAGGAGTTGTCGCACATCCACGAAGGCGTCGCGCCGACGGCGGAAGAAAAGCTGCCTTGGCTGAAGCTCATGCGCTGCCGCGAGGCGTGGGCGTATTTCAGCACCTGCATTCTCGGGCCGGTCTGGTGGTTTTATGGTTTCTGGCTGCCGGATTTTTTCAATAAGCAATTCCATCTCGACCTGAAGCATTTCGGTTTGCCGCTTGCGTTCGTCGCGTTGTCGGCGGCGCTGGGCAGCATCGGCGGCGGCAGCTTGAGCGCATATTTTCTGAAACTCGGCTGGTCGCTGAACCGCGCCCGCAAGACGGCGACATTCCTTTGCGCGCTCTGCACGTTGCCGGTGATCGCCGCGCCGTATGTGAGCAGCCCGTGGCTGGCGGCGGCGTTTTTCGGGCTGGCGAGCGCGGCGCATCAGGGCTGGTCGGCCACAATGTATACCGTCGTGTCCGACATTTTTCCGAAACGCGCCGTGGCGTCGGTGGTCGGCTTCGGCGGGATGCTGGCGTCATTTTTGTCCATGGGGTTTTTCTACCTCGTCGGCCATATGCTGCAAGGCGAAGGCACTTACAAGACCATTCTGCTCATTTGCGGCAGCGCGTATCTCGTGGCGTGGACAATGTTCCACCTCGGTGTGCCGCGCATCAAGGCCATTGTAGTGAAGTAATTTCAAATGCAAACTGCAATTCTTAATCCCGAAAAGTATGGCGGCACAAAAAAATCCGCCACCAGCCTGAATTTTTCCCATCCGTGGCTGTCGGATCAGGGCGACGGCACCTATTGCAACCCGGTTCTCTATGCCGACTATTCCGACCCCGATGCCATCCGCGTCGGCGACGATTTTTACCTGACGGCCTCCAGTTTCAACTGCACACCGGGGCTGCCAATTTTGCATTCCAAGGATTTGGTCAACTGGACGCTCATTGGCCACGCGTTGAAAAATTTGCCGCATCCGCGTTACGAACAAGTCCAGCTAGGCGAAGGCGTCTGGGCGCCGGCCATCCGTTTTCACGCCGGCAAATACTGGGTTTTTTATCCCACGCCGGATGAAGGTGTTTTTGTCGTTACTGCCGACCATCCCGCCGGGCAGTGGTCGGAACCGCATTGTGTGCAGGCGGGCAAAGGGCTGATTGACCCGTGTCCGCTCTGGGACGACGACGGCAATGCCCACTTGGTTCATGCCTACGCCGGTTCTCGCGCCGGCGTCAAACACCGGCTGCGCGTCTGCCCGATGGCGCCGGACGGCTCGAAGCTGCTGGGCGAAGGTAAAATCGTTTTTCACCAACCGGAGAAACATCCGACGCTCGAAGGCCCGAAATTTCTGAAGAAGGACGGCTGGTATTACATCCTAGCGCCTGCCGGCGGTGTGGAAAACGGCTGGCAGGTGGTGCTGCGTTCAAAAAACATTTACGGTCCTTACGAGGACAAAATCGTCCTTGCGCAGGGCGATACGGAGATCAACGGCCCGCATCAGGGTGCGCTGGTGGACACGCCGGACGACGGCTGGTGGTTCCTGCATTTTCAGGATGTGGGAGTTTACGGGCGCATCATTCACCTGCAACCGGTTGAATGGCGGGATGACTGGCCGCTCATGGGCAAAAACGGCGGGCCGGTGCGGCGGCACGCCAAACCAATTTTGCTGCGCGGCTCGAAACCGTTCTCGCCGCAGACGAGCGATGAATTCAACAGCATCAAACTCGGCCTGCAATGGCAATGGAATGCGAACCACCGCGACGACTGGTATTCGCTGGCGGCTTGCGCCGGCTGGTTGCGGTTGTTTCCGCAAGTGGTGACGAATCCACTAAACGAACAGCCGAACCTGCTGCTGCAAAAATTCCCGGCGCGCAGTTTTACCGGGGAAACCGGGCTGCAACTGTTCTCCACGCAATCTGGCGAGGAAGCGGGGTTGGCGGTAGTGGGAGAAAAAACCGTCATGCTGGGCATCCAGCGCGACGGTTTCAATAACTGGCTGGTCTTGCGCACGGATAATAAAATGGAAAAGCTGCGCAGCGTCACCTCCCGCCCGGTGAAACTGCGCGTGGAAGTCCGGGATGGCGGATCGTTCTCCTTCAGCTTTGCCGACCAGGGCGAATTTGTTCCGGTTCCGCAAACATTTTGGGCGGCAAAAGGCAAATGGATCGGCTCAAAGCTGGGCTTATACAGCCTGAAACCAAGCGGGGATTCAACTGCCGGCCACGCGGACTTTGATTATTTTCGTTACTTGTGATTTGTATGCCGCGTTTCAGAATGCCCATCGTTGCTTGCGCCGCCAGCCTGACGCTGTTTGCCGTCGTCAGCGCGCAAACACTTCCGGCAGTCGTCGCTCCGGCGTTGCCGGCGATACCAAAAAAAACGTTCAACATTTTGAATTACGGCGCGGCCGGTGACGGCGTGGCGACGAATACCAAGGCGATTCAAGCCGCCATCACCGCCGCCAGCGCGGCGGGCGGCGGTGTGGTGGAAATTTCCAAAGGAACCTATTTGTGCGGGCCGATCCGGCTGGCCGACAAAATCAACTTGCATCTCGATTCCGGCGCGATCCTGCGGATGCTGCCGCTGGAAAAGTATCCTGGCGGGACGGTGAACCCGGAAAATTTCATCAACGGCTCCGGCCTGCGCGATGTCGCCATCACCGGCAACGGCGCAATTGACGGGCAGGGTGCGCCGTGGTGGCCATTCGCAAAAACCCAGGACGCGAACCGCCCGCGCATGATCGCGCTGTCCTCGTGCGAGCGGCTGCTAATTGACGGCGTCACGCTGTCCAACTCGCCGATGTTCCACATCGCGCTCGGCGGAAAATGTTCCGATGTCACCGTGCGCGACGTCACCATTCGCGCCCCGGCTTCCGACGACCCAGTCTGTCCCAGCCACAACACCGATGCCTGCGACGTTGCTGGGAAGCGCGTCCTGATCCAAAATTGCGATGTGAGTGTGGGGGACGACAATTTCACCTGCGGTGGAAATACTTCAGATGTGCTCATCACCAATTGCATCTACGGCCACGGCCACGGCGTTTCCATCGGCAGTCATACCCAGGGCGGCGTGTCAAACATCACCGTCACCGACTGCACGTTCAACAACACCGAATCCGGCATCCGCATCAAGACTGACCGCGACCGCGGCGGGTTCGTGCATGGCATGAAATACTTGAACCTCCGCATGACCAATGTCGGTTGCCCGATTTTGATTTACGCAGCGTATATGGCGAAGGAACGTGAGTATCGGAATTTGAACAACCTTACGCCAGAGATTGCCGCAAGGTATCCCGCCGCGCCGGTTGGCGGGCGCACACCGGTCTATCGCGACTTCGTTTTCAGCAACATCACCGCCACGGCGGCATCTGGTCGGCGGGCGGGTTTGATCTGGGGTCTGCCGGAAATGAACGTGACGAATGTGCTGCTGCAAAACGTGAACATCACCGCCGGCCGGCCGTTTGGCATTTTCGGCGCCCAAGACGTGCGGCTGGTGGGCTGTAAAATCACCACGCCAGAAGGCGTGAACAAACTTTCTTGGACAAATGCGCAGATAACGATTTGTCCAAACTGAACTATGAATGCCTCCCACTCGGCAAATTCTCCTTCGGCATGGGCGACCGTTTCGGCCATCAGGGCAATGCGCAGATCGCAACCTGCGTCAAGGCCACGGAACTCGGCGCGGAATTCATCCCCGTCTGGAACAAGTCCAACCGCGAACACACCTTCATCGGCACCGAGCCGGCCAGCCTCCGCGCCGAGGCCGATCACGCCGTGGCCGCGCTCGGCTGAAAAAACCTTACCACGTTGACGCCGACCACATCCGGCTCGAAACCGTGGATCACTTCATTGCGCCGTCGCGCGGATTTTCAAGAAAGCGGCGGACAATGCTCCTGTTCTTGCTCTGCGGGGGAGGCTGGTGTAGGAATGATTTTCATATAAATCTAGTCGCGACCCTCAAGGCGGGTTATGCTGTATCCCGTTGGAGAGTTCCGGCTTTAAGGCACCATCTGGTTTTGGGTGCTTCTTTGATCCGTGGATTGCCCTTTTGCAGGAAACCCTAAATAAAATCTAATGAAATCAAGCATCAAAAGCCGGTTCATCGCCTTGGCCTTGTTGGCCGGCATTCATCAGGTCGCCGCCCAAGGCACGACGGCGTTCACTTATCAAGGCCAGCTCCATGATGGCGGCACGAATGCCAACGGCGCATATACGATGATATTCGCGCTCTACGATTCCGCCAGCGGTGGCAATCAGCTTGGCAGTCCGATCACAAGCAGTGCAACTTTGGCTAACGGACTTTTCACGCTGAATCTGGATTTCGGAAATGTCTTCACCAACGGCACCGCCCGCTACTTGGACATCACCATCACTAACGGCGGGATGACTCAAGAGCTTTCGCCGCGCGTGCAGATTTTGCCATCGCCTTATGCACTTTATTCCAGCACCGCAGGAACTGCCGCCAATCTGGCCAGCGGGACTTGGAGCGCGACGGCCGGAACTTTTCAGGGTTATTCCAATGTCTTTGGTATTTCCGCCAACAACTCGCTCGTGCTGGGGCTTTCAACGAACGGCGTTTTGGTCAATGGCAAACTTCAGGCTGGCGGACTGTCAATCGGCAGCGACGGCCTCAGCGATGACGGGAACGGCGGTCTTGACATCAACAACGGCGACAGCAACGCGAATCTTACGATTAATAACCTGACTCTGAATGGAGACACCGTTCAATTTCCAGCCCAGAGCGGCGCAAACATCGCGGTCAATGGCAGTGGCGATTTTACTTTTGACAACAATGTGCGCATCACTTCGCTTGGCCTCATCAGTCTGCCGACTCCCGATGGCGGCAATATTTCCCTCGCGGCCAATGGCTTTGGCAGTCATAACATCAGCATTGACGGTTCCATCACAGTCAACAGCCTCACCATGCCCACACCCGACGGCGGTGACACTTCCATTACCGCCAACAATAATGGCGTCTATATTCCCGGCGGCGTTCTTACCGTCAATGGCCCCGTTGATGCCTCGGCCTTCAACACCACCAGTGACCGGAATCTGAAAGAGAAATTCGCGCCGGTTAATTCCTTGGAAATCCTGCATCGCGTGGCCGGCCTGCCGATTTCCAATTGGAATTTCAAAACAGATGAGGCCACGCGCCACATCGGACCTATGGCGCAGGACTTTTACGCCGCCTTCAATGTCGGCATGGATGACAAGCACATTGCCACGGTGGACGAAGACGGCGTGGCGCTGGCGGCCATTCAGGGTCTGAACGAAAAATTGACGGCAGACGACGCCCAAAAGGATGCTCAAATCAAAGCCTTGGAACAGCGATTGTCTGATTTGGAACAGTTGGTCAAAGCGTCCGTGCAGAAATAAATTGGAATTGCCAATGAAAATTCATTTTCTGCTTCTGCTTCTGCTCGTTTCTTTTTCGGAAGGGGTTTTTGCCCAAAGCAGCGCGCGGTTCACCCTCACCCGCAGCGTGATTGCCGGTGGCGGCGCAACCTTAAGCGCCAGCAGCCGATTCCAATTGGCCAGCACTGTTGGCCAGCCGCTCGCCGCCGTTCCCGCCGGCACGCGGTTCTCCATTCAGGGCGGCTTTTGGATCTGGCCGTCGCCTGTTTTCTTTGCGCCCACCAAAGTGGGAACCAATTTTATGGTATCCATCCAATCCGAGCCGGGCAAGACCTACACGGTGCAATCCATGAGCGCGCTGGGTTCAAGTTGGCAGAACCTCGCCACGGTGGCCGGCAACGGCAACGTCATCACCGTGACCAACGCTGCATCAGGAAACACACAGGGATTTTACCGACTGATCGAACAATAGGGCGATTAGCGGATTACGGCAGTTGTTTCGCAATGTGCTCGTCTGTAAACGGCGGTTGAAAGGTGTGGCGGGGGATTACGTCCGACCATGTGGGTGATTTGACGTAAAATCACAGCCTCAATCGCAAAGGCACTCTGATTATTTCAGGGTGCCTTTTGCTTTGGGCTTCGGTGTCAGCTTCAAGACCTCGGCCCCCATTTCTTTGCCGGCCTTAAATTTCACCATGGCGCGAGCAGGAATTGGCACGTCGGTTCCCGGCTTCTTTGGATTGCGTCCGACCCGAGCTTTGCGGATTTTCACGTCGAACACACCGAAGTTGCGCAGTTCCACCTTGTCACCCTTGGCGAGCGCCTCGGTGATGTAGTTAAGGGTTTTTTGCACCACCTCAACAACCTGGGCCTGTTTCAGCCCGGTTTCTTCGCTGATGCGCATTACGAGATCGCGTTTGGTCAGGGTCATAGGCAAGTGCTTGATATTCGATCTGCACTCGGTGCCTGGCAAGCGGAATAATTCATTGCCGGTTCAATCACCCCACCACGGTTTTTCAAACATGTCCCGGTCAATCCGCACCGGGTTCGATGCAGCGAGGGTCGTCCGCTTGAATCTGGGCATAAAAAAAGAAGAGTCTGGCCAACCCAACAGCCAGACTCTTCAACCCAAACCCAAACTCATGAAAACCAACGCTTATGAGACCACGCCGCCGCCAATCTGTTCAAACTGATTTTTAGAACAGGGACGCCGTGCTCTGCGATTGGCGCCGCCGGCGTGACGGCTTGAGCCGTTCCGCCGCCGCCTTCCATCTCGCGATCAGCTCCTGGGTGTCCAGCCACCGCCGGCGCATCGCCATCAACTCGCCCGTCAACTCCCGTCCCACATGTTCGGCCATTGCCGCATGGTCGGTTCGGCTGGAAAAATTCCAGGCGGGATCGCGCCGCCGGCCCGCGAGCTGGCGCTTGATCTCGCGCAGGGAACTTTTCAACTGTGCCGTGGTGCGTTGCAGCAGCGAGGCGCTGGTGTGCGCGGTCGTGCCGCTATCACCGATCTCGCAGAGCGTCAGGATGACTTCCAGTTGCTCCGCGTCGCCCGCTTCGTAGGCCGCCTGCGCCTGATGCCACCATTCCGTCTTTTGCGCCGTCATTTCCCGCTGACTGTCGGGATGCAAACGGCGGACCACCGCGCGATAAAGTTCCTTGAGCCGTTTGGACGCGTGAACCGGCACGGGGACTTCAATGTGATGCCCGGCCTGAGAACCGCGTTGGTTCCGTGGCTCCTCATCTGACCCGAGTTCGCCGAACATCTCGTCGAATATGGCCTTCAGCGGATCGTCCTCGTCGTCCGGGTTTTCCCAGTCTGGTCGCCCGCCAAATGATTCTCGCTTCCTGTCCCGTTCGCCACCGGGTGGTGGTGGTTTAGGATTTTCCCGGAGTTCCATCACCCGCTGATAGGCTCGGGCATAGGAACCGCCCCCGAACATGAACTCGTTCTCGACCATGAAAACGATGGCATCATCCGCCGCCATCTTCAGATTGAGTTCCCGGAGTTCCGTGAGCAACGCGCCGAAGCGGGTGTTCAACCAGCGCGTGAACTGCGGCAGATCCGTCTGATGAAACTGGTCGAGCAACCGCCGCGAATGGTTGAGATCGCGCAAGGCTTTCTCATAGTCTTTTTTGATCTTTTTACGGATGTCCGTGCCATCCACCTGCACCAGCGCGCGGCAATGGTTGGCCAGATGCGGGTGGGGAACAGCATGGCCTTGGGTCTCTCGTTTGGGCGCGCGGCGTGGCATTAAAAAGCGCCGCAAATTATCACCTCGACTTCACCACTTCCAGCGTATCTTTGCGGATAAAAGCATGAGGGCAGAGAGTGGACGCGGATTAAAAAGCCACCTCCGCTCATTTTCGACCTGCAACAGATGGTATCATTTGTCTCCACGCGGAGACAAGCATCACGCAATCAACCTAGCCAGCAGCCCGGAAAACCGGCTCTCAGTCCGGTTGTTTTTCACCGCCAGCGCCAGCGCCTTTCCGCTGGTCAATCAGCACGACCAGTTTCTTGCCCCGGGTGATGCCCGTATAAACGAGGTTGCGCTGTAAAAGCATGTATTGCTGCATCGCCAGCGGCGTGACGATAGCCGGGAATAAGACTGAACGGTCACCAACGAATTTAATTGTTTGGTGCAGGACGTGGCGCTTCGGTGGCTGGGGTTTTGGCCGGTGCAAACTGCCCATCCGCCTCCGGCGTGTGCACGGTAAAATCACATGGACCCACCAACTCGTTGAGCATCAGCCAGAGGCTGTCACGGTTAAAGGGCTTGGACAGGCAGGCCAGATTCAGTTTCGGGGGCAGGTTCGCCTGACCGCCCAGATCGCCGGAAAGCAGCAGGATGGGATACTGGACATTCTGCTCCGCCAGCCGTCGCAGCAGTTCATCCCTTTTCATGCCAGGATGCAGCGAGTCGGTGATCAGCAGGTCCGGTGCCCGCCGCTCTAGCTCCGCCCAAGCGTCGTCGCCATTTTCAAAGACCGTAACGTCCGCATCCAAGAACCAGCCCAAGATCAAGAACCGCACGATTTCGGACATAAGGTGCGAATCCTCCAGCACAATGATGCGCGGTCTTTTCAAACGACAGGCGGCGGTGGCGCTCATAGCATCACAAGATTGGCATCATAATCAAGTCGCCCGCCCAGCGTCTGGCGGTTGCCGGACGGCTTCATCTTGCGTCCGACAGCCTCACGGGTTGGCATCGGAAATTCCTGGCGGATGCCTGACATAAATTCTACATAATTGTGCACCCGTTGCCCAAACCGTCAATCCACGTTTCTTGGCATTTCAATGACAATCAAGGGAGATCGGGCGGCGAAGGTTTTGGCCACGTCTGGCACCATTTTAATCAGGAAAGCAGGAGACAAATTCAAGTAATCAATCTGGCCAGCAGCCCGGAAAAACGGTTCTCCGTCCGGTTGTTTTTCACCGCCAACGCCAGCGCCTTCCGGTGGCCTCGTCCCATTCCTCGCAATAGCCGCCAAAGGTGGTATGCTGAATGTGCTTTAGATGAAATTTCACATTTTCGCAGTGTTCACCGCCACAATTCTGTTCTGCGGCTGTTCTTCGAGCCCGAAGTTCACGCAATATCACGGCTCCGAGGTTGTCCAAGGGACAGGCGGAAGTGACCGAGCCGTAGATGGCATTGATTTTTGGGAAACTGGCACACCGCTTCAGAAATATCGAATTCTCGGCACCATTGATGAAAACCACGAGGGCGGCAAGGGACTGTCAGCTTTGTTCGGCACGGACAGGGACGAAGCCATTGCGAAAATTGCACGCCAACAGGGGGGAGACGCCATTATCATCATGGAAGGAAACCTGGCGCCGGTCACCCAAGATGAGCAGGGACACACTCACCAGCGGTTAAAGATGCTGATGCTCATTAAATATGTGAACTGAACCGGATTAAGCTCCGGTTGTTCCGCCGTCCGCTGTTGTGACAAAAACATCTTGGTTTGCACGAAAAACCCCCGAAGCCGTAGCTCCGGGGGAAACAAACTAACTATGAATCTTACTCTTACTGGAGCGCGTGCGGCGGCGTGAGCGTGCTCAACGTGCAGGTCGGGTTCGTGCCGACGATGCCATCCGCATAGGTGCCGCCGGCCGGGCATTGCGGGATGCTGGCGCTCGAGTTCAGCTTGATGTAGGGCAGCAGGTCGGTGGGATAGTTGATGGTCGCGCCGGTGGTCTGGCCCTTTTCCAGGGCGAACTGGTTGGCCGCCGAGTCAATCTGGCGGAGGTTGTTGATGCAGGCGTTGGCCTGCGAGGTGGTGCGCGCCTTCACGAAGTTCGGAATCGCGATGGCCGCCAAGAGGCCGATGATGGCCACGACGATCATGATTTCCACCAGCGTGAAGCCGGCCGTGCGGATGTTTTTGGTCTGTTTCATTTGTTTTGCTTTCTTTTGTTACGCGGCGGAACGTCACGCCAGACGGGTTATATGATTACGACTTTGTTCCCTTGATTGTCTGACGCAACCGAGTGAATTGAGAATAGCATTACTGAGGCCATCTAGACATCATCTGATTGCGTGGCCATTTCCTTTGATTTTAAGCCATTCTGTGATCTGACAATCTTCTAAAAAGCCTACTGGTGTCCAAATATTGAACTTGCCTGTGTGTGGTTTTTAGGCAATTCAATTGATTGTTACGCGTCGTTTAGAGCGGTCAATAAACCATGACGCTCAGCATTCTGAAGGTCATGGCGAGCGGAGGCGGTAGTAGCGGCTGGGATAATTGGTCCACTGCGGATCGCTGAAATAGGCCGAGCCGGTCGTGAGTGTGTTCGTCTGCACCGGTTGCCAATCAACAAGATTTGTGCTGGCTTCCACCACGACAATCAGGTTGCTGTTGCCGGTAAGAATAAAACCGAATTGAATTGTCTGCACACCAAAGCTGGCACCGCTGGTCTGCGTCTGCGGATTCCATGTCGGCAGACCGTCAAACAGCGTGCCCCAGCCCGTGGTGCCTAGCAGGTAATAGACGATCCCATTAGTGTCACTTGAGAAAACGGACAAATCATTCGTTGGCGTCGGTGAGTTTCCTTGAAAATAAATTCTGGTCAGGTGGATGCAACTAGCGAATGCAGAGTTTCCGATGTTGGTCATATTATTTGGAATCGCAACGCTGTGTCGTCAATAAAAAACCAGCCCGATGGCTTTCATGGTGCAGTTGGAGTCTGTCAAATTTCCGGCGAAATTAAATTTTCATTGCTTCATAGGGCAAAATCTTTATCACTGGCGGCACAGTTTCAAAATTACCAAGCCTGCGTGAGCATGACAAAATTAAATGGATTAAGCCTGCTGCTGGTGGAGGACGAGCCTCTGCTGCGCCGCCAGCTTGTAGCGCAATTGGAACGCCAAGGTGCCGATGTCACCACCGCCGATTCTCTGGCCGCCGCCCGGCAATGGCTAAAGGACGGTCAGTTCGATTTTGCCTTGCTCGACGTGAATCTGCCCGACGGCCTCGGCCCCGACCTGCTGCGGGAGAAGGCGTTTCCTGGCGCGACCGCCGTGATTGTGATGACCGCGCAGGGCGGCGTGGCCGGTGCCGTGGAAGCCATGCGGCTCGGCGCGGTGGACTATCTCACCAAGCCGTTCGACCCGGAGGAACTACCGCTGGTCATCGCCCGCGCGCGGCAGATGCGCAGCCGCGTCCGGCTCGAAGAGAAAAAGTCCGGCGACACCGCGCAGGCGGCGCGGGTTTTTGTTTTTGGCCGCTCGCTCGCGAACGTCGAAACGCAACTGGATAAAATTATCCAGGCGGACACTCGAATGCAGACGCAACTGCCGCCGGTGCTGATCCAGGGCGAAACTGGCACGGGCAAGACCACCGTCGCCCGGTGGCTGCACCAGCGCGGGCCGCGCGCCGCGGCGCCGTTTGTGGAAGTGAACTGTTCCGCGCTGCCGGACACGCTGGCGGAATCCGAACTGTTCGGGCACGAGCGCGGCGCGTTCACCGACGCGCGGACGGCGCGCATAGGTTTATTCGAGGCGGCGAGCGGCGGCACGCTGTTTCTTGACGAGCTGCCCAGCCTGTCGCCCGCATTGCAGGCGAAGGTGTTGAAGGCGATTGAGGAGAACCGCATCCGGCGGCTCGGCGGCACGCGCGAAATCGCCGTGGATGCGCGGATCGTCGCCGCGACCAACCGCGATTTGAAAGGGCTCATCGCCGCCGGCCAGTTCCGCGAGGATTTGTTTCACCGGCTGGATTTGTATCGCATCGAGATTCCGCCATTGCGCGAGCGCGGCGGCGACATTGTGACGCTCGCGGAAGTCCTGCTAAGCCAGTTGTGCAAAAAACATCGTCTGCCTGCGAAGCGGCTTTCGGCGGCGGGCAAACAACGGCTGCTGGCCTGCCGCTGGCCCGGCAATGTCCGTGAACTGGAACATGAGCTGGAGCGGGCCATCGTGTTTGCGGGCGGCGCGGAATTGCATCTTGAACAGTTGCAGACGCCGATTGATCCGGACAAAACGGCGGCGCACACGGACTGGCTGAATCCCAATTTCCGTTTTCCACCGGAAGGTTTTGTGCTGGACGAGGCGATGGCCGCGCTAATTGGCCGGGCGTTGCAACAGACGGACAACAATGTCTCGGCGGCGGCGCGGCTGCTGGGCGTGTCGCGGGATTTTCTGCGTTACCGTCTGGGCGTGAGCAAAACGGATCCGGCGGCTGGGGAATAAGACCCAATTCCGGCGGCGGAGCCGTGTTTGCCTGGGTGAAAACACCCAAAAGCCGCCGGCGGAAACCGACCGCATTTTCGACAGTTAAACAAATTTACCAATGTTTTCAATGGTTTTATCGGTTTCAAAAACCTTTGGCATGGCCGCTGCTAAAGTAGATTCAACGGAACTGGCTGAAGCTGGTTTCACAAATTCAATACAATAAAAATAAAATTATGAAAACTAAAACTGTCCGTTATCTGATTCTGGCGGGAATAAGCTTGGCCAGCATTTGTGCCCCGCGCACCTTATTGGCGCAAGCCACGCCGCCGGTCGTGGTGGCCCCGCATGATGGCGTTCTTCCCGGCGCACCCGTTGGCATCAAGTCTCTGATCCTAGATTTTGCTGCCGTGCGCGATATTTATCTGGCAAAACAGGCGGTGTTGCTGGCCAAGCTAAATAATCCGAACACCACGCCGGCGGAAGCGGCGGCCATCCGCGAGCAGTTGCAGGACAACCGCCAGGCCTTCTTGGATTTGCTCAAGACCTTCCGCAGCAAGCTGGAAGATGACCTGACGGCGCTCAAAGGCAAAATCAGCCACGAGGAGTTCCTGCGGATCATCAACGCGGCGCACGAGGCGGCCACCGAAGGCGGCTTTGACCATCACAAAGGTCATTGAGGACTAAAAAATAATTGCTGAAACGACTGGATCTTTGGTCTTTAAGTCTGGCGACCCTCGCGGGTTGCCAGACTTTTTGTGCCCGCCGCCGGCGAAATTTCTGGCGCGGCGCGGTTCTTTTCCCGCTGTTGTTCCTGTTCACGGACTGCGGTCGCGCCGCCGAACCGGCGCTGTCGGAAACCAACCTGATTCCTGAAAACCTTTCGCTCTGGACGGAAGCGATGTTGTGGGACGAGCAGGCCAGTCTTTCATCCGGGTTGGGTTACAACAACAATGTTTTGTTGAGCGCCTTCAAACCGCAGGGCAGCGCCTTCAACATCAACGGGCTGGATTTGATGGCGATCCGGGTGCCGCTGGACGGCTGGCGGATTGTCGGATCCCTCATCGGCGACGACATCCGCTACTGGCGCGATGTGGGCACCAGTCGGGAAGACACGTTTGTCGGCAGTCTGCGCGTCGAACGAGATTTGCCGGACGGCTGGCGGGCCGGACTGGAGGCGCGCGGGCTGTATGAAAACCAGGTGCTCCAGGTCACTTCCAGCGGGGGCACCCCGACCAATGCCTTGGTGGAAGGCTACGGCATCACCGTGCAACCTTCCGTGCGCAAAGATTTCGCGGACGGGCTGTGGCTGAAATTGGAAGTGCCGGCCACCCGCTGGCTATTTCAGGAGCCGCTCGACAATTATTGGGAATTCGGCCCGGTGGTCACAGCGGGCCATGATTTCAGCCCGCGCGCCGACGTCACGTTGAGCTACGGCGCCTCGTATCAGGATCATGACGAGTGGCGGACCGTGGATAAATATGGCCGTCCGTTGCCTCAATTGCTGGAGATTTTTCAGGACCGGGCGGAGCTGGCGTGGCACCAGTATTGGGATGTCAATCGGTGCTGGCGGTCTTCGACACGGCTCGTTTTTTCCTATCAGCAGGACAATGGCGGCGGTTATTTTAATTATTATCAGTATCAGGCCGTCGAGGATCTTCGCTGGCAGACGGCGGACTGGAACATCCAAGCCAGCGGCCAGATCGCTTTTCAGGATTATCCCGTCCAGACTATCGAGCCGCACAATTCGCAGACCCTTTACCGCAATTTGTTGAACTTGTCCCTCGATGGCGAGCGGCGTCTGTTCAAGGGCCTGAAAACTTTTGCTAGGCTGGAGTATCAACAGGCGCTCTCCAACCAAGGTGGCAACGCCGGCAACTATAATGCCACGACCGTGTCCGGTGGCCTGCGCTATGAATTTTGAGCCATGAATGAAATGACCGGTAACATTTTGCCACCCCGGCGCATCTGGATTAAAATCTTAAAACAGCCGATTGCCCCATGAATTTTCCCACGCCCATCGGGTCGCCCGGCCCGCGTTCGCGCTGGCTGCCTTGGCTGGTCATCGCACTGGCGCTGGGTGTCCTCGGCGGCACGCTGGCGTGGGCCGCCTTGGATTTGCGCGCGCGCATCCGCTCGCAAATCGTTCAGCGCGATGGTGAGATTCTGGACGCCGTCACGCTCATGCAACATTTGAACGACCAGGCCGCCGGCGAAACACTGGCACCGCTGACGGACACCGGCGAGCAGTTCCAACTCGCCCTCAAGGTTTCCAAGCTGCGCAGCGTGCTTGGCGTGCGGCTGTATTCCGCCGCCGGCAAATTTGTAAACGCGTTTCCCGCCTACATAACCGAGATTCCGCTGCCGGCGGCTGACTTGGCACCGTTGCAAAAACTTGAGCCGGTCAGCCGTTTTTCCGCCCGCGCCCGGATGGACGAACAGGATTTGCTGGCAGAAACCAACCAGCCCACGGCGGCGCTACTGTTCGTGGAAGTGCCGCTGCGCACGGAGAATCAAAAGCAGTTGGCCGGGGTGATCCAGTTTCTGATGGACGGCAGCAGCATTGCCGGCCAATACGCCGAACTGGACCGGAATCTGGCGCTGAAATTTTCCGTCGCGTTCGCGGTGGGCGCGGGCATTCTGCTCGCCGGCCTCGGATTCGCCCTGCGCCGCGTGCAACGCGCGAACCGGCAGCTCGCCGAGCGCACCCGCAATCTTTTGCAGGCTAATCGTGAGTTGGCGCTGGCCGCGCGCACCTCGGCCATCGGCGCGGTGGCGTCGCATCTGATTCATGGATTAAAAAACCCGTTGAGCGGGCTGCGGCATTTCGTCCACGCCCACAACGCGGAAAACGGCGGCGGTTCCGACACCGACTGGCAGGCGGCCGTAAGCACCACGCAGCGTATGGAGGGGCTGATCAATCGCGTGGTGCGCGTCCTGCAGGAACAGCAGTCCGGCGTGGAATACGAAATCACACTGACCGAACTCATCGGGATGCTCGCGCCGAAGGCGAAAGTTTTGGCGGATGCAGCGGGCGTGCGTTTTGAAACCAAAGTCCGGCTTGACGGAAAACTGTCGAACCGCGAGGCCGACCTTATTTTGCTGATCCTGGAAAATCTCGTGCAGAACGGCATCGAGGCCACGCCCCCCGGCAAAGCGGTTGAACTTACCATTGTGGGCGGTGCTGGCGCGATCCGCTTTGAAGTCCGCGACCAGGGTTCCGGCCTGCCGGCAGGGATGGAGACGCGGCTGTTCATGCCCTGCACTTCCGCCAAAAAGGGTGGTGGCGGCATCGGTCTCGCCATCAGCCGGCAGCTTGCACAATCGCTCGGCGCGCAGTTGGAAATGGCCGGCAGTTCGGTTAACGGCTGCCGTTTCCGACTGATTGTGCCGTTACCAGCCGACGCCCGCCATCGTCCGGCCGGGGCTTTGACGGCAAATCATCCGGACTAAGTTTTCAGAATTTATTTATGCGTTTTCCACAACTTGCCCGGCTGCTGCTGTTTTGCCTCATCGCCCTGGCATTGCCGGGTTCCGCGCAAGGACTGGCGTGGAGTTGGTCCAATCCGCAGCCGCACGGAAATGATATTGTGGGCATGGCGCGGAACGGAACCCTGGGCGTGCAGGTCTGCGAGCTGGGTCGGGTCTATACCAGCCCGGACCTGGTCAACTGGTATTCGCAAAACAGCGGCCTGACGAACGACCTGCAGGCGGTCGCATTTTTCGGCAGCCGCATCATCATCACCGGCGCGAACGGGGCGATTGCCTATTCGGACGACGGCGTGAATTTCACCAACTGTTCCGTGAGCACAACCAACTGGCTGGTGTCGGTGGCCGCCTCGTCCAATATCGTGGTGGCCGTGGGCGACAACGGGGTGGTTTATACCAGCACCAGCGGCGCATCGTGGCAAAAACAGTCGAATCCGCCGGGTGTGTCTCCTTCCTGGCTGACCAGCGTCGCCTATGGCAACGGCGTTTTCGTGGCCACGGGCGACAGCGGTGGTGTGACAGCCGGAAGCTATCTTGCCAACAGCGGTGACGGCATTCACTGGACGAACCAATATCCCGGATCAGAGTCATCCGGTCACGGAGCCTGTGGGCAGTTGTAAGTAGCAATAAATAAACGGGCTTTGCAGGAAAAACGATGTGAGCGATTCCGACTTGGTTTTGTCATTTTCCCCAGCAGTC
>Ga0302278_10000859_pt1 | contig 38507 bp, 47 predicted proteins | sample III_Bog_N3_2_FD_194543 | JGI IMG/M metagenome (GOLD analysis project Ga0302278, IMG submission 194543) | Peat permafrost microbial communities from Stordalen Mire near Abisko, Sweden - III_Bog_N3_2 | ecosystem: Environmental > Terrestrial > Soil > Wetlands > Peat | place: Sweden: Abisko... | reverse complement strand
AAAGAAGCATCACCCCGCCGGACACGCTCAGACAACGGGCAAGGGGATCAAAAAAGCTCCAGCACAGAGTGGAAAGCAATCGAATGGCAAAGCGGCTCATGCTCGAACGCGGGTACGTGTGCGGCTCCTGGCCGGAGCGCACCTCGATCCCGCACATAAGGCAGCGTTGATCGAAGAGATAGGGATGCGCCTCAAGGAGCCGGTTGAAAAGCCGATCGTCTACGATTCCGCGCTAGATGGGTTTTATGCCCAACTGGCCTCCCACGAAGCCGAACTGAAGGATCCCGGACCGCATACAGACACGGTGCGGGTGCTGCAGTTTGGCGATTCGCATACTGCGGCGGACATGTTTACGGGGGAAGCGCGGCGGGTCTTTCAGGAGCAGTTTGGTAATGGGGGCATCGGCTATTCCTATGCGGGGCATCCATTTGCGGGTTACAGGATTCTGGGCTCGAGCCGGTCGCAGTCGACGGGATGGAAGACACAGGGAAACAAGTTTCTCCAACTGGGCAGCGGCCAGACGGGCTTAGGCGGCATCAGCATCTCCACTGAGCGCGCCGGGGAATGGGTGACTTTGGATGCTCCTTGCGCCACGCTTGAACTTCAGTACCTCGAACAGCCTGGCGGGGGGCGGCTACGGTTTACGGACAACGGCGGCGAGCCAGTGGAGATTGAAACAGATGCGCCGGAAACGGGACCTGGCACCTTCAGCTATCTCTGCCCGGAAGGCGACCACCATTTTGAAGTGATGACGGAGGAGAGCGCACCTGTGAGCCTGTTGGGCTGGGTTGCAACGCAGCCTGGGGTTACGTGGGAGTCGATTGGCATTAATGGAGCTGAGGCGCCTTTGATCCTGAAGTGGGATCAGACGCTTTTCTCGCGCTATTTGAAGGACAATTCTCCGGCCCTGATCGTGCTGGCCTATGGAACCAATGAGGCGGCAAGTTCGCTATGGGACGAGGAGAGCTATCAGCAGGCGTTTGCTTCGATCATCGATACGATTCACGGCTATGTGCCGGAGTCGTCGATCCTGGTGGTGGGACCGGCGGACCGTTCCACCGCTCAGCATCGTGCCTGGCATCCTTACGCGGGGACGGACAAGATTGTTCGTGCGCAGCGCGCGGTTTGCCGCACCCACGGATGCGCCTACTGGGACCAGCGTGAGCGGATGGGCGGATTGGGCGCCATGCAGGAGTTTGTGTATGCAGGCTGGGCGCAGCCAGACCATACGCACTTCACCGGCGAAGGATATCGGGCACTGGCGGATGCGCTGGTTGCCGACCTGATGACGGGGTATCGAGCATACAAGGGAAAAACAGCGACCAGCGCTGAAACAGCACAAGGAGCGGTCAATGGACCAACAGGCAAGAATCCTTAAAGTTCTTCGGCAGGTGACAACTAAGGGAATCAACCCTGGTGCGGACGAATCGCTGTTTGTCTCGGGGCTGCTGGATTCCTTTGCCCTTACGGACTTTGTTGTGGGGTTGGAAGAGGAGTTTGGCATCAGCATTCCTGACTCCGACCTTTCGGCGCGCAAGTTCGACACCATCAACAAGGTCAGCGCTTACCTCGCGTCGAAGGCATAACGGATGGCTTATCTGCGGGCGTTTGGATCGTGGCTGCCCCGGCGCCGTGTGAGCAATGAAGAGATTGCGCCGCGGGTGGATGCGACTCCGGAGTGGATTCTTGAAGTTTCCGGGATTGCGGAACGGCGCTACGCGGACGATTCGGATACGGTGGCCGGAATCGGACTGCTGGCTGCGCGCGATTGCCTGGAAAAGGCTGGAGTGACCGCAGCGGATCTTGGAATGATTCTGGTGGCGAGCGGGTCCAGCGATCGCTTTTGCCCGGGGCCAGCCTGCCAGATTGCGTCTGGACTGGGACTTTCGACCACGCCAGCTCTCGATATTCCCGTCTCGTCCGCAGGGTCTTTGATCGGCTTGATTCTGGCCGCGCAGCTTGCGCCCAACATGGGACCTGTTTTGGTTGTGGGCGCGGAGATCATGTCGCGGAGGATCACGCTCGATCCTGAGGGGAAGAATTCAGCGATCCTGTTTGGAGACGGAGCGGGTGCGGCCCTGGTGGATGCCGAAAACGGCTTCGCGCACATCGCGGACTCCTGCCTGTTTACGGACGGAGCTTCGGCCGAGACGCTTTTTGTTCAGGACGGAAAGTTCTCAATGGATGGGCAGGCCGTGATCATGCAGGCTTCGCGCAAGATGCCGAGGGCAATCAATCAATTGCTTGCGCGGAATCAGATTTCCGCTGCGGAGGTTGAGGTGTTCCTGCTGCATCAGGCCAATCTGAACCTGATTACGCGAGTCGCGGCAACACTCAAGGCGCCTCCGGAACGGTTCTACACAAACATCGATCGATATGCAAATACCTCGTCGGCGTCGTTGCTGATTGCCGCCGACGAATGGTACGCCAAGCAGACTGCGCCGATCTCCGGCCCACTCGTCTTCTCAGCGTTTGGCTCGGGACTGAACTGGGGAGCACTGCTGGCGGTGCCTATCCGCGATATGCAAGCCACAAGCTAGTGGCAACGATGTTCAGAATCGCAAGCGGCATGAGATAGCGCCAGCCGAAGTTCATTAACTGGTCATAGCGGAAGCGGGGCAGCGTTCCACGCACCCATACAAAAAGAAACAGGAAGCAGAAGACTTTAAGCACGAACCAGAAGATGGGAAAAAGCGCGTGGGCGAAGATGTTTTGCGGCACGGGCATCAGTTCGCCCAGAGGGCTGGTCCAGCCGCCGAGGAAGAGCAGTGTGGCCACACAGCCTACGGTGATCATGTTGGCGTATTCGGCCATGAAGAACATGGCGAACTTCATGGAACTGTATTCGGTGTGATAGCCGGCGGTGAGCTCGCTTTCCGCTTCGGGCAAGTCAAACGGCGAACGGTTTGTCTCCGCGTAAGCTGCCATGAGGTAGATGAAAAACGCGAGGAACTGAAAGCCGCCAAAGATGTTCCAGGTGGCGATGCCCTTGGCGGCCTGGCTCTCGACAATGACCCGTAGATTCAGCGAGCCGGCGCGCATGACAACGCCTACAAGCGAAAGACCGAGTGCCAGTTCATAGCTGATCAACTGGGCGGAAGAGCGAAGAGAACCGAGCAGCGAATATTTGTTGTTGGACGACCAACCGGCCAGCGCGATGCCGTAGACGCCGATGGAAGTGATGCCCAGAATGACGAGCAGGCCGATGTTGACGTCGGCAATTTCAAAAAGGTGCATGCCCTTGGGCCCAACGTTCGGCTCGCCGAAAGGGACAACGCCGATGGAGATGAGCGCGCAGCCGAGAGCGAGTATGGGCGCGAGGAGATAGAGGGGCCGATAAACGGCAGTTGGAATCAGGTCTTCCTTGATGAAGAGCTTTGCGCCGTCGACCAGGGGCTGCAGCAGACCGAATGGCCCAACGCGGCTGGGTCCCCAGCGGTTCTGTATGCGGCCTACAAGTTTCCGTTCCAGGAGCACGGTGTAGGCAACGCCCATCAGCAGCACTACCGTTACAACGGCTACTTTGAGCAGGCTCCACAGAAAGAATTCTAAGATCGTCACTTGCCTTTTGCCTCGTTTGTATTCTGAATTGCAGTGTGTTCGGACTGCTAATCGGCTGCGGATTCTTGCAACTCCGCTGCCTGGTGTAGTTCCAGTTCCTTGAGTGCGGCGCTGTAGCGGCCCAGCGTTCCTGAGGTAAACAGCCCGTCGTGCGCAGGCGCAATGAGAGCCGGAAGTGCTTCGGCAATCGCTGAAACCGGCACAAAGCCCGGTTCGGTGCGCACATCGTTGCCGCCAAAAAGATTGAGCCGGTCAAGCTGGTAGCCGGGCACAAGCCTTTCGATCTCATCCAGCACGGCAAGGGGATCGAAGGGGCTGAGCTTGGGTTCCAGGTTGTTGGCGGCGAGCCAGACGGAATGGCGATCGGCCTCGCCGGATTGCGCGCCGCGCGATTGGCCGAGATCGGCTGTGACGCCGGCTTTGCCGAAGGGGACGAGAGTCTTGACGTCGACACCCATGCTGCCTGCGAGGCGTACCAGGATCTCGAAGTCGGGTTTGACGCCGGCGCGGTCTGCGGCTTTCTTGGCCAGTTGTACGTCGCCGAAGGTGTTGGTGACGGTGCCGGTCTTCTCGTAGAGACTCGCGGCAGGGAAGACTACGTCGGCAAGCGCCGCAGTCTCGGTGAGGAAGATGTCTTGTACGATGACGAAAGTGTCTTTCAGCGCATCGGGGCTGACGCCGAGGCTGGAAACAGGATTGGCGCCGACAACCAGCAATGCGCCCAGTGCGCCTTTTGCCGCAGCGTCAAACATTTCCGTGAGGGCTTTACCGGGTGTCTGAGGGAGGCCGGGATACTCCGTGAATGCGCCGGGAGTGGAGACGGGCACATATCCTGGTAGCAGGTCAGGGAAGAGACCCATATCGGCTGCTCCACGCGAGTTGGCGTGGTCGCCGAGGTAGGCAAAGCGGACGTTGCCACGCTTCAGGCCCCAGGCAATCAAAGGCTCAATCGCCTTGCCTCTATATTCCTGGCCAAAGATGACGACGAGTGATTCTTCTGCGAGAACTGCTTTGGCAAAGTCAGAATCGACGGCATCGAGAGAAGCCGGGAGTGTTTCATAGCTGTCCGGCGCGAGAAGCTGAGATGCCCTGGCCTGGCGCTCAAGCTTGATGGGCTTGGCGTTGGCTATGTAGAGGCGCGCGCGGTTGAGGCGAAGGTTGGTACGCAGTTCCCACGCGAGCAGTGGATGCTCATCGGTCGGATTGCCGCCGATCAGCAGGATTGCCGGAGCCGCTGCGATGTCGCGGAGGCTGGCTGTCTTGTCCTTGTGACCGGCTAAGGCGCGGGCAAAGGCTGCGTAGTCGGTGCTGCGCTCGTGATCGATGTTGTTGGTTCGGAGGACTGTGCGCGCGAACTTTTGCAGCAGGTAGTTCTCTTCGTTGGTTGTCTGGTTGGAGCCGATGACACCGATGGAAGTGCCGCCCTTACTGTCGCGGATTTCTTTCAGGCGGGTGGCTGCGAAGCGGAATGCCTGCTCCCAGGTGGCGGGCTCCAGTTTGCCCTGGGAGTTGCGGATCAGTGGCTTCGAAAGGCGCTCGGGGCTCTCGACGAAATCGAAGCCGAAGCGGCCCTTGGCGCAGAGAAAGTCGCCGTTGATGCCGCTCTTGTCGCGATTGTCGGCGCGGACAATTTGGGAACCGTCGTTCACCTGGCGAACACCCAGGGTGACCTTGCAGCCGTCCGCGCAATGCGTGCATACGGTCGAGACGTGATTCATTTCCCAGGGACGCGTCTTGTATCGGTAGCTGCCGCTGGTGAGCGCGCCGACGGGGCAGACGTCGATGCACATGCCGCACTGCTCGCAGTCTAGTTCTGTGCCGCCATTGGGCGCGATGACTGAACTGACGCCGCGGTTCTGCACGCCGAGAGCCCACACGTCCATGCCCTCGCCGCACATGCGGACGCAACGGTAACAAAGGATGCAGCGCGGACGGTCGTAGAAGACGGCCGGGGACCATTGCTGCTCGTCGCGGTGCTGTTTGGCTTCGGTGTAAAGGCTCTCGCCGGCACCGTACTTGAAGGTCATGTCCTGGAGTTCGCACTCACCGCCGGCGTCGCAGACGGGGCAGTCAAGCGGATGATTGCCAAGGAGCAGCTCAATGGTGGCTTTGCGCGCCTGGGCAATTTCCGCCGACTCGGTGACGAAGACCTGTCCCTCGGCGACGGTGGTAGTGCAGGCTGTTTGCAGCTTTGGGACTTTCTCCTGGCGCACCACGCACATGCGGCAGGCGGCCTGGAGGCTGAGGCCGGGGTAGTAGCAGAAAGCTGGAATCTCGATGCCGGATTTGCGGCAGGCTTCGATGAGCAGCGTCCCCGCGGGAGCCCTCAGCTTCTTTCCATCGACTGTGAAGGTTACGTCTGGCATTTGTTTCCTATGTTTTGTCTAGTTGGCTGCCGGAGTTTCGACTTGCGTCCATTCAAGGGTAATCGCTCCGGAAGGGATTCCAACGGTCAGGCCCGGAATTTCCAACGTTTCAGCGAAAGGTAATTGTTCTCCGCATTTTGCAAGTTCCCGAAGATGAGCGTCGGCAGCCGCCTTGAAAAGCAATTTCACTTCATCTTTCGAGACGGAGAATGCGGCACACCCTTGAATGTCGGGGGCAAATGCGCCGAAACTTACTGGCCCGGTCTCAATTACGGTCAGGAACATTTGGCTGCTCAATCTGTGCTCCGCCGAAAAGGAAGTTCGCGGTCAGTTCTGGAATATCGCAATCTTCATCCCCCGCGATAGTGATCAAACCGTTCTTGACCGGATGCCGCCATTGCCGAATTTGATCTTCAGAAGAAGCCGATACTACGCGTGACTCTGGTCCCATTGCCAAGCCTCAAGCTAACTTCGGGCATTCAATCCGAAAATAGGTTCTACTCCTAATCGGTATGCCATCCAGTTCATACTTTCCAGATCCCCAACACTCAGGATGATCCATCACGACCTGCCAAACGATTTGGCCGAAAAACTTACCTGACAACTCCTGGTCCTCGCCAGCGGCCAAATAAATGGGCCACCATACAGTGTCTTTCCAGTTGGTTCCCGGTATCCAGCCAGCAGTATCAATTTCCCTTTCACCAAATCGAGCCGTGAGTTCTTCGTGAATCTTGGTGAATGCTTGAGGATCAATCCGATCTAGAGCGCGACGAAGAGGCAAGTAAGTTTCCCCATACGGGACGTGGGTTAGCTTCTTCATACTTGGAACATCGAAAAGCATCAGAGCACCTCCACGAGTTCCGATTTGCCCGCCTTGGCGAACGGGCAGGGCTTGCCGTTCAGGTGGTCTTCGAATTCTTTGCGGAACTTCTTCACAAAGCCGAGCGTGGGCATGGCCGCTGCATCGCCTAACGGGCAGAAGGTGCGGCCCATCATGTTTTCCGCGAGGTATTGAATGTTGTCGATGTCCTTGGCTACGCCGAAGCCAGCATGGAAGCGGGTGAGCGACTTTTTCAGCCAGTCCGTTCCTTCGCGGCAAGGGATGCACCATCCGCAGGACTCATGCTGATAGAAGCTGATGGTGCGCAGTGCGAATTCGACGATGCAGGTTTGGTCGTCGATAACAACGACACCACCGGAACCGAGCATGGAGCCTGCCTTGCCGACCTGATCAAAGTCCATGCCCAGGGTTTCGATTTCCGATGGGAGCAGCACCGGAGTCGACGAGCCGCCGGGGACGACAGCTTTCAAGGCGCGCCCGCCGCGGATGCCGCCGCCTACTTCGTAGATCATCTTTTTGAGGTTGTAGCCCATGGGGAGTTCGTACACGCCGGGGCGCTCAATGTGGCCGCTGAGGCCGAAGAGGCGCGTTCCGCCGTTGCGGTCCGAGCCGACAGCCGCATAGGCTGCCGCACCCATCTCGATGACGTGGGGTACGGTAGCAATGGTCTCAGCATTGTTGATGACCGTGGGACCGCCGTAAAGACCGACGACGGCAGGGAACGGTGGCTTGATGCGGGGTATGCCGCGCTTGCCTTCGAGCGACTCCATCAACGCTGATTCTTCGCCTACTTCATAGGCGCCTGCGCCGGATTGCGTGATGACCTGGAATTCGGTGTCAGAGCCGAATATGTTCTTGCCAAGGAAACCCTTTGCGTAGGCATCGGCTACGGCCTTCTCCATGATTTCGAGGAGGTAGCGGTATTCGCCGCGCAGGTAGATGAAGCCGACTTTGGCGCCAATGGCGAGTCCGGCGATGATGGTACCTTCAATCACTGCATGAGGATCGTGCAGAAAGATCAAGTGATCCTTGCATGTTCCGGGCTCACTCTCGTCGCCGTTGACCAGGACGTATTTGGGCTTGGGGTTCTGCTTGGGTACGAAGGACCACTTGAGGCCGGTGGGAAAGCCCGCGCCGCCGCGTCCGCGGAGGTTGGAGGCCTTCATTTCGGTGATGATCCAGTCGGGTCCCTGCGCCAGGCACTTCTTGGTAGCCTCGTAGCCGCCAAGTTCGAGATAGCGATCAATCTGCGCCGCGCCCATGCCAAAGCGGCGGGTGACGATCTTTACTTCATCGGGGTGGGAGACGAGTCTAGGCATGGTTTCCCGCCCCTTCAGCGGTCGCTTTCCCGCGATATCCGGCGATGAGGCCGGGGACGTGTTCGGGACTCAACTCGTCGTGAAAGGCGTAGTTGACCTGGATGGCGGGAGCCCAGCAGCAGACGCCGATGCACTCGACTTCTTCGAGGGAAAAGACGCCGTCGGCCGTGACGCCCTTATGGCCGATGCCCAGTTCTTCCTGAAAGCGCTCGTAGACGTCGTAGCCGCCGCGCAACATGCAACTGATGTTGGTGCAGACCTGCACGTTGAATTTGCCGGCCGGCTTGAAGCGTAACATCGAGTAATAGCTGGCCACGTCGCGCACGTCGAGTTGGGTGATGCCGATGCGCTCGGCCACTTCGGCTATGACCGCGTCGGAGAGGTAACCGATCTCGTCCTGCGCGTAGAGCAGCATGGGGACGAGGGCGGACCGCTTGAGGGGATACTTCTGAACCAATGCATCAAAGCGCGCGGCCAACGCGGGTGAAAACAGGCTCATGGTTTCAGGGCTCATATCATCAGCTCCCGCGCCCATGCTTCGGCTGCCATATCCATTTCTTCCTCACCCGTCTCGCCGCGTAATGTTCCGGCTTCCGTCAGCTCCAATGTTCCAGTCCTTCCATTTTCGCGCAACCAAACTATCTTTGCTCCGCTGCGCGTTAAATCCAGCCAATCGTCACCGTGCCGCACCAGAATCTTGTTCTCGCCCAACTCGACCGTAGCCTGCCGGTTGCCATTCAATCCGTGTGCCGCGGTGTAGCTGCGGAGCAGGGAAGCGAGCGATACCCAGAGTTCGATATAAACACGTTCGTCCAGTTGAATCATGCACCTTCCAATGTCGGAAGCTCAGCAGTTGGAATCCGCCCAAGAACTTCGCGTTCATCTCCGAACAAGTCTGTCTCTGCGCTGAGATTCAAAACTTCAAAATCCTTGTCAATGGACTCTTGGTCCGTTGTCCGTTCGTATTCGCCTATTTCGTTCACGAGCCAAACACAGTTCAATCCATCTTGGCGGCTGTAATAGCCAATGCGAAAAGTCCTCCCCTGATTATCTCCCCAAGCCGAGATCAATTTCACAACAGTTTTCGGCGGAATAACCTTGCCAAAATAGGATCTGAGACGGATGTTCCTCATCACCCAGGGCTCGGGCCGACGGCGCTTCATCTGTCGATCTCTCCCAACACGATGTCAATCGATCCAATAATGGCTACCACATCAGCGAGCATGCGGCCCTGGCACATGGTCTCAAGCGCCTGCAAAGTGGCGAATGACGGGTAGCGCATATGCACCCGGTAGGGCTTCGCGGTGCCGTCGGAAACAACGTAGTATCCGGTCTGGCCGTGGCCCGCTTCGATACCCTGGTAGACTTCGCCGGCGGGGACTTCAAATCCCTCAGTGACAATTTTGAAGTGATGGATCAGCGCTTCCATCTGGGTCTTCATCTTTTCGCGGTCGGGCAGAACGATCTTGGGCGCGTCGGCCTTGACTGGGCCTTCGGGCATGCCGTCAAGCGCCTGCTGGATGATTTTTACGCTCTCCCGCATTTCAATGAGCCGGACTTCGTAGCGCGCCCAGCAATCGCCGCCGGTGGAGATGGGGACGTTGAACTGGAATTTCTCATAGCCGGAATAGGGCATGTCGCGGCGCAAATCGAAATCCACGCCAGACGCGCGCATTGGTGGCCCGGTGACGCCTAGGGCGATGGCATCAGCGGCTGAGAGATAGCCCACGCCCATAAGGCGGTTCCGGAAAATGGGATTGCCGGTGAGCAGGTTGGAATATTCGTCGATCTTCTCCGGGAAGGTGCGGATGAAAGCCTGCACGCGGTCGAGGAAATCAAGCGGCGGCTCCATCGACAGGCCGCCAATGCGGAAGTAGCTGGTCATCATCCGCTGACCGGCCACGGCCTCAAACAGGCGGAGAATATCTTCACGTTCGCGGAAGGTATAGAGAAAGACGGTCAGAGCGCCGACGTCCATGGCGTGGGTGCCCAGCCAGATGAGGTGCGAGTTGATGCGGCTCAACTCGACAAGCAGGACGCGCAGCCACTTGGCTTTCTCGGGAGCCTCAAGGCCGAGAAGCTTTTCAACGGCCAGACAGTAACAGAGGTTGTTGGACAGAGGGTCGAGATAGTTAATGCGGTCCGTCAGCGGGACGACCTGCTGGTAGAACTTGGCTTCGCAGGTCTTCTCAATGCCAGTATGGAGGTAGCCGATCTCGGGGTAGAGACGGACAATGATCTCGCCGTCGATCTCCAGCACCAGGCGCAGCACGCCGTGGGTTGCCGGGTGCTGCGGCCCCATGTTGATGACCATGTGCTGGTCTTTGGCGCCCTCGGCCAGCGGCGCTTCCAGGATGGGTGTGCCGATCAACTCTGCCATTTAGCGGTACCCCTCCACTGGATAGTCCTTGCGCAATGGATGCCCAACCCATTCGTCCGGCATCATGATGCGGCGCAGGTTGGGATGCCCTTCAAATCGAATGCCAAAAAGATCGAAGACTTCACGCTCATAGTAGTTGGCCGAGGGCCAAACAGGTGTGATGGACGCAACTGACGGATTGGCTTCATCCAGCAGCACGCGGAGGCGGATGTACTCCTTATAGGTGTGCGAGAGGAGGTGGTAGCTTACCTGAAACCGCGGCGAGGAAGGGAACCAGTCGACGGCGGTCAGGTCGTCCATGAAGTTGTAGCCCGCGGCTTGAACGGTAGCGGCTGCGGCGCGAATTTCTTCGGCGGCGATGGTCAGCGTGAGTTCATTGCGATCGAATTTTGCGTCGATCAGGGCCTCTGGTTTCCAGGCGAGGATGGCTTTGACGGCCGGATGCTCGGGAAGAGCTTCCACGACGGCTGCTTTGCCCAGGATTGTGGGTTTTTCTGACATGCTACAGATCCGCCTTGTCCTGGCTCCAGTTCAGGATGCCTTTGCGCACGATGTAGTAGAGTCCGACGGCCACAAAGCCGAGGTAGACGAGCATCTCCCAGAAGCCGAAGAAGCGGGAACCGGTGATGAGGGGAAGCTTGCGGTAGATGACCGCCCAGGGCATCATGAAGACCGCTTCCACGTCGAACAGGATGAAGAGCACAGCGACCATGTAGAAGCGAACGCTGAACCGTTTGCGGGCATCGCCCACCGCTTCGATTCCGCATTCGTAGGCGGCCAGCTTGGTTTTGGAATTGCGATGGCGCCCGATGAAAAAGGAGCCGGCAACCATCCCCCCGCACATGCCAAAGGCGAAGAGAATCTGCAGCAACAGCGGGAGGTACTGCCAGTGGTAAGGAATCGTCATCGCGGCCCAGTCTGAAAAGCCCCTCAAGATTGCATCCGCGTCGCCCGGACTTGGAACAGATCCCGATCGAAGAGATGCTGGTTTGAGATTAGGTTTTCAGGCTCATCCCGTCAAGGCGGCCCAGAAAGAGCGGCGGTATGGTGCCCGACCGTGCAGGATTGCTCAGCAACTGTGAAATACGTGCGAAATAATTGCTTCGCATGTAGACCTTTTTCCGGATTTAGCACTCTATGGAGAGTGGAAGAGGGGCCGAAGAGAGAAAGGTGACCCTGAATCCGGGATTTGCGAGCAGGGAAATGCTGGAGGTGCGGGTCATCACATCTTTTCCCGAAAATGCACGCGATAATCCCGGTGTTCTCTTTTCGGACACGGTACTTCTGTTATCTGAAAAGATGCATTTCAGGGCCGAAGAACAAGCTGAGGTTGAAACCGATGGCAGCCACCACATCGACGGGTCTATTCATTCCTGCTCGCACCGGGTCCGGTTCTTTCGCTCCGGTCAACGTATTTCCGCGTGTCGCCACCAAACGGCGCCGGCACATTACACCTCAGGCCGGTCACGCCCTGGAAATCCTGGGTCATGCCATTGAATACCTCACCGATGAGTTTGTGCACGAGGGCGGCTCGTTGTCTGCGCATGATGCTCGGATCCAGGCAGTGCAGCTGCTGATGGCGCTCAATCGCCAGGTTTACTTCGAGTGCCCTGAAGTGCCGAGCTTCGCGGAGCGCTGCCGATCGCTGCTGGGTTTCCGGGATAGCAAGGACATCGTCTCACATCCTCGCGCGCAAGCTTGAGACGATAGATTTTCTTGTCGAGTGGTTTGGCTTACCCGTCACTGTCCAAGGGCGAGCACTGCCCACAGCACCAGCCAGGCAATCCCCATTGTGTGCCAGAACCACGCCGTCGTATCGATAGCAACCTGGCGAAATTCCACACGTGGAAGCCAACCCAGAGCGACGAGACAAAAGACCACACCTGCCAAACCGACCGCCAGATGGGCAGCATGCAGGCCCGTGATCATGTAGAAGAAATAGCTTGCCGGTGTCGCATGCCGATCGAAAGCGAAGCCCTGCGCGGTCAACTGGCGCCAGGCAACGGCCTGTCCCACCAGAAACAGGGAACCGAGCACGAGGGTAGCTGCAACCCATGGAATTGCGCGCCGAAGTGCCGGGCGGCCGAGTCCCAGCCACTCCTCAAGCACGTCGATTTCGCGGAAAATACTGCGCCGCGCCCATTCCATGGTGAGGCTGCTGAGCACCAGGGCAGCGGTATTCAGAAAGAGGATGGGGGGCAAGTCGACTGGCCGCCAGTCTCCGATCAGCTCATGCGTATGCGCGTTCATATGCATTCCCGCCTGCCGAGCGTAGAACACCAGGACCAGGACCGCAAAGAAGACCATATCGACGGAGAGAAATAGGAAGATGAACAGGCGAACCTTGTGGAGAAGCTCGCGCGGACCCCGCCGCTGGTTTTTCCAATCGTCGTCGCCGCCTCCTCCGCCGGTCGGGCGCAGGTCAAGAGGCGGTTTTCCCCCGATACCGGGGACTTTGCGCTCGATTTCCGCAGGACTGGGCGTAAAAATGGACGGCATCAGGACCTCTGTGGGAATGTGATTCCTCTCACATAGGCTTGGACGCACAGAGTTTCGCACGGGATGTTCTGAATTTCTCGTCGAACACTCCAACCGCAGCCAGAACCAGAGGTTCAGGGCCTGTTTACCTGAGCCGCGCTTGATTCACCACGTCGACGAAATGGCGGTGCACGCGGCGGTCGGGGCTGAGTTCTGGATGGAAGGTTGCCGCCATGACCGAGCCCTGGCGGACCAGCACCGGATAACCATCGCGCTGCGCAAGCACTTCGACCGCGGAACCTGTTTCGACAATGCGCGGGGCGCGGATGAAGACCATCTCCAGGGGACCGCCTTCGAGTGCGGTTTCAGCGGTCAGGATCGCTGAGTCGATCTGGCGTCCGTAGGCGTTCCTCTCCACGGCGGCGTCCAGGATGCCCAGGCACCTCTGAGCGGGGTTCCGAACCTCGCGCGCCAGCAGAATGGCTCCCGCGCAGGTGCCGAAGACCGGTTTCTTTCTGCAATAGTCCTGCAGGGCCTCGAAGAAGCTGTGCTTCTCAAGAAAGCGGAGAACCGTTGTCGACTCGCCGCCAGGGAGGATCAGGCCGTCCAGGCCGGCGAGCTGGTCGGGCTTGCGCACCTCAACCGGCTCGGCGCCCGATTCGGCCAGCGCGTCAGCGTGGGCGGCGTAGTCGCCCTGAATGGCGAGGACACCGATGCGTGGTAGCTGGAAGCCGGGATCGATTGGAGTCTGTTTTTCCTTGTCAGTGATGATCAATCAATCGCTCCACTTATGTTGCCAGGATTATTTGCCAGGGATTCCAGCGGCGACTCACGTCTATCGATCAATTTTAGCGTTGCTTTTTGCCGTAGAGACAAATCCACCATGACACATGTTGGACGGCGAAGAATTCGCCGCGATGCTTAAACTCTCGTCACAAATTGTATGGGGGAGCCACTCCATGCCGGACAGCAGGCAATTGAATGCCGGTCCGCGAGCCCTTCACCGTGATTCGGAAAGAACCGTGAGCGGAATTCCCCAGGGTTCGGTGGAAATGTGAAACCGAATGTCTACGAACAGAAAGCAATGGAATGGAAAAGGATTGACGACGCTGGCTTGGATGGCGCTTGCGGTATTGACGACGGCAGGAGCTGAGCAGGCAATGGCCGTAACGGTCATCCACGCGTGCGCCCATAACGGAACCGGTGATTTGCGGGTTGTGAACTCGATCAGCCAATGCACGAGCAGCGAGCATTCTTTGTCATGGGACGAGAAAGGGCCTGTTGGGCCGGCTGGCGCCGCAGGTGCAACGGGGGCGCAGGGGCCCGCGGGTGCGAGTGGACCGTCCGGACCACAAGGGGCGGCCGGAGCCAAGGGAGCAACCGGCGCACAGGGTCCGGCAGGGGCGGGTGGGGCCGCAGGGGCTGCAGGAGCAACCGGCGCGGCAGGGGCACAGGGACTGCCCGGGACCACTGGATCAGCGGGACCGGCTGGGCCGGCGGGACCGCAAGGGCCAGAAGGGCCGGCGGGTGCCCCTGGGACCGGAGTGATTCCGGCGAACCTGACGGCAATTTCGAATCAGCTGGGGACGAACGGGTACGCAAAGGAGAATCTCAACTTCAGCGCGACCTGCATGATCGGCGATTTGATTCTGAGTGTGAACTCGTATGGAGGGGGAGGAGCCGCGATTCCCGCGGATGGACGCCTGCTGCCGATTAACGGCAATACTGCGTTGTTTTCGACCATGGGCAACAAGTTTGGCGGAGACGGAACGACGGACTTCGCTGTACCGGATATGCGGCCATTCGCGCCTGCGGGGATGCAGTATTCAGTGTGCGTGCTGGGGATCTTCCCGTCGGGAAACTGAGGCTTGCAACCTGGAACGGGTCCACGGTTTGCGTCCGGACCCTGCCTCCCAAAATGGCAAGAAATAGCGGATCCTCCGTTTAGGGGGGATCCGCAAGAATGAAAATCAACAAAGCCAGTACGAGCGGCTGCCTCACCGCAGGTGCTTACCAGCCGCGAGTTTGCAGGAGTTGGGACTCTTCTAATCCGGCGGCGGCAAGCCCCTTCATGGTGCCCGTCACTTGCTCGGCGGCTTCGGCCAGGATCTTCGGATCGTTGAAATGGGTGGTCGCGATGACAATAGCCTTGGCGCGGGAAACGGCTTCTTCGCGTTCCTTGGGGTCGTTCTCGACATCGAGCGGCGTGGCGCGTTCCTTCATGAAAATTCCGGAACCGACAAAGATAGCCTCGGCACCAAGCTGCATCATCAAAGAGGCGTCGGCCGGAGTGGCGATGCCGCCTGCAGAGAAGTTGGGCACCGGCAGTTTGCCGGTCTGGGCCACCATGCGGATCAACTCGTAGGGCGCCTGATGGTCCTTGGCCGCCTTATAGAGTTCCTGTTCGGAGAGAACGGTGAGAGCGCGCATTTCGCTGGTGATCTGGCGCATGTGCTGCACAGCGTGGACCACGTCGCCTGTGCCTGCTTCGCCTTTGGTCCGGATCATGGCCGCACCCTCGGCGATGCGCCTGAGGGCCTCGCCCAGGTTGCGCGCGCCGCAGACAAAGGGAGTGGTGAAGGCGTGCTTGTCGATGTGGTGCGCCTCATCGGCGGGGGTGAGGACCTCGCTTTCGTCGATGAAGTCGACGCCCAACTCCTGCAGGATCTGCGCTTCGGCGAAGTGGCCGATGCGGGCCTTGGCCATCACCGGAATCGAAACCGCCTGGATGATCTGCTTGATCAGCGAGGGCTTGGCCATGCGGGCCACGCCACCCTCGGCGCGGATCATGGCCGGCACGCGCTCGAGAGCCATGACCGAGGTGGCGCCTGCCTCCTCGGCGATGCGGGCCTGCTCGACGTTCATGACGTCCATGATGACGCCACCCTTGAGCATCTCGGCGAGGCCGATTTTCAGGCGCAGGCTGGTTCCGGTAAAGCTTCTGATTTCTTGATCTTTCGACATGGACTTCGACCTCGATTCGAGACGGCCACCGCGCCTTTCAGGGCCGGTGCAACCGCACTTGGGTGTCAATCTTCAGTGTAACAGCGTTGCGGATTGCAGGTTGCGGGAGGTGGAACGGCGGCTTCGGCGCATTTCTTAAGCCATTCCAATCTTTCTGTCTCCATTCTGGTCACCTTTCTGCAAGATTCCTCAGCGAATGGAATCTGGAAACTCCATGTCGGCGACAGCCCCGGTTGAGCCGGCGGTGCGGCCGCCTTCGTTGCCTGGCGCGACGGAAGCAGCAGTGGAAAATGCGCTGATTCCGGCGCAGCAGACCGACGATGAGGACTCGATACCGATCAGCCAGCCGATGAGCAGGCTGCCGGTGGAGCTTGAAGTTTCAGTGCCGGTGCGGGAGTTCCGGGTGCGACACCTGCTGACGCTTGGGTCAGGGCAGGTGATTGAGACTCAATGGGCCCATGACGAGGACATGCCGTTATCGGCGGGCGAAGTCCAGCTTGCGTGGAGCGAGTTTGAGGTCGTGGACTCGCACCTGGCCGTGCGGCTGACACGATTGGCCTGAGTCATCGGGTTGGTTTTTCGGAGCGGGGCGTTTATTCGAGAGGCGAAGGCGATCATGCAGCAGGGAAAACAGGAATCGGAGACATCAAGGGCGATGGCCGGAGGACTTGGGGCGTGGATCCTGAATAGATTTCGGGGTTCCGGACATGCACGGCCGCGCCTGGCCCTGGTCGAGCGGATTACTCTCGCGCCCAGGCAATCGCTGGCGCTGGTGGAAGCGGAAGGCCGCCGGTTTCTGGTGGCCACTTCGGTGGAGGGAACTCCGGTGTTCTACCCGCTGGATGGGGAGGCGGTTCCAGGTAGTTTGATCCGCTCCGTCCGGCCCAGGCCGGCGCCGTTGGCGAGGCGGTCATGGTAGCGGCCTGGACGGCGCATGCCGCGGCTACAGCGGCCGCGCCTTTATTGCCGGACCTCAATGCGCGCTTTCACCCGGCCGACTCGACGCCGTGGACGATTCTTTTTGTCCTGACCCTGGTGACGCTGCTTCCCGCCATCCTGATGGCCATGACGCCGCTGGTGCGCCTGCTGGTGGTCTTTCATTTCCTGCGCCAGGCTCTGGGAACCCAGACCGCGCCCTCGAACCCAACACTGATGGGACTGGCGCTGATGATGACCTGGTTCCTGATGACGCCGGTGCTTATGCAGGTGGATCAGCAGGCGGTAGAACCGTACCGCGCCGGCCAGATATCGGGTTGGGAGGCCATCGACCAGGGAGCCCGGCCGGTGAAGCATTTTCTGCTCCGCTACGCGCGCGAGAAGGACCTGGCGCTGTTTGCCGCGGCCGGTCAGATACCGCGCCCGCAGACCCCGGACGACCTTCCCTTGAGGGCAGTGGTTCCGGCCTACATTCTTTCCGAGTTGAAGGCTGGATTCTCAATCGGCGCAGTCTTGTTTCTGCCCTTCCTGCTGATCGATATGGTGACCGCATCCATCACCACGTCCATCGGCATGTTTCAGTTACCGCCGGTGGTGATCTCGACGCCGTTGAAGATTCTGTTGTTTGTCATGGTCGATGGGTGGAATCTTCTGGCCAGTTCGTTGTTGAAGAGCTTCTGAGGAGGAGCGGATGACGCCCGACATGGTTGCCGAACTGTTACGCCAACTGATGAAGGAGTCCATGATTCTGGCCGCGCCGGTGCTGGTTGCCGCCGCGCTGCTCAGCTTCCTTCTAAGCCTGGTGCAGACGTTGACAAGCCTCCAGGAGCAGTCCCTGACAAGCATTCCCCGGCTGGCCGCGGTGGCACTGATCCTTCTGGTGGGCATGCCGTGGTTTCTCGGCCGGATGGCCGCTTACACAGTGCTGCTGTTTACCGACCTGCACCGCTTTCTGGGTTAACAGGAAGAACGAAAGGACGCGCATTGCCCCAGGGGACCGAACTCGATTGGGAGAACTTCCTGAGCGCCATGGTGCTGGTGCTGGTGCGAGTCAGCGGTATGGTGGCCTTTGCTCCTTTCTTCTCGTCGACCGCCCTGATGATGCGCACCAAGGCGGTCTTTGTTCTGGCTGTGGCCTGGCTGCTGGCTCCGCTGGTGGCGGCGCTGCCCAACGCCCACGCGGCCGTCACGCCATCCGCCCTGGTGGGAGAACTTGCGGTGGGCCTGGTCTATGGCCTCACGCTGGCGCTTTTGAATGAAATGCTGCTGTTTGCCGGCCAGATTGCCGGGGTGCAGTTCAGCTTCTCCATGGTCAATCTGCTGGACCCGACCTCGAACATTCAAACGCCGTTGCTGGGCGATCTTTTTCAGCTGATGGGCAGCCTGGTTCTGATCACAGCGGGACTGGACCGGATCCTGCTGGCCTCGTTGATACGCAGTTTCCATGCGGTTCCGCTGGGCACCTACGTTCTGCTTCCAGCTACCGCATTGGCGATTGTGCGCGCGGCGGGAGGCATCTTTCTGGCGGCCGTCGAACTGGCCGCGCCTTTGCTGGCAGCGACCATGCTGGTGGAGGTCGCCGTGTCGCTGCTGGGCAAGCTGAGCCCGCAGTTGCCGGTGATGAACCTCACCGTGCCGCTGAAGACGCTGACAGGATTTGCGCTTTTGACCGGCTCTCTTGCCCTATGGCCGCGTTTTATTGAGGCGCGGTTCGCGGGACTTCTCGATCTGGCCGAGCGATTGATCGCCCAGGGCATGCACGGGTTTGGTTCCGCGCCGGGCCTGGGGCTGGGAGGGTAGCTTATGCCTGGAGACCGCACCGAACAGGCTACGCAGCATCGCCGCGACCAAGCTCGCAAGGAAGGCGATGTGCTGCACAGCCGCGAGCTATCCGCCGCCGCCGGCACGCTCGCGGGAGTTCTGACTTTAGGGGCGCTTGGGGAACATGTGCTGATTGCGTGGCGCAGCACATTCACTGGTTTTCTCGATCTGGGCGCGCCGGCTCATTGGGAGTCAAGCGAGGTCGAGCCGACGCTCTACGCCCTGCGCCGCCTGGCGCTGACGATCCTCGGTCCGTGCGGCGTGGTGATGGCGGCGGTGGCGGTCTCGGCCCTGGGCATGGGCATTCTGCAGACGGGCGGAATCAGTTTCTTTGCCGGAGCGGTGGGTTTCAAGCCGGATCGCATCAATCCGGTGAGCAATATCGGCAATCTGTTCTCAATGCGGGCCGCGACGCGGCTGGCGAAATCGCTGGTTCCCGCGGGATTTCTTGCCGTATTCGCCGTGCAGCGCATTGCCCGGCAACTGACTCTTCCCCCGTTCTCGGTTCTCCGGCTGAACATGCTGGGCTCCGATGTGTATGGCCTGCTGGTGGCCGCTGCCTGGCTGCTCTTCGCCTGGTCGGGCATTGACTACCTGGTGGAGTGGCAGAGCCGCGAGTCCCGGCTGAAGATGAGCAAGCAGGATATGCGGGACGAGATGAAGCAGACCGAGGGCAGCCCGCAGGTGCGTGGGCGGATCCGGAATCTGCAGCGGCAGATGCGCAAGCGCCGAGTGAAGGCCGATGTCTCAAAGGCCGCGGTGGTCTTTACCAACCCCACCCATTACGCGGTGGCGCTGGGCTTCGACTTCGGGACCATGGAGGCGCCCAAGGTGGTAGCCAAGGGCCGCAATCTGCTGGCCGAGGAGATCAAGGCCGAGGCGCGCTGGGCGGGCGTGCCCATCATCGAGAATCCCCCGCTGGCGCGTTCCCTTTATCGATCAGTGGAGGTGGGTCAGCCGATTCCCGTGGATTTGTATGCCGCAGTGGCTGCGATTCTTGCGTGGCTCTATCGCCAGCGCGTCGAGGCGGAGTTGCGCGATCGGCGGGCGCGGCAGGCCGCTGCGCGACCAAAGGGACCGCCGCAGGGTCCGCCGCCTGCCGGTGCGGCTCCGCCCTTCCGAGGAGGCACGCAGTGAGCACAACAGCCATGCCCGTCAGTTCGCTTGGAGGACATTCCCTTCTGCAGCGGTTCCGCGAGGTTCTGCTGCCCCTGGCCGCCATCAGCGTGATCTTCGTGATGCTGGTGCCGCTGCCATCCTGGGCCCTGGACTTCCTGCTGGCCCTCTCGATGGCCGCGTCCATCATTGTCTTTCTCTCCGCGGTGCAGGTCAGAAGAGCGGTGGAGCTGAGCGTCTTTCCCACGCTGCTCCTGTTGCTGACCCTGTTCCGCCTGGCTTTGAATATTGCCTCCAGCCGGCGCATTCTGCTGCACGGATCCGAGGGTACGGCCGCCGCCGGCAAGGTGATTGAGGCTTTCGGCCAATTCGTGGTCGGCGGCAATTACGTGGTGGGCTTTGTTCTCTTCCTGGCCCTGATCGCCATCCAGTTTCTGGTCGTTTCGCACGGCGCCGTGCGCACCGCCGAAGTGACGGCGCGGTTTACGCTCGATGCGCTTCCGGGCAAACAGATGGCCATTGACGCCGACATGAACGCCGGCCTGATCGACGAGGCCGAGGCACGCCGGCGCCGGCAGGCGATTGCGCGCGAGGCGGAGTTCTATGGGGCGATGGACGGGGCGGCGCGCTTCAATCAGCGCGATTCGCTGGCCACCATCCTGATTACCGCCATCAACATTGTGGCCGGGTTGCTGATTGGGACCCTGCAGCAGGGCATCGAGCTGGGCGAAGCGGCGCGCACCTATACCGTGCTGACGGTCGGCGACGGGCTGGTCACGCTGATCCCCTCGCTGCTGGTTTCGATTGCCGGAGGCATCACGCTGACCAGGGCCAACTCGGCCGGATTGCTGGGCGGTGAGATTCGCCAGCAGTTATTGGCCAAGCCGACGACTCTCTACCTGGCCAGCCTGGTTTCGGCGGCCATGTGCCTGATTCCCGGCCTGCCGAAGTTCGCATTTCTGACCGTGGCCGCCGGGCTCTACTGGGGCGCGCGGCAGGCGTCGGCTCATCCGCCTGCGGTTGCACCGGCCGAGGCGGCAAGCGGAGAAAAAAAGAAGGCGGAGCAGGCGCAGGGCGCCGATCTGGCCTCGTTGCTGCGTCTTGAGGAACTGACGCTCGAGATCGGATTCCAGCTGATTCCGTTCGTGGATGAAAAACAGGGCGGGCAGCTCTTGAGCCGGGTCCGCTCCCTGCGCCGCCATCTCTCGTCCGAGATGGGCTTCCTGGTGCCCCCGGTGCATATCTCGGACAATCTTCGGCTGAAACCGCGCGAGTATCTGTTTTCCCTGCGGGGGATGGAGATTGGCCGCTGGCAGACCGAGGGAGCGATGCTGCTGGCAGTTTCTTCCGACCCCGGCCGGCGCCCTCTTGCAGGCAAGGAGGCCCGGGAGCCGGCTTTTGGAGTTCCTTCCATCTGGATCGCCCCCGGTCTCGAGGAGCAGGCCATCGCGGCGGGCTATTCCGTGGTCGATTCAGTCACGGTGATCACCACCCACCTGGGCGAACTGATTCGGCGGCACGCCTGGGAGTTGCTGGGACGGGCCGAGACCAAGCGGTTGCTCGACTCACTGAATGAGAGCCATCCCAAGCTGATCGAGGAACTGACTCCCAAGCTGCTGTCGCTGGGCGAGGTGGGGCACGTTCTTGAGCAACTTCTGCGCGAGCGGGTTTCGATTCGCGACCTCGGGGGCATTCTCGAGTCGATGCTCGAAACCGCTCCCATGAACAAGAGCCTGGTGGCGCTGGTCGAGGCTGCGCGCCAGGCGCTGGGAAGAAGGCTGGTGCGCCCGCTGCTGGACGCGGGCGGCCAGTTGCCGGTGCTGCTGCTCGATCCCGCGCTCGAAGAAGAGATTCTGACCACGCTGGCTCCGGAAACCGGGCTGCGCCTATTGCCGTCCGCGGGAGGCTCGGGGACGCCGCTGATCCGTCGCCTCACCGATTCTTTGAGACAACTCATCGGCGCGAACACCGCAGCGGCCCTTCCGGTGCTTCTTTGTCCTAGTCCGGCGCGCTACCACGTCAAGCGATGGCTGGAGCCGGTTCTGCCTCGTCTGGCGGTTGTGGCGGCCGGAGAGATCCCGCCTGAGATCCGTTTGCGTCCGGTGGGAACGGTGCGTTGAGGGGGAAAATGATGGGCTTGGAAGCGGCTGGCACGGCTGTGGCGCAGAGAGGACCGGGAATGAGCAGGTCTCAAGGGGGCTATCCGCCCGCTACCTCTGCGATTTCGACGCTCAGCGGGGAGCAGGAGCGGGTCCTGCTCGAACATCTGCCGATTGTCCGGTTTCTGGCCCGCCGCATCCACGAGCGGCTGCCGCAGCACGTGGACATCGAGGACCTGGTCTCCGCGGGAGTGGTGGGTCTGATGGATGCCTTCGCCAAGTTCGATCCGGCGAAGAAAGTGCAGTTCCGCAGCTACGCGCAGTTTCGCATCCGGGGGGCGATTCTGGACAGCTTGCGCACCCTGGACTGGAGCCCGCGGGAGCTCAGGCGCAAGGGCCGCGCCGTGGAAGAGGCCATCCGGCTGGTTACGGGGCGGCTGGGCCGCGCGCCGGGCGAGGCAGAGGTGGCGGTAGAGATGGGGCTGGGCCTGGACGAATACCAGCAGTTGCTGGGGGATTTGAAAGGGTTGGAAGTGGGCACCCTGCATATGGAGCGGAACGAGGACTCGGGCGAGGAAGAGCTGGCCTACGTTCCGGGCCGACTCGACGAGGACCCGCTCTTCCGCTGCCTGCGGGGGGAGCTCGAGGGCCGTCTGACCGATGCCATCCAGAATCTGCCGGACCGGGAGCGGCTGGTGATGACGCTCTACTACTACGAGGAGATGACCATGCGCGAGATCGGACTGGCGCTCGGTGTTGTCGAATCGCGGGTCTCCCAGGTCCATGCTTCGGCGGTCGCGCATCTGCGCTCCGCGCTCCGGGACCTGGCTGCCCGGGGAGTATTCAGCGCTCCCAAAAACCGCAGGACGACGGAAAGAACAAGGGGTAAGGGTTAATGGAAAAGATACTGAAACAGGACGAGATAGACGCCCTGTTCGAGGCGGCGCGCACTCCCGAACCGGACGCGGCGCGGCCGGAGCAGCGGCCGAAGGTGGTCGCGTACAGTTTTTCCTCAGCGGGCCAGATCTCCACCGAACAACTGCGCGCCATCAGCATGCTCAACGACCTGTTTGCCCGCAACCTGACCCACAATCTTGCCGCATGGCTGCGCACGCGTTTCCAGGTCAACCTGGTCTCCGCCGAGCAGATCCAGTTCAACGAGTTTGTGTTGCGGATCCCGGAGATCAGCTATGTGTCTTCGGTCCGCCTGGAGCCCCTGGGAGCGCTCTCGGTTCTGCAACTGGACCTGGCGCTGGCTCCTCCGGTCATCGACCTACTGCTGGGCGGCGACGGGAAAGAGGGGCCGCTGCGTGAGATTACCGACATCGAGGAAGCCATCCTGGCCAGCCTGGTGGAGATCATCTGCAGGGAGCTGACCATTGCCTGGCAGCCGGTTGGACTGAGCTTCAACTTTGAGCGTCGCCAGATGCAGACCCAGGTGGTCCGCATGATGTCGGTGAATGAGAAGACGCTCTGCCTGAGCTTTGAGATTCGCATGCCCCACAGCTCGGGCCTGCTCAACCTGGCCTTTCCGGCCGTGGTCGCCAATACCATTCTGCGCCGTCTGACCTCGGATCGCGTCGGCCGGCGCCGTCATGCCGGCGAGACGCGCAAGCGCATGGAGGCCATGGCCCGGCGCATCCGCTTTGGCGGCTCGCTGCAATTGCCCGCGGTTCGCCTGGCGGCAAGCGCCCTCGAGAACCTTGAACCGGGCTCGATTCTTCGCCTCGATGTGGCCGCCAATACCCTGCCGATCTGGCAGGTTGGCGGCCAGACGCTCTCCCTTGCGCAGGCCATCCGGCAGGGACCCCATCGCGCGGCGCGGATGGGACGGTCGATCGCCGAGGCGGCACAATGAAGACCTATCTTGAATGCTGGACCGGCGTGGCCCAGGCGCTCTTTTCGCAGGCGCTGGCCGGCGAGCCCGAGCTGGTTGAGTCCATTCCCAAGCCGATGACGGAGGGGGCGTTTGGATTTACAGCGACCTTGTCCGGGGACCAGGAGGGCCGGTTTGCCGTGGTCCTGGACGCAAAGATCCTGAGCGTTCCCCTGGTGGGAGAAGGAGTGGACCAGCGGTCCGGCTGGGCCGAGTTGTTGCGCGAGGTTGCCGATGCGGCGCTGGGAGAGCTGCTGGCCAAGACCGGAAGTAAATGCCGTATCGAGAAATTTGAGGAAACCCCGGGCGAGAGCAAGGTCTCGCGCGCCTTCCAGTTGAAATCGGGCGATCGCGCGTGGACCATCCTGGTTCGGGATGAAATTCGTCCCCGGCCCCAGGCATCTCCGGGACCGGCGGTGAAGCAGGAAGCGGAGAAACGATCCGCACCGGTTCCGGCTACGGCACCGGAGACCGTCGCAGCCGGGGGCATGGACCTGCTGCTCGACGTCGAGCTTGAGGCGACGCTCAGATTCGGCTGCCGGGAGATGCCCCTGGGGGAGATTCTCGAACTCGGTCCCGGAGACGTCGTGCAACTGGACCGTCATGTGTCCGACCCGGTTGACCTCATTGTCGGCGACAGGATTGTGGCCCGCGGCGAAGTGGTGCTGGTGAACGGCAATTTCGGCCTTCGGGTGACGGAGGTGGCCGCGCCCAGAAAGCGGTTGGAGAGTATTCGATGCCTATTTTGAAATCCGCCCGGGCTGCGGGAACGCGCACGGTTCAAGACGAAGGTTTGCCGGCTGGGGAACAGGCCGTGGTTTCCTGGCCAGCCAATCCCGGAATGCCCGGGGGCCGGGCCGGAATCTTTGAAACCTGCGCAAACCCCGGTTGCCGCACCGGGTGGCTTCACCTGTTGCGAAGCCGCACGGCGCCGGTTTTTGAAGAAGGTTGGAGTTGTTCCGCCGGATGCACATCGGCCCGCGTGGCTTTCGCGGTGCGCCGTGAACTGAACGGCCGGGCGGTAGCGCCCGAACCTCATCGCCACCGCATTCCGCTGGGCCTGGTCATGCTGGAGCAGGGATGGATTACTTCCGGCCAGCTGCGCCAGGCGCTGGGAGCGCAAAAAGCAGCCGGGGCGGGCCGGCTGGGCCACTGGCTGGTGCGCCAGCAGGGAGTTCGGGAGCAGTTGGTGACCCGGGCGCTTGGACTGCAATGGAGCTGCCCGGTCCTGCCGCTGGAATTGCAGGATGCCGACGCATTGAGCAGCCTGGTGCCCCGATTGTTTGTGGATGCCTTTGGCGCGTTGCCTCTGCGCATTGCGGCAGGCAAGTTGCTTTATCTTGGGTTTGAAGACCGCCTCGATCCGGTGCTGGCCCTGGCCATCGAGCGGATTACGGGCTTGCGAGTCGAGTCGGGCCTGGTGCAGGGCTCTCTGTTCCGGCAGGCGCATGCGCGCATGTTGGGCGCAAAGTTCCCGCCGGCGGAGTTGATCGAGTCAGGAGGGGAGCCGTCCCTGGTCCAGGCCTTTTCGAGGGCCATTGAGCGGGTGCGGCCGGCGAACGCCCGGCTGGTGCGAGTCCACGACTGCCTGTGGTTGAGAATGTGGCTGACCTCCGGCAAGGGCGCCCCCGGCAGCGCTTCGGTCCGCGACCTGATCGCGTCGATTGGCACGCACTGAGGCCGGGAGACCGGACCGGGGACGCTGCTCTTCGCTCATGGAAACCGGATTTCAGCCGATGAATGCAAAAGCGGAGGACCCTGGTATGAGTGAGATTCGAGCCCTGATTGTGGATGATTCCTCGGTAATGCGCAAGATTGTCGAGAGGTCGCTTCGTCAGGCGGGTCTGAACCTGGCCGTGGTGCATGAGGCAGGTAGCGGTACCGAGGCGCTGGACTTGCTGAAGGTGAAGGACGTGGACCTGATCCTCTCCGACATCAACATGCCGTCGATGGATGGGTTGGAGTTTCTGCGTCAGATTCGGGCGCAGAACCTGGCCACTGGCGTTCCAGTTGTGATGATTACCACGGAGTCCAGCGAGGAACACGTGAAGCAGGCGATTCAGGCCGGGGCGCGCGGATACATCCGCAAGCCTTTTACGGCGGAGCAGGTAAAGGAACGGGTGCTGCCGTTGGTGAATGCGGCGTAATCCGGAAAGGATCAACGTGCTCTTAAATGGTGTGCGGTTCGCAGCAATCGCGCGAGCGCGGGGAGGCAGGATCAACGAAATGGAGCAGACGATGGCGGTCTCTTTGCGGGAATCCGTGCAACTGGTCTCCGATCCGCAGAATCTGGATGGGAGCGTGGACGAGGTCTTTCAGATGATGCTCGGGGTCAACTGCAGGCGAGTTTCAGGACCACGGGCGGAGGAGCCGGAGTCGGTGACCGCGGTGGTGGGATTCGGCGGCCTGCTGAGCGGCGCGTGTGTGTTCAAATGCGGCAGCACGGCGGCGCGGAACATTGCCACGCACATGACAGGCATGGAGTTCGAGGAGATAGACGATGTCGTCAAGGATGCGATCGGCGAGATATGCAACATGCTGGCGGGCGCATGGAAGGGGAAGGTTCCCAACCTGGCGGCCAATTGCGGCCTGTCGGTTCCCGCTGTGATTACCGGCCGCGACTACAACCTGCATGTGCAGGCCCCCGAGTTTCAGCTCCACCACGCCTACCAGTTCGAGGACGCGACTTTTGACGTCACAATTGTCTGCGATGGGCTGCAGTAAGTCGGTCAGCGACTGAAGAGGCGCCCCAGTGCCTGCCTTGGAAGGATTCCGGGTGCCTGCCTGACGAATTTCCCCTGGGAATTCCGTCCGGCGATCCAGGCCGAGTGCGCTACGCATTGCGCCCAAAACTCAATTGCACCGCCGAGTGCTGCCTCCAACACGTCCGGCTATTCCTTCGATCCCCGGTTGACGGAACTTCTCCGATTGAGGGAGCTTTCAGGCAGCGTGTTCGTTCCCAATCCTAATTTTCTCTAATCCCCTTACGAACTTTCCGGTCCTGCGTCTGCATCATTCCTTTTCCGACGGGAGATCGAGCGATGGACAGCGGATATTATGCGGCGATGACCGGTTTGATTGCGCGTACGCAGGCATTGGATATTGCCGCAACCAATCTGGCCAACTCGCAAACGCCGGGTTACCGGTCTGAACAGGAGTTCTTCCGCTCGGTTCTGATGGGCCCCGAGGCTGCGGACTCGCAACTGGGCCGCACGGTGAACAACTTTGGACTTCTGGGAGGCGACAAGCTCAATCTGGGGCAGGGCGCGCTCCAGCAGACGGGCAATCCGCTGGATCTGGCTGTCGAGGGTGAGGGATTCTTCCGCATCCAGACGCCCAACGGACTTCGCTATACACGCGACGGCGGTTTTCACCGCGCGCCCAACGGGCAGTTGGTGACCGCGGCAGGCGAGCCGGTGCTCGCGACCGGCGGCCAAACGATCGTAGTACCCCCAGGCGAAGTCTCGGTGGGCGCGAACGGCGCCCTCTCGGTAGCGGGCGGCGTGGTGGCGACCGTGGGAGTGTTCACCTTTCCAGCCGGAACCGAACTGAGCGCGGAGGGCGCGAGCCGCTATCTGGTCCCGGAGGAGACGGTCGTCTCACTTTCTAAGAATGCCACGGTGCATCAGGGCGCAATCGAGGGCGCCAACCAGGGATCGATCCCGGGCTCATTGAACCTGATGCTGATCCAGCGCGAGGCGGAGATGATGCAGAAGGCGCTCACCGTGTTTCACACCGATTTCAACAAGTTCGCGACCGAGGATCTGCCAAGAATCTAGTTGTCAGAGATCAGTTGCCAGTTATCGGAATCAAGCGAACCGATTCTGAACGGGAAACAGGAAGCGGGATTTCAAATTGCATTCACTGACAACTAACCACTGACCACTGAAAACTGGCGACTGAAAGGAGCCATGATGATTCGAGCTCTCTACACTGCGGCAAGCGGCATGAGCGCGCAGGAACTGAACCTGGACACGATTGCCAATAACCTCGCCAACTCCTCGACTACGGGATTTCGCCAACTGCGCCTGGAGTTTCAGGACATGGTCTATCAGAACCTGGTGACCCCGGGCGCGGCCCAGAGCCAGTCCACTGTTTCGGCCGGGCTGCAGGTGGGCCTCGGAACCAAATCGGCGGCCACCGAGGTGATCATGACCCAGGGTTCTCTGAACCAAACTTCGAATCCGCTGGACGTGGCGATTGAAGGCAGTGGATTCTTCCAGGTACAGAGGCCGGACGGAAGCATTGCCTACACCCGCGCCGGGCAATTCCAGCTCAACAGCCAGGGTACGCTTTGCACCACGGATGGGGACCCTGTCATTCCCAACATCACCATTCCCCCCAACGCGACCGCGGTCACCATTACCCAGTACGGCGTGGTCAATGCGACCTTGCCGGGACAAACGAACCCTTCGCAGCTGGGCCAGCTTCAACTGGCGACATTTCCCAATCCGGGAGGGCTTGAGAGCATGGGCTCCAATCTTCTCGAGACGACACTTAATTCCGGCAATCCAGTGACCGGGAATCCCGGTGGAACCGAGGGAATGGGGACACTGCAGCAGGGGTATCTGGAGAACTCGAACGTGGACGTGGTGACCATGTTCGTGCAAATGGTGCTGGCGCAGAGAGCGTATGAGTCGAATTCAAAGGTGATTAAGGCCGCGGACGATATGTACTCGCAGGTCAATAACATGACGCACTAACCAGCATTTCCGAATGAAGTTTTCAAGGCCTGGGGGGGCAGTATGAGAGCGATAGGTGCAACGGTTCTTGGTGGGATGGCGCTGGCTGCGGGGATTCAGCCTGCAGTCGGCCTTCAGACGGCGGACGGGTCGAATGCTGGCCGGAGCCAATCGTTCAAATCGCTGCCGGCCGACTCGACCATTGCCGCTGCCTCGATTGTCCGGGAAATCGACGATCCGCACAGCGGGGCGCGCTGGCTGCTTCTGCTGAATGCGCTTCATCCGGGGGAACCGGGTCGCCTGGTGCAAGCTGACACTGTCCGGGTCGTGGCATCGCAACCTGAGACCGGGGGACAAAGACCCCCGGTTCCGCCTAAGCCGGTGATTCATGCAGGGGAGCGAGTGATCCTTGAGGAGCATTCCCAGGTGGTTGACGGCCGTCTCGACGCGGTCGCGCTTAATCCGGCCCCGGTGGGCGGTGCGCTCAGGGTGCGGTTGGTGGTTGGCGGATGTGTGGTTCGCTCGGTTGCAGTCGGACCGGGCCGCGTGGCGCTGGATGAGGAGAAGGAAGGCCGGCCGTGATAGCGAAGGGTCGCAGAATGGTTGTCGCGCTTTGGGGTGCGGCGCTGCTGTGTGCATTTCTGTCGCCGGCCGAACTGAGCGCCTCCGGCAACAAGCACATCCCGCTTCTTCCGGGGGCCAAGCCAACGCCTCCCGAGGCGGCGCTCGAGGCTTACATTCAACACGTGCGCGCGCAGCAGGCGGCAGAAGTCAAAACGCCGGGTTCGATCTGGAGCCCGGAGGGGCGGCTGGTGCGGTTCGGCACCGACGCCAAGGCCGCCCGGCTGCATGACGTGGTTTCGATCGTGGTGACGGAAAGCCTTGCCGCCTCAACCGATGGCCAGGTCAAGAATTCGAGGGCCTCGAATGCCAACTCCGGGCTGACATCGCTCTTCGGCGCCCTCAAAGCCTCGAATGCACTGCAAAATCTGGTGGGCATGACCGCAAGTTCGGGACTTACGGCGCAGGGGCAAAGCACGACGAACTCGAGCCTGGCTACGACGTTTGGCGGGGAAGTGGTGGATGTGCTGCCCAATGGAATGCTGGTGGTGCAGGCAACGCGGCAGTTGACGTTTTCGCAGCAGACGCAGGTGATCAAGTTGCGCGGCCTGGTGCGCCCGGAGGATGTGAGCTCCCAGAACCAGGTACTGTCGACAGCCATGACCGATCTCGAGCTGGAGGTAACCGGCAAGGGCATTGTGAACGACTCCACCTACCGGCAGAACCCACTGGTTCGGTTTCTGGAGAGAATCCTGATTTTTTGAGGCAGGGAACAGGGATCAGGGAACGGGGATCAGTTTAATGATGCGGGAACGAAACCTCATGTCGGAGCTGCGAGAGAAGATGAAGCGCCTGCGAAAAATCCTTTGCTATCCGGCGCTCGTGTTTGCACTGCTGACAACGGTGCCGGTTCATTCCGAGTCGAAGCCGCAACTGGCTCGAATCAAGGACGTGGCTACCATTGAAGGGATTCGCGATAACCAGCTGGTGGGGTACGGCCTGGTGGTGGGGCTGCACGGGACCGGGGACAGCTCTCAAACCGTGTTTCCGGCACAGACTCTGATTTCGGCGCTTGAGCGCATGGGCATCACCGTGCCGCAGACGGGATCGAACAGCGCCGGCAACATGCAGGTAAAGAATATGGCCGCTGTCTTCGTGGTGGCGACGCTGCCACCGTTCAGCCGGCCGGGGTACAAGATGGACATTACGGTCTCGTCAGCCGGGGATGCGCGGACGCTTGAGGGCGGGATTCTCCTGATGACTCCGCTTTACGGACCGGATGGCCAGATTTACGCGCAGGCGCAGGGGGCGCTGGTGCTGGGCGGCTACATGGCGGCTTCGGGCGGGAGCAGCAAACAACTGAATCATCCCACCACCGCGCGGATTCCCGGGGGCGCGCTGGTGGAGCGGGCGGTGCCGTTCGACCTGACGCAGATGCACGTTGTCAGCGTGCAGTTGAACGATGCGGATTTCCACACCGCGGAGCGCATGGCTGCCGCCATCAACCGCGCCCTGAGCGGAACGCGGGCGCACGCCGTGGACAGCCGCAGGGTTGAGGTTGCGACGGTTCCGGGAGAAGATATGGCAGCGTTGCTGGACCAGGTGGAGGCAGTCGAGGTGGAGGTCTTTCCAAGGGCCAGGGTAGTGGTCAATGAGCGGACCGGAACCGTGGTCATCGGGGGCACGGTGCGCCTGCAGCCGGTTTCGATTCTGCATGGAGGACTCTCCGTGAATGTCATCAGCGAGACACGGGTGTCGCAGCCCAATCCAGGCTCGGCAGGGAGCACCGAGGTGGTTCAGCAGACCTCCGTTCAGGCCCAGGACAAACCGGTGAACCAGATTGATTTGAAACCAGGCGCTACGGTCGAGGATCTGGTGAAGGAATTGCAGCGGACCGGGGCAGGGGCGCGGGACGTGATCTCCATTCTGCAGGCGATGAAAGAGGCCGGCGCCCTGGAGGCCGATCTGGAGGTCTTATGAGGTCAACGGATGTTGAGGGAGATGCTGAATGACATCGGTATCGGCGACAGAAACGAGCGCGGGAGCGACGACGCAGCCGCAGCCCAGGTTAGTGCGGGCGGCCCACGAATTTGAGGCGCAGATGATGCAGGAGCTGATGAAGCCGTTGACTCGCGGCAGTTCACTTACGGGCGAAGACGATGATTCGAGCCTCGGTTCCGCTGGCGCGTTGGGCCAGTTTGCAACGGAATCATTGGGAAGGGCATTGAGCGAGCGAGGCGGATTCGGGATCGCCGACAGCGTCCTGAAGGATCTGTCTCATTCCGGTAACAAGCCCGTTTCGGTACCGGTAGCGGGAAATTGGATCTGAAAGTACTGAGATGAGGGACTCTCAATGACTAGAGTGATTAAGACGCCCGCCGATAGAACCTGTAAGGAGTAATGCGCATGGACATTCGGAATAGTTTGGATGGATTGAAATCGCTTTTGGGGGTGACCCCGCCCGCCCCGTCGGCGACCCAGGCTGGCAGTGCAACCAAAGCGGCCGGGGCAAGCGGACTGGGCAGCGACATCGCAACCTTCAGCAGCGCAGCAAGTGAAGTATCGCTGACTGCGACCGACTCCGGAATACGCACGGACAAGGTTGCCGCCGTGCAGTCCGCTATAGCAGCCGGAACCTACAATGTCCCGGCATCCGCGGTGTCGTCAAAGATGGTTGACGCCATGTTGGGCGGCGATCGCTGATCGAGCCTGGAGAACCGGGTGCGGAGATGCGGCGCGTGACGAGACAGGACAACGGGAAGGGTCGTGAAGCAATGAAGCGAGCGAGGCCGGCGGATAGAGGCTTCAAGCGCTTGGAAGACCAGGAGCTGAAGGAATTAGTGTCGGAGGCCTCGCATGCGTTGGCTCGTCTGGACACCAGGCGGTTGGAGGAACTGGCGCTCTGCTGCCGGTCGCTCAACCGCGAGCTTGCGCCTGCGGGTTTTCGAAAGCGCGTGGACCTGGCTCGCCAGAGCCGCGAGGCCGCCGAGGAAATGGCAGTATTTGCTCGAGTCATGGAAGCGACGCGGGCCAATCTCGATGTGATGAGGCGGCTTCACGAATTGCGGACGGGGCAACTTGAATACGGTCAGGCGCAGCCGCGGCACTGGGCGGACGCGGAAAGCGGCCATGGGAACCATTAGTTCGGCATTCGACTTGATTTCCGGAGCATTGAACGCCGACCAGTCGGCGCTCAGCATTGTGGCCAATAACGTGGCCAATGCCAATACGCCGGGCTACACCGAGGAGACGCCCAACTGGCAGGAAAACGATCCGGTTCAAATCAATGGGGTTCAGTACGGAGATGGGGTGACGGAGACCGGCGCCACCTCGCTGCGGGACACGGTTCTCTCCGCCCGTCTCGACCAGCAGCAGCAGATGGCGTCGGCATCGAGCGCCCGTCTGACAGCGCTTGACAGTGTGCAGGCCTTGTTCACTCCGGACTCGGGGTCGAGCAGTTCGACAGCGGGAGACATCGGCAACGACCTTACCGGGTTTTTCAGTTCCTTCACTTCTCTGGAGGCCGAACCCACCAATGCCTCTCTGCGTGAAGAAGTGCTTACTTCGGCGTCGACGCTCGCGGGCGATATCTCCAATGCGGCGGCCAGTTTGAACACGCAGCGCTCGGCCCTGGATGAGGAAGCATCCGGTGTCACAAGCCAGGTGAATGCGCTTACCTCATCGATTGCGCAACTGAACCAGCAGATCCAGTCCACCTCGCCCAACGCCGATGCAGGGACGCTCGAGGACCAGCGCCAGGAGGATCTAAGCCAGCTTTCCCAGTTGATTGGAATTAATCAGGTGAAGACAGAAAACAACGGGCTCTCCGTGACCACCACATCGGGGCAGTTGCTGGTTTCCGAGAATTCGAGCTTCCAGTTGACCAGCGGGTCGGTAAGCGGAGTCACGCATTTCTTTGTCGGCACTGCAGACATAACCTCGCAGCTGACCTCGGGCGGTGGCGAGTTGGGAGGCTACCTGACAGCGCGCGATCAGGACATTCCCAGTGCTTTGAGCTCGCTTGATCAGCTTGCGTATGGCATCTCCGCTTCGGTGAATCAGTTGAACAACACGGGCACCGACATGGACGGGAATACGGGCACCGCTGCGAACCTGCTTTACATCTTCAATGAACCCACGCAAGTGGCCGGAAGTGCGCTGGCAATGAGCGTAACGATGACCGACCCCAATCAGATAGCGGCGGCAGGCGCGGGCTTGGGAACCGGCGACAATTCAAATGCTGTCGCGATGGCGAAGCTCGCCAGTGAGTCGCTGATGCAGCCCATTGCGACAACCGCTTTCAGCGTGTCCCAGAATCTGAATGCTTCGTCCCCATCCGCGACCAGCAGCCTCGAAGTTTACGACACTTTGGGAAACAGCTATAACGCTGCGGTGACCTACACCAACCAGGGTGGCAGCACATGGGATTACAGCATCTCGGTGCCCGATGTGCTGACTGCGAATACGAGTGTTTCCGGGTCTGTGAGCTATCGTTTCGGCACTGGAGAAACGGTGAACCAGGGAACGAATCTGACCATTACGGGGAATTTGGCAGGGGGAGGGACTGGGACGATCACGGCGCCAACAGTGACCTCTGGTGAGGCAGTGGGCACTGCCGGGCCACCGTCCACCGGCTACGTGGCGGCGCTCGACGCCCAGATTGCAGCGGCAGGGATCACAGGCGTCAGCGTCTCGAACACGGGAGGCGTATTGACCATCTCCGGAGCCACAGGTACGGCGGGCAGCGTGATCGCGGATCCGGCCGCGTCGGCGAATGCGACGGGGACGCTTACATTCAATGCGAGCGGTGCGTTGGTGAGCCCCGCGGCGAATGTGGCCGGCATAACCTTTTCCGGGCTTTCCGACGGTGCGTCGGCCCTCAATCTTGACTGGAATCTTTATTCCACCGGGAGTGCGGGGAACATCACGGAAACCGCTGCGGCCTCATTGCAGTCGGGCGCAAGCCAGACTGGCACCGCGGGCGTGACGAATGGACCGACGCCGACGGGCTTTTTTTCGAATTTTGTCTCCACCCTGGGAGCAACCGTGTCTGGCGTGCAGGCAGAGAACACGGCCCAGAATGCTTCGGTGACGCAACTGCAAACGCAGAACAACGCCCTCTCCGAGGTCAATCTCAACGACGAAGCCTCAGCCATGTCCACGCTGGAGAGAAGCTACCAGGCGGCTTCGCAAGTGTTTACGATGCTGAACACCATCATGGAATCAGCCCTCAACCTCGGGACGGAGACAACGGTCTCCTGATGAATATGTGTGGCAGCCCGGTGCCTGGAAAGAATTTCGGGGCGGTTGCGCATTCTTTTGAAAGGACGGAAATCGATGCGGGTGGATCCCAGTTATTCTTCGAACCTTGTCACTGCGCTCGATCAGAGCCAGTCAAACGAGCAGCAACTGACGGCCGAGTTATCGAGCGGTGTAAGCATCACGTCCCTGAGCCAGAATCCGGTGGCTTCAGGAGAGAACGTGCTGCTGCTGAATCAGATTCAGCAGGACGATTCATTTACGCAGTCGTCGAGCCTGGTGACAAGTCAGTTGCAGGTGGCTGATTCGACGCTGGGGTCTGTCGTTTCCCAGCTCACGCAGGCTGTTTCTCTGGCCACCAGCGCGAACAACGGGACGATGAATTCGAGCGACGTTCAGTCTGTTGGCAACCAGATCTCCGGCATTCTCGACGAGGTGCAATCCCTGGCCAATACAAGCTATCAGGGGCAATACATTTTTGCCGGAGGGCAGACTTCGACGCTTCCCTTCACGACATCGACTGCGACCTTACCCGCCACAACGACTTATAACGGCGACAACGATGTGAACTATCTTGAGACGCCCGACGGTCAAAAGATCCAGTTGAATGTGCCTGGCAGCCAGATCTTCTCCGCTTCGGGCACAAACAGCGTGTTTGCCGCGCTGAATAACCTGGTGGCTGATTATTCGGGCGGCACTGTCAATCCATCGCAGGCGGTGAGTGATACGCAGGCGTTGGGAACAGCGTTGAACTATGTTTCACAACAGCGGGTGGTGGTGGATAACTCGATCACGCAACTCACTGCCGCATCCGACGCGGTAACCAGCCAGCAAACGCAGTTGACCACAGCGCAGACGAATCTGATGCAGGCGGATGTGGCGACAGTCTCCACACAGCTCTCACTTTCAGAGACGCAGCAAACGGCGCTGGAAGACGTGATCTCGCAGCTCGATTCCCAATCCAACAGCCTGTTCAGCAAGCTGCAATAATCCGCAACGAAGTCCATCCGTCTATACTCGGAGCGGAGGGAAATGCCTTGTTCGCGCCGATCCGTTTTATGTGGAATGCGACCCGCGGCAATCGACTCACACCCTGGCGGAGCGAATACCTGAAGTGGCGTGTGGAGACGTATTCCGGCCAGAAGGCTGAGACCCTTACCCCGAAGAAGATCATGAATTTTGTCTGGATCTCTCGCTGGGAGCTATTGAGTTTTCTGTTGTGGACGGGCCGCCTCGATCGGGAAGTCCACAAGCGGATCTGATCTGGCGCGGTCTTGATTCGAGCGCTCATTGGGGTCACAAGGGCGAGGCTTCGGTTTGCCAGGTTTGCACGAGCTTCGGTCATTCCGGCAACTTCCCTTATCATCGACGCTGGAGATTCTTCGGGCATGATTTTCGGATCAACTCAACTGGCTTCCGTCTTGTTCTCAGCGTGTCTGGTCACCGCTGCCGCAGCGCAGCAGATACCCCCGGCGGAACCGCCGCTGCCGCTGCCCAGCGCGCACCCCGATGCTCCGACGATCCGTGTCACCACGCAGGAAGTGTTGGTTCCCACGCTGGTGGAAAAACCCCACGGCGGAATCGTCTACGGCCTAAAGCCGGACGACTTCGTGCTCGAAGACAACGGCGTTCCGCAGAAGATTCGCGTACAGGAAGAAATGGATACGGCTCCGGTCGCCCTAGTGGTCGCCGTCGAAGAGGGCGGAGTGAGTGCGCTTGAGTTTGACAAAATCGCAAAGCTCGGTCCGCTGCTTGACATGTTTCTGTCCGATGGACGCAGCCAGGCGGCGCTTGTGGGGTTCGACTCCAAACCGCATCTGATTCGCGACTACAGCCATTCCGGCGAGGACCTGAACCAGGCTCTCAAACACATTGAACAAGGCGACGGGGGCGACGCGATCCTCGACACCGTCAGCTATGCAGTGGATCTGCTGGAAGACAAGCCGAAGGAATATCGCCGCGTCCTGCTCATGATTACCGAGGAGCGCGACCACGGCAGCAAGCACACCAAGCCGGCCCAGTTGATTGAGAAGATTGGCCGGTCCGATGTGCTGGTACTGAGCGTGTCGTTTTCTCCTGCGCGGGCTGAGCTGCTCCACGACATGAAGGACAACGGTGACAACCGCACCATGAACATGATGTCCCCGTTGATCATGCTGATCCAGGCCTTCAAGAAGAATGTTTCCAAAGAGGTTGCGCAGATGAGCGGCGGGGAATACACCACTTTCACCGGCGACAAGGGCTTTGAGGAGCGGATTTTGCAGGCGGCCAAGGATACCCGCAACCGGTATCTCCTGAGTTTCAGCCCCTCGAATCCAACGCTTGGGCTTCATACCCTTCGTGTGCGGACTGCCCAGGACTACGGCGCGCGGATTGTGGCGCGCGCGGACTACTGGCTGGAAGCGGAGCCGTGAGAATCAGCTTTCAGCGTTTCCTGATTCCTGAAACGGAATCGTTCGCTGATTTCTCAGGTGAAGCAGGCCGATCTGGACAAAATGCCGCAACTTTTGTGGCATAATGTCCCCATGAGTGAAGCGGCAAGCATCGCACTTGAACCGTCCCCCGCCTTCGCGCTGAGCTGGAGAGAGATCGAGCGCGGCGTCCCGATTTCTCTGCTGGAAGAGTTTTCGGCCTATTCCGGATTTGCGATGAAGGAACTGCTGGACGTGGTCATCCCCGCGCGAACCTTAAAGCATCGCAGGCAACGCCAGGAGCCTTTAAACCTCGACGAATCTGATCGATTGGCGCGCGTCGCCCGCATTTACGAACTTGCCGTGAAGGTCTACGCCAATCGCGATGAAGCCAGGAAATGGCTGAGCGGCGAGAAGCGGCGCTTCGATGGAAAAACCGCCCTGTCTATGTTGCGCACTGAGACGGGCGAGCGGGCGGTCCAGGATTTCCTGATCCAGATAGATGAGGGATATTTCGCTTAGATGGAAATCCGAAGGCCCTCGAATTCATGACGACTCTCTGGCGTATCAGCAAACACTCCGATCTAAGCGGTGCTGGCGGAAAAATAGGCTCCGGCCGGTGGCACTCAAGAGGGAAGCCGGTCGTTTATCTCGCAGAGACACCCGCAGGCGCAATGCTGGAGACCATCGTTCACTTGATCGATCTGGATCGCGAAGAACGCGGCAATCTCCCCTCCTTTTACGACCTGATCAAGGTGACTGTTCGAGATGGAGTTACAACAAAGCCCTTAAACACGCTCGCTGCAGTAAGCTGGCAAGACCGCGTGGATCTCTCGCAGAAGATCGGTGACGCGTGGCTCACTTCAATGGAGACGACTCTCGCCCGCGTTCCCTCCGCAATCATGCCCTATACCTGGAACTACCTGTTCAACCCGGCGCATCCGGACGCACCGCAAGTGAAAATTGCCGAAGTCATTCACGAGCGCTTCGACAACCGCCTGTTCCGGCTTGGCTCGGGCTGAACGCCATCCTGTTTTTGCTGAACTTGGAAGGTTTGCTTCCTGGTCCCACCCGCCTGAAGATGGCACTTACCCGCGCGTTCATGGTAATCTTTATGTAGACACTTGAGAGTGGATCTAAGAAGACAAGAGGAGTAACACACGCCGTGCTGGCGACTGCTAAGAAAACTACCCTGATCGAAAGCTTCCGCACCCATGATTCGGACACTGGTTCACCTGAGGTCCAAATCGCAATTCTGAGTGCGCGTGTTGCTGAACTGACCGAACACTTCAAAACCCACAAAAAGGATCATGCATCCCGCCGTGGATTGTTGCAACTGGTCAGCAAGCGCCGCCGCCTGCTGGATTACCTGAAGACGCACGACGCAGACCGCTACCGCGATGTGATCGGCAAACTCGGAATCCGCAAGTAATCAGAAAGCAAACATTGACCCGGAAGCGCCCAGACCGGATTTTGGTCACGGCCCCCGTTCTACCCAGAGCCTGGGGGCTTGGTGTACCTGGCGAAACCTACCCGCAGCCAGGGCCCGCGCACAGCTATCGGCTGCGCGCGGCCCGGGCATGCAAACCGGAACGCAGGATCGGAGAGCTATCTCCCGCGCCTGGAATGAAACCCAAATCCAATCCAGGAACTCATTCTGCGCATTTTCTGCTTTCCGTGATCGCCAGCCTTCCAACGCCCTTCGGCGCCTTCCCATTACAAATTTCCCAAGCGAAAAAAATGAAACGAGGACTCTATGTCTAAGCATGAAGTATCCGTCGAGCTTGCCGGCGGCAAGCGGTTGGTCTTTGAGACCGGCCGTATGGCCAAGCAAGCC
>Ga0302278_10000858_pt1 | contig 38515 bp, 34 predicted proteins | sample III_Bog_N3_2_FD_194543 | JGI IMG/M metagenome (GOLD analysis project Ga0302278, IMG submission 194543) | Peat permafrost microbial communities from Stordalen Mire near Abisko, Sweden - III_Bog_N3_2 | ecosystem: Environmental > Terrestrial > Soil > Wetlands > Peat | place: Sweden: Abisko... | reverse complement strand
CATTCCGTGCTCACCGATCCTCAGTTCACCAATCCCCAGGCAGGCGATTACACGCTGCAGCCAGACTCGCCCGCTCTGGCCGTGGGCTTCAGCACAAACGGGGTGCCCTTGGCACCGTGAGAGACCCCATAGCCATGGGCACAATCGGGTGCATGGCATGACAGGTGCAAGGCCGGTTCGCGCTGATTGCGTCCCGGCGGATGTGGAGAAGCCCAGCCTACACGGCCTTTCGCCGAAAGCAATCGGCGCTGTGATCGTTGACGATGCCGGTAGCCTGCATCCAGGCATAAACAATCACCGGCCCAACGAACTTGAATCCGCGTTTCTTGAGTACCTTCGAGATCTCTTCAGAGAGTGGAGTCTTTGCAGGAACCGCGCCACTGTTTTTGATTGGCTTCCCGCCTGCCAGCTTCCATATGAAACTCGCAAAGTCCTCGCCTTCATCCTGCATCGCGAGATAAATGCGCGCGCCCTCGATCGTGGCCGCGATCTTGGCTCGCGAACGCACAATGCATGGGTCCTCAAGTAATCGCGCGACATCGTTTTCAGTGAATCGTGCAACCTTCGCCGGATCGAAGCCCTTGAATGCCTTGCGAAACGCCTCGCGCTTACGCAAAATGATGTTCCACGATAAGCCGGCCTGAAAGCCATCCAGCATCAGTTTTTCCCACAGAGCACGGCTGTCATACTCAGGCACACCCCACTCCTCATCGTGATACGCCTGCATCAATGGATCGATTCCAGCCCACGAACAGCGATGCACCGGTTTTGTTTTGGATGAAGTCACAAGCCCTCCCTGGAAAGCAATTTGAAGCTGAAGCAAACTCGTCGGCGCAATCTGTCCTGTCCGATGTCAGAGTCCCTTCCCGCTACGAAAGTTTCGCACGACTTCCGCCGGATCGCGATGCTGGCCATCGATCGCCTCATTCATTGCGCGCATATCGTCCGCGGTTATTTTGCCGGCGAGCGCGTTGAGCGCAGTCTGTATCTGCGGCCAGCGCCGCAGTGCCTCCGCGCGCACAAGTGGAACTGCCTGGTACGGCGGGAAGTAATGCCGGTCGTCCGCAAGCGCCATGAGTCCGAATGCCTGGATCGGCCCGTCGGTGGAGTTGGCGGCAATCATGTCCACCTGGTGCGCATTCAGTGCGCGATAGAGCAGTCCAAGATCCATCGTGCGAGGTGCGGCCACAAACTTGAGACCATATGCGGTGCTCAATCCGGCCAATCCGTCCGGCCTCTGTTCAAATTCATAGCCCGCTCCCAGGCGCCATTCAGGTGTGTACTGCGCTGCCTCGCTCAGTGTCGTCAAGTGCAGCTTTCGCGCATCTTCGCCGCGAATGACCATTGCAAATGTATTTTCAAAACCCAGCGGTGGAGCAATAACAATGTTGTAGCGCGAAGCATAGAGCCGGCTGACCGTGTCGAAAACCCTCTGAGGATCTCGATCGACCGGCTGCTTTAGAACAGCCGTCAATGCTGTGCCTGTGTATTCAACATAGGCGTCTATGCGGCCTGCAACCAAAGCCTGGTGGCAGATGTAACTTCCGGCAAGATAGAACCTGCGCTCCACTTTGAGATTGGATTTGGCCTCAATCTCCTGGGCCAGAAGTTCGCCAAGCACCACTTGCTCCGTAAAATTCTTTGCTCCGATCACGGGATGATCGGAACGCGGCGGAGCACACCCCGCAAGCAGAACCAAGATTACGGATGCAAACACAGACTGGACTCGGTTGCGGAATCTGCTCGTCATTTCGCTGGGACCTTCAAGCGGCGCTCCAACAGCCCAAGTGCCGCATCGGCGGCCAAGGCGAGCAACGCAGCGGGAACGGCTCCGGCGAGCACCAGGCGATTGTCCACTGAGGCCACGCCGCGGAAGATCAACTCTCCCAGGCCTCCTGCTCCCACTGCCGCTGCAATCGTCGCGATGCCTACGCAAGTGACGGTAGCGGTTCTCAGACCGGCAAGAATGAAGGCCGCGGCCAAAGGCAATTCGACCTTGAAGAGCCGCTGCCCGCTTGTGAGCCCCAATGCGCGCGCCACTTCAATCACTGCGGGGTCGATTCCGAGAATCCCGGCGTAGGTGTTTCGCAAAATGGGAAGCAGCGCGTATGCGGTGAGGGCGACAATTGCGATTCGAGCCGCGCGGTCGCCGAGCCACGGCACCGGCAATAGAAATCCGAACAGGGCCAGGGAGGGGATTGTCTGAAAGATATTGGCCGCTCCGATCACTGGCTTGGCCCACCTTGGCGAACGGGTGAGCCAAATGCCCGCGGGCACGGCGATGGCCGTGGCAAATAGCATGGCCGCTCCCGTGAGCCACAGGTGCTCCAGGGTGAGCGTGCCGATTTCACTTCCATATTGCTCGAAGAATCCGGAACTCATGGCCGCTCCTCCCCGGTAGCGCTTTGCCGTCCCCGATGAAAGGCATGAACATAAGCCTCGATCTCCGGTTCACGCGAGCGCAGAAATTCCTCGGGCTCCAGGCTGCAGATCACCTTGCCCTCGCCCTGTAGCACGATGCGATGTGCAAGATACAGAGCCTCATCCAGATCGTGGGTTACCAGCATTACGGTCTTTTTCAACCCGGCCAAAAGGCCGCGCAGCATATCCTGCATCTCGCCCCGTGTGAGTGGGTCGAGGGCGCCGAAGGGTTCATCCATCAGCAGAATCCCGGGGTCGGCGGCGAGCGCACGCGCAAGGCCTACACGCTGCCGCTGTCCTCCTGAAAGACGGTGTGGAAAGCGGCGTCCAAAGACGGCCGGATCAAGGCCTACAGCAGTCAGCAGCTCATTGCTGCGGCGAACGCGCTCTTCGCGCGGGCGGCCCTCCGCCTCCAACACCACGCCAACGTTTCGCTCCACGGTGAAGTGCGGAAACAGCCCCGTTTCCTGAATCACATAGCCCATGCCCCGGCGCAGGCCGATTGGGTCGACATTCCGTATGTTCTCTCCATGGACCACTACATCGCCACTGGTTGGCTCGACCATGCGGTTCACTGTGCGCAGCAGGGTGGTCTTGCCGGAACCGCTGCGCCCCAGAATTGCAGTCGTGGTCCCCTCTTCCAGAGTGAGTGAAATATTGTCCAGCAGCAACCTCTCCCGCGAGACCGCAAAGGACACATTCCGAAATTCAATTGCTGTACTCATGAGCCGGCATCCCGTGCTCTTCAGTGTAAGGGCTGCACGCCTTTAGAGTGGAACGCAAATGGGACTACTCCTATTCGATTCGATCAGCCGGTTCATCCGGCCTTTCATCGGTGCCGACTCAGCGAAAGCGGCGAACTTTCAGAGTATGCCGGCCCGACCGATAGAGACCCATCCTATAGACGGTCGCGCGGCCTTTCGTTGAGGAAATAGGCTGGCGGATTCGAAGCAGCGGCGAGCCAGTCGGGATATTCAACAAACGCGCGATCCGCCGATCGGCGTGCGTCGCACCGACGTAAGAGTTTATTCGACAGTGGAGATTTGGGAGATTCTCGAGAAAAATCGACAAGTTGATTTGTGTCGGATGAAATTGGCTTTTCATGTGAGCACTTCGCAAAATTCCATTGAAACTGCAGAATGTGTCAGGGCACGACTTTATCGCGAAACCAGAGTAACTGCAGCCGAAAGCACAGCGCTCCAGTCGACGCGGCCACCTGGGTGTGGCGACCTTGCGCAGAACTCATAAGGGTACACCAACTCTCGTTTCGCTCTCGCCCCCTGGGTGCGCTTTTGCGAGTAGCCCCGGGGGGATTTCACCCCGAGGCCCTCACACAACCGTGCATGAATCTCTCGATTCACACAGCTCTTCATAGCCCTGCGTTTTTCTCTCGCGAGCGCAAACCTTCTCTGGAGGAAATGGCTCATCCTGGATGCCCAGTTGGCCACGCCTTCCGTCGAGCTATGTCATCCCCTTCGCTCCACGTCCATTACAGACGTTTCAACGCTACTACAGGATGATCCGCCCCTGATCGAAGCATTGGTATTTCGGCCTCGCGTTTCCTGCGCTTGGGCCTTTTCCCTTCCCATCCCCGATCAGGTTCTCACGTTCCATACCGAAGCCTATATCGAGTTCATGCCGCCTATACACCGGCTGCCGCCGGGACCGTAAACAGGTTCCTTCCCGGCTCATCCTGGAACAACTGCACGGCTCCAGTTTCGACAGCACTTGAGAATTTAACGATGCGTCATCGTTCGGTTTGCTTTCGCTCATCTCCTCGATACTTACCTGACATCTTTCCGATGCCTTTTCCCCGGTCATTCACCACCACGCCTTTTGAACGCAGCAGCACCGGGCGGTTTGAAGCCTGCTCCTGCAAGCCGACTCCGGGAGGCCTCCTCCCATCTTCGATACAGCATCAAAAGTTTTCACTTTTGTTCGTGACACACTGCGGTTCAATTAGCTCTCCCTGGCGCACAATGTCTTCATAGCTTCTTCCCTCATCGATGCATCCCGGAGGGGAAGGACCACCCACGGCTTGGTACATTGTGCAAAAAAATTCATGGATGCGCAGAAATCGCCCTTAACCCCTTTTCCCTCACGAATCTGCGGATAACCCCAGCAGAATGATGAGTTTAGAGAGAAAATCCTTCTGTATCAAATTGAAAACAAGGAAGTTGTCCACAGGATAGGGGCTGGGGTAGGTACTCGGTCACCGCAGCACGACGGCTAGCGCAAAGCCGTCATATCCCTTGGTTCCAACCGTCTGCAGCACTGTCGCAGTCAAGCGAGGCTCTACAGCCAGCATCTCGGTGAACCGCCGAACTCCCAACACATTCGGATCGGCGCACTCCGGATCAACGACCTTTCCATCGCGCACCACGTTGTCGGCAACGATCACCGTTCCCGGACGCGAAAACTTCAGAGCCCAGCGCAGATACTCCGGGTAGCCCTTCTTGTCGGCGTCGATGAAGATCAGGTCAAACGGCGCTGAGGCGCAGTCTTTCAGCGTTGGAAGCGTATCGAGCGCCGGCCCGACAATCAGATCCACCGAATCCAGAACGCCGGCGTTTTCCAGGTTGGCCCGGGCAACCTCAGCGTGGCGCGGATCCAGTTCCAGCGACACAATGCGCCCGTCGCCCGGCAGCGCGCGCGCCAGCCAGATCGTGCTGTATCCGCCCAGGGTTCCGATCTCCAGGATGCACCGCGCCCCGGAGATACGGACCATGAACTCAAGAAACTTGCCCTGAAGCCTGGTCACGTCGATCGGAGGAAGCCCCGCCCGCTCATTCGCCAGCAGCGCGGCTTCGAGCATGTCCTCGGCCGGGCTGAGCCGGTCGCCGAAGTAGTTGTCGACCTGCGTCCATACTTCCTGCATCGTTCGTTCCTCGGCTAAATTCGCTGGCCGCCGCTCAAGGTCAGAATTGTATTCAAGAAGGCCCTCAGCTCTGGGCAGGCCATCGTTGCGACAAGCAAATCTTTACCTCGCAGGATTCGATTCGCGTCGCGGACTTTGATATAGCTTTCCCTGCTCTTGCCTATTTCAAAGATTTCCTTGATGTGGTAGGACGGAGGCCGGTTGTGGTTTATGGACTCCGGTTGGCCCGGCGGTGCATTCTTGTTGCTTTTGGCAAGTTTCTGGATTTCACTCCAAAAAGGCAAGAGCCAAGCTTCGAAATCGTGCAATGCCACATGTGGGTAGAAACGATTGTTCAGGCCTACCCAAGTACGCATCTTTTGTTTGGCGTCGGCGGCATCGACGAAGTCATTCGTTCCTGTGTAGACATCAGTCAGGACAATCACCGCATCTGCTGGATCTTGCCCGCCAAGAAGATTGTCTACCGTGGCACGGAGTTTTCTTTCTTTCGGAATTCGCCCATCGTACTTCCTCAAAATGAGACGAGGCATCTTGTCAGCAAGTCGAGCGGCGAGAAACGCTCGCAGATGGGGCAAGAATGCCTTCTCTGTTTTTCCCTCGACCAAAATAGCTATCCTCAAGGGCGTGCTCCAAGGGTGCCATTGCTCCAAAGTTCATCGAGCGAGTAGTCGTTCAACCAAACGGCAAGGTCGAGTTGGTCGGCCCATTTCAGAGTTGTCATGTCTTCGTCATTCGAATCCATGACGACAATTTCCTCTGGGCGAAGAAATCGAATCAGTCTGTCCGAGTGAGTGGCAACCACCAATTGCGTCCGGTTGGAAGCTTCTCTGAGCATGTCTGCCAGAAGGCTGAGCAGTTCCGGATGCAGGCTGACCTCAGGTTCATCCAAGAGTGTGAGGGCAGTCAGGCCAGGGCTCTGTAGCAAAGTCGCCAACCACAGAAAACGGAGCGTCCCCTCGGAAAGCTGGTGCATGTAGAAGGGCTTCGAGAATCCCGAGTCCCGCCACGCCAAGGCAAGGGTGCCAGCTGCAACCGGTGGGAAATCGAGCCGCTCAAAGCGCGGAAAAGCGGCACGCAGGGTGTCCTCGATCGCCTCGAATCGATACCTCTCAGCCTCCCTCAGGTAAAAGAGGCATGAGACAAGATCCTCACCGTTTCGCCCCGGCAGCAAAGCGGGCTGCATTGGCTGCGGAAGGCGCACAGGCGCACGTGGATTCACATTTAGCACATGGTAGAAAGTTGATGAAGATAACCGATTGCGAAAGTCCTCTGGTTGTTGGAACATCTTTGGCACTTGATACAAGGATGTTTCCAGTGGGTTGTGAGCCCAGTTCGGTTGGACTGGTTTTGTAAGCTTTTTTGTGTTGACCTCATAGTAGCGAATGTCCGTTCCGTAGGAGTCTATATGAAGAAAGGGCTGTAAATGGCCGGGCCGCACCTGCGCGAGCCTTTCTTCACTAATGGTGTACGCGACTCCTTGTGGCTTCAGCCTCAGGGAGTATTCCAGGGGCTTGTGCCCGGGGACCGTCATTGCGATGCTGAGGTGCAATGAGTCAGACCGATCATATGTCAGGACGTTACTCAACCCTGAATAGTCAGATATGGACTCTGACAATTTGCCGTGGGCCGAGTTAGCCAGCAGCGCTAGAACATCGAGCACCGAGGTCTTTCCGGTTCCGTTGGCTCCGATCATCACCGTGAGCGGACGAAGGCTTAATCGCACGTCCTGGAGACGCCGAAACCCTTGGATTTCCAAGTCTTGAAAGCGGTATGCCTCAGGTATCATCGTTTTTTCGCCCATATTGTTTCGTGCCCGCAGGTCGTTGTCAACGATTCAGAAGATATCGCTTGACTCCGTACCTCTAGTCCTCATTCTAGAGAAGATGATTGAGTTCTACTTATCCCGCGCCACCACGAAGTCAGGCACCCAAAGCAGCGCACGCTTGAATTCGGAATCGGGCAGCGGCGCCAGTGCCTTACGGCTTTGTTCGGCGTAGCGGTCGGCAACGGACATTGCATATTCCACCGAGCCGTTGCGGATCAGTATCTCTTGAATCTGCTCGCGGGTCACATGCTCGAAGCTGCGGTCATCCAGAACCTTCTGGATCGTCTGCCGGTCGGATGCGGTGCCATGGTCGTGAGAGTGGATTACAGAGAGAGTAGCCTTGCCCTCGCGCAGGTCGCTGGCAACGGGCTTGCCCAGAACCTCTTCCGTCGCCGTAAGGTCGAGCACGTCGTCGACAATCTGGAACGCCAGCCCAACCGCGCGGCCATAGGCAGCCAGGCTCGTCTCCTGCGCCTCGGTAGACCCAGCCAGCACCGCGCCCAGGCGCATCGAAACCGCGAAAAGGCAAGCAGTCTTGCGGAAGATCAAGTCGTAATACTCGGCCTCGGAAACAGCCTTGCCGAGCTTTTGAATCTGTAGCAGCTCGCCCTCGACCATCTGCTGCGTAAGCCCGATCAGCAGCTCGAGCACACGCAAATTCTTCTCTTCCAGAGCCACTTTGAAGGCCTGCATGTAAAGCCAGTCGCCGGCCAGCACGCATTTCTCGTTGCCCCAGGTAGTGTTGGCGGAAGGCCGGCCCCGCCGCGTATCGGCGTCGTCAATAATGTCGTCGTGAACAAGGGTTGCGGTGTGAACCATCTCCACCACCGCGCCTAGCCGGATTGAGCCCTGACCTGAGTAGCCAAGCAGGTGCGCGGACAGCAACAACAGCGACGGCCGTATCCGCTTGCCGCCGCCCTCGCGCAGATATTCGGCGATCTCCGTGATCGTGCTGACGCTGGAGGCGGCGTCGCGGCCCAACTCCTGCTCGATGGCCACGAGGTCATCCCGCAGCAAATCGAAAAACTCTCTCCCCGTCGCTATCGCTAGTGTGCTCAATGCTCTCCGGTTCCCGTGCTTTATCCTACAGTGCGGCTGCTGCGATTGCTTGGCTGCTGCAGGGAAAGGCCGCCGCACCGCAGGTGCTCAATTGGTGCGGTAGTTCGTGAACTGCAAATCCACTCCCAGATCCTTGCCCCGCAACAAAGCGATAATCCCTTGAAGCTCGTCGCGGTCTTTACTGGATATTCTGACTGTATCGCCTTGGATGCTCGCCTGGGCTTTCTTTTTTGAGTCTTTGACCAGACGAACGATCTCCTTGGCCTTTTCAATCGGGATGCCGACCTGCAGCTTGATCTTCTGGCGAACGCTCTTGCCGGTCGCCTCTTCCACCTTTTCGTAGGTTAGATTCTTGAGCGACACGCCGCGCTTCACCAACTTCTGCCCCAGTATCTCCTTGACCGCCTCCAGATGGTACTCCCCATCGGACGCGAGCAGAATCTCCTTGTCGGCCTCTGCCAGGTTGATCTCTGAATGGGAGTCCTTCAGGTCAAAGCGCTGCCGAACCTCCTTCAGCGCCTGGTCAATGGCGTTGCGGACCTCCTGCATGTCCACCTTGCTGACGATATCGAACGAATTCTCCTGTGCCATGTCTTTCTTCCTATCCTCAAGCCAATAAAAGGCTGCCGTACGCAGTACCCTGTATCAGTTTCCCACGTCTGGCCCAAGGCGAAACAGCCTGAGGAAGTTTTTCGTCGTCGCAGAGGCGATTTCTTCGTCTGAGGCGGCTAGGAGACCAGCCAGCGTGTGGGCTGTCCTGGCTACCCAAGCCGGCTCATTGCGCTTGCCGCGATCGGGAGCCGGAGCCAGCCATGGTGCGTCCGTTTCAACCAGAAGCCCCTCCAGTGGGATCATGGCAGCCACATCGCGCAGTGGCTGGGCCTTCGGATAAGTAAGATTTCCGGCAAAAGAAATCAGAAACCCCAGGTCAAGCGACCGCCGCGCCTGTTCCCATCCCGCACCAAAGCAGTGCATCACACCGCCAAGCCCGGTAGGCCGCCAATGTTCTTCCAAAACCAGGAGAAGATCGTCCCATGCGTCGGCAGACTCGTAAGTTCCACGGCAATGAATCAGGACAGGCCGCCTTCGCGCGGCGGCAATTTCCAGTTGCCGGATAAGCCCCTTGCGCTGGATTTCGTGCGGCGCGCCCTCATGGTAATAGTCAAGGCCAATTTCCCCGCAGGCGATCACTTCCGGCTCCGCCAACAGGCCGTCGAGTTTGGCATGGACGGCGTCATCCGCCTCAGTCGTGTTATGCGGATAAATCCCGGCGCTCGCGTAAAGCCGCGGGAATTTCGCGCCCTGCGCAGACTGAGGGTTGAACTCCCGGCATAGAGCCAGCGCCCCGTCCATGCCCGAAGCATGTTCGCCAATGCCGATAGCAAGCACTGTCCTGACGTCAGCCTCCCAGGCGCGTGTCAGCATGGCCGCCCGGTCTTCGGAGTAGCGCGCACTATCCAGGTGGGCATGGGAATCAATCAGCAAAACATTTCTCCAGCGGTAAAATCGTCAGCTCGAAAGGTGCGACGTAAAATCCACTACGAGAAGTCCCAGGTGCTGGTGGAAATGATCGAAATCGCTGTCGCGGTGCAGCAGCCTGTGCCCTTCTTCAATGCAAAACGTTGCCACAAGGCAATCAATTGTGTTGCGGATCGTCACACCCATGCCTCGAAGAACGCGATAGTTGAGGGCGGACTGAACCGCAAGCTCTCGGCTTCCCGTCTCGAAAATCGCAAACCGGCTCATTGCGGACAGGGTGGCGGCAAACCGGCTGTTTTCCCTGATTCCCTGCAGCACTTCCGTCAGGATTAAGCTCGTGGTCCCGATGCGCTGCAAGCCGATTTCCCGCTCAAGCCACTCCGTCTGTGGATTTGAAAAGTTTCCCAGGTAGTCTATGAGGACGGAAGAGTCCACAATCACCATGGCTTATCGCGATGCCCCGGCAGCTTGGCCGGCCGGCAATGGTGAGACCGCAAAGGCTTGAGTCGGTGCAGCGTCTTGCACCGCGACGCTGCGTTTCGCCAGGATCTCTTCGTCGGAGGCAATCCAGTCGTCGTCGTGTCCGCGCCAAACCACTGTCCCCCGGAGCTGGCGGAGTTCCTCCTGGGCCTTGAGACTGACCAGGAGCTCAAGCCCCCGTTCCACAACGGCCTTCTTCGTAGGCCCATTAGTAGCCGCCATTGCCCTGGCCATCAACTCGTCGTCAATATCAATGTTGGTCCGCATCGCCCGCACGCCCTCCCGATGTGTAAGGATAGCACGATTTATGTGTATGCCCACTGCCCTCAAGAGCATCATTTAGACGGAGTGAAATGGACAGAATTGACGATAGAGAGCAGCGGCAGAAGGCCATCATGCAGCTAAAGGTACGTTGAGTCAAATTCACCGGCAGAATACCTTTCAACAAGATCACCTGCCGAAATACTGCATCTATGGGGATCGAATAATTCGATATTCAATTCGCACGCGGCGCTGCCGCAGGAGATGCATTCTAAAGCCCGGCGTTCATCAATGGCCATGGATCGCCACTGCCGGCATTTCTTTCTTTCAGTATCGAAGGTCTCGACCCACGGCCGTTCGGGGAAAATGCCGTTGTCTTTTAGGAAAAATGTACGGCCTCTCCAAGGCTCGACACTTGGAGGACCAGATTCCTTGATTTCCTGAATCACAATCTTCTGAATGTGCCCATACGGGTTAACAACCTTAAAGCTCTCTGTATCTTCTCGGACCCGAATCGAAAGAGGGTAGCGAAACGTGAGTCTATATGCGGTGTCGTGGTATTCCAGCCACCCAGAGTTCTTGGCGTTTTGAGCTTGTTGGGAATTTGCCTGCAAGCCAATGGTTAGTAGGACTAGAATCCCGGCTTTAGCGAATTTGTGCTTGAATTGGCGTTCCCTCCGGATGTGACCCAAAGGAACTTAAGACCTGAAGATATCTCTTGCAACCGCGTGAGATATTCCAGATTCCGCTTGTTGAACGGCAACAGAATCGCTATTTCAGCCGTGCCCCCAGCGGCACATCTTCCAGGAACCCAGCCAGCACCGGAGCTCCATCCGGCAGCGAAGCCGCCAGCAGCATCCCATTCGATTCCAGCCCCCGCATCTTCCGCGGCGCCAGGTTGGCCACGATCACGATCTTCCGCCCGATCAGCTTCTCCGGCTCGTAATACTGTGCAATCCCAGCAAGAATCTGCCGCTTTTCGTATCCCAGATCCACTTCCAGCCGAAGCAGCTTGTCAGCCTTCGGAACGCGCTCCGCGACAAGAATCTGCGCCACGCGCAGGTCGACTTTCACGAAATCGTCGATGGTAATGTGTTGCCGCTCCTGGGCCGTAGCCGCACCTTCCGCCGGATTCAAAGGCGCGTCCGCCGGAGCGGCAATCGGCGTTGAGCTGAGTCTGCTGCTTGCCAGTTCGGCCGCGACCGGATGCACTTTCGCGGTGTCAACCGGCTTTTCAGCATCCACCGGACCTGGGGTCGTAGACGTGAGCGCGGCATCTTCCGCTCTTGTCGCCTGATCCGCCGCTATCGGGGAGACCGAGGGCGAACCGACGGCCGGAGAAGGAGCCACGGTGGGCGCCGGTGGCGCAGGCTCTGGCGAAATTGCTAGAGACGATGCAGCAGACTCGGGCGCTGAGTGCGCTGCGTTCTCCTGTTGGGTAGCGGCTTCAATTACGGTGCGGCTGTTTTCATCTTCCAGGTTTTGCATACGGTCGATTGCGTCCTTTTCTGCGCGGGGAAACAGTGGTGCGGGCTCGCCAAGTTTTGTTCCAGCCTTCAACCCGCCCCACGCGAGCTGGGTGAGGAAGGCGTGGGTTGCAGCTTCGGCAATCTCCCCCTGTCCAAGCTGGCGCCAAACCTTGGCGGCGGAGTCCGGCAAGATCGGATAAACCAATGCAGTTATGATGCGAATCGCCTCGGCTGCCGTTGCCAGCACGCGTGCTTGAAGACCCACGTGGTCCGCTTCCGATCGATCCACACGCCGCTTCCACGGTGCATTAGCCGTGAGGTAGCCATCGGTCTCGGCCACCAGGCTCCAAAGAGCCCTCAAGGCTTCGGAGAAATTGAGCGCATCGAACTCCGGACCAAACGCGGCAATGGCGTTGACTGCCGATGTGCGCAGCGCGGCTTCAGCCGGGGTCTCCGCTCCAGTCTCCGGCACCACTCCGCCACAGTATTTATGCACCATGTTCACAACCCGGCTCACCAGGTTCCCATAACCGTTCGCCAGGTCGGCGTTGTAGCGCTGCACCAGCGCGTCGAAGCTGAAGCTCCCATCCTGCCCGAACGGAATCTCGCGCAGCAGGAAGTAGCGCAGGGCATCGGCGCCGAGCACAGCCTGCACGGTCTCAGCGCGGACGATGTTTCCGCGCGACTTGGACATCTTTCCCTGGTCGAACAGAAGCCACCCATTGGCCTTCACCGACCGCGGCGTAGGGAGCCCGGCAGCCATCAGAAACGCCGGCCAGTAAACGCAGTGGAAGCGGCTGATTTCCTTGCCGATCAGGTGCATGTCCGCCGGCCAGAACTTCGCGAAGCGCGCCTGATCAACCGGATCGTCTGACCCGTACCCGAGCGCAGTGATGTAGTTGGCCAGCGCGTCCAGCCACACATAAATCACATGCTTCTCGTCGCCGGGCACCGGAATGCCCCACGAAAAACTTGTTCTGCTAACTGACAAATCCTTCAATCCCGAGCGCACAAACGAGATGACCTCGCGCCGCGTCGACTCAGGCCCCATGAACCCGGGATTGGCCTCGTAAAACTCCAGCAGCTTCCGCTCAAAGGCCGAGAGCTTGAAGAAGTAATTCTCTTCGCTCACCGTCTCCGTAATCCGCCCGCAATCGGGGCAGGCCGTGCCGGGAGGGCCATCCACATAGGCCTCATCGGAAACGCAGTACTGGCCCGTGTATGCGTCTTTGTAAATGAAGCCTCTGTCGCGCAGAACAGTAAAAAGCCGTTGAACTCCTGTTTTGTGGCGTTGCTCCGTCGTCCGGATGAAGTCGTCGTAAGTAAGTCCAAGCTGGTCCCACAAGCCGCGAAATTCAGCCGAGATGGCAGTGGCAAATTCAGCAGGCGTGCGGCCCGCCAGCGCCGCCGACCGCTCGATTTTTTGCCCATGTTCATCCGTGCCGGTAAGGAACCAGGTATCGATCCCCAGCGCCCGTTTCCGCCGCGCAATGGCATCGCAAACAATGGTGGAGTAGGCGTGCCCCAGGTGCGGCCGCGCGTTCACGTAGTAAATCGGCGTGGTGAGGTAAAAGCGGGTTGGGCATTGCGCGGAATTCGTCATGGGCGGGGTCTTGCGTTTCATTCCCTACGGTCAGTTGGCGGGAATCAAACGGCAATCTCCTATCCATCTTACGGCAATTCACCGGCATACCCAAAAATGCCCCGTGCCCCATCCTTGCGATTTCTTTCTATCGCAAGGGTGGGAAACCACGAACCTCCTTCTCCGTTCTTCCTGAACTGCCGGGACTGCCCAAACGGAAGCCCCGACCCATCCCAGGTGGTAGAATCGGCCTTGAAAATCAAGGTTTTCTGAGGCATATCGACGTGTATCTCGAATTACAAAAAAGGCTCGATGCGATTCTTCGCACGGTTCTAAAAGAGAAGTACGATCTCCAGCAGGAGACCATTCCGCTGGAGATTCCGCCCGATCTGAAATTTGGCGAGCTGTCCACGCCCATCGCCTTCGAACTGGCGCGCAAGCTCCGCAAAGCCCCCAAAGCGATTGCCCAGGAGATCGTAGCAGCGCTCGGAACCGTGGACGGTTTCGCAGGCTTCGAAGTCGCCGGCGCCGGCTACATCAACGCGCGCCTTGACCGCGGAGCCGGAGTGCGCATGGTTGCCGGCGGAGAGACCCTGGCGCGCCCGTCGAGCGGCCTCCATTCCCTGGTCGAGCACACCAGCATCAATCCCAACAAGGCCGCCCACGTCGGCCATCTGCGCAATGCCATCCTGGGCGACACGTTTGTCCGCTTGCTGCGCGCCGCCGGCCAAAAAGTCGACGTGCAAAACTACATCGACAACACCGGCGTCCAGGTAGCGGACGTGGCTGTGGGTTTTCTGCATTTGGAAGGGAAATCCGCGGCAGATGTGCGGCAGCTCCTCAAAGATCTGAAGAGCAGGGCCGAGCGCATCGATTACTACTGCTGGGACCTCTACGCGAAGACGTCGCAGTGGTACGAGCAGGGAAACGAAGAAGAAAATGCAGCGCGAAAGAAGCTCCGCTATGCAACACTCCACGAAATTGAAGAGGGTGGCAACGAGACGGCCGAGATCGCGGAGCTGATTTCGACAGCAGTGCTTAGGCGGCATCTGGAAACGATGCTGCGGCTCGACGTTGAATACGATTTTCTGCCGCGAGAGAGCGAGATTCTACACCTCAAATTCTGGGACGCAGCCTTCGAGCAATTGAAGCAAACCGGCGTGCTTTACTTCGAGACCAAAGGCAAGAACAAAGGCTGCTGGGTCATGACGCGTCCCGGCGCCGATGTTACTGAAGGCGAGACAAACGAAGACGCCAAAGTTATAGTTCGCTCCAACGGCACAGTAACTTATGTAGGCAAGGACATCGCCTACCACTTATGGAAGTTCGGTCTGTTAGGCAAGGACTTCGGCTATAAGCCCTTCTTCGCTTATCCGGATCATGAGTGCTGGATATCCGCGGTCGAAGGCGATGAGCCCCATCCGCAATTCGGCGGAGCGCAAGCCATCTATAACGTGATCGACGCCCGCCAGAGCGACCCGCAAGCCAATGTGATTCAGGCATTGCGCGGCATGGGCCACACCGAGCAAGCGGATCGCTACACGCATTTCAGTTATGAAATGGTCGCCCTCACCCCGCGTTGTGCAGTTGAGCTGGGCTATGACGTTTCAGACGAAGATCTAGCGCGCCCTTACATTGAAGTCAGCGGCCGCAAGGGCTTCGGCGTCAAAGCCGATGACCTGATCGACAAGCTCATCGCCGCCACCAGCGCCGAGGTCGAAGCACGCCAGACCGTCAGCGACGAAACCGAGCGCCGGCGCATCGCCGAGCAGATCGCCATCGGCGCGCTGCGTTACTTCATGCTGAAGTTCACGCGCAATTCCGTAATCGCATTCGACTTCAAGGATGCCTTGAGCTTCGAAGGCGAAACCGGCCCCTACATTCAATACGCCGTTGTGCGTGCGCGCAATATCTTCCGCAAGGCCGCAACGGAACCGGAACAAGTCTTTGCCGAGTTAGTAGGAATCGACGCTGCGAGTTATCTAATTGGCGATGAGAACGAAGATATCTGGGCCCTCTGGCTGCGCGCCGGCCGTCGCACCATGGTGCTTGAGCAGTGCATTAGTACCTCCGAGCCGGCTTACTTAGCCAAACACGCATTCCAGTTAGCCCAGGAGTTCAACAACTTCTACCACAAGCACCACATTCTCACCGAAGAAGACCCCGCGCGGAAAACATTCCTGCTTGCCACAGCGGCAGTTGCCCTCCGTGAGTTGATCGAAGTGCTGAGCTGGCTAGGAATCGAAAGCCCCGAAGCAATGTAGAAGCTATTTCATGAGCGGGTTTTGAAAGGGCACGACTTCAGTCGTGCCGCAAATGGTGCAGGAGAATGGTGGGCTTTAGCCCCTGAGGGAATTGCCCGTAGCGTTGGCAGCTGGGTGCCCCATCCTTTCGCCTTCCTTCTGGCGAAAGGGTGGGAAACCACAAATCTCTCATCACCGAATTAACGCACCCCTCACAGCGGCAGATAAAAGAAATTCCGCGATGTTCCGAGCGGCCGCCACGCGGCGGAGCATGCCTGCGTTCCATCGAACCGAGCCACAACCGCCCGCACGTTTTTCTTCCGCAACACATCCAGGGCCGCGGGATTCTCAGCCAGCTTCCCACACCCTTGTTCCGCGCTCTCCTCCACAAACCCGTGTCCCGTCTCGACAATCGCAGTCATCCGCAGCCCAGCGTATCGTACCCAGTAAGGGTCGTCCCAGCAAGCCGCGTCGCCCATGCATGCAACCTCCGCACCGCGTGGATAGTGCGCACCAAGCTCCGCTCCAGCAGAGTCGAAAGCCGCACTGTAGATCCCATGCAGTGGCCGCGCGCCCTCGTGCAAGGAAGTCTTCCATTCGCGCAAAGTATCCTGAAATCCAAAGAGCAGAACCAGCGAAGCAGTGAACAGAACAGCCGCGTGCAGCAAGCGAGTTTCTCCCCCGGCAACTGCGCTCACAGAACAGGCCGCGTACACGGCGGCAATCAACACCAGCGCGAAGACAATATAGCGAGCCTCCAGGTAAACCACGGTATAGAGACCGATGCACCCAACCGCCAAAGCAAAAGCCATCGGTACGATCGGATCGGCAAACGACTTTTCGCGCAACCTGAAACCCCAGCATCCCAACAAAGCGGCAAAGAACACTACCTGAAATCGCATAACCATCGTTGCGCCCAGCACCGATAGGTCATACTTGACCTCCGCCAGCGTCTCGCTAAGCACAAACCGCGGGTTCAGCCCTTCCGACCAATAGGAAAGATCGGTCCATTGCGGCGTCGAACCAAAGGACTGCGCCCCGCCGTAATACGAGATTGACGGTGTCCTCGCCAGCAATTCACCAGGATGCGTGAAGTTGGCTATCGCCGTTCGCGGTTCCCATCCAGCAGGATCGGCGACGGGATTGAAGCGGTCTGCATGGTTTACATACCAGGCCATGTCCAGCCGCCCCGCCTCGCCAATCGTAAAGCGCCCCCGCAGCGCCGAAATCTGCCAAACCAACGGAGCGGCTATCACCACAAAGACCAGCAACGCCAAAGCCAGCCGGCCCAAAACTCTAACCCTCCGCACATGCACTGTAGCTGCCAATAACACCCAGAGCAAGAAGAACGGAAACCCAAATGACTTCGCCCAGAATGCCAGCCCCCCGCATACACCTACCGCAAAGTAAGCCAGAATGCTGTCCTCAGCCAGAGCCCAAAAAAGCGCGGCCACGGTGAGAATCATGAAAGTGGAAACCAGCGTATCCGGCTTGATGTTGTTCAGGTCGAGCGAAGCAAAAAAGTAAGCAACAATTGCCACCCATACATAAAGGGTTCGCGCGGGAACCAGCGCATTAGCACTGATCCCGCGAGCCACCATAAGCCTCCGCACGGACGCCGCCAGCGCAACCGCTGCCAAGACAAACGCCAGGCCCAGCAGAGCGTCCACCAGGCGCGCCGCCATCATCTCGTACTGCACGCGGAACCCGAACAAGGCCCTTCCAAGCGCCAGCAGAGAAGGATAAAACGGAAACCAATTTGCATTGATCGCAGAGTGCCACTGTCCATCCTTGATTGCGTCCGAGAGGTCGAAGTATGCCACAGTATCGGCATCGGTGCGATAAGCGCCGAAGAGCGCATTCATCAAGCTGCAAAAGGCAATGGCTGTATAGACGAGCCAATCCGCGATTGCCGGAATCGATGCGGGTTCATTCGCCTGCCGCTCTTCAATCGATGCAGCCTTGCGTAAATTCATTTGTCCTCGCAGGGTGCCGCTGGGGTGGTCGCTTACCCACGGCACGTACATCAGCATAAGCAAATTGGCCGTGTGCGCCCAGACGCAATGGCCTAAAGACTATTTGAAATGAATAGGTTACATCTTATCTAGCTTCTTTTCAAGGGCTTACGTTTGATCTGGTATACAATCCGAACATGAGTCGTATATCCGGCCTTGATGCCGGAGCTTCTTCTAAACGTCCAACTCCCCAGAGGGCCCTATGACTGCTCCCCGCGAAAAGAATGAGCCGCGCAAGCTGCCCATGATGCCCATTCGGGACATGGTGATTTTTCCGTATATGATGACGCCCTTCGTGGTCGGCCGCGAGTCGAGCGTGCGCGCCCTTGAAGAAGCGCTCACCGGCGACCGCAAGATTTTTCTCGCCACCCAGCACGACGCATCCATTGACGAACCCAAGGCCAAGGACATCTACCAGGTCGGCTCCATCTGCAACATCGTGCAGAGCGTCAAGATGCCCGACGGCAATATCAAGGTGCTGGTTGAGGGCGTGGAACGCGCCAAATCCATCGAGGTCAATGACCGCGACGGCTTCTTCGTGGCAACCGTCCGCGTGGGCAAATCGCAGTTCGAAATGACCCCGGCTGCCGAGCAGTTGATGACGCGCGTGACCAGCCTCTTCGAGCAGTATGTGAAGCTGCAGCAGTCGCTCAACTACGAGACGATCATTGCCACCGTGCGCATGGACGAACCGGCCAAGCTGAGCGACACCATCGCCGCCAATCTGCAACTGGGCATCGAAGAAAAGCAGGAACTCCTCGCCATCTTCGACCCAGCCGCGCGGCTGGCGCGCATCGCCGATGTCCTAGATATCGAGATTGAGAAGCTCGATCTCGACCGCAACATCCAGTCGCGCGTAAAGCGGCAGATGGAGCGGGCGCAAAAAGAGTATTACCTCAACGAAAAGATCAAGGCGATACAAAAAGAATTAGGCCGCGGCGAAAAGAGCGAGTTCGACGAGCTGCGCAAGAAGATTGAAGCCGCCGGTATGCCGAAAGAAGTGCTGGACAAGGCCATCCAGGAGCTTAAAAAGCTTGAAGCCATGCCGCCCATGTCGGCCGAGTCCACCGTCAGCCGCAACTACATTGACTGGCTGCTGGCTGTTCCGTGGAAGAAACGTTCCAAAGAAACACGCTCCATCGACTACGCGGAAAAGGTGCTCAACACCGACCACTACGGTCTCGAAAAAATCAAGGAACGCATCCTCGAATTTCTTGCCGTGCGCCAACTTGTCAAAAATCCAAAAGGTTCCATTCTCTGCTTCGCCGGCCCCCCCGGCGTTGGCAAAACATCGCTGGGCATGTCGATCGCCAAGGCCACAGGCCGCAAGTTTGTGCGTCTCTCGCTGGGCGGCGTGCGCGACGAGGCGGAGATCCGCGGCCATCGGCGCACATACATCGGCGCATTGCCTGGTCAGATCATTCAGCACATGAAGCGCGCCGGCACCAAGAATCCCGTCTTCCTGCTCGACGAAGTGGACAAGATGGCTTCGGACTTCCGCGGCGACCCCGCATCGGCGCTGCTTGAGGTGCTCGACCCGGAGCAGAACACCACATTCCAGGACCACTATCTCGACGTGGATTACGACCTGTCGCAGGTGCTCTTTGTGGCCACGGCCAACGTCATGCACACCATCCCCGCGGCGCTGCAAGACCGCATGGAAGTGCTGCGGCTGCAAGGCTACACAGAGCAGGAGAAGCTGGAGATTGCGCGCCAATACCTGGTGAAGAAGCAGCGCACGCAGACCGGCCTGAGCGAAAAGAACATCGTCTTCGCCGACGATGCGCTTCTTGAAATCATCCGCTACTACACGCGCGAAGCAGGCGTGCGAAATCTCGAGCGCGAAATCGGCAATGTCTGCCGCAAAGTCGCGCGCAAGGTCGTGAAACTCGGAGCCAAACACAAGGAAGAACTTACCGCCGCGAACATCAATGAATATCTCGGCGTGGCCCGTTATCGCGATTCCGAAGTGCACGAGAAGAGCGAGGTTGGCCTTGTCACCGGCCTGGCCTGGACTGAGGTTGGCGGCAGCATTCTGACCACCGAAGTGCAGGTGCTGGACGGCAAGGGCAAGCTCACCATCACCGGCCAACTGGGCGACGTGATGCAGGAATCGGCGCAGGCCGCGCTGAGTTACATTCGCGGCAAGGCGCAGGCGCTTGGCCTCACCCGCGAGTTCTATCGCAACGTCGACCTCCATCTTCACGTACCTGAAGGCGCAATCCCCAAGGACGGTCCCTCGGCCGGCATCACCATGGCCACGGCCCTCGCCAGCGCATTGGCCAAGATTCCCGTGCGACGCGACATTGCCATGACCGGCGAAATCACGTTGCGCGGCAAGGTGCTGGCGATTGGCGGGCTCAAAGAAAAACTGTTGGCCGCCCTGCGCGCCGGCATCTTCGAGATCATCCTCCCGCGCGCCAACGAGAAAGACATTGCCGAACTCCCCGACAACATCAAGAAGGCCATGAAGCTCCACTTCGTAGATCAGATGGACGAGGTGCTCGCGCTGGCCCTGGAAAGCCCGCTGATTGCGCTGGTACCAACGGAAGCCGAGGTGCTTGCCGCAGTCCCGCAGACGGATTTGGGAAGCGGCCAGGTATCGCGGCAATAGGGCAGCCAGCGGTTTCGCAAACTGTCCCGTTACAATCATTCCAATGGCCTACTGGTACCGGCGGGTCTTCCTGCTGGCGATTCCCCTCATCCTCTCCAACCTGACCCAGCCGCTGCTCTCCACAGTGGACACGGTGCTCTCCGGCCATCTACCGGGTCCTGCCGCGCTTGGCGGCGTGGCCATCGGCGGCATCTTTTTCAACTCGGTTTTCTGGACATTTGGCTTCCTGAGGCTCAGCACCACCGGCCTGGTTGCGCAGGCTTACGGAGCGCAAGATCACCAGGAACTGCGCCTGCACTTCGCCCGCGCGCTGCTCACCGCCGTGGCTATCGGCGCTCTGCTGCTCGCTGTCAAAGGCCCGCTGGTTTCGCTCTCGATCATGCTGCTCGGCGCAGGCCCTGAGGTCGCGCAGAACGCCACCGTCTATTGCAACATCCGCATCTGGTCAGCCCCCGCGGCGCTGGCCAACTACGTGATCCTTGGCTCGCTGCTCGGCCGTCAGCGCGCACGGACGGCACTGGTAATTCAAGCCGCCATCAACGTGGTCAATGTCGTTCTGGCGCTTCACCTCGTTCTCCATCTCCACTGGGGCGTTGCGGGAATTGCCACCGCGACCATGACCGCCGATTATGCAGGACTGCTGTTCGGCCTCGCCATCACTGTCCAATCCAAAGCGTTCTCTGCCGTCCATTCCAGCGGTGAAGCACGCGGCCGCATCCGCCTTCACGAGCTGATGCATGGCCCCAGCCTGCGCCACTTGTTTGCTTTGAGCCGCGATCTTCTGATCCGAACGCTCAGCCTGGTCGCCGCTTACGCGTGGTTTACACGATCCGGTGCGCGCGAGGGCGATGTGACTCTGGCCGCAAACGCCGTCCTCCTCAATCTGCACATGATCGCCTCGTATGCGCTCGACGGCTTCGCCAATGCCACGGAAGCGCTGGTGGGCGCGGCGATCGGCGCCCGGCGCCTGGCCGACTACCGCGCCGTGCTGCGCGCTTCCACCGTTGCGGCGGGCGTGGTAGCGGTGCTGATGTCGCTCACGTATCTCGTGTTTGGCGGAGAGTTTGTCCGGCTCTTTACCAACCTTGAGCCCGTGCGGCTCCTCGCCATGCGTTACCTGCCATGGGCCATTGCCATGCCGTCGATCGCGGTGTGGGGATTTCAGCTGGACGGCATCTTCATTGGCGCCACGCGCGCCCGCGATCTGCGCGATTCAATGCTCATCTCATTCCTCGCCTTCCTCGCCCTCGCGATTGCCCTGGAACACTGGTTCGGCAACAGCGGCCTATGGTGCGCGTTCGTGTGCTTCATGGTGATGCGCGGAACCACATTGGGGCTGCGCCTCCCAGGTATCGAGAAGAGCTTTGCAACCGCGGCGCCGGACCCTGTCGTCGCTTGAGGACCGAGGTTCGAACGGCCGGCTGCTGTATCCTGAAGATCGATGGCTTGAACCCGCCTGTGTGCCCGCTGAATTGCTGACTCGCCGACCTGCTGACTCGCTATCCCCAAAAAACTTATGCGCTATACAACACAGTTTTTGCTTTCTGCGATGTCGGCGGAGCAATTCCCAACTCCCGATGTACCGGAGATCGCCTTTCTTGGCCGCTCCAACGTGGGCAAATCGAGCTTGCTGAACGCGCTCGTTGGCGAGAAGGCGGCCAAGGTTTCCTCAACGCCGGGGCGAACGCGGGCAATCAACCTCTTTGCTCTTCTTGACCCAGGCCAGAAACCCAGACTGATCTTCGCCGACCTTCCGGGATACGGTTACGCCAAGATCTCGAAGTCGATTTCGGCGGGCTGGCCGGCGTTCATTGAGCCATACCTGGCGATCCGGTCGACGCTCAAGCTCTGCATCTGCCTGGTGGACTCGAATGTGCCGCCGCAGCAGAGCGATCGCCAATTGATCGACTGGCTGCGCGCGGCGGGTCGCGACTTTGCTGTAGTGGCCACGAAGATCGACCGCCTCAGCGGCAACGAGCGGACGCGTAATCTGCTGGCGTTGAAAAAAGGACTGGAACTGGACGAAGTTCTGCCCATCTCGTCGAAAACGGACTACGGGATGAAAGAGCTTTGGACGCGGATTGAGGCGGCAGGCACCGCGCCAGCGAGTTAGCTGATCAGGAAACCTGCCCTGACGACGGCTGAAATAGAAAAACCTCTTCATCGCGATTCCAGCCGATCTGCACTTCGACCTCGATCTCCCCACATTCGACCGCATTCCGCACGCGCCTGACAAACGTTCGCGCGGCGTCCGGCTCGCAGTGAAGGGCACGCAGACCCTGTGCCATGCGGCCAAGGTAGCGCGGAGCCAGCCGCAGCCAGCGACGGCCCGCGGCGTCGGCTTGGCTGAGACAATCGGTCGCGATAGCGTCGAGTTTGGGCAGCCATTGCGCCGATGCGGCGCTTACGGTCCAGGTAACCAGGACCTGGCTGCCCGGCGCTGCCTTCGGCTCGATCCGCCGCACTCCCGGGCCGAAGGACAGCGAGGCCAGAGAGAGGAGCTGTGCGAGCAGATCGGGCAACACGCCGCGCTCCAGCATCTCTCGCTCGACAGCTTCTGGTGCAGCGCCAATGCACACGGCAACCGTTTCCTGTTTTCGAATCTCGTTCTTCAATATCCGCAGTGCTTCGTCAAGAGAGGTGACCAGGAAGTCGGCCACTCCGTCGCGAATAGCTTGTTTCTGAGCTTCTGGGCCGGCCGTGGCGGCCAGCGATGCGGCGCCGGCAATGTTGCCCGCAACCAGCATTGCGCGGCCATGGGGCTCGAGTTCTCCGGTGTAGAGCAGCTTCCCTCCCAGGCTCGGCTCCTCCGCAGCCTGCTGTCCGGCGGTCACGCCGCCGGCGAACTGAATCAGGGCCGCGTAGAGCCGTTCGACCTGGAGGGTGAAGTCGAGGGCGGCAGATGGGATAAGATCGGGCGTCAAGGAAGGAATACTCCATGCGGTCGATGAGAATGTTTTCCGGACGCGATTCGGCTTGCTCCAACAATTATTCCCGAAATTTCTCCATCGAATTGAGTTCACGGACAAAGAAAACAAACTCACCCGGCTTGGCAATTACCTGAAGTCTTTCCGGGATCTTTTTGCCGACGCAATTGTTGGGCGCTACAACCCCCGAAGCCAGGATGTTTGCAACCGAGTACCAGCGATCGGGCGAGGGCGCGCGATCGGCTGAGCCGTGATCCTTGTCGGCATCGCAATTGGCATAGATATGCGTGGCGCTGTCGTAGGTAGCATGAACCGCGAGCACATCGGCATCGGCGGACAGGGTCAGGTTGCCGGTGCCATCTTCATTCTTCTGCACCCAATCGCCGTGTTCCGTTTTCAGGTGATTGACGCGAACCAGGTAATTGGAAGACGCAATCAGAAGGCCTGTGCGGGCATCGAGCATCCGGATGGTGACGGTTCTTGCCGTTTGAGCAAGGACAGCGCCACAGAATGCAGCCAGGCAGACGAAAAGCAGGAAAACGCGAGATGCGCGTCGATGCACGATCGCGGCTCGACTCGTCAAGGGGATTGCCTCCGGGATTCTCTCCGCGTCGCACGCGGGCTTGAATCCACTCTACACTCACCAGGTGTTGTAGGGTTGCCCGTCTGAGCCTGTCTCTTCAGAGCCGGAATGTATGTCGTCAATGCCTGGGTCGGTCTGGTCAAGGGAGTGCATGGCGTCGCTGCTGTCGGTGACCCAGGTGGTGGCGCTCTTGGTCATCGGGTCCTCGGGCATCGACTTCAGATAACCGTCCTGAATGAGGTCGTCGAGCGACTGAGGAGCCTTCTGCTTGTCCATTGTGTAGGAGTCGATAGCGGCGCGCAGAGTATGCAGGTCTTCCTTGAGAACGGCTTCCCTGGCATGCTTGATCGCAGAAATATAACTGGGCACGGCCACCATGGACAGAACGCCGATGATGGCCATGACGATCATCAGCTCGACCAGCGTAAAGCCTGCGTCCTGTTTTCCGATTCTGCCCATTGTCGACCTCTTGCTTAGCCTCTAGCTTTCAGCTTTCAGCCGTCAGCTAATAACGTCTACCACGTCGAATACTTCGTCCCATCCAAGGCCGTTCCCTGTGCCTTGGAATATACATCGAATACGCTCTGGCCGCCGTAAGAATCGGAGGTCGGATCGTCCTGCATCGATCGTAACCCCCACTCCGCCTTGCCGGTCATGGGATCGATCGGGATGCGGCGCAGAAACTTCACCTTCTTGCCCTGCACGTCGACTCCGTTCACCAGCGTTTCAAGGTCCGGCGGATAGTTCTGGCTGTCGACTTTGGTCTGAAATGCGTGCATGTCGGCAGCGTCCTTGTAGTGATCGATCGCGTCGCGCATCTCCCACAGATCGCGGCGCAGCTCATGCTCATTGGCGCGCTTCACCGTAAACATGGTGACCGGTACGGCCGCCGAAGCGAGAATGGAGAGAATCGCGACGGTCACAATCAACTCGACCAGCGTGAGACCCCGCTCCTGCTCGGGCACGATCCGGGTTGGCGTTTTTTCTCTCATGCATTCAATCGCTTCAATGTACCACGATCGTAGCTTTGGAACCTTGCGCCGGCACCTGCTGCTGATTGCTGTTGACGGCGGCGGCGCGCGTCATGGAAATCACGCTCTGTCCCGCCGATTTGGCTTGGAAGCTGAGGACGCAGACTACCCCCGCGCCGTTGACCCCGGCTACCCCCGGCGGCCGAGCGGCGTTGATGGTAATGGACCCGGGTCCGTCGTCACGGTGAACCAGCGCCACTGCCTGGTTGTCGCGGCTGAGCAGGTCGCCGCTGGTGACATTCACCAGGGAAAGCATGGCCGGGTCATATTGAATCTGCAACGGCACCGACGCAATGTCTTTTCCGCCGGTGAGCACCACCGGAACCTGGAAGGTGGAGCCCGCGGCAACAGGGCTACCGGGCGGGCTGAACATGAGATTCACGTTTCCTTGCGCTGCTGGTGCCGAAGTCGGCGGAGGTTTCGGGATGTTGCCCATTGGCGGGCTCGCGGCCATTGCGGTTGCTTGTTGTCCATTGGCGTTGGCCGATGCACTCAGCTGCGCCAGGGCCGCGGGAGCAGCCGCCATGGCGCTCTGGCCGGGTACCACACCAATACTGGGCTGGATTTCCGCAGACGGACGCGTCGGAGCTGCAGGAGCGGGTGCGGGATTGCCGCTGTCAGGCGCTGGGGCCGAAACGTGCCGCAACTCCACTGCCGTGCCAACACCTGTATCGATGGTGCGCAGGTTAGCTCTGTCCAGAGTCTGCGTGCGGACAATGTGCGGCACCACCAGGAACACCAGCTCGTTGCTTGTAATCGTGTGATCTTTCGAGCCGAACAGGTACCTGAGGACAGGAATGGAACTCAACCCAGGGATACCGGTCCAACTTACCTGATCCTGAGTCTCCTGAATACCGCCCAGGATGCTGGCTTCTCCTTCGCGCAGCCGAATCACCTGGTCAACGATGTTCTGAGCGATGATTGGTTCGGTCACACCGCTGATGGTCACCGAGCTCGCCTGCGACGACACTTCGATCTTGATCTTCAGCGTGACGTCGTGATCGAAGTGAATCGTCGGCGTCATTTCGATCTTTACGCCCACGTCCTGGTACTGGAATTGCGTGTTGACCAGCGAGCTGACAACCGCTGTGGCCGCACCAGTCTGGTAGGAGCCGGTGGCAACCGGAATCTTCTCGCCGACCGTCAAGGTCGCCTTTTGAGCATCCGTGGCGCGGATGCGCGGATTCTGCAGAATCTTGGTGTTCGAGTCGGTTAGCAGCAGGTTGGCGGTGGCCGAGCCGATGGTTACGGCAAAATCCGTCGCCTTGAGATGGGCCAGGTCGTAGAGAGACGGGCTGGTGCCGCTGCTTGTGGTGCCGGTCGTGCCCGTTGTACCCGTGGTGGTGGTGCTGCTTGAAGAAGTGGGCGCTTGCAGTGCCATGCTCACACTGCTCGGCCACTCAATGCCCAATGTTCGCTGCCAGTTCTTGCTCACTTCCAGCACAGCAATGTCGACCACGACTTCGGCGCGTGCTTTGTCGAGGTCGTTGATGAGCTTTTGCGCCAGCAGCAATTCGTCGGGCGTACCTCTGATCACGATCGCGTTCTGGCTGGGAACGGCATAGATCTTGACCCCCGCGAGCACATTGCGCACGGCCTGCTGCACGTCGGTCAGGTCGTTCTGCTGCCAGGCATTGCTCAGATAAAAGGTCTGCACCGCTGTCGCGTCCATGTCGGTGTGCTTCTGGCGGGAGTTCTGGGCCACAAAGATCGTATTCTCGGTGATCGGGCGCCAAAAGGTATTTGACATCACGCCCACAATGCGCAGCGCGTCGAGCAGCGACTCGTTGTTCAAATCCACCGTGATGCGCTTGGCGGTGTAGTCGGGATCGAACAGAACATTGACGCCGGCCGCCTTGCCGATGGCCTGGTAGACCACCTTGGCATCTTCCGTATAGTGCAGGGTCAGGGGCTCGTTCGACATCGGCTTCAGAATGACAGGCGAGCCCATCGATTCCAGTTCCTGCTGCCGAGCCTCATCCCGCGGGGGGCTGGTTTCGCCCTGCGGCGAAGTCTCCCCATGGCGCTTGCGCAGTTTGGCAATCTCCTGCTGCGCGGCCTCGTTGCCGGGGTCGATCTCGGCAGCGTGGAGAAACTCCACCAGGGCGGCCTGCTCATCACCGCCATCCAGCAGCCTGCGGCCCTTGCTCATGTGGAAGCCGGAGGCTGAAACCCGTATCCGGTAGAGAGAGGTCCTATAGGCCAGCTCATTGGGAGCCTTGGCGAAGGCCTGCTGGTAGAGGTCGAAGGCGGCGTCGTAATCCTCGCGCGCCTCCGCGGCTTGAGCGTGCTTATACATGGAACCAGCCGACTCAGCGTGCAGCGGAAGGCACGACAGGGCGAGGAAACCGAACAGAGCAATCCAGTGAGCCCCGCGCCAAATAGCAGGGCCGGTGTTGCCCGGCCTGGAGGCAGCCCGTAAAAGAACGCTGCGATTCATCGAACTCCCAAGCGTCCCGTGCGGCCCGAGCTCTGAGCCAGACTTCTGCGGGCTGCCTTGGCCGCCCATGACGCAATTCATGTCTCGACTTCCAATGTAGATCTTATTAGCGGTTGAGCCCATCCAACGATGCCTCATTTTAGCAAAGCCCCGGTGTCGCGCGGCGAACGGCCAATTGTGGCCAGCCTGGATAACCTATGTCGATGCTAAAATTAAGATTCGAGGTTGCTTCCCAATGACCCGCCAAACCAGCCACGTGATCGTTCAGCACGACGACTCCGGCCCCAAAAAGCCGGTCCGGCCCCGCGACCCAGTGGCCAGCGGCGAGCGGGACGCCGCGCACAACCGCATGGCCAGCCACAACTATTTTTTGCTTGAAAAATTCGAAGCCGGCGTAGCCCTCCGCGGCACCGAGGTCAAGTCCATCCGCCAGGGGAACGCGAACCTGAAGGATTCCTACGGCCTCATCAAGGACGGCGAGGCCTTTCTGCTGAACTTGCATATCGGTCCTTACTCCCACGGGAACATTTCAAATCACGACGAGACCCGCACCCGGAAACTACTGCTGCACAGGGACGAGGTTCGCAAGCTACTTTCGAAGACGCAGATCAAAGGCCACACGCTCATCCCCACAAGGCTTTATTTCCGCAACGGCCGGGTAAAGTGCGAGTTGGCCGTGGCCAAGGGCAAGCAGGACTGGGACAAGCGCGAAACCGAAAAGCGCCGCGAAGCCGACCGGGAAGCCCGAGCCGCCGTCAACGCCAGCAAGCACCGCATGGGCCGATAGGGTACGGGCTCGGTCAGCGGATTACTTCAATCTGGATCCCCACCGACAAATTCTTCCAGACTTTGTCGGTGGTATAGACCGTGGCTTTGCGGTCTAAAGCGAGGGCCAGGCAGGCCCGGTCGCCGAGAGAAAGGCCGAAGGGGCGAGTGATGGATCGCAGCTCCGCCGTAGCGCGGGCCTGCCGCTCGGTAAACGGGCAGACCTCGCACCCCAGGCCCTCGATCCAACTCCACGCCTCTTCAACCTGTGCGCCGCGGGAGAGCATCCGCTCATGAACCTCCGCCAGGTTGACGGTGCCGAGCAACGTGCCCCCGAGGATCGCATCGACAACTTCCGCACCGGACTCGTGAAAGAACACAGCCAGAACTGCCGAGGAGTCGAGGACGATCGGGCTAGGCAACCTGCTCCGCCTTCTGCAGACGCTCCTGAGAATACTTGAGGTCGCGGGCCAGTTCTTCCTCTTCGCGGCGGAACTCCTCGCGGCGCTCGGCGATCAGCTCGTCCGATGCCAAAATGCCGGGCCTGGCGTATTTCGCTACCTCTCGCTGAATGCGGCGGATTCGGGCCGGGTAAGACTCGATGCGCAGAACCCCATCCTCCACGTCCATGAGGAGCGTATCGCCCGGCGCAAAGCCTAGCTCCTGCCGGATAGCGGCGGGAATGACGATGCGCCCGTTGGGGCTCAACGAGGTTTTGGCATGAATGCTCGGTTTGACAATAGCTTCCATGAATGACACCTTCCATAATGGTGTCATTATCTCCGTTCCCTGTCAATATCCCCTGATATACCGATGTTTTTGGGACGCCAGTTCGCCGCGCAATGGCCGACACTGATTCTCCAAAGTGGCCTGTTCCTCCCATACGATGAAATACTGAGTCAATGAAGACCGAACTGTCTTTCGCGAAACTTGCTGGAATTGAGACTGAACTGCTGGCCGTGGTGGCCGTCGACACCCAAACCTCCAAGGCCCCCGACGCTAAGCCGGCGCCTGTCCTGTTGACGGCCGACGAGGCTGTGAAAGCCGCGGCGGCTGCGGTGCTCGCGAGCGGCGAGTTCAAGGGCGGCGCCAATGAGGCTGTGCTGCTGCACTCGCCGGCTGGCCTGGCCGCGAAACGGCTGCTCATTGTGGGACTGGGAAAGCAGGCCAAGGCTTCGGTGAACGGAGTGCGCCTGGCGGCGGGAACAACGGTCCGGTTTTCCAAGCCGCGTGCAATTCGAGAACTAGTTTTTGCTCTGCCTGAATCGGAGTTGCTTCCTCCGGGCCCATGCTCGCGCGGATCGGTCGAGGGCGCCATTCTGGGCGACTTCGATTCGGATACCTATCGCAGCGACCGCAAGGACCAGAGCGTGCAGTCCTTCGTGCTCGCCGCGCCATCAACCGCCGACAAAGGTCCCGTCGAAGCCGCTTTCGCCGAGGGAGTCATCGTCGGCGAGAGCCAGAACTTCACCCGTTCGCTGGTCAACGAGCCCGGCAACAAGCTGACGCCGACGATTCTTGGGGCACGCGCCGCGGAGATGGCGGAGGCAGTCGGCCTCGGCTGGGAGGTCCATTCGACGGAGAAGCTGCACGAACTGAAAATGGGCGCGTTCGCAAGCGTGGCTCAGGGTTCAGCGGAGCCGCCGGCGCTGATCGTGCTGCGCTACCAGCCGGAGGGCATGGCAAGAGACGATGGCGGCCCAGTGCTCGGTCTGGTCGGCAAGGGCATCACGTTCGACACGGGCGGCATCTCCATCAAGCCTTCCGACAAAATGGAGTTGATGAAATACGATATGGCCGGCGGCGCGGCCATGCTGGGCGCCATGCGCGCCATTGCTCTGTTAAAGCCGAAGGTCCGCGTGATCGCCGTTGTCTGCGCGGCAGAAAATATGCCCGACGGCAAGGCATACAAGCCCGGCGACGTAGTGACCGCCATGTCCGGGAAGACCATCGATGTAATCAACACAGACGCTGAAGGCCGCCTGGTGCTGGCCGACGGCCTGACCTACGCAAAGCAGCTCGGCGCGACGCACCTCATCGATGCGGCCACGCTGACAGGCGCATGCGTAGTGGCGCTGGGCACCGCAAATGCCGGCGCGTTTTCGAACGACGATGAGACCTTTGCGAATTTCAGCGCAGCACTGGCCACATCCGGCGAGAAGTTCTGGCGCCTGCCGCTTGGCGAAGAGTACGTAGAGCAGATCAAGAGCGATATCGCCGACATCAAGAACACCGGCGGCCGTCATGGCGGAGCGAGCACCGCTGCGGAATTTCTCCACACATTTGCCGAAGACACGCCCTGGATCCACCTCGACATAGCCGGCCTTGCCTGGATCGAAGACTCCAAGCCCTACATCGCCAAAGGCCCCAGCGGCGTAGCTGTAAGATCGATTCTGGAGTGGGTGCGGAGTTACTGAAAGGTAGATGACAGGTTACAGATGACAGATGACAGGAACGACGTCGCGCATACTTCGACCCCACCATAGATGTTCCGTGCCCCATTCTTGCGATTTTTTCCTATCGCAAGGATGGGAAACCTCAGCCCTCAACCCAGCTCCGTTCATCAGCGGCGTAGCGGAGTCGAGGAATCTGTTGCTGCAGTTGCGGTTCCGGAAATCCCCCTGGAGCATCGCATTGTCCTACTCCCCGACCTTCGTCAAATGCACCGCCTTCCCCGTCCGCACCGACTCCCGCGCCGCATCCAGAATCTGCATCACCACAACATTCGTATCGAGAGCAGTCAAATCACCCTTGGGCTGCAACTCCCCGCGCAGCACAGCCGTCAGATAACTCAGCGAATTATTCTGCGCCCCGCTCAGCGAAGGCGCGGTAATGAGCCGCTCGTCCGAATCGTGTTCGTGCCGCAGCCGCACTTTGTCCGGGCCCACAGTAATCGCGTACCCCGTTGCGCCATAAACTTCCATATCCTTGCGGCTGAACGGCCAGTTCCAGGAGCCCTGAATCACGGCCTGCGCGTGCGGATAGGTGAGCACAATGGTCGAGTCGTCGTCGACATGCGGGTAAAGCTGCGGCTTGTCCTGATTGGCGACGGCCGTCACGGTCAGCGGCGTCTCCCCATGCATCAACCAGGTCATCAGGTCCACGCCGTAGCAGCCAAAGTCATACAGTGCGCCGGCTCCGTTCTGCGCTGGATCGGTGAGCCAGCCGAGGAACTCCGGAGGCACGCCGATCTCTTTCGGGCCCTGATGGCCGTCATGAACCACGACGCGGCGAATGTCGCCCAGGTGTCCCTGTTCCACCTCGTCGTAGGCGGCCTTGTTGCTGGAGTACCACGTAGTCTCGTAGTTCACCAGCACATGGATTTTGTAGTGGCGCGCAGTTGCCCGAATCGCCAGCGCATCCGCCAGCGAAATGGTGAGCGGCTTCTCCACCATCACCGACACTCCATATTGCGCGGCAATCTCGATTGCGTGGCGATGTTCGGCGATCGAGGTATAGACGAGCACGGCCTGGGGATGGGTCTTCTCGATCATGTTGGCTTCGCTGCGGTAGAAGAGCGTCTCCGCGAGCGAGTATTTCTTCTGGTATTTGGCGAAGAGCGCCGGGTCGGAATCGGCAATGCCTACCAATTCCACGTCGGTGTGTTGGGGCAGGGCAGCTAGAAAACCCTCCACATGGCCGTGTTCAAGCCCAACAATGGCCACGCGCAGCCGGGGCGGGGCTTGCTGGGCGAAACCAAGGCAAGGGGCCATGAGCATGAGCGCCAGGAATAAGCAGGTCCAGAGGGAAGGAAGGGAAACAGGAAGGAAACGCGGCATAGATTTGAACTCTCTCCTCGGCGGCAATTCTACGCTGTGTGCTCCGGGATGTGCCCCCAAATACCGTTCGCCGGGAAATCGAAATCAGGTTTCAGGAAGCGTTTTGTGACCATTTGAGAACAGACGGCTCTGCCAAACGGCGGAAGAATAGTTGCGTCTGAAGGATTTCCCGGCCCCGTGCGCCTGCCGGTTATTGGAGAGCGTAAGCGCTGTCTGGTGAGTTGCGGTGGCTGGCCGATAAGCCTGGGTGGAGATCCGAAAGGAGTCAGTACATGCGATTTCGCGACTTGAAGGCGGATGCTGAAAGTTATTCATCGCGACTGAAAGCTGTCTTTCTGGTAAACCTGCTGGTGCTGAAGTTCGTCCATCCTGATGGAGGGGCCGTGCAGACGCGCTTTCGCTGTCCATGTTGCGGATTCAAGACGCTGGAAACCGCCGGTGCGCTCGCTCTGTGCCCGGTGTGCTGGTGGGAAGACGATGGCCAGGAGGACGAGGACGCGTCGGAAGTCCGGCTGACGGTGAATGGCCAACTGAGCCTGAACGAGGCCCGCGGCTACTTTGCCACCTGTGGAGCTGCCCACCCCCGATTCATTCCCTACGTCCGCAAACCCCAGGTCACTGAGCAGTAACGTACCTTTCGGGGAGCCCTCCGCTGCCAAAATCGTCCTGCCGGTTTGACCCTTCCGGCAAACCCTCTTACCATGAGATGAGGCATATTCCCTTCTGCACGTCGCAGGTTCCAGCGCGTGCAGCGGCCAATTGTGTCACTTTGGATAGGGAGCCGGCGGCCTGCAACACGGAATCGATGGGTTGCAGCCAAAAAAACGGCCCCGTGTATCAGCCAGACCGGAAGACAAGTTGGCGCGGCATTAGCGCCTGGAAGGCAAAACGTTGAGCTCTACCGACACTCTCGAAAACACTCCCCACCCTGAAGCGGCCGAGGCCGTCCTCCAGCCCGATTCCTCACACCAAGGTCACGATCGTGAAAGCCATGAGCTCGAAGGCCATGATCACGACCATGAAGGCCACGACCATACGCACCAGCACGGCCCGGTTCTGAATCCGGACTGCACCCGCGAACTGGTGCTCGACATTCCCGCCGAAGAGGTCTCGAAGGCCTACAAGACCGTGGTTGGCAAGTATCGCAAATATGCGAAGATACCGGGCTTCCGTGCTGGCAAGGTACCGGAGTCGGTGGTCAAACGGCGCTATGCAACAGAAATCCGCAAAGAAGTGATTGACAGACTGCTGCCGGAGCGATTCAACAAGGCCGTCACCGACCTGGGTGTAAGGCCAGTGGGCCAGCCTCAAGTGACCGAGTTGACAGTGGAAGACGGCGCACCGCTGCATGTGAAGGCAGTGTTTGAGTTTGTCCCTGCTTTCTCAATTGAAGGCTACCAGGATGTGACGGTGCCCAAGCCCACGGTGGAAATCACCGAAGAGGAGTTCCAGGCGGAATTGGCGCAACTGCGCGAGTCGCGCGCCACCGTTGAGCCTGTTGAGGAAGATCGCGCGCTGGTCGACGGCGATTGGGCGCAGATCACCTATAAAGGCCAGATCGAAGGCGAAGCGGATGCTGCCCCGGTTGCCGGCGAGGATACGCTGGTCGAAATCGGCGGCAAGGATACCGTGGACGCCTTTTCCGCAGCCCTGCTTGGCGCCAAACCCGGCCAGGAATTGAAGGCCGAGGTCATCTACCCCGTTGATTATGCTGAAGCTAAGCTGGCGGGCAAGACGGTGGCTTACGACGTGGAAGTGAAGGCCATCAAGAAGCGGACTCTGCCCGAACTGGACGACGATTTTGCCAGGGAATTGGGCGCGTACGACAGCTTTACCGACCTGGAAGAGCGCGTCCGGGAGCACCTGGCAGCCCGCAAAAAGCGCAGCATTGAAGGCGAGACCAAGGATCGGCTGTTTGCCGCGCTGATGGAGAAGTACCCGTTCCCAGTGCCGGAATCGCTGGTGCAGGAGCAGATTGACGCCCGCCTCGATCGCGGTTTGCGCGCCCTTGCCGCCCAGGGGATGGACACCGAGCAGATGCGCAAGCTGGACTTTGCCAGACTGCGTGCGGCGCAGCGAGACAGCGCCTCCGCCGAGGTGAGAACCTTCATCCTGCTGGACCGCATTGCTCATGAGGAAAACATCACGGTCAGCGACGAAGAAATGGACCATGAATTGCAGTTGGCCGCTTTGCAATCCCGCGAACCGCTGGATGCCCTGAAAGTGCGATTGACGGAGGACGGCGGGCTAGCTAGAATCCGTGAACAGTTGCGACGGGAGAAAACAGCGAGTCTGCTGTACGATCGTCTGCCTGCTTAGCCGGGAGTTATTCCGGTAAAGGGAGCAGAAAGGGCTGCACGGGGCAGAAATTATTCCGGGAATGAAAACCGGGACTGGGCAGTCACAAAAAAACGGGACGAACGGTCCCAAAACGGAATTACGGGAAGAACATTCAATGGCATTGGTTCCCATGGTGGTTGAGCAGACGAGTCGAGGCGAGCGCGCCTACGATATTTACTCCCGTCTGCTTCGCGACAACATTATCTTTCTTGGCACACCGATCGACGACCAGGTGGCCAACCTGATTGTGGCGCAGATGCTGTTTCTTTCCGGCGAAGACCCGGAAAAAGACGTGCAGCTTTACATCAATTCACCGGGCGGGTCGATTACCGCCGGCCTTGCCATCTACGACACCATGCAGTTCATCAAGAACAACGTGGTCACCTATTGCATTGGCCAGGCGGCCAGCATGGGTGCGTTTCTGCTGTTGGCGGGGACCAAGGGCAAGCGGTTTGCGCTGCCCAATTCGCGCATTCTGATTCATCAGCCATCGATGGGCGGGTTGAGCGGGCAGGCGACGGACATCGACATTCACGCGCGCGAAATTCTGCGCATCCGCGAGATCACAAACACGCTGATGGCCAAGCATACGGGTCAGCCTCTGGATCGCATCGAACGCGATGTAGAGCGCGACTTCATCATGAACTCGCAGCAGGCCAAGGAATACGGCATTGTTGACGAAATCATCGACCGGCCGCCTACCACAAAGTGACCGGACCCGCACGGAGCGGAATTTAACGGAAAGCGTCGTTCAAAGGGAGCAGGAAAATGAAAACGCGCACGGGACCTGAAGAAGCACTGCGCTGCTCGTTCTGTCACAAGTCACAGGACGCCGTGGCCAAGCTGATCTCGTCGCCCAGCGACTACCCTCGCGCATACATCTGCGATGAGTGCGTAGCCGTTTGCAACTCGATCCTCGAGGACGACCGCGGCGATGCCGCTCACCCTGCGACAACCGCCGGCCACCTGCCGAAACCGCAAGAGGTCAAGGGCTTTCTGGACGACTACGTGATTGGCCAGGACCAGACCAAGAAGAAGCTGGCCGTCGCTGTCTACAACCACTACAAACGCATCCAGATGAATCGTATGCGCAACAATGAAGTGGAGTTGGCGAAGAGCAACATTCTCCTCATCGGCCCCACGGGATCGGGCAAGACGCTGCTGGCGCATACGCTGGCCAAGATGCTCGACGTTCCGTTTGCGATTGTGGATGCGACTACCCTTACCGAAGCGGGCTATGTGGGCGAGGACGTTGAGAACATCATCCTCAAGCTCCTTCAGGCCGCTGAGGGCGATGTGACGCGCGCGCAGCAGGGCATTATCTACATCGACGAGATCGACAAGATCGGCCGCAAGGACGAGAATCCCTCGATCACCCGCGATGTTTCCGGCGAAGGCGTGCAGCAGGCTCTGCTCAAGATTCTCGAAGGCACCGTGGCGAACGTACCGCCGCAAGGCGGGCGCAAGCATCCGCACCAGGAATTCACGGCTGTCGACACCACCAACATTCTGTTCATCTGCGGGGGCGCGTTTGTGGGCCTGGAACGCGTGGTCGGCCGTCGCGTGGGCAAGAAGGCTTTGGGCTTCAAGGCAACCGATACGGAAGCCGAATCGGCGGCGCGTTCGCATCGCGACACCGAACTGCTGCGCAAGACTGAGCCGCAGGATCTGATCAAGTACGGGCTGATTCCGGAGTTCGTAGGCCGCCTGCCGGTGATGGGCATCCTCGACGAGCTGGACGAACCGGCACTGGTCGAGATTTTGACCAAGCCGCGCAACGCCATCCTGAAGCAGTACCAGCGCCTTCTGGAATATGAAAACGTTCGCCTCCACTTTACTCAGGAAGCTACTGTCGCCGTGGCCCGCGAGGCCCTGGCGCGCAAGGTTGGAGCCCGTGGGTTGAGGATGATTCTCGAAGAGCTGATGCTCGACCTGATGTACCATCTCCCATCCAACAAGCGCGTGCGCGACCTGGAGATTACGCGGGAGATGGTGGAGCGGCGCGACCTGTCGCTTTGCCTGCTTGAAAAAGCCGGCTAAGCCATTACCCATTCAGGTTTCGGAAACAGAAAACCCTCATGCCGGAAGACGGCATGAGGGTTTTCTTTGTTGTCTGTTCTTGTGCTCAGGCTTTACGGTACGAACACACCCAGCCGCACGTGCCACTTCGTGCTCTGTCCCGGCTTCAGCGTGACCATGCCTGTATCCGTCGATCCCCATTCCTTGCCGAAGGGGTTGCCGAAGTTGTACTGGTGTTCGATGGCCACGAACTTTGCCGTGGGTGGGGCGTACATCTGGATGGACTTGATCTCCGGGGACAGGCCGATAATATTGACGCCGTAACGGGCAGCAGGGTCGATGACCTGCACCGTGGCAGCATGATTCTGCCAGTCGATGTGGTTCCAGTTGTCGTCGAAGAAGTTGGCGCCCAGCGGAGTGCCGCCCGTGGCGCGCAGGTCGAAACGGGTCCCCTGGACAGGCAGAATCTTGCCGGTTGGGAAGACGTTGTCGTAGCCGTCGACTTCCGCAATGGTGGAGGCGGGAATGCGCACCCTGGCCTGCGTGCGGTCGCCTGAGGGCAGGTTGAAGTAGGGATGCCAGGCGATGGCCATGGGCTCGTCCTCATTGCCCACATTGCGCGCCTCAATGGTGACGTCCACGGCATCGGCGGTGAGCCGGATCTTCACCACGAGCTGCGTCTTCGAAAGCCAATGGCCGCCAAAGTCGCCGGCATGGATAACGCCCGCCACCTCTTCGCCGCCAGGAACATTCTCCACCTCGACGTTGTCGGTCTTGGCCTTGAGAATCAGGCCGTGCATGGCGTGGCGCTCGGCGGTGGGCAGTTTGCCGATGTTGTTGGCGGGCAGGGTGATGGTTTTGCCCTGCCACTCGGTGGTGAGGGTTTTGCCATCGGCCGAGAGTGGGCCGCGAATGCGATTCGGGTAGGGAGCCAGGAAGGCTGCGCCAAGGCGGTAGCCCAGATCGCCGTTTGCCGTATCGTTGTCGTCGAGCATCTTTTTTGCGCCCGCCAGATCGGGCGAGGCGAGCACGTCGACGCTGCCTTTGCCGGGGAAGTTGGCGGTGATCTGCAGTACTTCCATGCCGCGGCCGGGCGCGACGGTTACGCTGGTGAACTCCGGCTTGGTGGTGCTGGTGGCGGTGCGGGTGATGGTGACGACCTTCTGGCCACCAATCTCAGTGTCCTGAGCGTCGGAAGCGGAAACGAATACACCCGCCATCAAAACCGGCAGGGCCACGGACAACAAAGTAAGAGTGTGCATAAATGGCTTCATCTCGATCCATTCCTTGGGTTGGAATTGAATTTTACGGAACAGCCTCGGGCGCGATGGGCGAGTTTTTCCGTCGCGAGAAAGCGTATTCCAGCAGCGGAATCATTCTACGCCAAGATGCTGGCCGAGGCTGCCAGCCGGGCGGCCCATAGCACAATCCGCCTCACAGGGCCAGTCATTTGTGGATGGTCAGACCTGGGCCACCTGCCACTCGCACCACCTCGAGTTCACACTCGAATACGCCGTAAGCTCTGCCATTTCCCAGCAGCAGTCGCCGGCGAAGCGTGCGGGCGGGTCAAGGGTGGGCGCTGGCACTCCGCTTATCCCTTACGCCGGGTCTCCAGATCGAAACAATCTCGTAGACTTCAAGAGCATTGAGGATGCTGCCCGATCGTCCCGTTTCAAGTTCTATTCCGTGAACATTTGTGGTCGCAGGTATTTCCTTGACGATGTACCGCATTCCGTTATCGATAAATATCTCCGCTACACACTTGTCGATCAATATTTCCACTGCTCCCAGGCCATTGGCGAGATCGCCAAACCGAAGAGTAGCCAGGGTGTTTCCTAGGTATCGAATGGTCAGCTCGTCGTCTTTTTCCAAGGTCACCTGCATCTTCACGTGCAGAGGTCCGGGAGGAATGAGATGAAGCCTCCGGTTAGCGTCCGTAGCAGTAAGTGACGACCAAGCATACTCCTTGGAGTGCAACCGTTCGATTTCCCGAATAGGCGCAGCGAGCAATCTGAGACCGTCCCGTGTGGTAGCTAACCTGAATTCCGTTGGGAAGAGCATCATCTGATTGAATGGCATGCCCAGTTCGGTGATTCTTCCCCACGCCATTTGGACACGCCTGCCGTCCGGCATATCGGCGAAGGACTGCGCCGCATAAAGAACGTCGTCTCCATTCGCGTTCTTTCCCTCCGCATAGCGCAGTTCCAATGATTCGGGTGTGAATGTGCTGCCATCGAAACTGCCGATAAAGTATGAGGATGACCCGCCATGAAGTATCCACTTGCGATGACCTGTATCTCCGTCA
>Ga0302278_10000851_pt1 | contig 38629 bp, 34 predicted proteins | sample III_Bog_N3_2_FD_194543 | JGI IMG/M metagenome (GOLD analysis project Ga0302278, IMG submission 194543) | Peat permafrost microbial communities from Stordalen Mire near Abisko, Sweden - III_Bog_N3_2 | ecosystem: Environmental > Terrestrial > Soil > Wetlands > Peat | place: Sweden: Abisko... | reverse complement strand
AGACGGGGCTGTTTGGAATCTTCGACGAGGGTCCGAAGGCGGGGCGGGATGTGGACGAGCTGCCACGCGTGGCCGACTGGGAAGAGGGCGAGCGGCTGGCCAACGAGAAAGAGGTGCTGGGATTCTTTGTCTCAGGGCATCCGCTGGACAAGTACGCGGAGAAGCTGCGGAATCTTGCCGGGGTGATTTCCGTGGCCGAGGCTTTGGAGCGCAAGCCTGCCGAGCGGCGCTGGGGCGGGCAGGCGGACGCGGCCGACGAGATACAGGTCGCGGGAATGATTCTGGGGCTGAAGGTGCAGAAGACCAAGCGGGATCAGAAGCTCTATGCGCAGGCGACTCTGGAAGACGCGACGGGAAAGATCGAGCTGGTTTGCTTTCCTCGCGATTACGAGCGGTTGGCCGAGCAGTTGAAGATGCAAGCGCCCGTTCTGCTGCGCGGAACGGTGAGCGGCGACGAGGATGCGGTGAAGATTGCCGTCAGCGCGATCCAGGCGCTGGAAGAGGTGCAGGTGAAGCTGCCTTCGGGGGTGCGGATTCGCATCAATTTGGAGCGCGCGACAGAGGAGATGCTTGCCGGGCTGAAGAGCGCGGCGGACGCTGCGCCAGGGCCGGGAAAGGTGATGCTGCATTTGGAAAAGAAGGGCGAGTACGCGGTGATCCTGGAGCCGGAGGGGATGAGCGTGGCAGCGGACCGGGGATGGGTGGAGCGGGTGGAGGAGCTGGTGGGCAAGGGGACGGTGCAGGCGGTGGGGTAAAGGCTTTTCCCCATAGAAGCTTTCCAAGGCCGTGAGCGGTTGGGGTTCGTGGTTTCCCATCCTTGACGCAAATACGCGTCAAGGATGGGGCGCCCAGCTCAGATTGGAAAGACTTGCATAACTTATTGCGTTGCGAAAGAATCGCCTTCCGTGCCGCGGTTGCCGAGTTCGTCGCTTGTCCATCCGGCAACTCCGGCGGGGTTGATGGTGGCGATGGTTGTACCGATGTCTCTGGACATGAAGCAGAAGCCAGCCAGGCCGGGCTTTTTGGGATTGGCGTGAGCCTCCCAGGCCATGCCGTTGGTGGCAAGGGTGTAGGTGTAGTTGGGGTCGGTCCTGTTGGGGTCGAACTTCAGGTGTTCGATGTGGGTTCCGGTAGGATATGCCCCAGAGAGAATCTGGGCCATGGGGCAGACATGCTGGAGAGTTAGCTGGCAATCGTGTTCTATCAACTCCATGGAGGAGAGGAAGATGTAGGCGATCTGCTCTTCGCGCTTGAGTTGGACGGGGCCTTTGGCGTCTTCGATTTCGACCTTGGCTTTGGTGGCAAAGGGGCCGGTGGTGGGCATGGGGACGCTGGGCCCGGCTGAGGAAGCGGATGAGCCTTCGGCGGCTGGGGAAGGCTTGGCGCTGGATGCGGCGTAGATGGCAGCGACCTCGGTAGCCTTGAGGGCGCGGTTCCAGAGGGCTGCATCCTGGATGCCGCCATTGAAGAATCGGCCAGTGAAGACGGGGCTTTCGCCAATCGAGAAGAGACCCGTCTTGCCTGGCCGGCCGCTTCCTTTGTCCGTGGCGACGGGCTTACCGTCCCAATAGATCACCCTGGTCTGGGTTTGGGTGTCAAGTGTGGCGACAATGAGATGCCATTGGTTGACAAGGGTTGCGGGCGAAGGAGCATAGGAGAGGTGGCCGCCGGCGGCGGTATAGAATCTGAGCGCGTTATCGTTCTCGAATTGCACGTCGAGATCGTTGCCGGATTGCGACTCGCCGGCAACGTAGAAGAAGTGGTTTGCCTGGGAGGGCAATTGCGCCAGGTTGACCCAGGCCATGATGCTGGCAGCGGCGCCGACTCCGCCAGCCTGCGTGGTGGTGATGTAACCGGAGCGCCCGTCCAGTTTGGCGAAGGATGAGCTTGCGCCGCCGAGAGGCGCTCCGGGCGAGTTGCTGGTTGCGCCGCCCACGAGCTTATACGTCGTCGCGCCGACCTGGCTCTTGCCGCTAGCAGAGTCGAGGCGGTAGTAGGCTATGGGATGGGTGGAGACAACCGCGGCGACGAAATCGGCATCGGCGGCATGAGCAGCAATGCAAATCAGGCTCGCAATCGCCGCCAGAGCGGCAATCGCCATTCGGTTCCACTTGAGATCGATGAACATTTGGGGCACGCCTTTCATTCCAGCTATCGACGATCCGGAAGACCTCCAGGACGCTTCGATGCTTGCTCTCCGGTCCAGTCTTGCGACCGTCAGGGTCAGCACAGTCTATTTCATCGCGCAATGGACTTTCAACCTGAAATCTCGACAAGATCGAAAGAGCTGTCGAGGGCCTGTTCGGCGAAGAGTTTGGCGGCTTCTTCGGCGAGCAGTTGGCTCGGAGTGGGGCTGGTGTCGATGAGAATGTCTAGACCGCCGAAGGCTTGCACGGTCGCGCGAAGAGCTTTGGCGATGGACTGGCGGCTGTGGACGTCGATTTCGGAACTGGAGACGAATTCGGTGGAGGTGACAGATTTCAACTGCCCGGCAATACGGGCCGCGTCGTCCTGGCTGGGACAGGCAATGACGACATGGGCTCCAGAAGTGGCGGCCTTGAGAGCGGCGGCGGTGGCGCTGGATTCGGATTCTCCGGCTACCATGACAATACGCCGGCTGAGCTCCTTCTCTGGCGGCTGACGGCGGAGTTTGGCCTCTTCCATGGCCCAGTATTCGATGCCGAAGGCTTCGCTGGGCGGAAGGGCAACGTAGTTGGAGAAGACCTTGAAGCTGGCTGGGGCGAAGCCTTCGCCGCATTGGGGCAGCGTGCCAGCGACCTCCCCTTCAGCCAGGAGGGCAGCGCCCTCAATGACGTGGATGGCATTGGTGTAAAACTCGCCGACGATGCGAGCTTCGGTCTTGTTCTTGCCAAAGCTGAAGATGCCCAAGCCGGGAATGAGGACGACAGAGGGGCTCGGATCGCGCAAGGCGGGCGAATCGGGCGTGGCGAAGGAGTGATAGTAGGCGCGGTACTGGTCGCGGTATTCGTCAAGAGAAACGGCGATTTGAGCCTTGAGTTCAGCAATGCCCGCGTCGGCGGGCCAGGGAACGAAGAGTGGCCGAATCTTGGTGCGGATGAAGTGATCGGGGCAACTGGTGCCGAGGAAGGCCAGTTCCCTGCCCTGGGCGGAGTTGATGAACTGGAGCACGTCAGGGGCGTCAGAGAAGCTGGCGATGTAGCGCTTTTGTGCGCTGACCCGACCGCGAAGGGTGGGGGCGATATCGATGGCAAGCTGCTGACGGTCCGGACGAGCGGGGATGGATTCTCCTCCGAAGCGGAGCGGACCCTTTTGGATACCGTGACGCGCAATGAACTGGCCAATCTGGTCGATGACAGTGAGGGTGTTGAGGTAGCACTCGCGCTGGGTCCGGCCCCAGGTGAATAGGCCGTGGCCGCCGAGAACGATGCCATCACAGCCCGGATTCCGCTGAACTACCCGGCGCATTCTCAAACCCAGCTCGAAACCGGGACGCAGCCAGGGCATCCAGACCAGAGAGTGGCCGAATTCGCGGTTGAACTCTTCCATTTTGGATTTGCCGTTGGCCGAGGCCGCCAGGGCGATGCCCCAGTCCGGGTGAAGGTGGTCGACATGCGCAAAGGGAAGAAAGCTGTGCAGCGGCGTGTCGATGGAGGCGGCAACGGGATTGCCGCGGAAGGCGGTTTGAGGGTACATCGCGACCATGTCGTCCTCGGTGGCGATGCCTCTGTAACAGCCCTCGAGGGCAAGAAACTTCTCCTGGTAGAGGGTTGCAAATCCCGCGCGGCGAATGCTGCCCAGATCGCCGCCCGAGCCCTTGACCCAAAGGACCTGAACCGGCTGGCCGGTACCTGGATCGATTTCGGCGATTTTAGAGCTGGTGTTGCCGCCGGCAAAGTTGGTGATGCGCAAGTCGGAGCCAAGGAGGTTGGAGCGGTAGCGGAGCAGTTCCGGCTCGTCGAGGGTGGCGGCAAGGGAGGGATCCCAGCGGTCTTCGAGGAACTTGAGCGGGGGGGAAGCAGGAGACGCCTGTGTCATAGAGATAACTTTACGGGAATAAAGAGGGCCGGCCAACAGGTTTCAAAGAGAAACCCGAAGGTAACCATTGTTTTTCATGGGTTTGCCAGCGAGAAAGGCTGTTTCCGAACTCCTTGATAGTGCGATTCTTCGGAATGCCGCAGGTGAATTCCCGTCGAGTTTTCGCGGAGAGCTACACGGAGTGAAGATGCAAAAGCGTGCGGCAGCGCTCGCGAAGTGTCGGCACTTCAGGGCACTCAAAATAGACCTGGCGATTAAGCGCCATGAGAATCCGCACGGCCTCCAACTGCTCATTTCTAGCGGAGAATGTGAAGCCCTGGTGCACGAATTCATCGGTAAGATATTCGATGGCATGGGCAAGAATCTCGATCGCGCGCCCAGCCCGCGGGGTAACGCGGCGGCGGTGGGAGCGTACACGGGCTGTGGAGACGTCCGGCACGGAGGCCGAGATCGGGAATCCGGTGGTGGTGGTGGCTGCCATGGTTATATCCTCACCCAATTCTTCGGCATCTTGCGCCGGAAATACAGATTACGAAGGTACCCTTTCTCAAAGACGAACAGCCCATTATTGCGTAGAGCTTTGGGAATTGAAGTGACGCAGATCACCAACGCTGGTCTCTGCCCTGACTGTACCCTACAGTTGAAGAATGGATTACGTCTGAGCCAAAGGGAACACCCGAGGAAGCGTCAGAAATCATCGCGACAAAAGCCCCAGCTGGGAGGATTGATATCGAGCGTCTCATGGAACGAGGAAATAATCTGCAATCGGTTTGAGGCGCAGGCCCTGCGCCTTGACGGAACGAGGCTTAAAACCTAACCTCAAACAAGCATCCCGCTGCAACGGAGCCGTTATTGGCCTCGTTCAACTGAACGCAATTTCACGGAAAGTTCACGGACTGGACAGCGATGATTCCCTACCAATGGCAATATCTCCCGCTTTTTCTGCAGATAGCGGCGGCGTTTGGTCTTGGACTGTTCATGGTAGTCGCCTCGTGGTTCGTTGGGCGGCACCGGAACACAGTCACCAAACTGGCGGCCTATGAATGCGGAATTGTAGCGGTGGGCGACGCGCGGCAGCGCTTCAGCGTGCGTTTCTATCTGGTAGCTATGTTGTTCATTCTGTTTGACGTGGAAGCGGTCTTCATGATGCCTTGGGCGGTGATTTACCACAAGTTGCCGGCCATCACCGGGCAAAGGTTCTTCGGCTTTTGGGAGATGGTGGTCTACCTGGGATTTGTGGCTGTGGGACTTTTTTATATTGTGCGCAAAGGCATCCTGAACTGGAGCCAGGACAAGGCGGATCTCTGAGATGGCCGAGACGAAGACATTCATCGGCAAGGCAGCCGTGCTGGAGGGTCTACCCGATCACCCGGCGGTGAAGGCGATCTTGTCGTGGAAGCCCGATGTTCTGGTTGACGCGAGGTTTGACCGCGGCGAGCTTACCCTGACCATCGCCGCTGAGGAGATTCAGGGCGCAGCGGTGACCGTTCAGACGGCGGGGTACAACTTCTTCGAGGATGTGACCGCGGTCGACTGGTTCCCTTCGACGCCTCGCTTTCAGTTGAGCTATCACATCCTGTCGCACATATATAGGGAGCGCATCCGGCTGCGGGTGCTGGTGGACGGCGAAAGCCCTTCGGTAGATTCGATTGTGCCAGTCTGGCCTTCAGCCAATTTTTATGAGCGCGAGGTCTTCGACCTCTTCGGCATACACTTCAAGGGACATCCGAATCTGCGCCGGATCATGATGCCGGACGACTGGCAGGGACACCCATTGCGCAAGGACTATCCGGTGGAGGGGTATCGCTAAATGGCTGATACGATTGGTGTACCCATCCTCGAAGCGCCGGTAGCCGAAGGCGCACACGATCAGCACATGGTGCTGAACATGGGCCCACAGCACCCGTCGATGCACGGAGTTCTTCGCCTGGTGGTGGAGATCGACGGGGAGATCGTGGTCAGGCTCTACCCGGAGATCGGTTACCTGCATACGGGGATCGAGAAGACCTGCGAAGCCAAGTTTTATCAACAGGTTGTGCCGCTGACCGACCGGCTCGACTACCTGAGCCCGATGGCCAACAACCTGTGCTACTGCCTGGCCGTGGAGAGGCTGCTTTCGCTGGAGATTCCTGAGAAAGCGCAATGGCTGAGGGTTCTGCTGTCCGAGTTGACCCGCCTGAATTCGCATCTTATCTGGCTGGGCACCCATGCGATGGACATTGGCGCGCTGACCGTTTTTCTCTACACCTTCCGTGAGCGGGAAGAGATTCTAAGAATCTTCGAGGGCCTGGCCGGCCAGCGGATGATGACCAGCTACTTCCGCATCGGGGGACTCTCGATGGAGCCGCCGCTGGATTTCCTGGACCGCGTGCAGAAGTTCATTGGCAGCTTTCCGGAGAAGATCGACGAGTATTCGAATCTGCTGACCGGTAATCCAATTTTTAGAAATCGCTTGAAAGGTGTGGGCTATCTATCGGCAACAGATGCAGTTGCTCTTGGAGTGACGGGGCCGAATATGCGCGGGTCTGGAGTGGATTTCGACCTGCGCCGCGATATGCCTTACTCCGGCTATGAGAAGTTTCAGTTCAAAGTGCCTATCTCGACGGACGGCGATTGCTGGGCGCGGTACGAGATCAGGCTGGTTGAGATGCGGGAGAGCGTGAAGATCATTCAGCAGGCGCTGGACGGGATGCCGGAGGGGCCGATCAAGGCCGATGCGCCGAAGATCGTGCTGCCTGACCGGGAGAAGATGAAGACGCAGATGGAGGCGCTGATTCATCATTTCAAGATCGTGACAGAAGGATTTGCAGTGCCGGCGGGCGAGGTGTACCAGGGCATTGAGTCGCCACGCGGGCAGATGGGGTACTATGTGGTCTCGGACGGTACGGCCAAGCCATACCGGGTGCATTTCCGGAATCCGTCGTTCGCGACCCTGCAGGCGCTGGAAACGATGTGCAAGGGGCGGATGCTGGCCGATGTGGTGGCGGTGGTTGGCTCTATCGATATTGTTCTGGGAGAGATCGACAGGTAACAGGGGGAATGGGTGCCGGATTACGCGAAACTTGCAGATATAGCAAGAGAGAGACAGGAGGCCGAGAGACTGGTCTCCGAGAGGCATAAACAACTGAGGCCTGATCCATGCTCGTTCTTTGAGCAAGTCAAGGCGCATCTTATGAATGGGATGGAAAAGGCCAATGTAGAGCTTCGCAGAAGGGGAGTTGCCCTTCTTGGGCGAAATCACTTGCCTGGCTTCGATGACGAGGTTTTTCTCACTTATGGTACCGATACGCTGTGCAGAGTGGGACTGGGATTTCTGGGAGGGGGATGCCGGATCACCGCGGTGATCAGCGGCCCTCCGAGCGGATTCGAAATCTCGCGAAAAGAGTATTTTTGCAGCCAGGAGGCGGCCTGCAAAGAGGTGTCTTCAAAGGGTGAAGGAGGATTGCCGGTGGTAGTGCCCCGTCCTGACCAGGTTGCGGCGGATATTATCAAGGCAATTCTCTTTGGCAGATTTTTTTAAGCGGGTTGGATTGTATACCGGAGCGCGGGCGCGGGAGTTTTTTGAGTGAGCAATGAGACGATGAGCGTGTTTTCGCCCAAGCTGGCGGCGCGGTTCGACGCGCTGGTGCTGAAGTACCCGGCGCGCCGCTCGGCGCTGGTTCCGATGCTTCTCTACGCGCAGGATGAGATTGGCTACCTCTCTGACGCGGTCCTTGCCGAGGTGGCCGAGCGCATCGGGATCACCGAGCTGGAAGTGCGCAATGTGGCCAGTTACTATTCGATGCTGCGCTTCAAGCCGGCAGGCAAGTATAACGTGCAGGTTTGCACCAACATCAGTTGCATGCTGCGCGGAGCTTATGAGGTTTACGAGCGCTTTCAGCAGGAGTTGGGGATTGGAAACAAGGGGGTAACGGCAGACGGGCTGTTTTCACTCGAGGAAGTCGAGTGCATCGGAGTGTGCTCATGGGCGCCGGCGATTCAGGTGAACTATGACTTTCACGATGAGTTGAGTGCCGGACATGTTCCCGGCATTCTGGCCGGTTATCGCGGCAAAGCCGGGGTTCCCGGCGACGGGTCTTCGTCGCTGGGGTGGAAGGCTCATGCCGAGGGGGCTACTCATGCCTAGACTGGTCTCGCATCCCGATGAGGTGAAGATTGTGACTCGGCGCTTTGGGCAGGGCGCGGCGAAGATCGAGCGCTACGTCGAGCTGGGCGGCTACGCAGCCGCAAGGAAATGTCTTGAGCAAGGGCCCGACTGGATCATCAACGAAATGAAGGCCAGCAGCTTACGAGGACGCGGCGGGGCCGGATTCCCGACCGGGCTGAAGTGGTCGTTTGTGCCCAAGCAGAGCGCGAAGCCGAAGTACGTCCTGGTCAATGGCGACGAGAGCGAGCCGGGAACCTGCAAGGACCATCTGATCTTTCTGCACGATCCTCATGCCGTGATTGAAGGGACCATTATTGCCGGGCTGGCCATCGGGGCCAAGCTGGGCTTTATCTATCTGCGCGGAGAGTACCGATATCTGTTGGAGATCATGGAAAAGGCGGTGGCCGACGCCTATGCGAAGGGCTTCCTTGGAAAGAGCATCTTCGGTTCCGGAACCGAGTTCCAGATCATCACGCAGACCGGCGCCGGGGCGTATGAAGTGGGCGAAGAGTCGGCGCTGATGGAGTCGCTGGAGGGCAAGCGGGGCGTGCCGCGCATCAAGCCTCCCTTCCCTGCCGTGGTCGGGCTCTATGGCGGGCCTACGGTGATCAATAATGCAGAGACCATCGCCACCGTGCCGCATGTGATCCAGATGGGCGGGGCGGTTTACGCCGCGGTGGGTTCGGCGCGCAACGGCGGGACGCGGCTGTTTTCACTCAGCGGGCATGTCGAGCGGCCGGGGGTTTATGAGCTTCCCATGGGCTACAACCTGAAGAAGATGATTTATGAGGTTGGGGGTGGCGTGTGGCGCGGGCGCGGGTTGAAGGCCGTCGTGCCCGGCGGCTCTTCGACTCCGGTGCTGCTACCTGAAGAGATCGATATTGGAATGGATTTTGACCAGGTGGGCAAGGCTGGCTCGATGCTCGGTTCTGGCGGAGTTGTGGTGATTGACGATCAGACCTGCATTGTTGAATTTGCGCTGCGGACGATCAGCTTTTATCAGCATGAAAGCTGCGGCTGGTGCATTCCCTGCCGCGAGGGAACGGATTGGCTGAAGAAGTCGCTGACGCGCTTCCACGCGGGATTTGGAACGGCGAAGGACATCGACAATATTCAGTACCTGGCGGAGAACATGTTGGGACGGACGTTCTGCCCGCTGGGGGACGCGGCGGCGATGCCGACGATAGCCTTCGTGAAGAAGTTCCGCAAGGAGTTTGAGGAGCATTTGGGCGGGAAGGCTTGCCCGTTTGCAAAGCACGTGGAGTTGGCGGTCGTGTAGGGATGTGGTTCCAACGCATAAAAAAAAGGGGTTGACAGCGACTCGCGACATTTTCTACGGGCGGTGTATACACCATTTTTCTTTGCAGGGGTTTTTAGTTTCAGGTACTTGTAATGATTGACGGATTTCCAGATTTTGCTGTGAGTTGCTGATTCATTGCGTCTTTCGAGTATTCAAGGCGAGGCAGATTTGAACAATCGTCCTGCTACTCTCGCGTTTCAAAGAATTTCGCGAGGGAAAGGACAACGATGAAATACCGAGAGTTCACGCGGGATCTGCGCGATGAGGGATGGTGGCTCAAGAGCCAAGAGGGCAGCCATCAGCAGTGGGTTCATCTCACGAAACCGGGTAAAGTAACAGTAGCGGGTCATCCGAACGACGATATTCCGCCCAAAATACTGAAGGTGATGCGGAAACAGGCAGGGATGCGATGAAAAAAGAATTTCTGGTCGTCTTTGAAGTGGGAAAAACGAGCTTTGGCGCATTCGCGCCTGATATTCCTGGATGCTTTGCGGTCGGGCCAACCCTGGACGAAACGCGAAAACGGTATATGGAAGCGGTGGATGCTCATCTCAGATGGATGGCAGAGGATCACGATCCCATTCCTCAACCCGTGACGACGATCTACAATTTTGCGCGGGAGTCGGGCGATGAAGCCTCCCGCTATTACGTAGAATGGCTGGAAATCTCGCTACCCGTTGAAATGCGCCTTGCCATTTCGGCATAAGGATATTGATGGCAGATGTAACCTTCATTGTCGATGGGAAGACGCTGACGGCCCCGGCGGGGACGCTGCTCATCGATGCTTGCCGCAAGGCGGGGATCGAGATTCCGGCGTTCTGCTACTACCCTGGGCTGAGCCTGCAAGCAGCCTGCCGGATGTGCGTGGTGCGCCAGGAGAAGGTGCCAAAGCTGCAGACGGCTTGCACGACGACGGTTGCCGAGGGACAGGTTTTCATCACTGAGTCCGATGAAATTGCGCAGGCGCGGAAGGCGACGATTGAGTTGCTGCTCGGCAACCATCCGCTGGACTGCCCGGTCTGCGATGCGGGCGGCGAGTGCGAGTTGCAGGACATGACCTTCAAGTACGGCGCGGGCGAGAGCCTGTATGCCGAGGCCAAGCAGCACCGAGACGAGCAGCAATGGTCGCCCGCGGTCTTCTTCGACCGGCCGCGTTGCATTCTCTGCTACCGCTGCATCCGGATGTGCGGCGAAGGGATGGACGCGTGGGCGCTGGGGGTGCAGAACCGTGGCGTTCATTCGACGATTTCGCCCAACGGCGGGAATCATCTCGACTGCGAGCAGTGCGGGATGTGCATCGACGTCTGCCCGGTGGGCGCGCTGACCAGCGGCAGCTACCGCTACAAGACGCGGCCGTGGGAGATGAACCACGTTTCGACGGTCTGCACGCATTGCGCGGACGGGTGCAAGGTGACGCTGGGCGTGCGGCAGACCAATGAAGGCTCAGAGATTGTGCGCGCCGACAACCGTGACAAGAGTGGGATCAACGGCGACTTTCTCTGCGCCAAGGGGCGCTTCGGGTTCGACTTTGTGGGTAGCGCGGAACGGCTGACGACGCCCCTGGTACGCAATGCCGAAGGCAAATTGGAGCCGGCCACCTGGGAAGCGGCTCTGCGGCTGGCGGCGGGCAAGCTGAAAGAAGTCCGCGACAGCAAGGGTGGCGCGGCGATTGGCGTCGCCGGCTCGAACCGGACGACCAACGAAGAGAACTACCTGCTGCAGAAGTTTGCGCGGAGCGTGCTCCAGACCAACAATATTGACCATGAGCGGAGTGCGGACTTCGCAGCCTTTGCCGGCGCACTTGCCGGACAGAACGGCAAAGCGGCCAGCCTGCGCGAGACAGCGACGGCTCCGGCGATTCTGCTGGTGGGCGGCAATCCGACGGAAGAGCACCCACTGCTGGCGTGGAATCTGCGGACAAATGTGCGTCTGAACCGCGCCAGGCTCTACGTGGCCAATACCAAAACCATCAAGCTGAAGCGGCAGGCGAAGGGCTCGCTGCTGCTGCCCGAGGACGGCTATCCCTCCCTGCCGGCTTACCTGGACGAGAGCGATTCGGATTTTGCCAAAGCTGTGCGGGCCGAGGAGTCGCTGCTGGTGGTCTTTGGAGCGGAGTACAGCGGCGCGCAAGTGACGAAGCTGGTGGCCTGGGGATTGAAGCGCGACGGGGTGCGATTTGCCTATTTGGGAGACTATGCCAACTCGCGCGGCGCGGCGGATATGGGAGTTCTGCCGGATCTGCTGCCCGGCTATGTTCCGGTCACGGCGGCCGGCGCCTTTGCCGCGGAGTATCCAGGGCTCCCCGCGACTCCGGGAAAGACGCTCGCGAAGATGATGGATGCGGCGGCTAAAGGCGAGTTGGGGGCATTGCTGGTAGTCGGCGCTGATCCCGCGGCGAAGCTGGGCGCGGACAAGACTGCTTTGAAGAATGCCTACGTGATCGTTGCAGATTTATTTCTCACCGAGACGGCGGCGCTGGCCGATGTGGTGTTGCCGGCGGCGAGCCTTTATGAGAAGAGTGGAACCGTAACGAACAGTTATGGCGACGTGCAACTGACGAAAAAGGCTGCGGACCTGGCGGGAGTCAGGCCGGAGTTTGAGATTCTGGTGCGGCTGGCGGGCGCGATGGGCGTGGATGTGAGGACGTTGGTTCCCTTCGGCAAGAGTGGGGTTACGGCGGATCTGGGCCAGTCGCGCGGCGCGCAGGCAGGGGAAGCGGACCGGCACGCGGTGTGGCTGGCGGCCAACGGGCTTGAGCCGAAGCTGAGCCCCTTCGATCCGCTGGCTCTGCTGGACGAGATCGAGCGTTTGGTTCCGGGCTATGCGCTGGACCGCTTGAATCTCTTTGGCGGCCACGATGTGGCGACCGAGCCGGGCTTTGCGCCGGTTGCGGAGTTGAGCGAATCGGGGCTGATTGCTCCCGCTCACAATGGATTGTTTACCTCCGGGACGCTGGGCGAGTACAGCGAGGGGCTCAAGGAACTGGCGCGGCATCAGGCGGGGCAGTTGGTGCAGATACGGGTGGGGTAAGGCAGAAGCGAGAGGCGCGGGTTGGGGTTCGTGGTTTCCCACCCTTTTCACAAAGTGCGTGAAAAGGATGGGGCACCCAGGGTTGTTGGTTCGGAGGCACAGAGTGTCGGCAGGATTGAACGAGGCTGAAGACAAGTGACGATTTTGCAGTTTTTTCTGTGGAGCCTGCTGAAGGTGGCCGTGGTGACGGTGGTGATGCTGCTGGGCGTCGCCTACACGGTGCTGCTGGAGCGCAAGCTGGTAGGCCGGATTCAGAATCGCTGGGGGCCGAGCCGCGTGGGGCCCTTCGGGCTCTTGCAGCCTCTGGTGGACGGGGCAAAATCGTTTCTCAAAGAGGACATCATTCCGTCTGGCGTCTACCGGCCGCTTTATCTGCTTGCTCCCATTCTCGCGCTGGGCTGCACGCTCATTTCGATTGCCGTGGTGCCGTTCGGAGAGCCCGGAGCCGGGCCGGGGCGCTTCGACCTCTTTGAGATCTCCGATCTGAATATCGGCCTGCTGGTGATTCTGGGCGTGACTTCCATCGGCGTCTACGGCATTGCACTGGCGGGGTGGTCGTCGAACAACAAGTATTCGCTGCTCGGGGCGCTGCGCTCCTCGGCGCAACTGGTCAGCTACGAACTGGCGCTGGGCTTGTCGCTGGTGGGCGTGGTGCTGCGCGCCGGGTCGCTCAACTTGAGAGTGATTGTGGAGCAGCAAGCCACCCACGGGATCGCCACCTGGAATATCTTTGGCGGAGGCCAGTTTGTGGCCTTCTTCATCTATCTGATGGCGGCCTATGCGGAGACTAACCGCTCGCCCTTCGATCTGCCGGAGGCGGAGAGCGAGTTGACCGGCGGCTATCACACCGAGTACAGCTCGATGAAGTTCGCCATGTTTTTCATGGCCGAATATGGCAACATGATTACGGTGGGCTGCGTGGCGACTCTGCTGTTTTTGGGCGGATGGACCAGCCCGATGGGCGACCTGATTGGGCCATTCGAGAATGGCTTCGTCAACGCAGGGCTCTCGCTTTTCTGGTTTGTCAGCAAAGTCTTCTGCTTCTTGTGTTTGTACGTCTGGGTGCGGGGAACTCTGCCGCGCTTCCGCTATGACCAGTTGATGAACTTTGGATGGCGCTGGCTGATGCCTTTGGCCATTCTGAACATTGTGGCGACAAGCCTTTGGCTTGCCTGCCGCAGCTAATCTACAATCGGGCATGCCCGGAGCTTGCGATGCACCTGATTTTATTTGCCGTGTTTGCCGGATTGTGCCTGGCGGGAGCGATCAACCTGCTCCTCCAAAGCCATCCCATCAACAGCGCTCTCTCGCTGATTGTGGTGATGACTTCGCTGGCGGTGCTCTACCTGCTGCTGGGCGCTGAGTTTCTGGCCATCGCGCAGGTGATCGTCTATGCCGGCGCGATCATGGTGCTCTTCACCTTCGTCGTGATGCTGCTGAACGCGGGGCGCGAGGACAGAACGCTGGGCAGCCGCGCGGCTTCCAGGGTGGGCTTTCCAGCGGTAGCCGTGATTCTGGCGTTGATTGCCACTGTTATATTGCACACGCAGGGGCTGGGTACAGCAAGGCTCAGCGACGGCCTTTCGAACACAGCAGGCGCCGCAAACCTCGAAGTCCTCGGCTCGGTGCTCTTCACCAAGCTGCTGCTTCCGTTCGAGGTGACCTCGGTGCTGATTCTAATTGCGATTCTGGGCGCGGTTGCGCTGGCGCGGCACGGGGACGGCAATGGAGAAAGGACGGACGACGAATGAGTTCTTTCTTTGCGCAGGAAGTTCCGCTGACTTGGTATCTTTTATTGAGCGCGGCGCTGTTTTCGCTCGGCGTTATCGGCTTTCTCATCAAGCGCAACCTGATTACCGTCTTCATGTCGATTGAGCTGATGCTCAACGGCGTGAATCTATCTTTTGTAACCTTCGCCCAGCAGTGGCATGCGGTGAAGGGGCAGATCTTCGTCTTCTTTGTGATGATGGTGGCCGCGGCGGAGGCTGCCGTGGGATTGGCCATCATTATTGCCGTCTTTCGCGCGCGCGCAACCCTGGCCGTCGACCGCATCGACCTGATGAAGCTATGAACCAATTTATGAACGGCTACCTCCATCTCTGGCTCATTCCGCTGCTGCCCTTCGCAGGATTCCTGTTGAACGGGATTCTGGGGCGCGGGCTGCCCAAGTGGATGGTGACAACGGTCGCGCTGCTGGCTCCGCTAGGAGCGTTCCTCGCGGTCCTGAATGTGGGTTTTCTTGCCTATATCCATGTCAATCAGGGGTTTTGGAATCACGGAGTCATCGACGTTCCCTGGGTGGAAACCTGTCCGCTGCCCTGGATCAATATCGCCGCGCTGCACGTCGATTTCAGCTTTGTGCTCGACCAGCTTTCGCTTGTCATGCTGCTGATTGTTACCGGTGTCGGCTTCCTGATTCACGTCTACTCGGTCGGCTACATGAGCGACGAGGAGGGCTACGCGCGGTACTTCAGCTACCTGAATCTGTTTCTATTCTTTATGACGGTACTGGTGCTGGCTGGAAATGCGCTGGTGATGTTTGTCGGATGGGAAGGTGTTGGCCTAGCGTCGTATCTGCTGATCGGCTTCTACTTCCAGAAGAAGTCGGCGGCGGATGCGGGCAAGAAGGCCTTTATCGTCAATCGCATCGGCGATGTTGGCTTTCTGATCGCGATGTTCTTGCTGGTGGCCAACTTCGGCACGCTGACCTTTACGGAGGTTGCCGCGAAGCTGGGCATGGATCCCGGCTGGAATGGCGGCGTGGTAACCGTAATTGCGCTCTGCCTGATGCTGGGAGCGGCGGGCAAGAGCGCGCAGCTTCCGCTCTACATCTGGCTGCCCGACGCGATGGAGGGCCCGACGCCGGTCTCCGCGTTGATTCACGCGGCGACGATGGTCACGGCGGGCGTTTACATGGTCGCCCGAACGCATGTGCTGTTTGATCACTCGCCCTTTGCGCTGGGCGTGGTGGCGATTGTGGGCGCGGCTACGGCGATTTTCGCGGCGACGATTGCACTGGCGCAAAACGACATCAAGCGGGTGCTGGCCTACTCGACGATCTCCCAGCTTGGCTACATGTTTCTGGGCTGCGGCGTGGCGGCTTACTCGGCGGCCATCTTCCATCTGATGACGCACGCCTTCTTCAAAGCGCTGCTCTTCCTGGCGGCGGGGGCGGTGATTCATGGCCTGGGCGGCGAGCAGGATTTGCGCAAGATGGGCGGGCTATGGAAGAAGCTGCCAGTGACCTTCTGGACGATGACCGCGGCTGTCTTCGCAATTGCAGGATTCTGGCCCTTTGCGGGATTCTTTTCAAAGGACGCAATTCTCTACGCGGCCTTTTTGCAGGGGCCGAATGGACGGGTGCTGTGGTTTGTTGGCGTGGTGACGGCTTTGCTGACCTCGTTCTATATGTTCAGGCTCTGGTATCTGGCCTTCATGGGCAAGCCGCGCGGCGAAGATGTTCATCCGCATGAGAGCCCGGTGTCGATGCTGGGGCCAATGGTGATTCTGGCACTCCTTTCGATTGGCGGCGGCTGGATTGGGATTGAACGCTTCGGCAGCTTCCTGGCCCCATCAGTTGGCGCGCGAGGTGCGGAGACCGGGAGTGCGCACCTTGAATTGATTTTGAGCGGCGTGGCCGTTGGCGTGGCGCTGATGGGCTGGCTCCTGGCGCATCTATTTTATCGGGAGAAGTCGGCGCTCCCGGCGAGGCTGGCGGACGCTCTTCCGGGCGGATATAAGCTGCTGGCGGGCAAGTACTTTGTCGACGAGTTTTATGGCGCGGTCATCGTCAAGCCGCTGCTTGGCTTCTCCAAGGTCTTTCTGGAATGGGTTGTGGACGTGGGCATCCTGGGCGGGCTGGCCTGGCTGCTTGGGGGCATCGCCATGCTGGCAGGCGCGATTTTGCAGCGTTGGCAGTCGGGGAATCTGCGCTCTTATGCGGCATGGCTGGCGGCGGGAGCGGCGGCGGTGCTTTTGTTCTTGCTGGTACAGTGGCAGGTTGTGCAGGCATTCATGCCGATCTTTCACCAGGGAATGGCGGGCAACTGACGATGATGGCGATAGATCACTCGATTCTCACGCTCATTCTCATGGTTCCGCTGGCCGGGGCGGTGCTGGTGATGCTCATGCCCGACCGCGGCAAGCTGCCCAACTGGATTGCGCTCGCGACGGCGTTGGCCACCTTCGGCCTCACGCTGCACCTGCCAGCGCACTTTGTCACAGGGCAAGGAGGATTTCAGTTCGAAGTCAGCCGGCTGTGGATTGAGTTATCCCCGGATTCAGCCGCGAGTGGCGGGATCTTCTACCACGTGGGCGTGGATGGGCTGAGCCTGTGGCTGGTGGTGCTGGTGGGCTTGCTGGCCCCGGTGGGCATTGTTGCAAGTTGGAATACGATCCAGTCGAGGCGCAAGGTGTTTTTTGCGCTTTTCCTGGTGCAACAGACCGCCATGTTCGGGGTTTTCGTCTCGCTAGATTTGATTCTCTATTACGGCTTCTGGGAGCTGTCGCTGGTGCCGATGGCGATTTTGATTGCGATGTACGGGCGCAAAGACGGACCCAGGGCCGCGCTGAAGTTCTTTCTCTTCACCTTCATCCCCTCCGCACCGCTGCTGGTGGCGATTCTGTGGCTTTATGCACGGACCGGCAGCTTTGACTATCGAACGCTGCAGACTCTGATTGCGCACGGAAACTTTCCGGCTTACCAGATGGGTTGGGTGGCTCTGGCGTTTCTTTTCGCATTTGCCGTCAAGGTTCCGGTCTTCCCGCTGCACGGATGGCTTGCAGACACTTTCAGCGAAGCGCCGGTGGCTCTGGCGATGGTGGTGGCCGGCAAGCTGGGGCTCTACTCGATGCTGCGCTTCCACATCGGGCTCTTCCCGATGCAGGCGCGAGTTGTGGCTCCGGTGCTGGTGGGGCTGGCGGTGGTGGGGATTCTCTACGGGGCTTGCCTGGCGCTGGTGCAGCGCGACTTCTGGCGGCTGATGGCCTTTGCGGCGCTGAGCCATCTGAGCCTGATCACGCTGGGCATCTACGGGCTGACGCTGACGGGCTGGGAGGGGGCGGTCTACCAGATTCTCAACCATGGCGTGGTGGACGGCGCGCTGTTTCTGCTGCTGGGCCTTCTCTATGACCGTTATCGCACCAGCGAGATCAACACCTACGGCGGGCTGGCCGCGAAGCTGCCCCGGACGGCCACGTTTTTTGTGATTGCTTCACTGGCGATGATCGGGCTGCCGATGTTGAGCGGCTTTGTGGGCGAGTTTCTGATTCTGCTAGGCACCTTTACCGGCGTCAGCAAAGGCTGGGCGATTGCAGCCACGCTGGGCGTGATTCTGGGAGCAGCCTACATGCTTTGGCTGGTGCAGCGGCTCTTCTTTGGGCCGGAGAGCGCGCTGGCCGCGTCGAAGCCGCCCGGAGACCTGGGGGCGGGCCAACTGGCCGTGCTGTGGCCGCTGGCCGCGCTGATGCTGGCGATGGGAGTGGCGCCGATGCTGTGGCTTCGGCAGATCGAAGATGGCGTCCACATTTCAGGGACAAATGCATCGAGGGCCGCCCAGTTCGTCCCGCTACAGTCAGTGATGCCAATTGTGTCCAATGGGGAGGGCCAGCGGTGAATCCTGTTCCCGATATCTTCCGCATCCTTCCCGAGGTCATTCTCACGCTGAGCGGCGTGGCCGTGATGCTGCTGGACGCTTCCCTGCCCCCGCGCTGGGCGCGCCGTGGGCTGGGCTGGGTCGCCGCCATCGGAACCACACTCGCCTTGTGGGCCAGCCTTTGGCAGCTTTCGCTGCCTGAAGGAACCGGCTTCTCGGGGACGGTCGAGACGAGCGCCTTCACCGTCTTCTTCCATGTGCTGATCTGCGGGATCGTGCTGGTGGCGCTGCTGCTCTCGCTGGATACGCTGCCCGAGAAGAGCCATCACCAGGGCGAGTTCTACGCGCTGATTGTTTTTGGCGCGGTGGGCATGTGCCTGCTGACCGGCGCGGTTGAGCTGCTGCTGGTTTTTATTGCGCTGGAAATCTCCTCGATTGCCACCTACATATTGACCGGCTATCGCAAGGAAACGGCACGCGGGCCGGAAGCAGCCATCAAGTACTTTCTCCTGGGCTCTTTTGCGACCGGATTCCTGCTGTACGGCATTGCATTGATCTTCGGCGCAACAGGCACGACACAGATTTACGAGATTGCCCAGCTCGCGCCTACGGCGGAAAATCATTCGCTGATACTGGCAGGGATGGGGTTGATGCTGGTGGGGATTCTCTTCAAGGTCTCCGCCGCGCCCTTCCATGTGTGGACACCGGATGTGTACGAAGGCGCGCCGTCGCCGGTGGTGGCGCTGATGTCGACCGCGCCGAAGGCCGCGGCCTTTGCGTTGCTGCTGCGCGTTGTCTATGAGATGCTGCCTTCGCTGCGGCCGGTCTGGGAACCGCTGCTGTGGGTGGTGGCCGTGCTTTCAATGACCGTGGGCAATCTGGCCGCGCTGCGTCAGAAGAATGTAAAGCGGATGCTGGCCTACTCATCGATTGCTCATGCCGGCTACCTGCTTGCCGCTTTCTCCGGGCTAGCCACAACCACCGGCTTCAGCGCCAGCGGCATCGCCGCGGCCAGTTTCTACACCGCGGCCTATGCGGCGATGAATGTGGGCATCTTTGCCGTGATTACCGTGGCCAGCGGATACGATGAGAAGCTGCCGCTTATCGACGATTTCAGGGGGCTCATCTACCGGTCGCCGCTGCTGGGCAGTTTGCTGATCTTCTTCCTGGCTTCGCTGGTGGGGATCCCCTTCACGGGCGGATTTTTGGGCAAGCTGACTTCGTTTTCGGCCGCAGTCGGCGGTGGAGCGATCTGGCTGGTCATCATCGGCCTGCTGAACTCGGGATTGGCTGCCGCGTACTATCTCCGCCTGGCCCTGGTGGCGGCGCAACGTCCGGACGGCGAGAGGCCCGTTGCCGCCAGACCGCAGGTGGGCGTTGCGGTGGGGGCGGCCTTGCTGCTGGCAGTAGCGGCGACGCTGGTTCTGGGATTTGTTCCGACCGGTGTGCTGCGCGCGGCCGATGCAGGGGCTCAAACCTTGCAAGCGCCCCCCGCAGAGACCGTGCCGGGAATTGCCCTGGAACAGCGCTGAAGCGGCTCACTGCGCACTCTTTTCGCCAAGAGCGGAAGAGATTAGCGAGAGGCCGGGTTAAACCGGATTGAGCGCGGAGCCGCTGGAGACGGGCTCTGTTCTTGAGATCCTCGACAAATTGAGTTCAAGCAAGCTCTTGTAGTAGAGCACGGTACGGTTCAGGACCTGGCTATGCGCATAGTGGTCGAGGACCCATGCGCGCGCGGCCTTCCCCATACGACAGCGGCGCTCGGGGTTGCGGAGCAAATGAAGCACGGCCTCGTGAATGGCAACCGGATAACCGGGAGGTATGAGCAGCCCGGTAACCTCCGGCACCACTGCGTCGCGGGAGCCAGTGGAGAGGGTGGTGACAACGGGAATCCCGGTGGCGGCAGCCTCGAGGACGACATTCGGGAAACCTTCCCTCCAGGTGGGAAGGACCATTACGTCCATGGCGCGGTAATAGGGCGCCGTGTCTGCGACAAAGCCAGTGGAATGAATACGTGGGTGTTTTTTGATCCGGGAACGCAAATCAAGCTCAAGGCCATCTTCAGAGGCGTCAAACCATCCCACGAGGAGCAGATGAGCTTCCGGCTTTACGGCCAAGATGGTCTCGAAGGCCTCAATCAGCTCCGGAAGGCCCTTGTCGCGGGTCAATCTGCCCACAAAGCCCACGACATGAGCATCGGGTGGGAGGCCGAGCCGGCTACGCTGGTCGCTCGTTCCCGGCGAGAAACGCTCCACATCTACACCGCCGCTGCTGCCGCACCCGAGAAGACGCAACTTCGCCTCGGACGCCACGCCCAGAGCCAGAGCCCTGCTGCGCAGACTGTCACTGTTGCACAACACAGCATGAGAACAGGCGGAGGCCACTTGCTCGGCAAGGAGCAGAATACGGCGCTTGAGCCCGGTGGAAGTCTCGAGCTTGAGGCCGCGCAGAAAATAGACCCTGACCGGAACGCCACAAAGCATGGCGGCGATGGAGCCAAGCAGCCCAGCCTTCGGAGTGCTGAATTCGGTCATTTCCGGCTTGAGCCGGTAAAGCAACCACCAGAGGCGCACCAAGGAGAGAATGTCCGCAGCCAAGGCCATCTCTCGCCGCATGGGAATGGCAATGGACTCAACCCCTTCACGAGCAGCCGTGCCGGTGAGCAACTCGCCGGGACTTGAGACCAGGGTGACCCTGAAACCCGCCTCGCGCAGCGTGCGCAAATGGCTGCCAAGAACGAGGCAGGTCTGGGGATTTGTGATGCCGATGACGATGTGGGGAGTCCGGGAGGAATGGATGGGTTGAGCCGGAGGAGGGACTGAGGAAGAGACGCGCCCGCGCACACTGAAAAACGTGGGCAAAAAAGACAGATGTGGAAGATGCATTCTTCGCGTGAGCATGAGCCCCCCCGAACAGGACCATCGCGTCCCGATGCCAAACTGTGCCGGGACACATAAGGAAAGGTGCTCGCGAATCGGAAGTCTATGCTTTCTGGACGCTGGAACGGACAACCCCATGTCCGTGCGCGCCCGCTCCCGTTCACCATTTCAGCCGCTTCCCTCGTGACAACGCAGAAGAACCTTAAACAGGCAGGCTGTTACTGGAGATAAACTGATTCAGTACTCTCAGGAAACATTAACATGGTTCAGTTTGTCAAGAAGAAAATCAATTCAGGAAAAGTGCGCAGTAATTGCAGAATAATAAGGAGATTTGCTTTATACTCGCTGGAATCTCTGAGGTTTTCCACATGCCTTTGAATTCACCTCCGCGGATTCTTTTGCTGATTCCTCATCTGGGCGGAGGCGGCGCGGAGCGCGTGATGGAGCTTCTGGCGCGAAATCTTCCTGCCGGGGAGTACGAAGTGCATCTGGGGCTGGTCACGGAGGCGGAGAACGGCGATAGGGGATTGCCCGCATGGGTTCAGGTTCACGCGCTGGGGGCGCAACGAGTGAGCTGGGGGGCGTTTCGGCTGCTGAGGCTGATTCGCCGGCTGAAACCAGATCTGATCCTGTCTGGAATCTTCCACTTGAACTTTCTTGTCCTGCTGATGCGGCCCATGCTTCCAAAGGAAACTCGTGTTCTAGTGCGCCAGAACGGAACTGCTTCAGCGGCATTGGCGTTTGGGGGGCTTCCCTGGTACAGCGGCCCATTTTACCGGCTGCTCTATCGCCGCGCGGACCGGGTCATCTGCCAGACAAAAGCCATGGCGGAAGATCTTGTGAAAGAACTGGGGCTTGCGGAGGACCGGATAGCGGTGCTGCGGAACCCGGTGGATGTCGATGAGATTCGCAACTCCATCCGCCTGGATCTGGCGCCGTGGGAGGGGTCTGGTCCCCATCTGCTGGCGGTCGGACGGCTTTCGCGGGAAAAAGGCTTTGATTTGCTGCTGCGGGCGTTGGTGCTGGTCCGGCGAGAATTTCCGGCGGCAGATTTGCTGATTGGCGGAGCCGGGCCAGAGGAAGCGGCACTGAAGGCCGAGTGCCATGCGCTCGGGCTTGACCCGGCGGTACGATTTGCGGGCTACCTCGCATCTCCCTGGTCGTACTTTCCGGGCGCAACGGTGTTTGTGCTTCCCTCCCGGCATGAAGGGCTCCCGAATGCCCTGCTGGAGGCGGCGGCCGCGGGAGTTCCCATTGTGGCGTTGCCGGCTTCCGGCGGCGTCGCTGACCTGTTGCGCGGCCAGCCTGGGGTGTGGCTCGCTCCCGAGATCTCAGCCGAAGCGCTTGCGGCTTCCCTGCTCGCTGCACTTCAGGCATTGCGGCCGGGTGAGCGTTTCCCCCATGGATTTGTCGAGGAGTTTCGCATCGACTGCGCTATTAGGGCTTATGCAGGCCTGATCGACCAGACCCTGGCGGCAAGACCGACGTGAGCCAGTAAAGCACCGGCCCGAGCAGCGCCACCCCGGCGGCCAGTAGCAGCGCGGAGATGGAGCCGATCTTCTCTGCCCGCGCGGCGTAGAGGGCATAACCGATCAGGATGGCCGGAGCCACACCCAGCAGGGAGGCAATGGCGAGATTGCCGGCCTTGAAGGGTCGCTTGAGCGCCGGCTCGCGAAGACGCAAGACCACCAGAGCGACAAATTCCAGCAGCAGGCTCGATCCGTAGAGAACCAGGTCGATGGAAATCAAGCGTTCGAAGGTCATGCTGAGCGCCGCGGCCCACGCCGCTCCACAGACCAGCACACTCACCCACGGCACGCCGCGCCCGTTGCGGCGGGCAAGAACCCGAGGCAACATTCCGTCCTCAGCCATGGCCATCGGCAGACGAGTGTAGCTGAGGACCAGTGCGTTGAACATGCCAAATCCGCTGATGGCGCCACCGGCGATCACCGCCAGCCCTAGAATGGGTCCGCCCAGCAGCACCGCAACATCCGTCCAGTCTCCGGTAGAGAAGCGTGCCGTTGAAACACCGGCCAGAGCCATCGCGCCCAGCGGGAGAAGGTAGGTAACCGCTACCAGCACTGTGGACCAGATCATCGCTTTTGGATAGTTGCGCTGCGGGTTCCGCACCTCGCCGGCTACTGTAGACGCATTGTCCCAGCCCATGTAGTTCCACATGGCAACTTGAATGGCGGTGGCAATTCCGGCCTGCGAGGGAGCGGTGCTCCATTGCACCGCCGGATGCAAGGTAAACCCACGCCAGAGCCCAAGCGCAACCAGCGCCGCAAAGGGCGCCAGCAACAACACAAACAGCGCCATGGAGCCATTGCCCACCGAGGGAGCGCCGCGCAGGTTCCAGGCCACGCAGAGCACGACGACAAGCAACTCCCATCCATATTGGCCCGGACCGGCGGTGAGCGATGGATAGAACTTGCCCAGATAGCTGACAAAGAGAGCCGGATAGATGGCCATATCGAAGATGCTGGCCGCAAGCGAGAGCCACGCTTCCTGGTAGCCCCAGAAGGGCCCCATCGCCCGCCGCACCCAGACGTAAAAGCCGCCATCGGCTGGAATCGCGCTGGCCAGCTCGCCCACCATGAGGGCCGTGGGCAGGCTCCAGAGGAAGGGCAACGCGAGAAGAATGAGGATCGCCGCGCCATAGCCCGCGCCGCCGAGAATGTCTTCAATGCCGTAGGGTCCGCCCGCGACCATGAAGTACGTGGCGGCGATCAGGGGCAGAAGGCGCATCCCGCCGCGAGTTCCGCGGGTGAAGAAGCGCTTGCGCAGCAAGTCCAGCGGGCCGGATTGGAGGTCAAGACTCATGCCGGTTTATCGATCCATCGGAGAGCAGAAGAGCACCGGAGTTCACCGTTTCAGGCCACTTCCTTGACGCCCTTCGGCAGCAGCTTTCGGGTCCAATACCAGAGGAAGAGGAAGGTACTTACCGTCCAGAGCGAGGTGGCGAGGGCGATACCCGCCACGCCGTACCAGCGCATAAGGAGCAGATTCAAGAGTACATCGAGCACAAGATTCAGCGCGCCGCAGTAGAAGATCAGGTCACTGCGCCGCATGGCAATGAGAAAGCGGTAAAAGACGCGGCTGGAGACGAAGAACGGAATCTGAATGGCGTACATGGCCAGAACGGGGGTGACCAGAGTGGTGTCGGCGGGTGAGAAGACGCCATGCTGGAAGGTGAGGCGAATCAGCAGGTGCGAGCCGGCAATCAGGGCCAGCGCGATGGGCGTCGAGACGAGCGCCGTGAGCCCGACCCAGGTGCGCAGGGTGTGGCGGCAGCCGGCCCAGTCCTGATGGGCGATCAGGCGGGAGAAATGCGGGACCACGGCCGAGGAGACGGCGCCGGCCAGCAGCGTAATGACGACGCTGACAAAGCGGTTGGCGTAGGCGAGCGCGGAGACGCTGCCAGCGGGGAGCATGGCGGCCATGGACTGATCGACCAGCAGGCCGCCGGAGGCCACCACGCCGCTGAGCAGCACCGGGCCATACTGGCGGGCAACTTCGCGCGTGGCTTCGGTGGCTCCGTGCCACCAGAGGCGAAAGCGATAGCCGCGCGCGTCCATCATCCAGGCGACCGCCGAGGCGTGGATGAGAGCGCCGGCCAGCGTGGAGTAGACCATCGCCCAGATTCCGTAGCGCGGGCTCAGCAGGAGCGAGCCAAGAATGATGATGGCCGGAGTTGCCACCGGAGCCAGCGCGGGCAGCGCAAAGTGGTCAAAGGTGTTCAGGACGGCGGTGCAGTTGGTGGCGATGCCGGTGATGAGCACCACGGGAAGCAGGGCGTAGAAGAGCCGGATGGAGAGCGCGAGCTTCTCCGGCGGAAAGTGCGAGGCGATCAGGGGAAAAAAGCCGTGGGCGGTGAGAGCCATAAGAGCCGTTGCGGCTGTCAGCAAGAGGCAAACCCAGAGCATCGAACTCGAAAGAAGCTCCTGGGCGCGGTCATGGCCTTCGCGTTCCCTCACGCGGATCAGGGTGGGCACGAGGGCCTGGTTCATCGACTCGGAGATAAGGTTGATGAGCAGGTTGGGGATGAGGAAAGCCGCGAGGAAGGCGTCCATGGCGTCGGAGCGGCCATAGACCCCGGCGACAGTGAATTCCTTGAAGGTGGCGACGATTTTGACGAGGATTCCGGCAGCAGTGACCGATGCGGCGGCGCGGAAAATGCGGCGGTTGACGCTGCCGCCTTGGAAGAGCCGCGCGAGTTGGGGGAGTCGATACATGCTGGCGGAATCAATCGCCAGTCTACAGGATTGGCTCGGGAACTTCCCTCAATAGTGCCGCAAAATTGCGCCGATAGGCCGTGACATCCAGACAAGTCTCATCGGTGATTTCGGAAAAGCGGCCTACCTTACGCAGAACCCATCGCTCCTGCTCCCCTTTCAAGCGGGAGATGTATACCTTGCGCTGGCCTTTGCTGGGGATGCCGCAGCGGATGACCCTGGCGAATTCACGAATCGGGAAGATGAAGATATCTCCTTGATACGCGGGTTTGTCGGGATCACGATCGCGCGACAAAACGTATGCAACAAAGAAATCCTTCTGGTCGAGTTGCCTGGCAAATTCCTCCTCCTTGAAGAATCTCCACGAAGTGAAATCGAAAAGCTCTCGTTCCCACGCGGAACCGACAGGATACAGCTTGCCAAACTTGACCTGGATTTCTCTATAAATTCGCTGTCCGGTTTCGCTCCGCCTACGGAGAATCATATCCACCTTGTCAACATCCAGAAATCTGCTGTATGGATTCCATCCATTCTCAAAGAACTCGAACTTGGCATAAGTCTCTCCGAGAATCTCATAGTGCCCAGCCCGCCCCCTCATCTCCGCTGTTAGTTGCCCTGGCTCTGATTCGTCTGGCATTGGTAGTGTTGCCTCCTTCTTGATCATCTTAGCCGGGTGGGAAGCCTATAAGTTGGCTCGACACGCCGCAAGCAGTTGACCCCACCGCAGGTGGTCAGGCCGCCAACGGCCTGATCTTCCGCCTCTTCTTCTGCGATTCGATCCATAGGTCGTACTGAAGCTGGGCCTTGGAGAAGAAGTCGGGAGAGAGCGCCAAAGCCTCACCTAGCCGGATGCTTAAATCCATCGTCACAGCAGTGCGGCCATTGAGGATGCGGGAGATGGTCGCGCGCGCAACGCCAATATGCCCGGCAAGCTCGGTTGCGGTTGTGTCGCCGAGAAACTCTCTCAGCAGTTCGCCTGGGCTCGCCGGGTTGTGCATCATTGTCATGGTCATTTCTCCTTAGTGGTAATCCTGATAGTCCACGAGAATTGCATCCTCGCCCTCAAAGCTGAAGGTCAGCCGCCAGTTGCCACTGACGCTTACAGACCAGTGCCCTTTGAGGTCTCCCTTCAGCGGGTGCCAGTCCCAACCATTCCGGTTCATATCGAGCGGCGTCGATGCTAGATTCAAGGCGGTCAGCATGATGCGCAGCCGGGCTTCATGCTTCGGCTGGATGCCTGCTTTTGAGCCATCCTCAAAGAACCTCTTGATGCCGCGATGCCGGAAGGTCCTGATCACAGCCACAGCGTAACACACAATGTTACGTCGAGACAAGACCAACTTTGATTCCCGGCTTATGCTGGAACGAGTTCGTTGCCATCGGTGGGCTCGGCAGCGGGAAAGCAGGCGTCCAGTTCCACAGGTTGATCGACGGCCAAGCGGCCGGCCAGCGCGAATAGGGCCAGGAGCAACCATGTAACGCGGTTTTCTTCGACGGTGTCCACTTGGGAGGTGATGAACCAGACGAGCAGCGTCGTGGCCAAAGCCCATCGCAGCGGCCCGTGGGTTTGCTTGATGGACCAGATGGCCGCGGCCACAATGGCCGCAGCCAGGAACAGCGCACAGAGGCCGCCGGAGACGGCGATGGAAAGTGCCGTGTTGTGGGCCGTGTCGACGGGCGCAAGGCCAGCCGCCGAGACAAACGAACCCGCGCCAGTGCCGAAGAAGGGCTCGCGGACAAATGCGTGCCAACCGGCCACCCAGATATTCCAGCGCTGGTTGAGGTCGCCGCCCTGAAGCTGTTCGGAGATTGTGGCCAACCGCTCAAACGTTCCGTGGGGAATGATGAACCAGAGGAGGAAAGCGATGGGAGGCAAAGCGAGGGTGGCGGCGAGCACCTTTCTTGGATGGGCGCGAGCCAGAAGGAGGCCGCTGCCTGCAAGAGCCACGATGGCCGCCAGAAATCCTCCGCGAGAGGCCGTAAGCAAGACGGCGAGGAGACCGAGTGGCAGGTAACCTGCGGCCAGGAGACGCCAGGGCCAGCGGCGCTCGCTGTTCAAGAGCAGCGCGGCCAGGGGAAAGGCCAGGTCGAGGAAGCGGGCGACGTCGTTCGGATCCTGCCCCTCGGCGACAAAGCGAATTTGGCCGGCGACCGCCTGAGCTGTGACGAAGTTGGCCACCGTAAGAATGGCGAGGACCCAGGAGCCGGCTATGTAGGCCCGCAACAGCGAGCGGAGATCGCCGGCGCTTTCGGCGAACTCCCAGACCAGCCAGACGATCATCATCTCCTGGAAGTAGCCGCGCAGTCTTTCCAAAGTCGCGAGCGGCTCGATGGTCCAGAAGTACGTGCAGCAGAACCAGAGATAAAGAGCCAGAACCAGAACCAGCATGGGTCCGGGCGGGCGCAGGCGGCCGGCTTGAAGAACGGCCGGAATCGCCGCGAAGAGCAGAAGCAAGCCGAGTACCCGAGCAATGTTGCCGAGCGATTCACCCAGGTCCATGGAGTATTCCCACGGGATCGCGAAGGCGAAGAGCAGCAGCAAGACCCAGGCAATGCGGCGCATCAGGCGAAACCTCTCAGGAATCGATTTCGGCAGGGAGGAATCTCGCGGGAAGTCGTTCTTTTCGGAGAAAAACGACGGGAATCTGAAGCACGACAAACAAGATAAGAGCGTGAGTGAAGGACAGAATCCTCAATGAAACAGGCAGCAAAGACAGGAGGAGCACGATGGCGCAAAGGTCGATATACCAACGCGCAAGACCCAGATTCCTCAGTCGTCCCTTGACGCTCACGATCCATGCCAGGCAAAGAGTCAGCGAGCCGGCATCCAAGGCAACATCGAAGACCCAGGCCCAGGTTCCACCGCCAACATCGCCGCGCAACAGATTGAGAACAGCCCACAGTCCGGCGATTAACAGGATGTAAACCGCAAAGTCAAAAGCTCCCAGCGACTCCAGTGGGCGCACCTGCTTGCCCTCAGGCAGTGGAAGCTTCGGTAGAATGAATTTGCTTTGAAGGAAGAGCGTCGGGATCTGAAGGGCGACAAACAACGTCAGCACAATTCGAAGGCTGAAATGATTGAGCAAGATCGGCAGGAAGGACGCGGCTGGCACGATCATGCAGTAGAGGGCTGAGGTCCAACTCGGCAGTTGAGCATCGAGCGCGCGGCCTTCCACGTTGTAGATCCAGACGAGGCCCAGGATAACCACGGCGAAATACATCTCCCACAATGCAACTCCGCGGCCTGTTCTTTGCGCCAGGTGGAGGAACGCGGCAGAGAATGCAGCAATCAGCAAGACGCGCAGCAGAAACAGGAAAGGCCCGACCGGCTTGAGGTATTTGGGGTAATTGCGAGCGGCCTGCTGTGCGGCGGCGCCGGGAAGAGGTTCGCCCTGCGCCGGTTGGCTTTGAAGCAGAAAGGCCGGAATCTGCAGCAGGAGAAAGAGCGCCAGCGTTCGCGGACCATCCGTGATCTTGTGCGCGTGAGCGCCGAAGCACACGGTAAAGACAAAAAGAAAATAGGGCCAAAAGGACCAGCGCGGCAATCCGGCATCCTGCAGGCGGCGCTCGAGGAGCCTGAGCCAGAAGACGCCCAGAAGAACGAGGCTATATTCCAGGCCAAGCGTGACGCGCCGGCTGTCTGGGTGGAGTTGCGCCAGGTGCGCAGCTGCTCCGGCCAAAACCGCAACCAACACAGAAGAGAGCAGGAATGTTATGCGGCCAGTCCGCTTGTGCATGATGGAATTAGACAATAGAAGACTCCTCCCTAATCCTTTTGGCAACTCAGAACCTCTGGGAATAGACCAGTCCAGCATAAATCGTGACGCCTATGGCGGATTGGATGGCGGACTCCATGGTACGGTTCCACAGGTTCTTTGCCGCTGAATCAGGAACGAAGAGGATGTCGCGGTCGTGAACGGGCTGGTCGGGCTCCTCGCCGTGCAACATGCGCTTGAGGTTGAGGCTGGTGAGGGTGCGCCCGCCCTTTTGCTCGCGGATCAAAATGGCCTTGGTTGTAGCGGCGTTTTGTGTGGGCCCCCAGGCCAGCGAGAGAGCCTGCACGACAGTCAGCCCCTGCGCCGGATCGACTGGAAAGCCGCCGGGACGCTGCACATCGCCCACGACGAAGACCAGGCCGGCGCGGCTGACCTGAACGGTGTCGCCGGGGGCCAGTTCGGGGTTGTGGTCCGAGGCGGTGTCGGTTCCGCTGGGGTCGAGGACGACCGGATGCGGCGTCTTGGCGTCATCGCGATGGAAGATGTTGACCAGGCGGCCGGCACTGGGCGCAAGACCGGAGGCTGCCGATATCAGGTCGAGCAGCCGATGGTGCAGAGTGTAGGGATAGACGCCGGGGCGCACCACCTCGCCCAGCACGCTCACGTCCTGCCCGGCGTAGGCGGTGACGAGGACGGAGACCTGCGGGTGGAGCAACATGCCCTGGGCGATCAAGGCCGCCTCAATGGCGTGCGCCGCAGTCTGCTCGTCCATACCGGCAATCTGGACATCATGGATCATGGGAAGCGCGACCGTGCCCGAGGCAGAGACGCGCACCACGGAATGGAACTCCGGGGTGTGGACCTCGCTGACATCGAGAAAATCTCCGGGAGCGATGGGGGCGGGCATGGGCGAGGCTGACTGCGCAGCAGCCAGTGGCGGCAGACCCGCCTGGCCTGCGCTATCCCACACGGCGGGAGATTCTTTCGGATTGGGCAGATTGGGATTCTGTTGCTGCGAGGAGGGAATGCGGACGACTCCCGTAGGCAGGCCCGAAGTGTTGGGGGTGGGCGCCTGGGCGTTGGCTGCGGCGGCGGCCAAGGCAACCGCCAGGAGCGCGACGAGCGCGCTGGTTATAGAGGGATGAATCGACTCCATCAGGAAAGCGCCTCCAATCGCCAGCCAGATACTGACAAACAGGGTAATGGCGAGGTAGAGCGGAAGATCGGGCGACACCGGCTTTACCGGCTGGCTGGCATAGTCCACCACCGAAATGTTGGAGCCCTGGACGCCGGCGGCCAGACCCGCTTCCTCCGCCTTCTCCATCACACGAACGTAGAGCTCGTGGTTGGCGTCGGCTTCCTCGCGCATGGCAGCGTACTCAGTGGCCGCTTCATCGGCTTTCATACCTTCGGCGGTGAGTTCGGCGAGATTTTTGCGGACCAGTTGTTCGCGGTCGACCGCAGTCTGCCAGGCGCTGCGGAATTGCTCGACCAGGCGAGCGTCCTCCGCCTGTTTTTGCCGATCAAGATCCTGCAACTGGCCGCGAACCTCGACGACGCGGGGGAAGTTTGGGCCGTGTTCAATGCTGAGCTGCGCTTGTTCCTGTTCGAGTTCGCTGCGGCGGGTCTTGATCTGCTGGAGCAGAGCGGTGGCGAAGTTGCCGTTTTCGCCCTGGAGGCGCGGGTCGGAGGCGATGACGAACTCCGGGGCGCCCTGAGAAGCCGCTCGGAACTGGGCCTCGCGCAGGATGCGGTCGGTGGAGGCGGCTACCAACTGGCGGCCCAACTCATCAATCTCCACCAGGGACGAAGTGTGCTGGGTTTCGCCACGCTGGCCGTTGGCAAGAGTTTCGGGCGTGGTCAGCAGGTCATGGTCGCGCTGGAAGGCTGCCAGCCGCTGTTCGTCCTGGGCGGCGCGCAGTTTCAAATCCTTGAGTTGGCTCTGGAGCCATTCCGAGGCCTGCAATGTGGCCTGCACGCGCGCATCGCTGTCCTGCTGGCCATAGGCGCGAATGAGGGCGTTCACCACATTGGCCGAGAGGGCCGCATCCCTGCATCGAAAGCGAATCTGAATCAGAAGGGTGCGGGGGAGCGTCTGGACGCGGAGACGCCTCTCAAACCTCTCCAGGAGCCATGCCTTGGCATCGGGCGCGGGCGCCTCTGCGTGAAAATCAGGGAAGCGGCTGGCGAAACTGCCCATGAATCCCGGCGCCTGGTAGAGCTTGAGGCCGGCAATCACGTTCCATGCGAGTTGGTCGCTGCGAAAGACGTTGGCCAGGGTCTCCTGCTGCACTGGAGCGGAGAGGATGGAGGCTGAGACCAGGGCCTCCGGGGCCTGTAGGCTGAGGGGCGAGGCCGGCGAGGTGCGCAGGGCCACAGTGGCGCTGGCTTCATATTGATTAGGGGCGATGAGGCAATAGAGAAGGCAGGCGAGCAGCAATCCGCCCACCAGCGACCCAACAAAGCGCCGGCGGCGTACCAGAACCCGCCAAAGCTCGGGCAGGGTTCCAGAGGAGTTGTGCGCGGCAGAATTGGGCCGGACATGGGGGTCGTGGGGCGAGTCGTACGGAACAGCTTTTGGGTCCTGCACGGAAAAGGAACCTCCATTCCGACATTCGTTCGGCGGAGGCAGAGCTGGGATTCAAAACAGCAAAATGCTACAAGGGTGGTCTCCGCAAGTGTGCTTGATTGGAGTCAACTCCGTCAACAGAATCCCTCATTCGGGAAAACTGGAGGGGAAATCCGCCGCATCCGAGGAGAACTCAATTGGCCTGGCCGCTGCTCCGGTACCACTCGACCGTGCGGCGCAGGCCCTCGCGGAGATCGACGATGGGGGCGTAACCGAGCAGTTCCCCGGCCAGCCGAATATCGGCCAGCGAGTCGCGTATATCTCCGGCGCGCGGAGGAGCGTAGGCCGGCCGGCCGCTGAAGCCGGTCAACTCGCCGAGAATCTCGAAGATTTCATTCAGAGTGATGCGGACGCCGGTGGCCGTGTTCATCATGCGCCCGGAGACCTTCTCCGCCGGGGCGGACGCGGCCAGCAGGTTGGCATGGACAACGTTGTCAATGTAGGTAAAGTCGCGGCTCTGCTCGCCATCGCCGTAGATGGTGGGCGGATCTCCGGCCAGCATCCGGCGGCAGAAGATAGCCAGAACGCCGGAGTAGTGCGAGGAGGGGTCCTGATAGGGGCCAAAGACGTTGAAGTAGCGCAGCGCGACCGTCTCCAGACCGTAGACGCGGGTGAAGGCGCTCATATAGTACTCGCCGGCAAGCTTGGCCACCGCATAAGGGGAGATGGGGTTCGGCACCATCTGTTCGTGCTTGGGCAGAGTGGGCGTATCGCCGTATGCCGAAGACGAGCCTGCAAAGATTACCCGCCGCGCTCCGGCGGCGCGGGCGGCCACCAGCAGGTTGAGCGTGGCGTCAACGCAGTGAAGGTTGGTGGTCACGGGATCGCGCACAGAGCGCGGCACCGAGGCCAGCGCCGCCTCATGGAAGACGATTTCAACTCCGGCGCAGGCCTTCGCACAGGCTTCCGGATCGGCCAGATCGCCCTCAACGAACTCCATCGCTTCCAGTCCAAACAGATTCGAGCGCCTGCCGGTAATGAAGCTGTCTATGCCACGCACGGCGTAACCCTGAGCCAGCAGGGCCGCGGCAATCGAACGACCGATGAAGCCCGCCGCTCCGGTTACAAGATAGGTTGGCAAAGGAATCCCCCGAAAGTAGTTTGCAGCGAAGATGGCCTCCGCGAGACGCTAGGGATAGGATACTATGCCGGGGCTGTTTGACCGGCTGCCCGATTCCCAGTGAGAGGCGCCTCAAGATATTCCGATCCTATCGTTCTCAGAAAGTTGCCTGTCTTCGCGGCTGCGTTCATAATGACCACAGGACGGCATTCGATGAGCGCAGAGACAGTCCAACCCGATTATGTGAGCCTCTACAGGCGGGCCTTCGCGGAGTACGGCACTCACGCCCTGTGGAACTTTCGTGCCTTCGAGGTGCCTTCGCCCGAGGATGCGCTGATTGTCGCGCGTTCTTTGCGTATCGAAGGTGATCTCGCCGCACGCCGCCTTGCCGAGCAAATCGAGCAAGCCTGCCATGCCGCTGTCTAGTCTGCAAATCGACATTTTGCGGCTGCTGGCTTCGCACCGCAGCCCGGAGAGCTTTGTCGGAGGCTCGACGCCGCTGAACCGCAACACCCTGCGCCGCTCCGGCGATATCGACATATTCCATGACCGGGAGGATCGTGTTGCTGAAGCCGCCCTTAACGACGCCCACGCGCTGGAAGCAGCAGGCTATAGCGTCACCTGGCTGCGCCAGCTTCCTTCGATCCACACCGCACAGATTGGGATGGAGGATGAGTTAACCCGCCTGGAATGGGTTGCCGACAGCGACTATCGCTTCTTTCCGGCCCTTCAAGATAAAGTCTTCGGTTATGTCCTGCATCCAGTTGATCTGGCCTTGAATAAGGCCATGGCCGCTGCCGGGCGGCGCGAGGTGCGCGACATTGTCGATCTCGTAACCACCCACGAGACCGTGCTTCCGCTGGGCGCCATAGTTTGGGCGGCGGTGGACAAGTCACCTGGCTTTACCCCAGAAGGCCTTATCGCAGAGATTCGGCGCAATGCCCGCCATTCGGCTGCCGACTGGAAGGCGTTGGTAACCACCGAACCAATCGACCCGGCTGACATCCTGGCCCGCCTTCGCGCTGCTCTTGAGGGGGCCGAGGCCTTTGTTGCGCACATGCCCACGGAGAAGGCGGGACTGCTGTTCCTGGAGAATGGCCGTGTGGTCCAGCCCGACCCGGCGCATCTTGAGCGCTACGAGACTCATTCGGGACAGAGGCGCGGCCATTGGCCGGCCAGTTCGGAGATTACCTCCGCCATGCTGGAGCGGTATCGCGAGTTGCCTGGCGCAAAACCACGATAGTTGTACCCAGGGCCATGAACCTCAGGCGTTGATTTCCTCAAGATAGCAATACCATCAATACCCTTGACGAGACCATTTCAGGCATGGGAATCCTGGTTTTGCTCTACCCTCAGTTGCGTCCCCCTCCGCCGCAAAATGCGCGCCGGGTTTTGCATATAATTACTTCCCAAAGGCGCAGAATCGAAATATGAACAGTCCCCAGAGCCGCAGGCCCATCACTGACCACTGTTCTGGGTCCACCGTCCACCGCCTTCGCCAAAATTCTACGAGGTCCATACTCCTTCTGTTCGCCTTTGTCCAGGCAACCAATTTATCATGTGTGACTTGCGGATCAAGTATTTCCGACATTTGTTCAAAATAGGGTACCTTTGCACCAAACATGGTGCATTCGCCCGATATAGGGTGCCTTTTCGTAGCGCTACCAGCGACCAGCAGACCCCGCTTGCGCCGCCTTGCATCCTGCATCGTGCATCGCCTCCGGTGATTCGGCGTCGGAGCCGGAGGCCACCCGTCCCGCGCCGGTCTTTGGCTCAGAGGGAGCAGCGGTCAATGCGCAGTTCCACTTTCGCGTCTGCGACTACGCTCTCGCGCTTTTGAACGAAATCCGGAAGCAGAGAGCGCCCTTCCCTGCCGATGTAGCGGCTCGCGACCGGCTGATAGAGCTGGTGGCAAAGAAACCCTGAACAAGTCGGAAAGCGCCCCGCAACGGCAGGCGCCACTCATTCTCTCAGCAGCATGAGCCTCAGCCTGTGCCATTTCTCTGCTGCTTGAATTGATGCTCAGTCCCGCTTTCAACGCGACAGATTGCCAGCGAATCATGTATCTTTGCTTGGTTCGCTTATGCTTCTTCTAAATCCAACTCTCGCTGAGCCTCTGCACTTCTCCCTGGCGGAGAAACTGCTTCTCGTCGTGCTGGTTGCAGCCTCAGCGACCGCCTTCTGGCAGCGCTTCGGCGCGGTTCTCGACAAGATCCTGAAATCGAAGAAGGACGAGGACTTCCACCTCTTCCCGATCGGGAGACGGGCTTGGGAGCTTGTGCGGGAGGTGCTCTGCCAGGCCAAGGTCATCCGCCAGCGCCCGCTCCCCGGCGTGGCCCATGCCTTTGTCTTCTGGGGTTTCTGCGCCTTTGCGCTGGTCACGCTGAACCACTTCGCCGTGGGGCTGGGCGTGGGCTTTCTGGACCCTGCCGGGTGGTTTGGCCGCTTCTACTCTTACCTTGCAGCGGCCTTTGCGCTGGCTTGCGCAGTGGGCATCATGGGGCTTTTTGTCCGGCGCTTCCTGGTGCGGCCCAAATGGCTTGGCAAGAAGCTTTCCTGGGAGTCCGGCTTCATCGCATTGCTGATCTTCCTGCTGATGGCAACTTACCTGGCATCATTTTTTGTCGCGGATGCCAGCCCCGCAGCGCGGGTGCTCTGGTGGACGCACACGCTGGCTATTCTGACCTTTCTGCCCATCATTCCCCATACGAAGCACCTGCACCTGGTGCTGAGCCCGGCCACTGTCTTTTTGTCGCGCGGCGGCTTCAGCCGGATCCCTCCGCTGGCGGGCGATGAGGACTTTGGGCTGGTGGCAGGGACGGACCTGACCAGGCTGGTGAGTCTGCAGGCCTATTCCTGCGTCGAGTGTGGTCGCTGCACCGAGCACTGCCCGGCAGCAAGCACAGGCAAGCTGCTGAACCCTAAAGAAATCATTCTTGGCTTAAGGAGCTATTTGAACGACCTTGGCCCGGCGGCGGAGGAGCCGCTGCTGGGCAAGTACAACGCCATGGAAGCTCCCTTCCAGTGCACCACCTGCGGTGCGTGTGAGTTTCAGTGCCCGGTAGGGATTGAGCATCTGCCGATTTTGATCGGCCTGCGGCGCGGGGCGGTGAACACCGGCGTTTGGGAGAACGAATACGGGGCGAAGCTCTTTCTGGCGTTGGAACGCGGGTCAAATGCTTTGGGGTTGAGCGCTGGAGAGCGCGACAAGTTCATCGAAAAGGCCGGCCTGCCGATTTTCGACGGGACGCAGGAGTATTGTCTGTGGCTGGGCTGCATGGGAGGCTATGACCCTAAAGGCCGAGAGATCGTGGCCGACTTTGCCCGCGTGATGAATTTCCTGGGAGCGAGTTATGGCGTGCTGCGCAAAGAAAAATGCTCCGGCGACCCGGTGCGGCGGCTGGGCAACGATTTGCTCTTCCAGCAACTGGCCGAGGAAAACCTGCGAGCGCTTGCTGAGAACAGGGTGAAGAAGATCGTCACCATCTGTCCGCATTGCGTGAGGACCATTCAGGAAGACTGGAAGGAGTACGGCACGCCGCCGCCGGTTGAGCACCACAGCGAGCTTCTGGCACGGTTCGCCGATAAGCTGCCCAGGCAGAGCAGTGAGGAGAAAATCGTTTACCACGATCCATGCTATTTAGGGCGTTATCGCGAGGTGTACGAACAGCCGAGGAAGATTGTGGCGATGGCTGGTGAGTTGGTGGAGGCTCCGCGCAATCATGAGCGCAGCTTTTGCTGCGGGGCTGGTGGCGGACTGGCTTTTTTAGGCGAGGAGAGCGGCGAACGGGTCAGCCAAGTACGCGCGGCGGAACTCGCTGCAACCGGAGCGGCGACCTTGGCGACGGCCTGCCCTTTCTGCAACAGCATGTTTCGCGATGCACTGGCAGAGAGGGATGAAGGCGGGCCACAGTTGCTGGATATCGCTCAATTGGCAGCGCGCGCGATAAAGCCGCCGTGCTGAATTGCGAGCGTCAATAATAGCTATCAATCATCTTTTGTGGCCAAGGTGGATGAAAGGCGTTTGAGCAAGAGCGATTCCGCAGATTGCATTGAATCCATGCTGCCTGCTTACCCCGCCGCTCGGTGCACCTCAAGGCTTTACACCCACGCAACGTGGAACCTTTAGTGATGTCATGGCAATAATCCGGAGATCAAACATAAAGGACCGGCGCTGTAGATATTCATAGTCGTACCGCACCTTTGCCTCATTTGGCAATTCATCGCGGCCGTTCACTTGCGCCCAACCAGTCAATCCAGGCACAAGTTTGTGAATGCCAAGCTCCGTGCGAAGCGCAATGAGATCGTCCTGATTGAATAGAGCGGGGCGCGGCCCAACAAAGCTCAAATCCCCCACAACAATGCTCCACAATTGGGGTAGTTCATCCAGACTCGATCGGCGAAGAAAATTGCCGATCGGAATCAAGTAGTCTTTCCGATTCACTAAGAGATGAGTGGCAAGCTGCGGCGTGTCCACCCGCATGCTTCGAAACTTCGGCATCCGAAAGATCTGATTATTCCTGCCTATTCGATCGGACCAATAAAGAGCAGGGCCCTTTGACGTTGCTTTGATAATCAAAGCAAGCGCCACAAGCAGCGGCAGCAAAATCAGCAACAACAGGAAAGCCACCACCACGTCAAATACTCGCTTGGTCCAAAACATCGGCTATCTCCAGAGCCTTTGAGTTATCTGTATTTCTTGGAAAGAGGAGCTAAACCGAACGATCGAGTCTGCATCTCTTTTTCACAAGCCGCTCAACCAGCACAAACACAATCAAGCGCACTCAGACACCTCTCATAATCGGAGCCTCTTGCCTAAAAACCACTCGGCTGTCCGGTCTAAGGTCCAATCGATGGTCATTGGGGCACTCCAATCAAGGTACTTGCTCGTCTTCTCCCTGTCAATCACGAGGGATGAACAAAGGCGCTGGACTGCTGCATTCTTCCCTAGCAGGGTTCCGGCCAAATGCAAAACTGTTTCCGGACAGCGCACCACTCGTGCCGAACACTGCAACGCCCCGGCCATGCGCCGAATCAGATCCGGAGTGGAGATGTCCTCCGCATCGCCAACGACAAAGCGACTATTCGCCGCCGCTGGACGATCTAGCAAGAGACAAAGAAACTCACTAAGGTTATACACGCTGACTAGACTTCGCCGGTTTTTCAAGCTTCCTACAGGCAGCGGGATGCCACGCAGCACGCACTTCAGCAACGTAAGAAAATTGCCTCGTACCCCAGGACCGTATACCAATGGCGGCCGAACAACCACCCATTCCATATTGGCTTTTGCCGCGATCTTGCGTAAGCCCTCCTCTGCCTCCCACTTCGACTGCCCATAAGGATCAGAGAAGCCAGGCGGATCGTCCGCGCAAAACGGCCTCCCGTAAGTGGCCTCGCCGTTAACCTTGATCGAACTTACATAAATGAATCTCTTTACGCCCTTCCGTGATGCCATCAACGCAAGAGACTCTGTTCCGCCCACATTCACTTTCCGAAACTCATCCAGTGGATCAGCAGCGTCGTCGCGCATAATATGAGCCCGTCCTGCGAGATGTATTACGGCATCAACATCAAGAGATACTTTGGAAAGATCGGCGCCGGAGCCCAAAGAGGGTATTCTCTGGATTCTCAGAGAGTCTGCAGCATTTCCAAAAACCGATGAATCCGCCTCCTCGCGAATACATGCGCTCACTTCCTTCCTCATTTCGAGTAGTCTTCTGCATAGATGCTGCCCAACAAATCCGTTCGCACCCGTAACTAAGACACGCTTACACATCGTTGCTCTGCCTCATAATCTCTCTTGCCAACATAGGTCACCCCCGTGCATTCTCGCATTACGCGCGTTCTCGAGTTCAACTCTTGGCTTCAGATGGCTCAGAAACAAAATGCGAAAGAATCTGTCTGGCAGCCGCCTTGACCGAAAACGCGGTATCGCAAAGGGATCTCGCATTCTGTCCCATCCGCTGCCGGGCAAGACGTTCCGAGCACAGCAACAACGCTGCGCTCTTAAGTTCTCCATCTT
>Ga0302278_10000848_pt1 | contig 38653 bp, 28 predicted proteins | sample III_Bog_N3_2_FD_194543 | JGI IMG/M metagenome (GOLD analysis project Ga0302278, IMG submission 194543) | Peat permafrost microbial communities from Stordalen Mire near Abisko, Sweden - III_Bog_N3_2 | ecosystem: Environmental > Terrestrial > Soil > Wetlands > Peat | place: Sweden: Abisko... | reverse complement strand
GGATCTTTGCGCAAGTAATGAAAGAGGTTGAGGTCGATCAGGTGCAGTCGTACTGCCACTACTGCCTGAACGACGATGCTCTGGACGGCATCCTTCCGGAGTTGCAAGCCAAAGGTGTTGCCATCTTTAACTCCGCGCCGCTGGCCATGCGTTTGTTGTCGAATGAAGGACCGCCGGCGTGGCACCCTGCGCCGGCCGAGGTGCGGGAACGATGTGCGCTTGCGGCGGAGTACTGCCGCAGCGTGGGCGCGGATATCGGGAGGCTGGCGTTGCAATACTCGCTGGCCAATCCGGCGATCCACGTCAACGTCGTCGGGACTGCCAGTCCAGAGCGGGTGCTCGAGAATATTCGCGATGCAGAGGCGCCGCTGGATCAGGAACTGCTTGCCAAAGTGCTGGAGATCCTGCGGCCTATCCACAATGTGAGCTGGACGAGCGGCATTCCCGAGAACGCAGTGTGAGAGTGGCTGGATGGCGACGACGCGGATTGAGTTGGGGCGTGACAGACGCTCCGCTTGGTAGAGTAAGGGCATGAGCAACGAACAGAGTGTGGCTGCGGCGGAGATGCCCGGCGGATTCATGTGGGGCGCCGTCCGCGCCGGAATCAAAGCGAGCGGGAATCCTGACCTCGCGGTCGCGGTGGCCACTGGCGGCGTCGCCGTGGGCGCAGCGATGTACACCTCCAACCTGGTTGTGGCCGCGCCCGTCACGGTGGGCCAGCGTCACCTGGCGTCCACCGCGGGCCGTGTGGGCGCGGTGCTGGTGAACGCCGGCAACGCCAACTGCGCCACCGGCGAGCCCGGCGTCGAAGGCTGCCTCTCCACCTGCGTCGCCGCCGCCCAGACCTTTGGCTGTATCTTCGACGAGGTAGTGCCGTCGTCCACCGGCATCATCGGCGTGCCCTTTCCCGCGGAGAAGGTGGTTGCCGCCATGCCCGCACTGAAGGCCTCCATCGGCGCCACCGCCGAGCACGCCGAATCCTTTGCCCGCGCCATCATGACCACCGACACCCGTATGAAGACGGCCTCCGCATCCTTCGCGGTCGATGGCGCCACGGTCCGCATCTGGGGTTGCGCGAAAGGCGCCGGCATGATCTACCCGCAGCTTGGTGCTCCCGTCGCGGTGCCTGCCGGGCCTCCCCATGCCACCATGCTGGTCTATCTCTTTACCGACGTCGCTGCCGGCGTGGCCGAACTCAATGCCGCACTCGCAGCCGCCGTGCAGCCCAGCCTGAACTCTATCTCCATCGACGGCGACACCTCCACCAACGACACCGTGCTGCTGCTGGCCAGCGGTGCCAGCGGCGTACCCCTGAGCAGGGAACTGGTTCCCGCCTTCGACGCCGCGCTGAGCGATGTCTGCCAGTCGCTGGCCCACCAGATCATCGCCGATGGCGAAGGGGTCACCCATGTTATTACCCTCGACATCCGCGGCGCCGCGACCTCGGTCGACGCCAGCCTGGTGGCGCGCACCATCGCCCACAGCCTGCTGTGCAAGACGGCGTGGTCCAGCGGCGACCCGAACTGGGGCCGCCTGATCGCCGCAGCCGGCCGCAGCGGCGCCATCTTCTCGCCCGGCCGCAGCCGCATCTGGATCGGCGACCAGCCAGTGTTTGAGTATGGAGGCCGCGCTGCCGCCTACGACGAAGCCGCCGCCCACGCCGTGATGCTCCAGCCCGAGTACACGATCATGCTCGACCTAGGCGCAGGCGATGGCACCTGCCGCTTCCTGACCTGCGACCTGACTGCGGAGTACGTCCGTATCAATGCGGACTACTCTACGTAATGGAGTGTGTCTGAGGTTGTCAGGATTTTATATGGACATTGACGTGGGCGGGAGCGTAATGCGGGGATTCTTCGCTGCGCTCAGAATGACAATCCTTTGTAGAGGCACGCTCAAAGTCAGGATGACAAGCAAGACGTGTGAACCGCGGTTCTGGCCGAGCTATGGATACAGCAGGTACTTCGTCCGCTGCTGCCGGAACTGCCTTAGCCCGCCATCCCACGAGCGCACGATGGTCTGCGGATCGTCGCCCATGCCCAGCTCCGTCATGGCCTGAGCATTGGCCAGCAGCGCCCGCGCCCCTTCCAGCTTGAACTGGGCCGGATACAGATGGTGCAGCGCCGCGAGGATCTCCATTCCCATCGCCGTGGCGTCCAGGGCAGTGCGGTCGGTCACCGTCAGCTTCACGCCTTCCACCGTCTGTCCGTGGTAGGGGTAGTGGTTCGCATCCTCAGCTACGGCAAACGTCGTCGCCGCAAATGCAACACCAGGCAGATTGCGCGCCGTCAGGTAGTCGGCCACGGTCTTGCCGCTGAACCATCCGCCGCCCGCGCCGAATACCTCAAACGGCGTTGCCGTTCCACGGCCTACGCTCACGTTTGTCGCGTCCATCATGCCGACACCCGGATACAGCACGGCCTCGTCCACGCTGCGAAGGTTGGGCGAAGGGTTGATCCACTTCACGCCGGTCTGGTCAAAATACTCATCGCGGCGCCAACCCTGCATGGCCACCACCGTCAGCGGAGCCACCACAGCTGTATCGCTCCCCGGCGGAGTGTAGGCCGCAGCCCCTTCGCTCAGGTACTTTGCCAACTCTCCAAACGTAAGCCCATGGCGCAGCGGCAGTCGCGCAAAGTTGACGTAGGAGTTCTTCTCCACGTCGGAGAGATCGCCCTGCACCGCAACTCCGCCAATCGGATTGGGACGGTCCAGCACAAACACTTCCAGCGAATGCAGCGCGCTCATCTCCTTCGCCGCGGCCTGCAGAAAGTATCCCAGCACCGTCTCGTACGTGTAGAAGCGTACGCCCGCGTCCTGCAGGTCGATGACGACGGCATCCAGCGTCTTCAGATCGTCCGGCTTTGGCCTGCGGTCGGCGTCCTTCGCTCCGTACAGGCTGGTCACCTTCAGGCCCGTCGCCGTGTCCACCTCCTGCCCAATGTCGGTGGAGTCCTTCGCGCCGAAGATTCCATGCTCCGGCGAGAAGAGCTTGTCCAGTTCGATCCCGCCACCTGCGCTCTTCAGCAGATCGATGGTGCGCCTGCCCTGCGCATCCACGCCCGTCTGGTTCGTCAGCAGCCCGACGCGCAGCTTGCCGCCATGCCGCTTGGCCGCATCCTTCAGCACGGCGAATGCGCTTGCCTCCAGCATGTCGATCCCGGTACGAACCGGAGTAGCAGCAGGCTTAGGCCCGCGGGCTTCGACGCCGGAAGCAAGGATCTGCGTAGAGGTCACATCGGTCGGATTAACACCCAAATCGCTTGCAGCCACCACCACGTCATCACAGATTGTGGAACGCGGGCAAACCCCCAACGCGCGCGCCACATCCGTCGCGACCTCTCCGCGCAGCGGGGAGATCGGCGGGTTCCCGCGTGGATGCACAGCGTTCGCCAGCAGCACCACGTACGTATCGCTGGAGGGATCGATCCACAAACTGGTCCCCGTAAATCCTGTGTGTCCAAAGCTGCCGATGGGGAAGCCCGCGCCGCGTGGGCGCGAGAACGCGGAGTTGATGTCCCAGCCAAACCCGCGCTCGGCGACGCCCGTGGTTGGAGTGCCATCCTGCTTGAAGATGGTGGCCCCGCCCTCGGCTGTCTTGGGCTGCTCCGGGACCGTCATCGCCTTCAGCGTCGCCTGCGTCAGCGGGAAGGGCCCCGTGTTGCGCAGCAGCTTGTCCAGCAGCGCCTGCGCAAACAGGCTGATGTCCTGCGCATCGGAGAAGACGCCTGCGTGGCCCGCCACGCCGCCCATCCGCCGCGTTGTAGGGTCATGCACCATTCCTTGCAGCAGCCGGTCGAAGTCCGGGTTCGTCTCCTTTGTTCCCTGGTCGTCGTGGGCGGTCGGCGCAATGTCGTCTACCCAGTTGTTCCAGTTGGTAAAGCCCCCGTCGCAGAGGCGGTTGCGCTTGGCAATGTCCACTGCGTCCTGGTTCCTGCAGTCATACAGCGGCAGGTAGAACGTCGACTTCATGCCGAGCGGATCGAAGATATGCTCCTTGGCATACGCGTCCAGGGCCTCGCCGCTCAGCTTCTCCACCAGCGCGCCCAGCGTAATGTAGTTCACGTCGGAGTAGACAAACTTCGTTCCCGGCAGGCTGTCCAGCTTGGCCTCCACTGCGCGCCGGATGCCCTCCGCCTTGTCCGGCGCGGCCAGTCCCCACGCATCTTTCAGGTCAATATCCGGCGGCAGGCCGGAGTAGTGGGTCAGCAGCTCGCGCACCGTCACGCTCTCCTTGCCGTTCGCCGCAAACTCCGGCAGATACTTCACCACCGGCGCGTCCACGTCGACCTTGCCCTGCTCCACCAACTGCATGACTGCCGTCGCTGTCACCAGGCACTTGGTCAGCGAGGCCATATCGAAGACCGCATCCGTGGTCATGGGCCACGCGGGTGCGGGCCTGCCGTCCGCATCTGGCTCACCGGCAAGCTTGCTGACCCCATACGCGTGCTCAAAGACGACCTGGTTGTTGTGGCCGACAAGCAGGACCGCCCCGGGGAGCTTCTTCTCCGCAATCGCCGTCTGGATCGCCGCTGACACCGGGCGAAAATCCGGGCTCGCTCCGCTCTGCGCCTGCGCCGTGCGTGTGCTCGCTAGTCCCAGCACGAGCACCGCGGCAACCGCCACCTTCGCCACTCTCTTGCGCAACACCACACTCGCTCCTAACCCCACCGCAAACGTCACTACCGCTCCAATCAGCACGTACCAGGTCCAGGCCACCTTCGGCACCATCACTCCCGCAATTCGCATCGCCGACGTCTGCCGCCATAACGCCACATTCAGCGCAAAGCCCGCCACCATGCCAACAATCGCTCCCCATTGGGTAGCGTATCGCGTCAGTGTGCCGAGGAGAAAGACGCCTAGCAGACATCCATACGCTACGCTGGCGATCGACAGCCCAATCTCCACGACATTTCCTTTGCCGCCGGCATGGACCGCGTATACGGCTACGGCAAACAGCACCATCGCCCACATCACCGTCGAAGCGCGCGACACTACGATCCGCTCGTGGTCGCCGGCTCCGGGTCGCCAGCCCATGTAGAAATCGACCACCGTCGTCGAGGACAGCGAATTGAGCGCGGCACTGAGGTTCGACATGGCCGCCGCCAGGATGGCCGCCACCAGCAGACCGGCGATGCCCATCGGCATCTCCTGCACGATGAATCCGGGAAAGATGCGGTTGCCGTTGCCGCCGCCAATGCCGGCCAGCGCCGCCGGGTGCATCCCGTAGAACACCCACAGGCCCGCGCCAATCAGCAGGAACAGCGTGAACTGCACAAAGATCACCACGCCGCTCGACAGCAGTGCCAGCCGGCTCTCCCGCAGGTTCTTCGCCGCCAGCATCCGCTGCACCATGAGCTGGTCTGTGCCATGGCTCGCCATGGTCAGGAACGTTCCGCCCAGCACGCCCGCCCAGAAGGTGTAGGTCGTGGTCAGGTTCATGGCGAAGTTCAGCATGTGGAACTTGCCCGCGGCGCCTGCGACCGCGTGGATCGTCGCCCACCCGCCCGGCACATGACGGCCCAGCGACCAGATTGCGGCGAGCGTGCCTCCAATGTATATGGCCATCTGGACAACATCGGTCCAGATCACAGCCGCCATGCCACCCTCAAAGGTATACAGCAGCGTGAGCGCGGAGATGATCGCAATCGACAGTACGTCGCGCGTCCCAATCGCGATGCCCACCACAATCGACACGGCAAACACGCGCACGCCCTCCGCGGCCGCCCGCGTCAGCAGAAACAGCCCCGCTGTGACTTTATAGAGCTTCCGCCCAAACCGGCGGTCGATCAGTTGGTAGGCGGTCAGCATCTCGCCCTGAAAGTACCGCGGCAGAAACAGCAGCGCCACTACCACCCGCCCGCACATGTAGCCGAGGACAATCTGCAGGAACCCGAAGTCTCCCGCAAACGCCAGCCCCGGCGTTCCGATGATTGTCAGCGTGCTGGTCTCTGCCGACACAATCGACAACCCGATGGCCCACCACGGGACGGTCTTGTCCGCCAGAAAATACCCGCGCAGCGATTTATCCTTTGCCGCCCCGCCCCGTGCAAACCGCAACCCAAACAGCGTAATCGCAATCAGGTACAGCCCCACCACGCCGAGATCGACCGCATGCAACCGTACCGCCATGCCTGAGTATAGCCAGCCTGGATCGGCTTTTCCCCTCGAACCTTGCGCACTTTTGTTTGGGACTTGAAGTTGAGCGTGGGCGGGGGCGAAATACGGGGATTCTTCGCTCCGCTCAGAATGACAAGCAATAGGAACAATGATGACAAACAGTAAGAATACTGATGACAAACAGTAGGAATGAGGAATGGCGAGCAGCAAGAAAACTGCCACTTACTTCAGAGAGCGGACGCTAGTACCTTGTTACCCATGCCCTTTTACCTTGCCATCGACGCCGGCGGCACCAAAACCTCCTGCTTGCTGGCCGACCACGCCCGCATCCTTGCGCGTGCGTCTACCGGTACCGTCAAGCTGATGCGCGTGTCGGAGGCCGAAGCCACCGACCGCCTGACTGCCATGCTGCACCAGATCGCCGCTGAGGCCAAGGTCTCACTCTCCCAAGTCACCTGCACCTGTATGGGCCTCGCCGGGCTCTCCAGCAACGCTGTTCGCAATTGGGCTTTGACTGTCCTCGAGCGCACCGTCTCAGGCGATATCCTGCTCTGCGGGGACGAGGAGATTGCGCTCGACGCCGCCTTCGCCGGTGGCCCCGGCGTGCTTCTGATCGCCGGCACCGGTTCCAACTGCATCGGCCGCGCGCCGGATGGCGTCCTCGTCAGCGCCGGCGGATGGGGCCCCGTGCTCGGCGACGAGGGCTCCGGCTTCTGGATCGGCCTCGAAGCCATCCGCATGGCGCTCCACCAGCAGGACCGCCTCGCCCCCGGCGAATCGCCCAGCATCCTGCTCTCCCAGGTTCAGCAGCACTGGGCGCTTCCATCGCTCGGCGCGCTCATCGCCGTCGCCAACCTGCGCGCCGCGTCGGAGACATCGGTCCCTCCTGACTTCGCCGCCCTTGCCCCCATCGTCGCGCGCTGCGCCGATCAGGGCGATGCGCTTGCTGCCGAAGTTCTCCACCGCGCCGGCAGGGAACTCGCCGCCTTGGTCGCCCTGGTCGCCAATAAACTCGCCGCCGCGAACCCCAAACCCGGAACCTCCAACCTCGCCATCGCCTTCACCGGCAGTGTCCTCAGCCACATCGCCCCAGTCCGCGCCGCCATGGTCGCCAACCTCGCTCTGCATCTCCCCAATGCCCAGGTGCAGCCCCATCCCGTCGACCCCCTCGACGGAGCACTCTGGCGTGCCCGCCACGCCTGAAAGCCTGCTCTTTTCACCCAATCAAAAGGCATTTTGACCATTGGGAAACGATCCGGCCCATCTGCGCGGAATTTGACAATTCTGAGACAACGTCCCCTTGCCCGGCGGCCTACACTTAGGCTCGATTCCACCACCAGAACTGAGGGCCTGCTCGAGAACGAAAAACTGCCGAAAGGAACCTCTCGCCATGCTGACCACACGCGAACTCCAATTTGCTCTAACGACCGCAACTGCCCTGGCCGTCGCGCTTGCTCCAGCCACTCTCTCCGCGGACACCTTCGTCCAGACCAACCTCGTCGCCAACACCTCCGGCGTCGCCGCAGTTACCGATCCCAACCTCATCAACCCGTGGGGCGTCGCCTTCACCGCCACCTCGCCCTTCTGGATCTCCGACCAGGGCTCCGGCGTGTCCACGCTCTACAACGGCGCAGGCACTCCATCCGCGCTCGTCGTCACCATCCCTGGCAGCTCCACGCCCCCATCCGGCCCCACCGGCCAGGTTGCCAACACCACCACCGGCTTCGTGTTGGGCGACGGCAAGTCCGCCAGCTTCATCTTCGACACCCTCAACGGCACCATCGCCGCATGGAATGGTGGCGAGGGAACCGCAGCGGTCACCGTAGCCAGCACCCCGGGGGCCATCTACACCGGCCTTGCGCTAGCCGCCGACGGAGCTTCGACCTACATTTACGCAGCAGACTCCACCGGCGCCATTCGCGTCTTTGATTCCTCCTTCAACCCTGTCGTCCTCTCCGGCGGCTTCGTCGATCCCAATGCTATCGCCGGCTATGTCCCATTCAACATCCAGCTCATCGGCAGCACACTGTACGTCACGTACGCCCAACTGGGACCCCATGGCACGGCTCTCCCGGGCGGCTATGTGGATGAGTTCGACACCGCGGGCGACTTTATCGGCCGCTTCGCCACCGGCGGCGCGCTGGAAGCTCCCTGGGGCATCACCCTCGCACCCGCCACCTTCGGCAGCTTTGGCGACGACCTGCTGATCGGCAACTTCGGCAACGGGGAGATCGACGCCTACTCGACCGCCGGCACCTTTGAGGGCACGCTGGACGGCGCTGGCGGTACGCCCCTGGTCAACGACAACCTGTGGGCCCTTGACTTCCGCACCGGCGGCACCGGCGTCAACCCCAACGCGCTTTACCTCACCGCCGGGATCGATAACCAGCAGGGCGGGTTGTTCGCAGAGATCGCTCCCTCGACGCCGGAGCCGGCTCCTTTGATCCTGGTCGCGTGCGGCATCGCTGCGCTGGCGCTTACACGCCTTCGCGGCCGCCTGGTGCGCCGAGCCTGAAGTTGTGAGCTCAGTCGAAGGGTGGCGAAATGCGGGGATTCTTCGCCTTCGGCTCAGAATGACAAGCAGCATGGAAGCTTCGGAATGACAAGTTGTAAGGAAGCTTCAGAATGACACACAGCATGGAAGCTACAGAATGACACGCAGTAGGGAAGCTATTGGCCGCCGCCGCTGCCTGCTCCGGCGCTCAGGTTGAAGATGGGCAGGTAGAGGGCGATGAGGATGGTCACGACGACTACGCCCATCACGATCAAGATGGCCGGCTCGATCAGGCTCATGGCCGCGGTGAGGTTGGTTTGCACGTCTTCCTCGAAGAACTCTGCCACGGAGTTGAGCATCTGGGGCAGCGCTCCGGTGGATTCGCCCACCTCGATCATCTCCACGGCGAGCTCGGGAAAGACCTTGGTGGCTTCCAGGCTGACGGAGAGTCCCTGGCCCTCGCGGACCGTTTCGACGCTGGAGAATACGGCGTTGCTGATCTGCTTGGAGTCGATGGAGCGGGCCGCTGTCTCCAGGCTCGGCACCAGCGGCAGGCCGCCCTTGAGCAGCGTGGACAGCGTGCGGGCGAACAGGCCGACCTGGTACTTGAGCCACACAGTGCCGATCAGCGGGAGCGCGATGCGCACGCGGTCAACCATGGTGGCGCCTGCGTCGGTCTTGGTCCAGCGGATGAAGAGGAAGATCGCCAGCGCCAGCACGGCCGCGGCATAGATGCCATAGCTCTGGGCGTCCTGACCGAGTGCCAGCAGAAAGATGGTGAGCGCGGGGAGTTTGGTCCCCAACTGCTCGTACAACTCTGCAAAGCGCGGGACGACGAAGGTGATGAGGAAGATGAACAGGCCAAGCACCATCACCACCAGCACGGCCGGGTAGATGAGGCTGGCGGTGAGCTTCTTGCGGAAGGTGAGGCTGACGCGCTGGAAGTCGAGATAGCGCTGCAGGACCTCTTCCAGGTTGCCTGAGCGCTCGCCGGCGAGCAGGGTGGTGGTGTAGACGATGGGGAAGCCGCCCTGTGCCTCGAACGCCTCGGAGATCGATTCGCCGTTCTTGACCCGGGTGGCAACGTCTTCCAACTGCTCCCGGAAGTTGGGCAGCTTCTGCCGGCGGGCGAGCAGCTCGATGGCGCTGAGGATGGGCAGTCCGGCGCGAATCAGGGTGAGGAACTGCTGGTTGAAGATGAGGAACGTCTCCAGCTTGACCTTTTTGGCCTTGCCGGCACCGGCCAGCAAGCCGCGCTCCTTGATCGAGTAGATGAAGTATCCAGCCTGGGTGAAGCGCGCGCGCAGCTCTTCTTCCGTGGCCGCGGAGTGCGTCTGCTCCTGCACCCGGCCCCGTTCATCCGCCAACCTGACTTGAAACTCAGCCATAGGAACGTAAACCCACACACGGCGGCAGACGACTCACCGCCCTCATTTGAAAAGGCTCTGTCCATCTTAGACGTTCCGCGAGCAGATTCCTCTCGGCATTCGGGAGTTTAGATGGCAATGGTGGCGTTTGGCCCCGGCTTGGACGGCGCATGGCGCAGCCGATAGATAATCCACTCGAACGGACTGAGCAGCGGATAGATGGCGAAGAGAGAGTCGGGAAGCGGGATGGTCTCCCACATACGGGCGCGGTAGAGGATGCGCAGCAGCAGCTCCCCGCGATAGCGGAGGTTGCGGCGAAGCCCGAACTCAAAGGCCAGCGTGGTCGCGATGGGAATGGCCTCGCGGCCGGCAAGGTAGCTGCTCTGCGCCAGGGTCTGGTTGGAGTAGCGCAGAATGTGCTGCACGGTGCGGTCGCTCTCCGGCAGCAGCAGCTCGCTCCAGTGGTCCATGCCCAGGTAGCGGCGGACAAGCAGGAGTGTCGCGGTGAGTTCCGGCAGAATGGCGTACGTGTCGGCCAGGGTGGCGACGGCATCGAGTTCGGCCTGGTCCATGGTGCTCACCTGGGCGGAGACATCGACCAGCGACTTGAAATAGAGCCATCCGTCGAGCGTGCCGTGAACGCAGAGATACAGCAGCCCTTGGAGACGCGGCAGCGTGTCCACCTGGAAGCTGGCGAAGGAGACCGTGTCGTGGGCGCCGGTGGAGCACAGACCCGCGCCGGGCATCTGGCTGTTGCGAAAACAGCGCCAATGGAGGTCGACCTCGAACCCGGTGTCTGGATTCGCGTAGGCCAGGTCCTTCCAGTGCGACCGGTAGAAGGCCAGGCGCCTGGGGGAGAAGCGGTCGATCTGGAAGAGGCCGCGGTATCCGAAGCCGCGCAGGACGGAGTCCGCCTCCAGGATGCGCGACTCGTCGATGAGCAGGTCCAGATCGCCGGGAGCGCGCAGGCTGAGGTCGCCAAAGGTGGACTGAGCCAGGGGCAAGCCCTTGAGCACGCGGACCGGGATGGTGTGGCTTTGCAGCGCTTTGGTGACACGCCGCAGCTCCGCAAGACAACGCAGCGACTGGTGGGCGCTCCACTCGGAGAGCTGGCGCAGTTCGGCGAGAGCGTCCTGGAGAGCCGGCGATGCCGAGTCCTGGACGGCGGCGTGGAGGTGGAGCGAGACGAGGGGGACGAGGCGATGATGCTGGACGAGGACCAGAAAATGCGGCCAGTCGATGGCGCCTGCGCTGAGGGTGCGGATGTGTGCAGTATCCTGCTGCTCCATCTGCGGCCACCGGGCGCAGGCCAGCATCAGTTCCAGCTCCGGGGAGGCCTGGGGGGCGTCCTGAGGGTGATAGCGTCGATCCTGCACGTTCGCTGGCCTCTCCTATGACAGACTCACACGATACATCCCTACGGCATCCCGATGACATCCTTATGCCCGGCGTTTGCCGTCAGACGCCAAGGGGCTTGCGGATCCGACCTGCCTTGCGGCCAGGCTTTTGCGAATCCGGCCCTGCCTGTATCGTACAGAAAGCACGAGGTTCTCTTATAGTCTGGGTTTGGACTGTCCAGGCAGAGACGAAGGAACGCAGGAATGGAAGAGCCGGAGATTGGCGAAAACTCGATTGTCCGCTGGAGCCCGGACGCGGTGGCGACCGAGGTGAACGACGAAGTGGTGCTGATGCACCTGGAGCGCAATCGATGCTATGGCCTGGGCAGCACCGGCAGCGACATCTGGCGGAGGCTGGGTGAGCCGACGCCGGTGGCGGATGTCGTGGCCGGGCTGCGGTCCATCTACGACGCCCCGCCAGGCGAGATCGAGACGGACGTGCTGCGGACGCTGCGGGAGTTTGCGGCGGAGGGGCTGATCGACGTGTGCGTGGAGAGCAAGTAGCGGGGTGGCACGGGTCAGCCGTGAATGGCGGCGACGGGCTTCTTCTCGTTCTCGGCGATGTACCAGGCGACGGTCTTCTGCAACCCCTCGTGGAAGTGGACGAGCGGCTTGTAGCCTAGCTCGCTGGAGGCACGGTCGATGCTGGCGAGGGAGTGCTTGATGTCTCCGGCACGCGGCGGTCCGTAGATGGGCTTGGCGGTGAATCCGAGCTGGCCGGCGATGACCTCGTAGACCTCGTTGAGGGTGTGGCTGCGGCCGGTACCGATGTTGAAGACGCGTCCGGTGGCAACAGCGCTGGGCGCGAGGCACGCGAGCAGGTTGGCGCTGACGGCGTTGTCTACGTAGTTGAAGTCGCGGCTGGTGAGGCCGTCGCCGAAGATGGTGGGCGTTTCCCCGGCCATCATCCTGTAGGTGAACTGGGCTATTACGCCGGAGTAGGGTGAGTCTGCTGCCTGGCGCGGCCCAAAGATGTTGAAGTAGCGCAGGCAGACGCCCTCCAGCCCATAGGCGCGGTAGAAGGACTGGATGTAGTACTCGCAGGTGAGTTTCTGCACGGCGTAGGGCGACAGAGGCATGGGCGACATGTCCTCCTGCTTCGGCTGTGTGGGCTGGTCGCCGTATGCGGACGAGGACGCGGCGTAGACGATGCGGCGGACCTTGGCATCGCGTGCGGCGATGAGCAGGGTGAGCGTGCCATTGATGTTGGACCCGTGTGAGGTGAGCGGGTCTTTGACCGAACGTGGCACAGAGGCGAGCGCTCCCTGGTGGAGCACGAAGTCGATACCGTCGCAGGCGGACTTCATGGCGGCGGAGTCCTGGAGGTCGGCCTGCTCGAAGTCGATGGCGTGGCGAATGTCAGCCAGATTGTCGAGGCTCCCGGTGGAGAGGTTGTCGATCCCGCGGACTTCGTGTCCCTGCTGCAACAGCGTGTGGGCCAGCGTGGAGCCGATAAAGCCTGCGATTCCTGTGATCAAGTAACGAGCCATCTGTCCCCCGGTGCGTGTGTATCTGGAACTGACGTGCATCCATAGAAAGGATAAGCCCAGCGTGGCTGCGACTGCTCGCGCCCCCTGAGGTGCGAAGCCGAGTCATCAACAGCGGAGTTTTTAGTCTCGCGAGGAATGTGGGGAGCGTCGATGCCACTTTCTGTGCAGGGCGGGCGGTGGGTCTGGTCAAGAAGAGTTGTATCCATTCGAGTTACCCGATGGTGGCATTGCGGGGAATCGCTGTATGCAGTGAGATGGGGGAGTTTGCCAAACGAATCTTGTGTGCGTGCGTGCCTGCTGCATGCGCACCCTACTGCGGAGCGAGGAAGTTCTGCAGCTACGGATTTTGATGGAATTTTGTTCTGTTCCAGGGATGAACCGCCGGGTTCCTTGACGGGTTCCCATGGCTGGGATGGACCAATCGCTGCACGAGACTGGATGCAATAATGGAGCCTATGTCGACTAAGAAATTGTCCGTCCTACCGAAGATTGCCGAGGAGCGTCTTCGCCGCATTGAGTCCCGCAGCGCAAGCATTGGAGTAATTGGGCTCGGTTACGTCGGGCTGCCGCTTTCCCTGCTGCTGGCCGAGGCCGGCTTCAAGGTGACGGGCTTCGATATCGACGACCGCAAGGTGACGGACCTGGAGGCGGGCCGGTCGTACATCTTCCGCATTCCGGCGGAGGAGATCCAGAGCGCGCGCGGCAAGGGCTTTACCGCGACGACGGACTTTGCCAAGCTGTCGGACCAGGACGCGATTATCATGTGCGTGCCCACGCCGCTGACCGAGCACCGCGAGCCGGACCTGAGCTACGTGGAGAACACGGCGAAGTCCGCCGCGCCGTGGATCCGGGAGGGCCAACTGGTGGTGCTGGAGAGCACGACCTACCCGGGAACGACGGAAGAGCTGATGATCCCCGTCCTGGAGGCTGGGAATACGCAGGGGCTGAAGGTGCAGAGCAAAGGAGCGGCGGCCGAGAGCGGCGTGTTCTACGTCGCGTTCTCGCCGGAGCGCGAAGACCCGGGCAACGTGACCGTGGCGCGGCGGGACATTCCGAAGGTGGTGGGCGGCCATGAACCGATTGCCACGGAACTGGCTGCTGTGCTGTACGAGGGCATCTTTACACGGTCGGTGCGGGTGTCTTCCACGCGCGTGGCGGAGATGACGAAGCTGCTGGAGAACATCTACCGCTGCGTGAACATTGCACTGGTGAACGAGCTGAAGCTGCTCTCGCTGCGCATGGGCGTGGATATCTGGGAGGTGATCGACGCGGCGGCGACCAAGCCGTTCGGCTTTCACCCGTTCTATCCGGGCCCGGGGCTGGGCGGGCACTGCATTCCGATCGACCCGTTCTATCTGAGCTGGAAGGCCAAGGAGTATGACTTCAACACGCGTTTCATTGAGCTGGCCGGAGAGGTGAACGAGGGCATGCCGGCGCACGTGGTGCAGTATGTGGCGAAGGGACTGAACCAGCACAAGAAGGCGATGAACGGATCGCGCATTCTGATGTTGGGCATGGCCTACAAGAAGGACATAGATGACCTGCGCGAGTCTCCCTCGCTGACGGTAATCGAGCTGCTGCGCGAACAGGGCGCCGAGGTTCTGTACAACGATCCCTACTTCCCCACCGTTGGCCGCGGCCGTCATTACAACCTGAACATGACATGCACGCCGCTGGAGAAGCTGGAGCAGTATGACTGCGTACTGATCATGACGGACCACTCCGACTACGATTACGCGGCGATTGTGAATGAGTCGCAGTTGGTGGTGGATTCGCGCAATGCGACCAAGGGGATTGAGTCCGCGAAGATTGTTCGCTGCTAAGCAAGCCTGACCAAGTTGACAATGCCTGGCGGCGTGCCGTCGGCAATGCGCGTGCTCGGTCAGAGCCCACCACACGGAGATTCATCCTCCGCAGGTTCGAGATATTGTTCGTCAATCGAACATCGCTCATCGCAATCATCCATGCAGGCCGAACCCATGTTTTGGGGTTGTGCCTGCGATGGGTGGATGATGCTGGGCAATTCATCCTCCACTTCTCGCGTCGCGCGCCGCTATCTTCGCCGGTGGTCACATCACCGCGGTGCTTGAGAGTTTGAATCCATCCCTGTGTTGGAGGCCTCGCCCGTCGATAACCAAAAAGTGGCACACGCGACGGCTTTGGTGTAAAGCGGCAATGCGAAAAGTGGCAGTCCGGAGCAGCCTTCGGGTAACAGTCGCGGACCGCGTAGGGCGATAGCGTGTAAATCGTAAGGCTGTAATGAGCAGAAGTGTCGGTAAACGATGCTCGAGCTCGTTACGAACATTTGTTAGTTAACACGGGGCTAGAGGTGGCATGTTGAAAGCAATTCGCGCAATTGGGTCAGGTCTTGGGGTTGTATTCGGTCTTTTCTTGTTGGGCAGTGGCATGGTTGGAGTTGCAGAAGCAGGGATTCCACACAGTAGTCAGGTTGCTCCAGTTTCTATCGCAACAGTATCCAGTAGTGCGGCAGCAAAGGTTTCGGAAACAAGTCCTGCGGACCACTTTTTAGTTCCCTCGAATGGCGGAAAGCACACAAGCTCCTTGCATGACCCCAGCACGTTGACTCCCCCGGTTGAAAGCGCTGACCTGAAGATTCCCGGCGTCGCGCAGTTGCAAATGCAGGTGCAGTCCAGTACGTCTCTTCTATCCTTTACAACAAAGTCGTTGGCCACCGGTGCTGTGGGTGTCCCATATGGCGTGATTCTTTCCGCTACAGGTGGGACCCAGGACTATACATGGAGCCTGAGCTCCGGCAAGATGCCCGCGGGACTCTCTCTGGCGCCAGCGACAGGAATCATCTCCGGCACACCGACTGCAAGCGGCACATTCAGCCTGGGCATCACGCTGAGCGACAGCAGCCAGCCCGTGCAGCAAGTGCTGTCGGTCGTTACCATCACTGTCACCGGAGCGCCGTTGAGTATTCTCACCACGTCGCTTCAGCCTGCCAACCTGCATATGCCCTATCTGGCTCAACTCCAGGCGAGCGGCGGGACTCCGCCGGCCTATACGTGGGCCATCACCTCCGGATCGCTGCCGCTGGGATTCCTGCTTGCGCCGACTACTGGCCAGATCTACGGCCGGCCCGCGGTGACCGGAACCTTCTCGTTTGGCGTGACCGTGACCGACAGTGGTAATCCGGCACAGTCAAAATCGGGCGTGGTGACGGTGGTTGTGCCATCCGCTACTCCGGCTGTTGCTGCGCCTCTTGTCATTGCTGCTTCCGCGCTTGCTCCGGGAATTGTAGGCTCCGGCTACTCGCAGACCTTGCAAGCCACCGGCGGGACGCCCGTCTACACATGGTCGATCGCCTCTGGCAGCCTGCCTGCAGGCATCACACTGTCGGGCGCAACCGGCGCACTCTCCGGCACGCCGACGGCAAGCGGAACATTCAGCTTTACCGCAGCCGTTCGGGACAGTGGAGCCACGGTCCAGACGCAGTCCGTCCCCATGAGTCTTGTCATCGCTCCAGCGCCGCTGAAGATTATGACGGCGACATTGCCGTCCGCGACGGACGGAACAGCCTACACACAATCGCTGCAGGCAACCGGAGGCACGCCGAACTATAAGTGGTCGATTGCATCCGGACAGCTTCCCGCCGGGTTGCTTCTGAATCCGACTACAGGAACGATCATCGGCATGCCACTCGTAAGTGGCAGCTCGACGTTTACTGCGGCCGTGAGTGACAGTGGCAGCCCTGTCCAGGCTACTTCTGCTCCCATTACCATTGCGATTGCTCCGTCCGCCGTCGTGATCGCTCCCTTCAATTTCCCACCTGCGACAGTTGGTGTTGTCTTTTCCCAGACTCTGCGAGCAAGTGGTGGCATCCCGACCTACCAATGGTCGGTTTCGCAAGGCAGTCTGCCAGCCGGACTGACACTCTCCGCCGCCGGTGTTATCTCCGGCGCCCCGACAGCGAGTGGCACTTCGAGCTTCACGGTGACAGTGCGCGACAGCGGAGATCCAGCGCAGATGAAGTCGATGTCTGGAATGCAAATCGTGGTGTCGCCGGCGCCGCTGAAGATTACTCCTGTTTCGCTTGCCGCAGGAACAAGCGGAGCGGCCTACTCCCAGGCCTTAACGGCTACTGGCGGCACGCCGGGCTATACGTGGTCGGTCAGGTCGGGCAGCCTGCCCACGGGGCTCACGCTAGCCAGCGCAACCGGCATCTTGTCTGGTACGCCGACTGTCAGCGGGACCTCGACCTTTACCGTGACCGCAACCGACAGCGGACGTCCCGCGCAGACGGCATCGGCAACCACCTCGATTGTGGTTGCGGCGAGTCCTCTCAAGATCACCGCATTTACACCGTCCTCTACTGTTACGGTTGGCGGCACGTACTCGCAAGCCTTGCAGGCGAGTGGCGGAACCAAACCCTACACGTGGTCGATCTCGTCCGGCCAGTTGCCGGCGGGTCTCTCTCTGTCGCCCTCGACGGGGACGATCTCCGGCACGGTCACGGCGAGCGGGGTGTCCACCTTTACCGCGAGTGTCCGCGACAGCGGCAATCCGGCGCAGACGCAGTCGGTTTCCATGACGGTTGTCGTCGCTGCAACTCCGCTGACGATTACGGCGTTTACACCGTCATCCACGGTTACGGTTGGCGGAGCATATTCGCAGTCGCTGCAGGCGAATGGTGGAACCACACCCTACACCTGGTCGATCTCGTCCGGTCAATTGCCGGCGGGTCTTTCGATCTCGCCATCGACCGGGACAATCTCCGGTACGGTGACTACGAGCGGGACATCTACATTTACCGCGAGCGTCCACGACAGCGGCAATCCAGTGCAGACGCAATCGGCGTCTGTGACGGTTGTGGTGGCTGCAACTCCGCTGACGATTGTTGCGTCCACGCTGCCCACGGGCACGTCGAGCACCGCGTATGCGACGAGCCTGCAGGCAACTGGCGGTACGCCGGCGTACACATGGTCGATCACTTCCGGAAGCCTGCCTCCTGGACTTACGTTGGCGGGGACAACGGGTGTCATCTCCGGTACGCCCTCGGCGAGCGGCTCCTGGAGCTTTACTGCCTCTGTTCATGACAACGGCAGCCCGGTGCAGACGGCGTCTGTATCGAGCGCAATTACAGTAGCCGGTCCGCCGGCTCCGACGGGCCCTGGAACAACATGGTTCGTGCGCCCGGACGGAGGCACGCGCTACTCTGCGAATATGCCGAACGGCCAGTGCGACGGTCAGGCGGACACAGCCTATCCCGGCACCGGCACGAACCAGCATTGCTCCTTTGTGGATGTGCGCTATATGTGGATGGATGGGACCTACGGGAACTCATCGTGGGTAATGGCGGGCGGCGATACGCTGGTGATCCGCGGTTGCACAGCGGCGCCAGGGCAGCAAAACCCCGACAACCCTCACTGCCGCATTGGGTGGGATAAAGCGACAGGCAACGACTCGCAGAACTTCTGGTGCGCCGGTGTAAGCGCGTTCTGGGGCTGCTCTATGCCGCCGCCGCCGAACGGCTCCGCGACACAGCACACCAAGATCCTGGGTGGCTGCGCCTACGGAACCTATAGCTGCACTCCAGTCATTGGCTACCCGTATACCGGGAACAACCTGACCCAACTGTTTGGCGGATTCGCCAGCGGCGCCGTGATGTATCTGAGCGGAAGCCAGTATGTGGATGTGGAGGGGTTGGAGATTACGTCGCACAACGGCGCGTGTTCGACAATTGGCGGCGGGGGGCAACAATATCCGTCGTCTTGCAGCTCCGGCGTACCCGTAAGCGATTCCGCCAACTGGGGTGTGGTGATCACCAATACGTCATCGAACATCCTGCTGCAGGATCTATACATCCATGGCTTCACCAACCTTGGGATCGGCGGTCCTCTGGGCGGCCCGACCACCTTGAACCGGGTCTCTATCGACTTCAACGCGTTCGCCGGGTGGAACTTCGACGATGGAATTCCGACGCCCGACGCTCCTGGTTCGTCTCTGACCCAGAGCTATGTGACCATGGTTGGCAATGGGTGCCTGGAAGAGTATCCGATTGTGCATACGCAGTATCCGGCGAAGTCGTGCTGGGACCAGGGCAGTGGCGGGTTTGGGGATGCATGGTCCGGACAGGCCTCGCTGCTTTCCAGCTTCACCTGCGATCACTGCAACATCAGCTACAACATGAAGGATGGAGCGATGGGTCCGCACTCCCTTATCCATAACCTGAAGCTGACCAACTCTGTTTGGATTGGCAACATGGGGCAGAGCGGGAAGTGGGGGCAGGATGCAGGTTCGACGTTCCTGTTCGAGAACAACCTGATGGTAGGGAACTGCATGCGATTGTCGCAGCAATTGCCTGGTGCCGCGCAGAACTTCAACATTACTACCGGGCTGCCCGGGTCGTACCTTTCGACCTACTGCCGTGCAGGCGGTCCGCTGTTCGATTACTTTGCGGACACCGGGTCATCGGTCAACTTCACGAACAATACCTTCATCGCCTATCAGCCAATCTTCTTTGAGATGGGTTGCAACACGGTCGGTGGCTGCTTGACGACGCCGTACAACTTCACAAACAACATCGTACTGGGCTACATGTCCAGCTATACAGCCTCTCCGTTCAACCCCGGCACTCTGCCCGATATGTATTACTTCGACTGGACGAACCCGGTCGACATGGTGTCCTCGAGGAACATCGAATATGGGATCAAGAGTGGCGATGTGTGCGGGACAAACGGGATTCTTTGCGTCGACCCGCTGCTGACGAGCGAGCCATCGCAGACCTGGATATCCGAGGCCACGTTGGATGTCTTCAATCCGTTTGCCGGATCCGGCAACAGCTTCTATCCCAGCAGCACAAGTCCAGCAGTCCGGGCAGGTACTGCGATCAGCGGGTTGACGACGGATTACTATGGCATTGCCCGCCCGAATCCGCCGTCGATCGGAGGAGTGGAGCCGTAGAGCAACGCCACGGACCGGTTCGGCTGCGATTCGGAGGATGCTATAGTGTCTTTGATTCGCCGCTGATTCCAGATCTCTGACCAGTGTTACGCCCCGGGGTCTCGATGCTTGAGACCCCGGGGCCGTATGCTAGCACGACGAAATTGATTGGACCGAACCTAGACCGGTGAGACGGCCAGATGAAGAGCGCCCAGATTAAGAACTATTTCCTCAGTGAATCGGTCTTCGCGCGCTGTGCGGTTCGAAGGATGTCCCAGCCGGGGCCGATTTCCATGTTGATGCTGGTGCGTGATGAGGTGGACATCATCGGGCACAACCTGGATTTTCATCTTCGCATGGGGATTGAGCAGTTTGTTGTGACAGACAACGGATCTGTGGATGGCACCAGAGATGTTCTAGCCGACTTCCAGCGGCGCCTGGGGAAGTCCGTCGTCATCCTTGACGATGCCGAACCCGCTCACCATCAGTCTGAGCGCGTGAATCGCATGATTCAGGTGGCAAAGAAGGAGTTTCATCCAGGCTGGATCCTCTCCTGCGATGCGGATGAGTTCTGGTACCCGCTGAGCGGACGGTACGATACGGAACTGGATGGGCGAAAGAACATCCTGTATTGCCATTGGCATAACTTTCTTCCGCGTCCGGACACGCCCTGGCAGGAGTTTACGGATGTGGGCGAGATGCCGGGGTACCATGCCAGGATGAGCAAGGTGTTCTGCGCCGCACGCGGGCTGGTTGGGATGTATTCGGGGAACCATGAATCGAGGTCCATTCCTCGCGTCCCGGCGAAATCCGACAATATTCGCGTGTACCACTATCCAGTGCGTAGCTATGAGCAGTTTGAGCGCAAGGTGGTGCAGGGACATCGTGCGGCGGTCAAGGCGGCCCGCAGTGAGAGCACCGCATGGCACTGGGGCGAGTACTACCAGGCGTGGGAGGCCGGCCAACTGCGGCCGTTATACGAAGAACTGGCATCGCGGAACCGCATCTGCCAGGACAGAACCATGGCCGACCTGTTTGCAGGGGAAATGAAGGCAAATCAATAGCTCACGTTTCGGCTGGAGGCAAGCCCGTCGCGTCCGGACCAACATTCCGCGAACCATACCCAGGAAAGGGAGTGCCATTTTCTTTCGTTGTATTCCCCAATGTATGATTTGCCCTGAATATGTAGAAGTGACTGCCGGCAGAAGCTCCGGTATCGGAAGTCTCGTGGTTCACTCCTCCAGCTTGTATTTGACTCCTGTCCGTTCGCGCTGAAATCGGGGGCGGATTCTTATTGTGTGATCCATTTTGCGCCTGGTTCGATTTTGCAGGTTGTCTTGCAGGCCCATGATTGCGGCCTCTTGGGAATTGAGGAAAGTTAATGTCAAGGCAATTGATACGCTCCCTGCTTCGCCGTCGTGGATACGACATTGTCCAGTACCCCTTGCCTGACTGGTATCACTTGCGCATTGGGCTGGCCGAGATTCTGACGTCGCGAAGGATCAACTGCGTGATCGACGTAGGCGCGAACCAGGGGCAGTATGGGGAGTTTCTGCGCAATATGGGCTACGAGGGACGCATCGTCTCTTTTGAGCCGGTTGGGGCCACCTTCAAAAAACTGCAGGCGCGGGCCAAACGGGACAAGGACTGGCAGATTCACCAGCTTGCTGCGGGAGATGCGGAGCAGGTGCTGGACATTAACGTGTCCGATACGTCCGAGTTCAGTTCGCTGCTGCCGACGAGCTCCTATGGTCAGTCGCGATTCAGCGAGGGCGTGGCTGTCCACCATACGGAACAGGTGAAGGTGGTTCGCCTGGACGCGATGATCTCCGAGATTACTCAAGGGATCGAAGACCCTCGTATCTATCTGAAGATGGACTCGCAGGGGTATGACCTTCAGGTGTTTGCAGGCGCCTCTGGCTGCCTGCCACTGGTTCTCGGCATGCAGTCGGAGATTGCACTGCAGCAACTGTATGAAGGCATGCCCGATTATCTAACTTCTCTCGCGACGTACAACTCAGCGGGCTACTCGATTACTTCGTTGATTGCGGTTTCGCGAGACGAAAGCCTGAGCATTATTGAGTTCGACTGTTTGATGGTGCGCAATTCGGAACGGAAGGCTTAGCCTTTTTTTGAGGATGTCGACAGCAGGCTGAGCGCGCGCTGCGGTCTGAATCGGCATCCAAACCCATGACCTTTTCGTGGAGAACTGGCGGGAGCCGATGCCTATATGAAGCAGTTACGATGCGGTGTTCTTGTAGTCTTGTTGTCGGCGGCGGTTGCCTTGCCGCTCTCCGCAACGACGTGGTTCGTGCGAGCGGATGGAGGTGCACGCGCTTCGTCGACCACGACCACAGGACAGTGCGACGGCAGAGCTGACGCAGCCTACCCCGGGTCCGGCAAGAGCCAGCACTGCGCCTTCAACGATGTACGCTATTTGTGGATGAACGGATCCTACGGGAACTCGGCCTGGGTTATATCGGGCGGGGATACCGTAGTGATACGGGGCTGCGCCGCGCTGCCCAGCCAGCAACACCCGGACGCTCCCCACTGCCGGATTGGTTGGGACAAGGGAACGGGAAACGATGCACAGAACTTCTGGTGTGCCGGCGTCAATGCATTCTGGGGCTGCTCCATGCCGCCGCCGCCGAGCGGCACAGCAGCCAAGCACACGCGAATCCTGGGCGGCTGTGCCTATGGAACCTATACGTGCAATCCCGTTATGAGCTATCCCTACACCTCCAACAATCTGACACAGCTTTTTGGCGGCTTCCAGGTAGGCGCGGTGATGCACCTGGAAGGTGCACAATATGTGGACATCGAAGGATTGGAGATCACATCGCACAACGGCGCATGCACCCGGATTGGCGGTTCAGGGCAACAGTATCCAAAGGCCTGCAGCACCTCGCCTCCTTTGAGCGACTATGCCAACTGGGGAATCCTGACCAGCAACGCGACCTCGAACATCCTGCTGCAGGATCTGTATATCCACGGCTTCACCAACTTCGGGATCGGAGGGCCTATCGGCGGACCGATCACGGCAACACGGGTCTCCATCGACTTCAACGCCTTCGCTGCATGGAACTTCGATGATGGAAAGCCCACGCCCAATGGTCCAGGCTCTTCCATCAATGCCAGCCATGTGACGATGGAAGGCAGTGGGTGCCTGGAAGAGTATCCGATCGTGCATCCGCAGTTCCCAGCGCTGAGCTGCTGGGACACAAACAGCGGCGGGTTCGGAGATTCATGGAGCGGGCAGGACGCAAAACTCGATTCGTTTGTCTGCGACCACTGCGTGATGGCCTACAACACCAAGGATGGTTTCATCGGTCCGCATACTCTTGTGAACTACCTGAAGATCACCAATTCCGAGTCGTATGGCAACATGGGCCAGCAGTGGAAGTGGGGATCTCCGCCGGGTTCGACCACCATCTTTGAGAACAACCTCACGGTCGGGAATTGCCGGCGCATGTCGGAGCCGATGCCTGGAGCTCCGGCGGGCTATAACCGCTATCTGAGCGGCTTTTGCAGGGCGGCGGGCGACGTCTTCTCTTTCTTCACGGCACCGCACAGCACGGTTCTCTTCGCGAACAATACGACGGTAGGGTACTCGGCGACCATGTTCGATTTGAGCTGCGGACAATCGAAGGCCTGCGATTCGACGAGCTTCATCTTCCGCAACAACATTGTTCTGGGCTACACCAATCCTCGGAACAATCCCAGCGAGGCCCCGTCGCTGTTCTATTACAGCGACCCTTCGGTGAAGCTCACTCTGGACCACGACATCTTCTTTAATTTGCGGTCCAAGCCATGTCCTTCGTTCGGGCACTCCGATCTCATCTGCGACGCGCCGGCGTTCGTGAACCAGCCCAAGCTCACGATTGCCAGCGAAGCGCAGCTTGACCACTTCAATTTTCACCCATCGGGCGGTAGCCCCGCGAACGGCCACGGCTTGGCTGTTGGCGGAATCACGACAGACTACTATGGGGCAGTGCGACCAAGGCCGCCATCCATTGGAGCCGTAGAGCCAAGCCGGTAGAAGCTATGAGAGAAGAAGAGAATGCATAAGCCAGAAGAGACAACCGACCGTTCCCAGGTGGGAAAGGGTAACTGGGAAGGATTCGATATTCCAATGGACAAGGTGCGTGAGGCCGCGGCGGAGTGGCGCCTGGCGCTCACGGGCGTCGCTCGTCCCTGGCTGTGTTGGAACGTGAGTGATCGCTGGTGCAAGCTGCAGCAGCGGCTGATCCAGGAGATCGGCTGGACACCGGTGATTGGCTTCGATCCGCGGTCTGGTCCACCGACGGTTTTGCCGGGATCGATTCTGATCGACTTCAACGCCCACTTTGGACTCGGGGTGATGTGGCCGCACTTTCCATTGGAGTTTGCATTCCTCTTCTCAGACCGGCTCGCATTTTGGCACGCTGACCTGCTGTGCCGCCTGGAAGCGATGCACGAATTGAAAGCAATCTTTGAATCGTTGCCGGATGGAGCGATGGCTGCAATTCCCGACTACGGTGGCCGCCGCAATCTTTTGAAATTTCGCCATCATCGTTACTGGGAGCTGTTAGGGTGCACCACCCGATCGGCCAGCGAGTCGCAGTTCAATCACGGCTCCGGCTGGTGGCGGAATATCAACCAGCATCCGCAATGCACGGACGAAAATGAGCGCCGTCGCCGCGACCGGTACTACTACGACTCTGGAATCGGCATCATGTACTGGAAGCGAAAGTACGGCGGGCAGGTGGTGAATATTCCGGAAAAGAAGTTTGCCGAAGGTCACTGCACCTCGATCAACCGGAAGAATTACCGGCAGGTGAATCCCGGCGGAGCGCGCAACCTGGGTGCGGAGATCGACATGAACTTCGATATCGAGGAAGTGGCCAAGAAGCTGGGGATTGCCCATTTACTTTGACGATGGCGTGCTCGATCCCATCCAATTCAGGAGCAGCGAGCCCGCCGTTCGGTAGTAATCGATGCCGAGCGGATAGAGCGCCAATGCGTGCAAGGAATTTCGCAGGGCGTCATACGGCAGGCCTCGCCCCTTCAGGTTTTCTGCCTGCTGTTTATAGATGCGAGCGAGAGCTGCCTGGCGACGGAGAAACCCACAGCCTTTAGCGCCATAGTGCTTGCGGACGAATTGCAACTGAGACTGAAGCATCCGCTGAGGGTCGGCGGACATAGAGTTGGGTGAGCGCCTGTAGTAGGCGATGACCTTGGGCACGAATGCGACTTCGTAGCGCAAGGCAATTCTGAACCAGAGATCGCGATCTTCCGTTGCGCGCATGGTTTCATCGAACAGGCCCACATCCTCGACGCATCTCCGGCGGAAGGTCATGGTGGGACATGGAAATTCGATGGTGCGCATGTAAATGTACGGCGCAACGTGCCCTTCGTAGTTCGCGCGATTCCCTTCGCATACTTGCCCGATTCTGCCCTCCGGGTCAATGAGTGTGATGAGGCCATGGGACAGGCCCGCCTGGGGCCGCGCTTCCATCACCTTCAGGGACTCTTCGAGCCGGCAGGGCAGCCACACGTCATCGGCGTCCAGCAGCGCAAGGTATTCGGAGCCTGACGACTTGATGGCGGTGTTTCTTGCGGCCGGCAGCCCGCGATTCTCTTGTTTGACGTATTTCAACTTGGAGCCGCAGCGCTCCAAATATGGTGCGACAACCTCCGCCGTGTTGTCTGTGCTGCCATCGTCGACAAGCACAATCTGCCAGTCTTCGAAGGTCTGTGCGATCACACTTTCGATGGCGGCCGGTAGATATTTTGCGGTGTTATACGCGGGAATAATTACGTCGACGGTAGCCATCCAGCTCATTCTCCCATAATCGTCGTGACTTGGTGCGACCGGCTCCGTGCTAACTCTGCGAAACCGCATCCACCGGCAATGACGCGAGCAGATGATCGTACACGCCGACGATCTGCTTCATCATCGCTTCGGTGGTGAATACCTCCGCAGCTCGCGATCGTCCGGCTATCCCCATGGTTCTCGCCTGGGCTGGGTTACTGACGAGCTGAATCATGGCGGCTGCAAGAGCTTCGGGGTCTTCGGCGGGGATTACCAAACCGGTGACGCCGTCGATGACGGCCTCTGCATTGCCCCCAACGTCGGTTGCGATGACAGGCAGGGATGCAGCCATGGCCTCGACAATCGCATTGGAAAATCCTTCGCTGCGGGACGGAAGCACGAAGATGTCGGCGTCGCGTAGATACCTGCGTGTGTCAGCAACTCCACCGACAAAGTGGAAAGAATTGCCCAGGCCCAGATCAAGCACAAGGGCTTGCAGTTCCGTGAAGTAATCCGGCTCCAGCACTTCGCCGGCAATGCGAAACGAGATTTCTGGAAAGCGGCGCAGCACGACCGCAGCCGCCCGGATAAAAAGATCGTGCCCTTTTACCCTGCGGATATTCCCCAGGGTAGCGATGCAGACCTTCCCAGAGGCAATGTGCGGCCTGGCACCGTAGCCACTGTCATCCAGATCGAGACCGTTGTAGATGGTATGAATGCGGGCAGGGGCGATTCGATCCACTTCGATGCAGTACCGGCTCACCTGCGCGGAGACGGAGAACACCGCATCCGGAACTCCGGCCATCATGCGATACGCGGCGTGATGCTTTGGAGCCCTCAGGATACCCATGTCCCGGCGGCTCCAGATCAGCTTCGCCTTGGACGTCATCTTCGTCACAAAACCAGCCCAGATATCCGAACTTTCAAAGAATGTCTGGACAATCTGCACGCGCTGCGACTTGAGAAACCGCCGAAGTTCAAGGGCTGCTTTGAATGCATTCAGGTCATAGGTGCGTTGCAGCGGGAGCACATAGATCGGGCACGGTGCAGAAGCAAGCGCATCGCACTCCGGGTGAACAAAGAACGTCAGAATAGACGCACGGTATCCATACTTAGGCAGGAGAGCTGCGAGCCGAAGCACAATTCGTTCGCCTCCGCCGAGAGTCTTGGGAAACTGATCCAGCACCAGGAGAACGTGTGGAAGAGTGGTCTCATTCGAATTGTTCGGGACCGCATCGGCCAGGGACAAGGTGTGAATCATAGCCGCTTCACTCCTGGACGCGATGGGTCAAACTCCAGAGAAACAAGAACGGGCACGGGCAGGTTCCTATCGATAAGCCAGGTATGGGTTCGTTGCGGCGGCCAAAGCATCTTTCGACTGCGCGCCCGATTCGGACTCCGTGAGTTCCATCGCGCGAATCGATGCAGCGGTCAGAACCCACAGGAATGCCGTGATTTCAATGTAGGTCCACCGGTCGCCAAAACAGTTGGCGACCAATGAGGCGCAGATCGCCAGGAACATGCCAAGGCCAAGACCGCGATACATGGGATCGGTCGCTCGTTTGAAGAGGCGGTAGACCACCGAGATCATTTGCTGAATCAGAAAGAAATACATGACGAAGCCAACAAGCCCGGTTTCCACCAGGATCTTGACGTACCAGTTGTGTGTGTCCCTGAGGTTGGCAACATGTTGACCGAGTTGAAAGGTGGCAAATCCGCTTCCGAGGATTGGACTCCGCAGGATGGAGGCCTCTGCATCCTCCCAGAGATCGACGCGTTCCTCGGCCGATGCCTCGAGTTGGCCATTTGCGCTCTGGGTCATGTTGACGCGCTCACGCACAGGGGCCGGGACGACGGTTTGCCATGTGACCAGAAATATACCCAGAATGACGAGCAGCTTTCTATCATGGATCAAGCCGAGAACCAATGTACTGAATAAAAGCGCGAGATAGCCGGCGCGGGAGAACTCGTACATGGTTGCATAGGTTGTAATGCCGACCAGCGTGTAGCAGAGGAGTTTGTATTTTATTTTCTTCAGAAACTGGCCAAAGCCCCAGCAGAACATACCATATTGCGCCAGGAATGCGGCAGTCTGGTTCGGGCCGTAACTCAACGGGCCTACGTCGCGCTTATTCTCGTCAAAGCTGGTCCACGTTCTTGATGTGGCTTCAAGAATGCAACTTCTATCGATCACCAATAGAGTAATAGCGGTTATGATGATGACCGTTTTGATCGCTTTGCGATCTTCGATGACGAGGCTGGCCGCGACAAAGACCAGCGGAATAATCATGTAGTCTTTCCACGTCACAAAATTGATATCCGAAAGCCAGAGGGGAGCCGGGGCATTTCCAAGCAGCGTCCCCAGCCACAAAGAGAGATAGAGGTAGACTGCAATCACACCCCATATTGCAAACAGCTTCGACTTAGGAAGACTCTTGCCGTGGATCAGCGCGCCAACGATGACGGCAAGAAGCAGAATGGTCAAGACGTTGGCGCCCAGCGGATAAATAAGGAAGTGGTCTCTCATTGTCCGGTACGGCAAAAATGGGAGCATATAGTAGAAGCCCAGCAGCGGTCGCCCCGTGAGCGAGACGAAGGGCATGATGCAGAATCCCAGATAGGCAACCAGCGGGATGTAATGTCCTAGACCTGTTCCCAAAATCTTCTCCCTAGGCTGCGATAGATCAAAAGGCGCTGCCCGGCGCGATTGCCAAGTAACCGGACTAGCTCCAGACTTCGTTTCGCCCTGCGATGAAATTGTAAAACGCGAGTGCGGCCGCTGCATTGAGTGTGACAAATGTGTTGGCAATTGCAACCGGCTTGAAACGCCTGGAGCCGGGGCTCACAGCTCCGAGCGCGGCCAACCCATAGAGCGCGATCTGAAGCCAGAAGATGGTGTGGTACAAGACGCCTCCTGCCATCGCAGAGGCCACAAGCATCAGAACTAAAAGAAAGGGGACCAGGAGCCGCAGAAGCTTATGGCTGATAAAGCGGAAGAGCAGAGGATTGCCCGGCGACAGGAGCCATGGCGACAACCGTAACAGTTGGTAATTTCCTGTCAGCGTGCGTACCTTGCGCAAGAATTCTTTCCCTTTTTCGCTGAATAGCCTATCGCGGGCTATCGCCGCCGGCTGAAATACGACCCGGTTTCCGGCGCGGGCAACGTTCATGGGAATGAAGACGTCATCCAATATTGTGCCGGCAGGTATCTGTGTGTACAGTTCGCGCCGAATCCCATAGATGGCGCCGGTCACTCCGACCACTGACCCGGAGCGAGATTCAAGCTTTCGTATCGCTTTCTCTATCTTCCAGTAGATGCCCAGGGCATCCGACGAAGTTCCGTCGGCGCTTTCAATCAATAACTCACCACTCACGGCACCGACCTCCGGGTCCGCGAAACAGGAGACGATTTGCGAGACGGCGTCCGGGTCTACGCTCTGCCGCGCATCCAGAAAAATCAGTATGGTCCCGGTCGCGTGTTTGACGGCCTCGTTCAACGCACATGCCTTCCCCTGCGATGGAGAGAGAATCACCGGAACTAATATCGAGGCATGCTCTCGCAGGATGGCGTTCGTCCTGTCGGTGGAACCGTCCGACGCGATGACAACCTGCAGCTTGTCCTTCGGATAGTCCAGGAGGCGGAGGTTCTCCAACTTAGCCGGCAGGTTCTTCTCTTCGTTGCGGGCTGCGATTAGGATCGACACTGCAGGCGTAATGGGCCTCTGGATAATTTCGCGTCGCGCCACCCGGGCCACGAGCCAAAGCCACGCCCCATAGCCGAAATATGCGTACGCCACAATCGCCAGACACAGCCAGAACTGCAGCTTCACGAGGTGCCCCCGACGTGTCGAAGCAGGGGACACATCACGCTGCTGGCGAGCAATGGGGTAGCGACGATCAAAGCCGCGAACAAGCGTTCCATGATTCCGCCTCCCCACCTCGTCGAGTGGACACGATTTCAATAACGGCGACGCTACAAAGCGCTCCACAACCCCCAGCAAACCGGAGACGCCGCCTGGCCCGATGATACGACATGCGGGGATAGAGGCTGCCAACGCTAAAGTGGTAGAGGAGTCGGCTCAAGGTGTATCCCATTCCATCCACCCCGCCCTTCGTCTAGAGGTATCATGATGTAGTTTGCTCCTCTCTTGACCATGGCCAGCACGAAACGATTCGCATTGAATGTAGGTATGAACTGGGTGTCCATGGCCGTCAGCATGGTCGTCCCATTCTTCCTGACTCCCTTCGTCATTCGGAGTCTGGGATTGACGGCCTACGGTATCTGGATTCTGGCCGTATCCACCGTGTCCTACCTGGGCCTTCTGGACATGGGTCTGCGCAGCGCCGTGATCCGGTTTGTATCCAAGGCCGAAGCCCAGGCCAAGCCGGACGAAGCGAAAGCAGCAATCGGCGCAGCCCTTTGGTTCCGCGTGTTGATCTCAAGTGGCGTCGCGGCCATCAGCATCCTGCTGGCATTCGCGTTTCCTCATTGGTTCAAGATCCCGCACGATCTCATCCGAGCAGGCCAGATCACGGTTCTGATGTGCGCGCTGGGCGTGGCGGTGACGCTCACCTCCGGCGTTTTCGGTGCGGTGCTTGCGGCAACACACCGGTTCGACATCCTCAGCTCCATCTCGATGATTCAAACGTTGGCTCGGGCCTGCGGAGTCATCCTGATTCTGAAGACCGGACATGGACTGGTTCCGTTGGCGTGCTGGGAGCTGATCGTCATCACCCTCGGTGGTCTGGCTACCGCCGGGACTACGCTCAAGATTTTTCCGCCGGCCCGTGTTCGAATTGCTCGTCCGGACATAGCTCTCGTCAAGCAGATCTGGTCGTATAGCTTTACAACGTTCATCTTCATGATTTCGGTTCAGGTCATTGTAAACACCGACAATTTGGTGGTGGGCTCTTTCATCTCCGTTGGCATGGTGGCGTTCTACTCCATTGGCTCCAGTCTCGTGAATTATGCGGCGCAGGCTGTCTGGTCCATGTCAACAACCTTTGCGCCAATGGCAAGCAATATGGAGGCCGGCGGCAGAACCGCGGACCTGCAGCGACTTCTGCTGCGAGGAACCCAGGCATCGCTTGCGGTTGCGTTGCCCATTAGCGTGGCACTCGCCTTTCGTGGGAGAACCTTCATCAATCTATGGATGGGGCCGCAATACGGTCCTATCTCCGAGACGATCGTCCAGGTACTGCTTGTCAGCCAGTGGTTCAGTATTGCGAACGGCACGGCCGCATCCATTGTGATGGCGATCGACAAGCACAAACCTCTCGCCAACTGGTCTGTTGTGGAAGCGATCCTGAATCTCGGCCTGAGCATCTTCCTTGTCAAGACCGTAGGGATGTATGGCGTAGCGCTGGGGACGACGATTGCAATCACCTTTGTGCATCTGGCCTTCTGGCCCCGGTATGTCCGCAAGATATTGGGTGTGCCGATTCATACATTCGTTTGGGACGGCTGGCTGAAGATAACAATGTGCGCCATTCCGTATGCAATCGCCTGCATCTTGACCGACAGGTATTGGCACGCCCCGAACATCGTCGCCTTCCTGGCTCAGATCGTGGCGATATTGCCGGTGTATGCGCTCTGCGTGGTCGTCGTCTTCCGGAGCGAGGCACGATTGTTGCTGTCGAAATGGACCGCTTCCAGGATTCTGCGCGCAGCAGAGATGCAGAAGACCGGTGCGCCGCTATGAAACTCGACGTCGTGGTGCCAACTTACAATCGCAGCGGATTGCTACGCCGGACTCTGTCCAGCCTGCTGACGGCTTCGGTTCCCGCCGGCCTCGAAGTTGTCCTGATCGTTGCAGACAACAACAGCAAAGATGATACCGAGCAGGTCGTTCGCGAGATAGCGGCAACAGCCGCCATACCAATTGTCTACGTCAAAGAGACGAAGCAGGGATCCTCCCACGCGCGCAACGCAGGCATCAACGCAGGCAGCGGAACGCTGGTTGGCTTCATCGACGACGATGAAGAGATTGATAAGAATTGGTACGAGGTGGTCGCGCGCGAGTTCTCTGATGAGGAGACCCAATATATAGGCGGCCCCTATTTCGGGAACTGGTCTGCTCCCGCGCCCGCCTGGTTGCCTCCCGGATACCATGCGGTCATTGGCGTCATCGATCCCAAACCCCGCTCCCCATTCGGCAAGGATTGCAAGGCGATGTTGATGGGCGGGAACGCGGTGATTCGCCGCACCGTGTTCGAGCGCATCGGCTTGTACTCCACGCGCTTCGGACGTACGGACAAAGGCTTGCTCTCCGACGAAGACACTGAATTCTTCCGCAGGCTGTGGAATGCAGGCCTCCGGGGCATGTACGTCCCGGACCTCATCATCTATCACTACATTCCTGGTGATCGCCTGACTCGCAAGTACCATCGCAGGTGGTGCTACTGGCGGGGTCTCTCTCAGGGATATTCCGACCGGGAAGCAAAAGAACCGGTCCCCTATTTCCTTGGAATTCCCCGGTACAAGATTGGCAAGGCGTTCCGAGGGCTGGCCTCTTTGCCGGTCCACTTAGTAAGTCGGAAAGGAAAGGGCCAGGCCTTTGCCGATGAGTTGGCATCGTGGGACCTGTTCGGTTTCATCCTTGGAAGGCACTTTATTCGCATGGACCGTTATCACAAGAATCAGTGACCTCCGGAACTCTCTGGCCATCGTCCAGTCCACATCCTAACTTCCGTTCGTTTCAAACTTGAATTCGCTGTGCGCTCCGGGATAGTCCACCATGAAGCCTCTGCAAATCGTCTCCCAGCCCGATGATCTGGACCAAGGGCTCTTCGGACAGGTCTTCTATTACCTTCTGCAGGTGCTGCCGTACCTTCATCGCCATGGCATCTATCCTGCATGGGATGTTCGCGCAAAGCACTATGGAGAACTTCCGGACTGCAGGACGGTCCCCGGAGCGCTCGACCTGGCGTATGACCCTCCACGCGGCCCGTATAGAACCATCCACTTATTTGAGCTGCGCCGCAGACACGCTCACATCCTGGGGAACGATTGGGTCGCGCTCAATCGTCTGTGGTGCTCCTACTTCAAAGTTCCCCAGCGGATATTGCTCCGCGCAGACAAGGCGCAGCCGAAGGGTCGGATCCTTGGCATCCACTATCGCGGCACCGATAAGCAGACAGCCGCCTGGGACAGCAACCCAATCTCGCAGGACCAATACATCGCGCTGATTCAGGACTTCCTGGAGCACCGCCCGGAATTCGATGGAATCGTAGCCGCAAGCGATGAGTCCTCGTTCATCGAAAAGTTGAGCGCATCGATTCCTCTTCCCACGGTCTCGTTGGGCGAAGTCGAATTCCACATGGCGACGGAGCAAAAAATATCTCGCACGGAGAAGACAGATCGCGCCGTGCTGGATTGCGTTCTATTCTCCCGCTGCGATTGCCTGATTGAGACTTCCTCGGCGCTTCCCAGCTTCGCCAAGCTGCTGAATCCCAACCTGGAGGTGTATCGCTGTGCTGCCAGCAAACTATTCGGCAAGCTCTACACCAACACACCGTACTTTCCCGTGGCGCATATCCCGCATCTTCCAGTCGCAAATCCGGCGTCGCTCGACATCCTTCGGAGCACCATGGAACAGGACTGGACCTACGAGCCGCATACGGCGAAGTATCGCGACCCGTTCGTGTCCTTGCCGCGCTGGCCGATCAATAACACGCTGTACACAGTGGCGGAAAAGCTCAGAGTGGATAAGCTGGTCGCCCGCGTACTCAGTGGCCACTATTAGCGTTGTCTGTTCGTACCGCAGTTGCTGCGAAGCGCGAATTCTCTTTAGGAGTATTCTTTCCGGATGACAGAGCCTGTGAAAATGCTGGCAATCATGAACTCCCGCATCAAGAAGCTGGGCAGCTTCGAGGATTACATCGTCTCTTTTGCCCGTAAGGCACGCGAGCAAGGCTGGACCCTGGGGTTCATCTTTCCCGGTATGGGCGCGCCCGATGTGATCCAACGAATCGAGAGTGAGCAAGCTCGCATACTGGAGACCACGGCGCCGTGGGCTTCCAAGCAAGGCGTCTTCCAACTCATCCAGCGCATCCGCGAATTCAAGCCCACAATCGTCAACTTCCATTTCTGCGACACCATCAGTTATCTTCCCGTCTTTCTCTACTGCAGGCTGGCGGGCATCTCGGTCATCTACCACTACCATGGCGAGATCCGTCCTCTCAGCACATTGACGTGGAGGAATGCTCACCTCTCCGCGTTGCGCCTGCTCTCCTGGTTCTGGACTGGCGTGATTACGGTCTCCGAGGCGAACAAGCGGTTCCTGCGAGCGCTCCACATTGCAACGCCGATCGAGGTCGTCTACAACGGCATCGATGTCATCGCGTTCCGCGAGCAGTTCGCAGCCCTGGACAAGCTTCCATCGGAATCGGCTGGCGACGAGTTTGTGCAGTGCCTCTACATTGGCTCCATCATTGACCGCAAGCGAGTGGATATCCTGCTGCGGGCGTTCGCCATCGTAAAGAGCGAGTTCCCGCTCGCCCGCCTTACGGTCGTAGGAGGCGGTGCGCTCGAGAGTTCCTCGAAGAAGCTCGCAAGCGATTTACAGCTCGACGACGTGGTGCATTTTACGGGCCTCATGATTCAATACCCGTTTGAGCTGCTCAAACACGCCGACATACTGGTCAGCGCGTCCGAGTCCGAATCCTTCGGCCTGGTCTTTGCCGAGGCAATGTCCTTCGAATTGCCCGTGGTCGCTTGCACTGTCGGCGGCGTTCCGGAGGTCGTCGCGAATGGGGAGACTGGCTTGCTGGTGGAAGCGAATAATCCGGAGGCATTTGCGGCGGCGCTCCTGGTCCTGCTGAAAGACCGCACCTTGCGCACGCAGATGGGACAGGCAGGCTTCGAGCGGGTTCAACGGGCATTTCAGCTTCCGGGCACCATCGACGCCACATTTCAAGCCTTCGCCAGGTTGAGCTGACCGTATGCGCGGCGTCCACTCAACCTCATTCGTGCGATAGGCTAGATCCGTAATCCGCTGGAAGTCCTATGAGTTCATCGAGCAGTGCCATCCCGCCGGTTGAAGTGAATTCGGTTGATCCGGAGACGCACACCTTCGCGCGTCTCGGCTTCAAGCTCCTCCATGTTGGAGTGGCTGTGCCGCTGATCGACCCAGCCACCGAGATGCTGGGAGCGTTGTTCGGCTACCAGGTGGTCTCCGGGCCTTTTGACGATCCCATCCAAAAGGTCACGGTCAACTTTCTGGCAACATCCAAGAGCGATGTGGCCGAGATCGAGCTCATCGCGCCGCTGGGCGACGATTCGCCGGTCCGGTCCATGCTGAACAAGAGCGGCGGCGGCGCCTACCACCTCTGCTTTGAAACCAGGGACATCGATGCGGCGCTGGCCCATGCCAAAGACCTTGGCTGCGTCATCCTCTCGCAGCCGGTTCCCGCTGTCGCCTTTCAGGGGCGGCGCATTGCGTGGCTCTATACGCCTTCGCGGCAGTTGTTTGAGCTAGTCGAAGCCGAAGTCGCAGGGTGAACGATAGTGTCTGATCGGGGAATGGATTTGCGCGTTGCATCTAAATCGAGCGAACCGGCGCGACACCCCTTGCGTACGCTGCACCTCCTCTACCATGAGATTCGCACTGGCGGCAGTCGCTACTCCTACGTCATGGACGCCAGCGCCTTCGAGAAGCATCTGGATCTCTACGCACAGTTGCGCCAGACAGGCCGGCCGCCCGTGCTGCCGGAGATTACCTTCGACGACGGCCACATCTCCAATCTGCAGATCGCAGCGCCGATGCTGCAAGCGCGCAATCTGACGGCGCGGTTCTTCATCACCGTTGGCTGGACCGGCGAACGGCAGGGCTACATGGGATGGCCGGAGCTGCGTTTGTTGCAACAGGCCGGCCACACAATCGGCGCGCACGGTTGGAGCCATACTCTGCTGACGCACTGCAACGCCCGGGAGCTGCACGACGAGCTGAGCAATTCGCGGCTGGCGCTGGAAGACAAGCTCGGCATCCCGATCACCACCATGTCTCTGCCCGGAGGACGGCATAACCGGCGCGTGCTTGCGGCTTGCGAGCAGGCCGGCTACACGCAGGTCTACACGTCGGTGCCCAAGGCCGAGTCGCTGCCGCTTGGCCCGACGGTTGGCCGGCTCAACATCCTTGGAGACATGCAGCCGGAGTGGATTGCCAGGCTGTTCCTGCCGGACAGCGCAGTCTTGTCGGCCTTGCATCGCCAGTATCGAATCAAGGAAGCTGCCAAGTCGCTGCTTGGCGACAGCTTGTATGAGAAGCTGTGGGCGCTGCGCAACCGCAAGGAACCGGACGCGGACAGCGACCAGGGCGGTGCTGCATGAAGATCCTGCATATCATCAGCAGCAGCGGCTTGTATGGGGCTGAGGCCGTGATCCTGAACCTGCTGCGCACGCTGCGCGATGGCCCGGACGAGGCAGCGATTGGCGCATTCTCCAACTCCTCGAATCCAAACGTGCAACTCCATGGAGCTGCGTTGAAGCAAGGCTTCGCGTCGCACCTGATTCCCTGCAACGGCCAGGTGGATCGCGCGACCATTGCCGGCATCCGCGAGCTGGTGAAGCGCACGGGCGCCGATGTGGTGCATGCACACGGCTACAAGGCGGACATCTACGCCTATCTTGCGCTGCGCGGGCGAGGCGTTCCGCTAGTCTCGACTTGCCACACCTGGTACGACACGGATCGGATGGTGTCGCTGTACGGCAAGATCGACCGGCTGGTGCTGCGCGGGTACGCGCGCGTGGTGGCCGTGTCGGAGGAGGTGCGGCAGCGGCTGCGCGGGGCGGGCGTTCGTGAGGACAGAATCCGCATGATCCGCAATGGCATCGATTTGCGGCCGTTCGACCGTCCGCGCCAGGCAGCGGACGAGGGCCGCAAGCTCGTCGTGGGGTTGGTCGGTCGCCTGGCCTGGGAGAAGGGCGTTGACATCTTTTTGGCCGCTGCGGCGCGCGTTGTCGTCGAGATGCCGGAAGCGCGGTTCGTCGTGGTGGGCGAGGGACCCGACCGCGAGAAGCTGGAGCGGCAGATCGACGAACTGCGGCTTCGCGACAGCGTGTCCATGCTGGGGCGCCGGGACGATATGCCCGCAGTGTACGCGTCGCTGGACGTGATGGTGTCGTCGTCCCGCCAGGAGGGGCTGCCCATCGCCATTCTGGAAGGCATGGCGAGCAGTCTGCCGCTGGTGGCAACGCCCGTAGGCGAGGTGCCGACCGTGGTGCTGGACGACCGCACCGGCGTGCTGGCGCCGGCGGAGGACGTGGAGCGTTTGGCGGCGGCCATTGTGGCGCTGTTGCGCGATCCGGCGCGGCGCGCACGGCTGGGCGCTGCGGCCAGGAAGCTGATTGAAGGCGAGTACTCCGCCCAGCGCATGACGGCCGAGTACCGGAGCGTGTACGCGGAAGCCATTGCAGCGGCGCGAGGAGCTGCCCAGTGAGCGGACGGCGTCCTCGCGTGTTCATGATGGACCTTTGGGCCACGGTGCCGTACTACACGGCCTATCTTTCGCGCGCGCTGCGCAATCAGAACGTGGATGTGCAGGTCGGCTCCATTTCGTACTACCTGGATCCGGGCTGCTTTACCAGCCGTGGACTGACGGTCGATCCGGGGCTGATGGACGTGGTGGGCAAGTTCCGCTTGCCGCAGTTGCCGCGCCGCGTGCTGAAGCTGGCGGAGGCGATGCTGAACCTGTCCGCGCTGACGGCGCGGTTTGCCGCATCGGCGCCGGACGTGGTCCATGTGCAGTATCTTCCCATGCTGCAATGGCGGGTTCCGCTGGATCTGTGGTTCCTGGACTTCTGCCGCAGGCGCGGGTCGAAGATTGTGCTGACGGTACACGATCTGCTGCCGCACGATACGGGCGAGGCGTACAAGGCGACGTTCCACGATCTATACCAGCGCGTCGACCGCATCATCTGCCATTCGGACAGCATCCGCGCGCGGCTTGCCGCGGAGTTCTCCGTGCCCGGCGAGAAGGTCTCCGTGATTCCGCATGGGCCGTTCTTCTACGATCTTCCAGCGGCTGGCTCCGAGGCGGCGCTGCGGAGTTTTGAGCTGGAGGCGTGCAAGCTGCTGGTGCTGTGGCAAGGCATCCTGTTTCCGTACAAGGGCGTGGACGTGTTGCTGGCTGCGTGGCAGAAGGTGGAAGCGAAGACGGACAATGCATGCCTGGTGATTGCGGGCACCGGCGCGCCGGAGTTGCTGGAGCAGATCCGCGCGCAGGTGGCGGCGCTGAACCTGCAACGCGTCAAGCTGCACTTCCGTTTTATCAGCACCGGGGAGCTAGTGGCCCTGTACCGGGCGGCCAACGTGGTGGTGTATCCGTACCACGCGATTACCACCAGCGGCGCGCTGGCGACGGGGCTGGCGCTGGGCAAGACTATCGCGGCCACCGACCTGCCGGTCTTCCGAGAGGTGCTGACGGACCACGAGACTGCGCTGCTGGTTCCGCCGAAGGACCCCAGCGCGCTGGCGGCCGCGCTGACGGAGTTGCTGCAGGACGCCGGCCTGCGCGAGCAGCTTGCCGAGCGGGTGCGGGCCATGGACTTTGGCGACCAGTCGTGGCTCTCGATTGCAGAGAAGACGATCGAGGCTTACGAGACGGCAACGGGTCAGTCGTTCGGCTCGGCGTAGACCTCGGCGAAGGACTCATCGGGCGAGCTGGCGGGCCAGCCGACCAGGACGAAGAAGACATCCAGCACGAAGAGCGCGATTGCGACGTCGTTGTAGAGCGTGCTGCGCGGAGAGTCCGGCCAGTACTGGTTGGCAGCCCAGAAGAGGAAGGCAGTCGCCAGCAGGGCGGCCTTGAAGAGCTCCGCCGGGCCGGGACGGCGGATGGTTTGATAGACCAGATACGCGACGGCAATGAGAGCCAGCGGGAGCGCGCCCAGCAGATTGTGGGCGTTGGCAGGGAAGAGCCGGGGCATTGCGTCCCAGACCAGCAGCACCGCGACCGAGGCCAGGGTGAGAGCGCCGAGCAGCACAGGTGCCGCCCTATGAGCCCTGTCCAAGTGTGTTTTCATGTTTCGATTCTAGTGGTACTACGTACCGGGGCGTTATGGTTCGGGCGTGATGGTTCCCCCT